>Ga0068714_10002127_pt1 | contig 26346 bp, 20 predicted proteins | sample MTBNYHSulfiMetaG_FD_62988 | JGI IMG/M metagenome (GOLD analysis project Ga0068714, IMG submission 62988) | Enrichment culture microbial communities from rom New York Harbor, USA that are MTBE-degrading - MTBE-NYH (New York Harbor Sulfidogenic)... | ecosystem: Environmental > Aquatic > Marine >... | reverse complement strand
TCGGTTACGAAACGGTGACGTCGGAGCCCTTCCACCTGGCCTCAAGCCAGACGCTGAACGTCCTTCTCGAGACTGCGCAATCTCCGATCCTCCTGGAGGAGCTTCGAGTGGAGTGGCGGCAACGGTGCGTGGTTCGCCCGGGGGAGGGCCTGGAGGTGGCGCGCGTATGGGAGGAGGCCCGCAAGGCCCTCACCGTCCAGGACTGGACGGTGCAGCAGGGGGGCCACCATTTCCAGGTGGCGCATTGGGAACGGGATCTGGACCCAGGAAGCCGATTGGTCGTGTCCGAGGACCGGAAGGTCTCCCGGTTCCTTGCCCGGAACCCTGTCCGGAGCCTTCCGGTGGAGGATCTCCTGGAGAAGGGATTCGTCCAGCCGGACGGCGGGGATGGGTACGTCTACTACGGCCCGGATGCCGCCGTGCTCCTTTCCGATCCCTTCCTCGACAGCTACTGCTTCCGCCTGCGTGAGGACGACCGGAATCCCGCCCTGGTGGGACTCTCCTTCGAGCCGGTGCAGGGCGGGGGGCCGCCGGGCATCCAGGGGACCCTCTGGCTGGATCGGGAGACGGCTCGCCTTCAGTTTCTCCAGTTCACCTACACGTGGGCTCCCTGGGCAGAGGCCAGAGGCGTGGCCGAGGGGCGGGTCCACTTCGAGGAGCTGCCCGGGGGTGCGTGGATTGTCCGGCGGTGGTGGATCCGCATGCCCCAGATGGAGCTTTCGTCCGGCCTGAGACCAGGCGGCGGGTCGGTGCTCAGGGTGGTCGGGATCCGGGAGGAGGGTTCGGAAGTCATCAGGATCACCTCGCTGGGCCGTCCTGCCTTCCCCGATGCGCCGGCGGGGACGCTCTCCGGCCAGGTCCGTGACAGCGGCGGGGCCCGCCCCCTGGCGGGGGCCACGGTGTTTCTCGCCGGCACCGGGCATTCGGCCGTCACCGATTCGGCGGGGCGCTACCTGATGGAGGGCATTCCGGCAGGTCTACATCTCGCCGCCTTCACCCATCCCCTTCTAGACTCCCTGGGGGCATTCCCGTCCGAGGTGGAGGTGTCTGTCGCGGGAGGCAGGACGACCTCCCTGGACCTGCATGCCCCCTCCCGGCAGGAGGTCCTGGAGGCGCATTGTGGGGAGGGGGAGGGGGAGCCGGGAGCGTCGGCCGTGGTGGGCAAGGTGTGGAGCGGGGTGGAAGGTGATCCCGCCCCGGGAGCTGTGGTTACCCTGGAGTGGTCACGGTACCGCAGCCCCACGGGCGGCATCGAACAGCTCCAGGCAGATATCGAACGCATCCAGGCCGTCACCGACGACGGAGGCCGGTTCCGGATGTGCGGCATTCCCCCCGGCGTACTTGTCACGGTGCGGGCCGCCTCGGAGGACTACAGGAGCCCCTCTCGGGAGCTCAGGGTTCCCATGGCAGGAATCACAATGGTGGAGCTGAGCCTGGGTCTCCCGGAGGCTCGCCACGAGAGGCCGGTGGTCCCGATGGACGCCACCGCCCCGGGTGAGGGCAATGACGGGAAGTGTCCCATGCCTGCTGCGGCTACGGGCATGGGGGTGGTGGAGGGTGAGGTGCGGGAGGGCACCATGGGGGTGCCCCTCGGCATAACCACGGTGCGTCTCATGCCAGCCGACTCGGGCGAGGCCCGGGAGGCCAGGTCCGATGCTTCGGGGAGGTTCGCCTTCTGTGACGTCCCTGCGGGAAGTTGGGCAGTGGAGGGGTGGCTGGGAGACTACCGGGGAGGGCCGGAGCGCCTCTTGGTGACTCGGGGGGAACGCGCTCTTCTGACACTGAACCTCGGCTTCGCGTCAGGGGAGGCTCGGACGGGGGGCCTGCGAGGGAGGGTGGTGGACGGGGAGTCGGGCGACCCCGTGGGAGTGGTCGAGTTGGAGGTCGTGGGAACCCGCCTGCGGACCCTCACAGGAGCGGACGGAAGGTTCTCCTTTTCCTCATTGGAGCCGGGGGAGGTGCGGCTGAAGGTGACCCGTCTGGGATATGCCGAGGCGGCGGGGGTGGTACGGGTGGCCGCCGGGGAGGTGGTGGAGGTGGAGGTGAAGCTGGCCACCGAGGTCATTCCCCTGGACCCCATCACCGTCACGGCCACCCGGCGGAATCTCCCGCTCTGGGAGCTCCAGGGGGTGCAAAGGAGGATCCAGAGCGGCTGGGGGCAGTTCATCCTGGAGGAGGAGATCCGGGTGAGGTCCCCCCACAGGGTGGTGGACCTCCTTGTGGAAAAAGGGGTCGAGGTGGCGTCCAACGGGGAGAGGATCTGGATGCGCCGGACCGGTTGCGGACCGGTGGTCTACCTCGACGGCCAGAGGATTGCTCGCGGAAACAGTTCGGGAGAGTCCGCAGATGCGCTGAGGCTGATCCACCCGGCGGACCTCTTCGCCGTTGAGATCTACCGGGGTCCAGCCGAGACACCCAGCCAGTACGTGGACACGAACTCCAGGTGCGGGGTAATCCTCCTCTGGACTCGTCGGGGCGGGGATTAGGGACGCGCGGTCACGGGGAGTGCTTCGGGAATCGGAACCCTCGATTCTCCCTCAGACGGATTTCAGGGGCGCTCGTGGCAGGAAACGCCCTTGGGTCCTCCGCGTCCCAGCCCACTCCGTCGTGAAGTCGGTCTTCGTCGTAGAGCAGGATCTCCTTCACCCTCTCCTCCCAGCCGGGCGTCGAGGTCCACCCATCGATGCGTGCCCCCAGGTCGGTGGGGCATTCCTCCAGCGTCTCCCTGATCCCCCCCCGTCCCACCAAGCGTTCGAAGTGCCCCTCCCCGGAGGGATTGGCTGCCGTGGGGTAGGTGGCCCATCGAAACCGCTTCCCGTGGGCCCGGATCGTCGCCGCCAGGAGGTGCAGGGCGGCCGCCACGGGCCGGACGGACCCGGGCTCCGTGACCCGGAGGAAGACCCCCTCGCAGCGTAGCCCGGCGTGGGGGTCCTGTCCCGGAGTGAAGGGACGTGCCTCTGCCCGGATTCCCGGCAACTCCAGGGCGTTGAACGCCCGGGCCGTATCCTCCGGCGCCAGCCAGGGCGCTCCCGCCACCTGGAAGGGTTGCTCCATCCCCCGTCCCACGCTGAGGTTGGTGGCTTCCAGGAGGCACAGGCCGGGATAGAGGAGAGCGGCCTCGTAGCTGGGCATGGCGGGAGAGGTGGGCACGAAAGGCAGGCCGGTTTCCGGCCAATGCATGGAGCGCTGCCATCCGCGGCAGGGGATGACCTCGAGCTCCAGGTCGAGCTTCCACTCGTTCTTCCAGAGCCGCGCCAGCTCGGCGGCGGTGAGGGAGTGGCGGATGGGGATGGCCGCCCTCCCCAGTAAGCTGCCGAAAGCCTCGACGTCCAGGATCGGACCCTCCGCCGAGGACATCGCTCCTCCGAGGGGGTTCGGGCGATCCAGCACCACCACGCGCACGCCGGCCTCGGCGCAGGCCTCCATCACGTGGGAGAGGGTCCAGATGTAGGTGTAGAAGCGAGCCCCCACGTCGGGGAGGTCGAAGAGGACGGCTCCCAGGCCCTCGAGAGCCTCCGGGGGTGGGCGCACACTGGTCCCGTAGAGGCTCGTCACCGGGAGTCCGGTGAGGGAGTCGATGCCGTCGGTCACGGGGGCGCCGTCGGCCACGTCGGCACCCAGCCCGTGTTCCGGCGAGAAGAGCCGCACCAGGTCCGCGCCGGAGCGTTTCAGGGCCAGGCGGCTCGGGAGCCCCGGATCGCGTGCCGTCCGGGCGGCATCGTTGGTGACCAGGCCCAGGCGCCCCGGGAGCCGATCCGGAGCAGCCAGGACTCGGTCGATGCCGAAGAGGACGGGGGTCAAGGGCCCAGGCGGCGGGCGAGATCCTCCGTCTCCCTCGTCAGGGCTTCCAGCATCTCCTGGTAGTAACGCCACTGGGAGGCCTGCTGCGCCGTGGGAGGACCCACCCACCCCTCCACCTCCCCCAGTAGCCGGCGGGTCCGGGCCCGGAGCTCGTTCCACTGGCGGAGGAGGTCCCGGACCTGAGCGGCTGCGGGGTCGGCCTGGACCGTCGCCGGCGGTGTGCCACCCTGAGGAGCCGACACCCCGGCGCGCCGGGCCATCTCGCCCATGCGGTCCGCCCCCGCCGCCACGTCCCGGGCCAGGCTCCCCAGGGCCAGGAGGTCCTCCGTCCACTGGCGCCGGACCCCCGGGTCCACCTGGATCCGGGGGTCCTCCCTTACCTCCAGGGTCCTTTCCGACCCGGTCCCGCCCGCCTCCAGGCGGACCGTGTAGACGCCGGGGACCACCAGGGGGCCCCGGGGTGGCTCTCCCTCCCGCTGTCCGGGATCGGTGTGGCGGAGGTTCCACACGGCTCGGTTCACCCCTCGCCGGCTCGTGCCGGGGATTCGGGCCACCTCCCGCCCTGCCGCGTCCAGGGCCGTGAGCAGGACCCCGTCCCGATCCCGGTCCAGCCAGTAGTCCACGAGGGCTCCGTCCGCGGGGTTGGCGCCCCGGTAGATCATGTCTCCCGTGTGCCCCCTCTCCGAGGCGTACCGGATCTGCTCCGCCGGCTCCAGGGTGAACAGGTGGGCCGCGGACCCCAGCACCTCGGGGGTCAGCTCCTGCAAGGCGTTGATGTTGTCCAGGATCCAGAGGCCCCGCCCGTGGGTGGCGAGGATCAGGTCGTTGTCCCTGGGATGCACCACCAGGTCGTTCACGGCGGCGGTGGGGAGGCCCAGGTCCAGCAGGTTCCAGCTGGCTCCCCGGTCGTGGGAGTGGAAGGCCCCCAGCTCCGTGCCCAGGTACAGGACCTCCGGGTTGCGGGGATCCTCCCGGATGGTCCGGGCGACCCGGTGCGCCGGGAGGCCACCGGCGAGGCTTCTCCACGTGGCGCCGTAATCGTCGGACACGTGGACGTAGTTGGCGAAGTCGTCGTTGCGGTAGTTGTTGGCCGCCACGTATACCCGGCCCGCCACGTGCCGGGAGGCCTCCAAACCGTTGATCCATGCATCACGCGGCAGACCGGGCATGCGTCCGGACGCCTCCGTCCAGGTGACCCCGCCGTCCCGGGATACCTGGACGTTTCCGTCATCGGTACCCACCCAGAGGACGCCCTGCTCCACGGGAGATTCGGCGATGGCCGTGAGGGTCGGCCAGTATGGGGCTCCGTCGTCCAGCGAGAGAATGTCCGGGGTGGGTAGCTTGCCCATGATCCGCAGCGTCCGCCGGTCCACGCCCGTGGTGAGGTCGCCGAGGCTCTCCCAGCTCCGTCCCTGGTCGGTGCTCTTCCAGAGGACGTTGGTGCCGGCGTAGAGGGTGTGGGGATCGTGGGGGGAGATGAGATAGGGGCCGTCCCAGTTGGCCGGGGCCATGGCATTGCCCAGCCGCTCTTCCGGCGCCGCAGGGTCGCCCCAGGTGTTCCAGTTCTTCCGTGCCGAGATCGCCCCGGTGGGACCTCCGGGCCGGATGGCCTGGCGCTGGCCGGTGGGAATGTCGACCCGGTCCAGCCCCAGGTACTGGGACTCGGTGTACAGCGTCCGGTTGTCGGTGGTGTCCGCCAGGTTCAGGAAGCCGTCCCCGCCTCCCCACTTCACCCAGTCGTCGTTCAGGATCCCTTCCGTGCGGTAGGTGGCGCTTGGACCGGCCCAGCTCCCGTTGTCCTGGAGCCCCCCGTACACCCAGTAGGGCTTCCGGTAGTCGACGGCCACCCGGTAGAACTGGGTCACGGGAAGGTGGGTGGCGTAGAGCCAGGTCCGGCCCCGGTCCCAGGAGATCCCAAGGCCGCCGTCGTCGGCCTTCAGGACGTGCCGGGAGTCGCGGGGGTTCACCCAGACCATGCGGTCGTCGCCGTGCAGCGTCTGCCGGGGGACGGTGAAGGTCCTCCCCCCGTCGTCGGACCAGGAAAAGGAGTTCATCATGTAGACGCGCTGGTGGTCCGACGGGTCCACCAGGATCTGGCTGGCGTACATGGGCCGAGGGTTCCAGTCGCTCATGTGCTCCCAGCTCCCCCCTCCGTCCTCGGAGCGGTAGATCCCCGCCAGGCGCTCCTCGTAGGCGGTGGAGGCGTTGTAGCGGAGCCCCTGCTCGATGCACACGTAGACGATGCGGGGGTCGGACCGGTAGACCGAGATCCCGATGCGGCCCATGTCCCCCACGGGGAGCCCGTTGTCCAGGCCGGTGTTGGTGAGCTTGACCCAGTTCCTTCCGGCGTCCGAGGACTTCCAGAGAGCGCTTCCGGGACCCCCGCCGTGGAAGCCGAAGGGGGTGCGGCGGCGCTGGTAGCTGGCGGCGTAGAGAACGTCGGGATTCGTTGGGTCCATGGCCACGTCCACCACCCCCGTGTCCTCGTCCACGAAGAGCACCCTCTCCCAGCTCTCCCCGCCATCGGCGCTCTTGTAGAGCCCCCGCTCCTGGTTCGGCCCCCAGAGGTGACCCATGGCGGCCACATACAGGATGCGCGGGTCCGTGGGATGGAGGACGATGCGGCCAACGTGGTGGGAGTCCCGGAGCCCCACGTTCTCCCAGGTCCTCCCCCCGTCCCGGGAGCGGTAGACGCCGTCTCCCCATGAGGTGCTCTGCCGATTGGCCCTCTCTCCCGTCCCCACCCACACCAGGCTGGTGTCCACCTGGTGGACGGCTACGGCCCCGATGGAGTGGACGGCCTCGTTCTGGAAGAGAGGGGTGAAGGTGACCGCGTTGTTGGTGGTCTTCCAGAGCCCCCCTGTGGAGGAGGCCACGTAGAAGACTGTGGGGTCCGCCTCCACCACCGCCAGGTCCACGATCCGGCCGCTCATGGCTGCCGGCCCGATCTCACGGGCCCTTAGCCCCCCGAGATCGCCCTGGGAGAGGGGGAGATCCTGGGCGGCCACCGCGGCCACCGGTACCCCGGGCCCCGTCCGGGGGCTCCCCGGAAGGAAGGGTAGGAGGGCAAGGAGCCAGAAGGCCGAAGCCACGGTTCTAGCCATCATGATCGCCTCTCGTGGTGGAGGGTCGGTTACGAGGAAGGTGGCAAGAATAGGCTCCCGGAGCCCGACCTGGCCAGTCGCAGAGCCCGGGACGAGCCAGGGTGGGACGCTTGAGGGCCGGGGAGCCCATGTGCGCGGAGGCGCCAGAAGCCGGCCGCCGACGTCCTCGCATTCGCTCCGGGCCCTTACTACATTGGATTCCTGAGCTTGGGCGGGCCCGTTCCTCCCGACACCGCGCCACCATTCCCGGACGTTCCTCATGGCGACCCCACACGATCTCCTTCTTGCCCTTGCCCGGGCGTACGTCCTGACCCTCGAGCGCGGCCCAGGGGATCCGGAGTTGGTGGAGGTCCTGAACGAGGTCCGGGAAGCCCACCATGCCCTGGGCTGGATGGTCGTCCGCCAGGGCCCCCAGGGCCTCCAGGCCAGGGGACAGATGATGCCGGACACCTATGGGGACACGGGGAGCCTACGGGCCGCTCTCTCGGAGGCCGGCGTGACGGAGATCCGCCTTCAGGGCGTCATGGGACCGGAGGTCCTGGAGGATTTCCTGCGTCGCCTGCACCCATCCGACGCCTGGGAAGGGATCCTCCCGTCGACCCGATTCCGGGGCCTGGAAGGCGAGGTGGGCCTCTCTTTCACGCGGCCCCCGACGCCCCCCCCGGGCATGTCCGGAGCGATCCAGAAGCTGTTCGAGTTCGAGGAGCTGATACCTGCCGCCGCGCCCCCGGATGTCCCGGAGGCGACTCCTCCCGCCGAGATTCCCCTGGACGATCCTCTCTTCGTCCCCTCCTCCCTGCCTCCGGAGTTGGAGGAGGAGGTATGGGCCTTCTTGAGGGAATGGGGGCCCGCCCGTGCCGATGGGGCTGCCCGGATCCGTGCGGCGGCCGCTGGCCTGCAGCAGGCCCGGGAGATCGGTCCCGTGGGAAACGTGGTGCAGTTCCTGGTGGAGGCGGTGGGGGACGGTCCGGAGAAAGAGGATACCCTGGAGCTGGCGCGGGACCTTGTCTCGCCGGCCGTGGCCAGCCACCTGGTGGCTCGCCTCGGGTCCATGCGGAACCAGGGGGAGCGGGACCGGATGATCCGGGTCACGTCCCAGCTGGGGCGGGAGGCGGCCCTGGCCCTGGCCGACGCCCTCGGAGAGGCTCGGGACCGATTCCAGAGGCGCTCCTTCATGGACGCCCTGGTGGCCATGGGACCTCTTGGCCTGGAGATGGCCAAAGGAATGGTGGAGGATCCCCGGTGGTTCGTGGTGAGGAACGGGGTATCCATCCTGGGGGAGATCGGGGGGGAGCCCGCCGTCTCTCATCTCACCGCCACCCTGGGGAACGCGGATCCCCGGGTGCGGAGGGAAGCGGTCCTGGCCCTGGGCAAGCTCGGCGGGGCCGACGCCGTCCAGCTTCTCCTGGGAATGATGGACGATCCGGAAGCGGAGGTCCGGGCTGCGGCCTGCCGGTCCCTGGGCGCCCTGAAGGTGGACAAGGCCCTGAGGCCCCTCCTCCGGGTCCTGGAGTCCGATCAGGACGACGACGTCCAGGTGGAATGCCTCAGGGCGCTCGGGCAGCTCGGCGATCCCGGGGCGGTTCCCGTCATCGAGAAGCGAGCCACGGGAGGGCTCTTCTCCCGGCCTTCCCGTGAGGTGCGGATGGCAGCCTACCGGGCGTTGGCCGGGATCGGGACACCCCACGCCAAGGGGCTGCTGGAGAAGGCCGCCGAGGACCCCGACATGGGGATCCGGACCGTGGTCCGGGCTCTCCTTGCCCAGGACTGACCCCTCAGAACATCCCCAGCATGTGGGTCATGACCCTGAGGAAGCGCAGCTGCTCCCCCAGCTCGGCCGCTCCCTTCCCACGGTGCCGCTGGGAGTGGGCGAACAGGCCGGTGAGGTAGACCTGCACGTCGGCTCCGGGAGGGAAGGCGTCCCGCAGGCGAAGGCTCTCGGAGAAGGGGATCAGCCGGTCCTCCTTCCCGTGCATCAGGCGCACGGGCACGGTGATGCGCCCCACGTAACCGGATGGCTCGAAGAGGGGGGTGGTCTCACGGGCCGTGAGGGAGAGGGCCGGAGACAGAATCTCCGACAGCTCCCTGGGGGTCCGCTCCCCCGCGGGCGGGGCCAGGGCCCGGAAGAGCTCCCGGCGGGAGGGATGGACCTGGAGGAGGAGCCGTTCCTTCAGGGGGTCCAGGTGGCCCTCCCATGCTCCCACCTGGAGGTCTCCAGCCTCCCGGGCCAGCTCCAGGAGCGCCTCCGCCACGTCGGTGGCCTCTCCGAAGCCCGGGACCTGGTCCAGGTAGTTCCCGCCCACCACCCACCGTCCGTAGGGGTCCGGGTCCCCGAGGTAGGTTCTCCCCTTCCACTCGTGCTCCCCCAGGAAGAGGAACCGGACGGTCCGCTCCAGGTCGCAGTGGCCGCCGAACCCTGCCACGCCACCCAGGTGCTTGGCCAGGGACGGGTCGGATGCCGCTGCCAGCACGGCCGATACGCCGAAGGAGAACCCCATGGCCCCGATCCGGCCCGGCGCCGTTTCCCGCCGTCCGGCCAGGGAGAGAATGGCCCCCCGGAGGGTGCCCAGGGCCCGCTCCGGCGCCAGGTGGAGAGCCCTCCACTCGGGGATCTCGGGTACCAGCACCACCGCCCCGGAGCCTGCCAGGGCCCGGACGAAGCGCAGCAGGGTGGGATGATGACGCCCCGGCCGCGTGATCCCGTGCAGGACGACCCAGCCCGGGAGGGGGGAGTTGAGGGGATCGGGACGGAAGAGGGTAGCGGGGACGGCCCCGTCCTCCCTCAGGACCTCCGTCTCCTCCTCACGCAGGCCGGTGGCCCCGCGCCTCCAGGCCCAGGCGAAGGCCAGGGCTCGTCCGAGTCCGTTGAACATCGGGGAAAGCTACCGATTTTCCAATTCGCTCCGCCAGGCGCTACTTTCCCCCGGGATGCCTCTGGGGGAGGCGTCTCCAGCACCCCGACCGTCATCCCTTCCACCGGGAGGACCCCATGATGAGATTCGCCTCCATCGCGCTCCTGTCCGTTCTGTTGCTCCCTGCCTGCCAGCCACCTGCCCCGGAGATTCCGCCCGTCACCCGGGAGGCCATCCAACCACAGACGCCTGAAAGGCCCTACTCCGCGGCCGTGAGGGTGGGAGACACCTACTACTTCTCCGGGAAGCTGGGCGTCACGGAGGAAACGCTGGCCATGACCAGCGGCCGCATCGAGGCGGAGACCCGCAACATCATGGAGAGCTTCGCCGAGCTCTTCCGTGAGCTGGGGGTGGAGTTCGCCGACGTGGTGAAGGGCACGGTATACCTGGCCGACGTAGCGGACTACGCTGGGATGAACCAGGTCTACGGGGAGTATTTCCCGTCGGACCCCCCGGCCCGGGAATGCGTCGGCGCCGGCCAGATCCTGAGCCAGGGGCTGGTTGAGATCAGCTTCGTGGCGGTGGTCACCCGGTGACCCGTGCGCTCCGCCGACCACCTCGCCTGAGGGCGAGCGAACAGGCTCGCCACGCATGAGACGACGCAGCTTCCTGGCCCTTGCCGGCGGGGCGGCCCTCTCCTGGCCACGGTCCCTCCAGGCGCTGGCCAGGGAGACGGAGCGTGGGGGGGATCCCGCGGACGAGGCCTTCTGGGCTTTCGTCCGGCGGCAGTTCCTGATTCCCCCGGACCGGATCTACCTGAACAACGGGACCCTGGGGCCGTCACCCGCCGTGGTTCTCGAGGCCGTGGCGGAGCATGCCCGGCGGGTGGCGGCCACCTATCCGCCCGGAGTGGATTGGGAAGATCTGAAGGGCTCCGTGGGAGCCTTTCTGGGGACGGATCCCGAGGGACTGGTGTTCCCCCGCAACACCACCGAGGCCATGAGCTTCGTGGCTCAGGGGCTGGAGCTGGGGCCTGGAGACGAAGTCGTCACCTCCGACCACGAGCACATCGGTGGGCTCTGCCCGTGGCAGCTCCTGAGCCGGCGGAGAGGGGTGGAGCTCCGAACCTTCTCCCTCCCCGTGCCGGCCGCCTCCCCGGAAGAGCTGCTGGAGGTGGTTCGCGCGGCCCTCTCACCCGGGACACGGGTCCTCAGCCTCTCCCACGTCACCTTCACGACCGGTACCCTCCTTCCCGTGGAGGCGATCGCCGGGATCTGCCGGGGGAGGGGCATCGTCTTCGTGGTGGACGGCGCCCACCCGCCGGGAATGATGGGAGTGGAGCTATCCTCCTGGCAGCCCGACTTCTACGCCTCCTCTCCCCACAAGTGGCTTCTGGCCCCCCAGGGGACCGGGCTGCTCGCCGTGGAAGGGGATTGGCGGACCCGGCTCTGGCCCACCCTGGCGTCGGGGGGATGGGATGATCTGGCCCTGGGAGCCCAGCGGTTCAACCACCTGGGGACCTTCGACGAGTCCAGGATGGCGGGGCTCCTGGCGGCCGTGGGGTTCCTGGAGGCCCTTGGCATGGAGAGGGTGGAGGCCCGGATCCGTTTCCTGCGGGGCCGCCTGGAACAGGCGCTCCGGAGGATCCCCGGGGTGACGGTGGCTTCTCCGTCCCGGGAGGATCTCGCCACGGGAATGGTCTCCTTCTCCATGGAGGGGATGGATTCCCTGGACCTCCAGGGGCATCTGGCCCGGGTGGCAAACGTGCGGACCCGGGTCATCTCCGAATATGGGTACGGCTGGATGCGGCTCTCCACGCACGTCTACAACTCGCCCTGGGAGGTGGACAGGGTGGTGGATCTCCTGGGGGACGTGGCACGAAGCGGGCTCCCTTCGCCGTGACACGCCGGATCTTCCGCAGGTGGATGACCTTGGATATACATTCCGGATGACCGATTACCGACCTCCGTACCGGGCGGCGGTGGCGGCAGGACTTGGGGTCCTGGCCATCTACATTCTGACCCTGTCGCCGTCCACGGCCATGTGGGACGCCAGCGAGTACATCGCCACGGCCCACATCCTGGGGATTCCCCATCCGCCGGGGAATCCTCTCTTCGTGGTCCTGGGCAGGACGTGGAGCCTTCTCCTTGCTCCGCTGGGGCTTTCCGTGGCGGTTCGCGTCAACCTCCTGGCTGCCGCCACCAGCGCTGCGGCCGCGGGATTCTACTTCCTTGTGGCCCATCGCATCCTGTGGGGGTTCGTCTCCCGGGGCGGCTCGGAGCCGCCGGCGCCGGCCCTGACTCGATGGGTTCCCCTGGTGGGTGCCGGTGCGGCCGTCCTCCTGTCGGCGACGGCCTTCACCGTGTGGAACCAATCCACGGTGAACGAGAAGGTCTACACCGTCAGCGTGGGGATCATCGCGGCGGCGGTGTGGTTGTCCCTTCGCTGGGCGGACCTCAGGGACCAGAAGGCCGGCGGCCGGTACCTCCTGGCCGCGGTGTATCTCCTGACCCTGGGCTCGACGAACCACCTCATGTCCGTCCTCCCGGTCCCCTCCCTGGTCCTTTTCGTCCTCCTGGTGGGTCCGGCCGTGCTCCTGAGGCGGGACCTCTGGATCCGGGCGGTCCTCCTGGTGGTCGTTGGCCTCTCCTTCAACTTCTTCCTACCCATCCGGGCGGCCCAGAACCCTGTCATCAACGAGGGGGATCCCACCTGCGACGGTGCGGTGGAGGCGGCGGTGGCCATCTACACCAACGGCGGGGCCGGGTGTGAGAACCTGGCGCTGGTCCTGACCCGGTTTCAGTACCAGAAGCCTCCCCTCTCCGACCGGCAGGCTCCCCTCGGGCACCAGCTCCTCAACTACTACCAGTACTTCGACTGGCAATGGGCCCGGGGAATGGATCCTTCGGAGCTTCCGTGGGGCGGCCGTACCCCCCTCACCCTCCTCTTTCTCCTTCTGGGTCTTTGGGGGCTCTGGGTCGCCTGGAAGGGGGACCGGGAGGCCTTCTATCTCCTGGCTCCCCTGACGCTGACGGTTACGCTGGGGCTGGTGTTCTACCTGAACTTCAAGTACGGCTATTCCCTGGCTCCCGAGATCCAGGGCCGGGAGCTCCACGAGGTCCGGGAGCGCGACTACTTCTTCATCGTGAGCTTCGGGCTGTGGGGAGTCCTGGCGGGGTTGGGCCTCACCGCCTTCTGGCAGCGGATGGCGAAAGCGTTCTCCGGGGCCCGCACCCAGCTCCTGGCGGCCCCGGTGCTCGTGCTTGCGTTCGTCCCCCTTGCGCTCAACTGGTCCTGGGCCAGCCGGGCCGGCGACTACTCCACCCGGGACTGGGCGTACAACCTCCTCATGAGCGTGGAGCCCTACGGGATCATCTTCACGAACGGGGACAACGACACCTTCCCCCTCTGGTACGTCCAGGAGGTGGAGGGGATCCGGCAGGACGTGACGGTGGTGGTGGGCCAGTACCTCTACACGACCTGGTATCCCCGGCAGATCCAGGACCTCACAAGCCCCGGCCGGCAGCGGCCCTTCCTTCCGGAGCAGGGGGCGGGGATCTACGCTGCTCCCGAGAGCCCCCCGGCCAGCTCGGCCATCCGGCTGGCTCCCGAAGAGATGGACCAGGTGATGGGGGGGCGCTCCTCCGGGACCCTCACCCTACCCCTGGGGGAGGTCGCCGTCCAATACCCCGCCGGGACCCTCCTGGACCGGGGTGACCAGCTGACCCTGGCCATGATCTACGACAGCCTCGAGGAAAGGCCCGTGTACTTCGCCACCCCGTCGGGGATCCTGGGGAAGCTGGGCCTCGAGCCCTGGGCAGTTCGCCATGGTCTTGCAGCGAAGCTGATTCCCCGGAACCTGGACGCTCCGCAGGACCCGGACCTGGTGAGGACGTCCGACGCCGTTGGCGGTGACTGGTTCGACGTGGAGCGGTCCCTCCGCCTCGTGGACGAGGTGTATTCGTACAGGGGATACAAGGACCGGCTGGTCTGGGCCGACAGGTCCAGCCTCAACATCCCATGGTACTTCTACGCCACCGCCGTCCAGCTCTCCGACGCCGTGTCCCGGTGGGAGAAGGGGACGCAGGAGAGGGTCCTTTCGCTACGGCAGGATGCCGACGCGTTCTACCAGACGGCCCAGGGGGGGCGTCTGTCGGTGGGATCGGGGGTGGAGGGGCCGGGGGCGGAAGGGTCGTAGAGGGAGGTCCCCCCGGAGCGCTGCGGGGACCGGCCGGAGCGCCGGGGAACCGGCTAGGGCCAGGGAGGTCTCCAGCTGCTCCTGACACCGAGGCCGGCTCCTGTTCCGGTGCCAACGACGGGCAGGATCTCCAGGGGGATGTCCACCCAGGCGTGACCCACGGTGAGCCAGGCCAGGAAGGCGCCCGCGAGACCGCCGCCGATGGCTCCGAGGCCCGGGTTCAGGATTCTCCCCTGGGCCTGATGGGTGGAGCTGATCCCCAGGTCGGTGCCCACGGCAAGGGCGATCCCGGCCGCGGCGCCGAGGGCGGCGCCCGCCAGAATGGGTCCACGTTCGGCGTGGTACCGCTTCATGCTCGCCACCGAGGCCATGGGGATGGCGGTCGCCCGGCTCGTACGCATGAGGAGGCTGTCCGGGCGGATCGCGATCAGGCGCCCCGTGTGGCGCTCCTCCGTGAAGGTGGTGATGCGAACCCGGTCCCCGGGCTCGATCCCTGGGAGGACGATGGCACTCGGTAGCCCTGCGGGCTGCATCCCACCGGAGGCTGCTCCGCCCTCCGGCTCCGAGGGGGCGGCGGGGCTCCCGAGCGCCGCCCGGACCCTCTCCACGATCCTCCGCTCCATCTCCCCGGTGGACCTGCAAGTCTGGGCTCTTCCCGGGCCGGCTTCGAAGGGGAAGGCCACCGCCTCCAGGCGGGTGAGGAGCTCCGTGGGTCCCTCGGGGTCACCGGAAAGCTGGGAGGCCATGGCGAAGGTCACCCTGGAGTCATCGGCGAGGGGGCGACCGGTTGTGGAGCTTCCGCAGTCCAGGAACCGCTGCAGGGGCTCCCCCTCCCACTCCCGGGAGGCCTCCCGGGGGGCGGTGGCCAGGGTGAGCGTCTCCGCGTCCCATTCACCCGGAACCAGCCCCTGGGCCCGGTAGGCATCGAGGAGGAGAGGCCAGACCTCCCGGGGCGGCGCTTCCAGGGACCTTCGGATGACGACGGGGTCATCCTCGAAGCGGATGGTGCGATTGCCTGCATCTCCGGCCGGGGAGACCGAACCCACGGTGACGGTCCGTATGCTCGGCATGTCCGCGAGCCCCCCCGGCGAAGGTGACGCGGTGGAGCACCCCAGGAAGAAGAGGGCGACGATGGGCAGAGTGTGGCGCACGAGTCGATTCTGGTCCGGCTCTCCCGGACCGGGGTTGTGGGGACGATGACGCATGGGGGGCGGCTCCCGCCTAGTACGCTGCAAGCTCCAGGATCCCCTTCAGCACGTCCGCCGTCTGCGGCAGGATGGTCTCCTCGAGCTGCGGAGCGTAGGCCACCCACGTATCCAGCGAGGCCACCCGCCGCACCGGCCCGTCCAGCCACGGGAAGAGCTCGTCGGCGATCCGGGCCGCGATCTCGGAGCCCAGGCCCCAGGAGAGGGAGTCCTCGTGGGCGATGAGGACCTTGTTGGTCCTCTTCACCGAAGCCGCGATGGCCTCCATGTCCAGGGGGCTCAGGGTCCGGAGGTCCACCACCTCCACCTCCAGACCGTGCTGCTCCGAAGCCAGCTTCGCCGCGTCCAGCGACCGTTTCACGAGGGCGCCCGCCGTCACGACCGTCAGGTCCGACCCCTCCCGCACCACCTTCGCCTTTCCGAAGGGGATCATGAAGTCAGGCCCCGGATTCCTCCCCTTGTTGTAGACCTGCCGGTAGAGGTGCTTGTGCTCCAGGAAGATCACCGGGTCGTCGCAGCGGATGGCCGTCCGGAGGAGTCCGTTGGCGTCCTCCGCCGTGGAGGGTAGTACCACCCGGAGTCCTGGCGTGTGGAGGAAGAGGGTCTCCCCCGTCTGGGAGTGGTAGGGGCCGCCCCCCTTCAGATATCCCCCGTAGGTCACCCGGACCACCACCGGGGCCGAATAGCCCCCGTTGGACCGGTACCGCATCATGGCGAGTTCGTCCCTCAACTGCATGAAGGCCGGCCAGATGTAGTCGAAGAACTGGATCTCCACCACGGGCTTCAGCCCCCGCACCGCCATTCCGATGGCCCGTCCGATGATGTTGGCCTCCGCCAGGGGCGAGTTGAACACACGTACGCCGCCGAAGGCTCTCTGGAGGCCATGGGTCACTTTGAAGACCCCACCCTTTCCCGATACCTCCTCCAGCGCCGGCTCCCGGGACGCGTCGGCCACGTCCTCCCCGAACACCACGATCCGGGGATCCCGAGCCATCTCGTCCTTCATGCAGGCGTTCAGGAGGTCCACCATGGTGAGGAGCTTGCCGTCCTCTTCGTAGGCCGGGGCGTCCTCCGTGTCGAACTCCTTCGACGTGGGATCCACCGACTCGGAGTAGAGATGCAGAAGCGCCGTCTCCGGCTCGGGCTGCGGATGACGCGCCGCCTCGTCCGACGCGGCGGCCACGGCGGCCTCCACCTCCTCCTCCAGCCGGTCCATCTCCTCCGCGGTTGCGATTCCCTGCTCCAGGATGAGGGCCCGGCCCCGGGTCAGGGGGTCCCGGCGCTCCTGCTCCTCCCGCTCGGCCTGGGTGCGGTACATCCGCTCGTCGTCGGACATGGAGTGGGAGTAGGGACGGGTGGTGTGGGCATGGAGTAAGGCGGGGCCCTTCCGGGCCCGGCAGTACGACACCACCTCGCCCGCGGCGCGGTAGCTGTCCAGGAGGTCGGTCCCATCGCACTCCTCCACCAGGAGGCCGGGAAAGCCTGACACCAGCTTCGAGATGCTCCCCCCGGCCGTCTGTACCTCCACGGGTACGGAGATGGCGTACTGATTGTCCTGGATGAGGAACACCACCGGGAGGGACAGGTTGCACGCCGTGTTCAGGGCCTCCCAGAACTCCCCCTGGGAGGTGGTTCCGTCCCCGGAGCATACAAGGACCACCTCGTCCTCCCGGAAGTTGGTGATCCGCTCCCGGAGATCCTCCTGGAGGGCGGCCCGGTATCCCGCCTCGGCGGTGCCCACGGCCTGGAGGAACTGGGTCCCGGTGGGGGAGGACGTACTGGTGACCTGGAGCTCCACGCTGGTGGGGTGCCCCGGCATCTGGCGCCCCCCGGTCTGGGGATCGTCGGCGGCCCCCACGGCCTGGAGGAGCTGGTCCAGGGGGGTGATCCCCAGGGCCAGGCTCAGGGCCCGGTCACGATAGTAGAGGTAGAACCAATCGTACGCGGGACGCAGGTGGGCGGCCACCGCCACCTGGATGCACTCGTGTCCGGCGCCGGAGATCTGGAAGAAGATCTTGTTCTGCCGCTTCAGGCTGATCTCACGGTCGTCCAGCCTGCGAGCGGTGACCATGGTGCGATAGAAGCGGACCAGATCGTCGGGTCCGAGCCCCTGGGGAAGCTTTTCGGCCGCCAATGTGCCCCTCCTGGATCGTGAGGGCCTCTGGAAGAGTCGAGGCGCGGGGTTCGGAAAAGAAGATAGTGGGGACGGCTTTCCCGGCTACCCCCCTTCCGGGACTCGCCGTTCCCGATCCAATTCCTCCAGGAGCTCCCCGGGGTCATGGATCGGCAGGCTGCACGTGAAGTTGCGGCACACGTACGCCGTCGGTCTGCTCCCCCGGAGCTCCCGCCCCCGGAAGAGGGGGAAGGGGGGAAGACCGGCCGGATCCCCCCCCGCCACGACACGGTTCGGCGCGTACGGTCGATGGGCGGCGCCCAGCAGCTCCCGGAATCCACCGTCCCGGTCCGATCCCAGGAGAACCACTTCCACCGGAGGGTCCAGGTGGAGGGTCAGGGCGGACAGCAACCGCCCGAAAGCCGAAGGGAACTGCCGCATGGCTCCCGCCTCCCTGGCCAGGGCCCGGAGGGCGGGCTCCCGCAGGTGTTCCGCTCCCGAGAGGGCGGCCACCCGGAGAAGGAGCTCCACCGCCAGGGAATTCCCGGAGGGGGTGGCGTTGTCCATGACGTCCCTGGGGCGCAGCACCAGGCGCTCGCCGTCGCGGGGGGCGTCGTAGAACAGGCCCTCCGCCTCCTCCCAGAAAAGGTCGACCACCTGCTCCGCCAGGTCGAGCGCCTCCCGCAGCCAGCGGGGCTCCAGGGTGGCCTCGTACAGGGTGAGGAGGGCGTTGCCCAGGCCGGCGTGGTCCTCCAGGAAGGCGGGGATCTTCGCCGATCCGCCCTTCCAGCTCCGGAGGAGCCTTCCGCCGTCCTGAAGAGCGTCCAGGAGGAAGGATGCGTTGGCCACGGCTGCCGCTACGTAATCCTCCCTCCCCAGGCTGGCTCCCGCCTCCGCCAGGGCCCTGAGGACGAAGCTGTTCCACCCCACCAGGACCTTCTCGTCGCGGAACGGAGGCTCCCGGAGGCTCCGGGCCTTCTTCAGCGAGTCCTTGGCCGCCGAGAGGCGTGCGGCCAGATCGTCCCGGGGAACCCCTTCCGTGGCGGCCAGCGAGTCCAGGCCCCGGGAAAGGTGGAGGATGTTCCGTCCCTCGAAATTCCCCACCTCTGTCACGTCGAAAACCCGCCGGAAGAGGGCCCCCTCCTCCCGTCCAAGGACGTCGTCCACCTCCCCGGGTCGCCACAGGTAGAAGCGGCCTTCCTCCCCCTCCGAGTCCGCGTCCCGGGCCGAATGGAAGCCTCCCTCGGGCCCCGTGAGGTCCTCCAGCACGTAGTCCAGGGTGGAGGTGGCTGCCTCACGGAGCTCCGGGTCCCCGGTGATCTGGAAGGCGTGGAGGTAGACCCGCGCCAGGAGACCGTTGTCGTAGAGCATCTTCTCGAAATGAGGCACCAGCCAGCGAGTGTCCACCGAGTAACGGTGGAACCCACCCCCCAGATGGTCCCGCATCCCGCCCCTGGCCATGCCGCGAAGGGTCCGGACGGCCATGTCCAGTGCCTCCTCGTCTCCCTGCCGATGGTACTGGCGGAGGAGAAGCTCCAGCGTCATGGGCTGGGGGAACTTCGGGGCCGGGCCGAACCCCCCGTGGACGGGGTCGAAGCGGCCCGCAAGAAAGCGCACGGCGTGCTCGAGGATGGCCGGACCCTCCCCCTCCGGCCCGTCCTCCTTGCCGGACGCCCGGGAGCCTTCGCTGCCTCGCCGGAGCATGGCCAGGAGGTGGTCGGAGCCCCGCTCCACCTCCTCCCGGCGGCTCCGGTAGGCGTCGGACACGGCCGTGAGCACCTGGCGGAAGGAGGGCATGCCGTGGCGGGCCTCCGGGGGGAAGTAGGTCCCGCCGAAGAAGGCCCGCCCGTCAGGGGTGAGGAACGCCGTCAGGGGCCATCCCCCATGACCGGTGAGGGTCTGGACGGCCCTCATGTAGATGGAGTCCAGATCGGGGCGCTCCTCACGGTCCACCTTGATGCTCACGAAACGCTCGTTCATGAGGGCGGCGGTCCCCGGGTCTTCGAAGGATTCCCGCTCCATGACGTGGCACCAGTGGCACGCGGAGTACCCGATGGAGAGGAGGATGGGCCTGTCCTTCTCCCGGGCCAGGGACAAGGCCTCCTCTCCCCATGGATGCCAGTCCACGGGGTTGTGGGCGTGCTGGAGCAGATAGGGGCTGGTCTCGCGGGCCAGTCGGTTCGCCACGGCGGCTCCTGTGTTGAGGTGGTGAGCCGCCGGCGCCTGCGGACCTGCGAGGGGTCAGGCGCCCTTGGTGGGCTCCAGTTCGTCCTCGGAGAAGTCCCGGATCTGATCGTCGTCGTCCAGGACCACTCCGTAGCGGCCGGGACGGTAGTCGTCCCGCTCCACGACTACTCCCATCCTCCCGAGGAGGTCCCCGGACACGGGGAAGGAGCCGCGCTTGATCCTGACCCTGGCACCCTGCGGATAAAGGAATGCTCTCATGACGTCACTGACGGGATGGGCCGCGTCTCGAGGACGGGCGTGGTCGATCCAAGTCCTGGCGGTAGGATAGCGCGAGTCCCGGCGGGAGGCCACCTCCGGCGCCGCTCCCCATGACGCCCCGTGCCACCCTCGCACTCCCGACCCGGCTCGCACCGGAGGAACACGGCCTCGCTTTTCTCGCTCCTCCCTCGGTTCACTCCTCCCGCTCGGGATCATACTCCTGGTGTAACGGCCCAGGTCCCGGCTCCTCCAGCAGGCGGAAGGCACGCCGGAGGATCCTCGTCTGGAGCTCGGGCTCGTGAGGCCGGCCCAGTGGGAATCCGAGGGGGTAGGGAAGGCCCAGCCACCTCGGAGGGCGGACCTGGGTCATGATGGGCTCGAAGGTGGAGAGGCAGATGGTGCGGATGCCCATCTCCTCCAGGGCGCCGGCGATCAGTCCCACGGACTGATGGCAGGTGGGTCAGACGGGGGTGAGGACCACAACGTTCACCCCGTCGTCGGCCATGGCCCGGGCCACTTCAGGCCCTGTCTGCCTCACCAGCCGGAGGGGCGCCGTGATGGATCCCTGGAACGACGCGTGCCGGGGCGCCACCTCGCCGATCTCCCCCACCTCCGCCAGGCTCCTCAGACGGTCCAGGGGAAGGGCCAGGTTCCGGTCGGCCTCCACGCCGCTCCGGTCCCAGGCACCACTCGGATGGGTGCACACCAGGGAGGGGAGGGGGGTCTCCCTGGAGATCATCCGGTAGGAGAAGTCCCCTCCCTTCACCTTTTCGAAGGCCGGGTCGTCAGGAAGATGGATGCCGGCGGTGGTCACGGCCGCCACCCTGGCGCGGGAGAGGGTCGGTCCAGGCGGCTGCCAGGGGAGGGGCTCCACCCGGCGAAAGCGGTAGCGGTGATACCAGAGGCGATCCTTGAGGGAGAGATCGGAAAGGGTGGCCATGTCGTTGCGTTCCTTGGCTGGGGAGCGGCGCCTCCCCCGGTCGCGGATCCCCGGGCGTCGTCCGGTCCCGGAAGCCGGGTGAGACGATTCCGTGCGCCGGCGCTGGCGGGAGGCTCCAGGGAGTCTGGCCGGGAGACCGAAAACGCGCAAGCGTTGTCCCGGGCCAGGCTCCTCTCTAGCTTGGAAGATGAGGCTTGATCCACGCGATGGCGGCCGCTATAGCCGGAGGATGGTCCCTTGGGAAAGTTCTTCCTGATCCTGGTCCTGGCGTTCGGGGCGGCCATGTACTTTCCCCAGACCCGGTCGGCGCTCCTGGATCTCCTGCGGCCGGTGCTCAATCCGGTCTTCGTGTGGCAGACGAAGTCCGAGATGGACCATGTCCTCCGGGAGCTCCAGCTCCTCAACCGGGAGGGCCGGGCGATCCCCGAGCCCGGCGCGCCCTTCCAGGCCTGGATGGAGCGGAACTTCCAGGGAGGTAGCCTCCGGGACTCCTGGGGAGGCTCCTATACCCTCGAAGTCTGGCTGGACTCCCTGGGGGTCGTGTCCCGGGGCCCCGATCTGGAGATCGATACCGAGGACGATGTCGTCCGAACGACGGCGATCCAACGTCCGCGCGGGAGGTGATGAGGGCCCGGGCAACTGGTCCAGGCGGGACCCGGAGGCTCTCCAGCGGGTGGAGGGCCTCTCTCATTCCGGCCTCCGGGTCCGCCGTGCCGGGATCCGGCCGATCCGGGCACCATGGAGGCGAGGCGTGCTGACGGTCGCGCTCACAGGAAACGCGGCGGCGGGCAAGTCCACGGTGGCAGAGCTGTGGGCCGGGGCCGGGGTTCCCGTGGTGAGGGCCGATGACCTGGCCCGGGACGCCGTGGGTCCGGGGTCCGAGGGGCTGGCGGAGGTTGTGGAGGCCTTCGGCACGGGGGTCCTGGGGGGTGACGGTCGCCTGGACCGGGCGGCCCTTCGGGATCGTGTGTTCCGGGCACCGGAAGAGCGAGCCGTTCTGGAACGGATCCTCCACCCCCGGATCGGGGCGTTGCGGGAACAATGGATGGAGAGGCAGCGGGAGACGGGCGCTCTCCTCGTCGTGGCGGAGATCCCCCTCCTCTTCGAGGCGGGCCTCGAGGGCGGGTTCGACGTCGTGGTATGTGTGGACGCTCCGGAGGACGTGCGCCTCGGGCGCCTCGTGAAGGACCGGGGGTTGAAGGAGGACGAAGCCCGCCGGATCATGGCCTCCCAGATTCCCGGGGAGGAGAAGCGACGGAGGGCCCACTTCGTCCTGGACAACGACGGGAGCCGGGCGGAGCTCGAGGAACGGAGCCTGGCCCTCCTGGATCTCCTGCTGGCTCGCGCCCGGGCCCAGGTGCGAGGAGGGAACGCCCCATGACCACCCCCGCTGTTCCCGTGATCCGCCTGGATCTCCATCTCCACAGCCGGGCGTCGTGGGACTGCCTCTCGGATCCGGAGACCCTCCTGGTGCGGGCCCGGGAGCAGGGCATCCATCGCATCGCCATCACGGATCACAACCGCTTGGACCTCGCTCTGGAAATGCACAGCAGGCACCCGGACCAGGTGATCCCGGGGGAGGAGGTCCGGACCCGGGAGGGGATCGACGTCATCGGCCTCTACCTCCGCCGGGAGATTCCCGAAGGCACGCCGGCTCGGGAAGCCTGCCACCGCATCCGGGACGAGGGAGGAATCGTCTACCTCCCCCACCCGTTTGCCCGGGGGAAGGGGGGCTCCGGGCGCTACGCCGAGGCCCTGGCCCCCCTGGTGGACGTGGTGGAGGTCTTCAACGCACGACTCCACCCCGGGAGGCTGAACGAGCCGGCCGAGCGCCTGGCACGGTCCCATGGCAGGCTCAGGGGAGCCGGGTCCGACGCCCACACTCCCGGGGAGCTGGGAGGAGCCTGGGTGGAAGTTCCCCCTCACGAGAACAACCCGGAGGCCCTCCTGGCGGCCCTGGCGTCGGGGAGGGTCCAGGGGAGGACGGCACCCGTCTGGGTTCACCTCGCTTCCACCTGGGCGAAGGCTCACAAGGCCCTCCTTGGCACACGAGGCCGGCGTCCGTGAACGGTGTCTGAAAGCGTGAGGCGCTTGACGGTGGGGCACACGCCTCTATCGTTCACTCACGCATGAGCTATCAGACCCCCCCCTCCCGCCGCGCCGCAGCCGCGGAAGTGCTCCGAGCCCTCAGGAAGGCCCGGCGGGTTCTCCTGACCACCCACGTCAATGCGGACGGGGATGGGGCCGGGAGCGAGGCAGCCCTGGCGGCCTGGTTGCGTGGGCAGGGTCGGGAGGCGTGGATCGTCAACCCCACGCCGTATCCCGAGTCCCTGGATTTCCTCCTGCCGGAGAGGGGCTGGAGCGTCGATGCCGGAAGCCAGGTGGCTGGCGAGCTGGCCGGGACTGCCGACCTTGCCGTTGTCCTGGACACGGGTGAGGTGTCTCGCATCGGCAGGGTGATGGACCTGATCCGGGCCCTGCCCACGGTCGTCATCGACCATCATCCTCCCGGGCTCGACCCCATTCCCGGTCTGTCCTTCAGGGACCCGGCGGCTGCGGCCACCGGGGAGCTGGTCTTCGATGTCCTGAGGAGCGCCGGAGGGCCGTGGCCCCGGGAATCGGCCCTGGGCCTCTACGTGGCCATCCTTTCCGACACCGGCTGCTTTCGCTTCAGCAACTCCTCTCCCGGTGCGCATCGCGTCGTGGCGGAGCTCCTGGAGATGGGCGTGGATCCGGAGGATGTCCATCGGAGGGTGTACGGGAACCAGCCCCTCAGGAAGCTGCGGCTCCTCCAGGCCGCCCTGGGTGAGCTGGAGGTTGACGAGGAGGGCAGGGTCGCGTGGATGACGGTGCCGACCCAGGCTTTCGTGGAGCTGGGCGCAACCTCCGACGACATCGAAGGCCTGGTGGACTACCCCAGGGGAGTCCGTGGCGTTGAGGTGGGCATCCTGTTTCGGGAGACGGCCAGGGGGGCCACGAAGGTCTCCTTCCGGTCCAACGGAGAGGTGGACGTGAACGCCCTGGCCAGGCGCTTCGGGGGAGGCGGTCACGTGAAAGCCTCGGGAGCCCTGGTGGAGAGGCCCCTGCCCCTGGTGCGGGAAGAGGTCCTCCGGGAGACCCTGGACGTGATCCGGGGGAGCGGGAAGAATGAGGGGGCCTGAGGTGTTCGACGGAGCGTCCCGTGACGGCCCGGTCGTTCCGGGCGCCTCGTGGCGATTGCTGTCCCTGGTGGGGGCCCAGGTCGGGATCGCCCACATGGACAGGGTCTGGATCTTTCCTCCCCTGGTCAGGGGGAGGAAGGAATGGGGTCTGGTGGCCGTAAGCCGCCTTACGGACGATCCCTCGAGACGGGAGCTGGTCACCGGACGCTATGCGGCCGAGCTCACGGGGACGGGCGTGGTCTTCCAGCCGGAGGTGACATCCCAGGGGGAAGCTCCTCCCGAGCGGCTGCCGGGCATCATGGATGGGGTGGTACGCAGGAGCGGGCTGCATCTTGGGCTTCCCCGGGAGGTCGAGATCGGGGGAGACCCGTACCGGTTCGAGAACCTCCTCCTGGCCTACGGAGGCCATGAGGCTGCCGGCGCCGCAGGTCTCGGGGAGGCGGTGCCATGAGCGACGTGAATCCGTCCCAGCGCCTGTTCAGGCGGTATTTGAAGGACCAGGGCCTTCCCCTCACCCAGCAGAGAGAGGTCATCGCCCGGGTCGTCTTCTCCTCCGCCGGGCATCTCTCCGTGGAGGACATCGAAAAGCGCCTCAGGGAGGGGGGAGAGCGGATCGGGAAGGCCACCATCTATCGGACCCTCGATCTCCTCGTTCGGAGCCGCCTGGTGGTGGAGCACGACTTTGGAGAGGGATTCAAGCGGTACGAGCACCGCCTGTCCAGGGAACCCATCCACGAGCACCTCATCTGCCTGGAATGCGGCAAGGTCATCGAGTTCGAGAGCTGGGAGGTCCAGGACGTCCAGTCCCGCATCACCCAGAGGCACGGGTTCCGGCCCACACGGCACCGGCTGGAGATCTACGGTCTCTGCCGGGAGTGCCTGGAGAGGGGTGCGGTCCTTCCGGAGGATGGGTTGACCTGCCCCATTGAAAGGGCCTAGCTTCCCGCCGCTTGACCGGGCCGGTCAGGGACGCCGGCCCCCCTCATCATCCCCCGGCGTCGAGCCGGTTCTTAGATAACGCCCTGACGGAGGCGGGAAGGTGTTTCAAGGCCAGCAGCTGGTTCCGAAGAAGATGTTTTTCACGACCGGCGTGGGCATCCATCGCGAGAAGCTCTCGAGCTTCGAGGAAGCCCTCAGGGACGCGAAGATCGCCCATCACAACCTTGTCAGGGTTTCCTCCATCTTCCCGCCCCATTGCGAGATCGTCTCCCGGGAGGAGGGAACGGAGCTCCTCCAGGCCGGGCAGGTGGTCTTCTGCGTGCTGAGCGAGGGTGCCACCAATGAGCCGAGTCGCCGGGTCGGGGCTGCGGTGGGACTGGCCACGCCCGCGGATCGATCCAAGTACGGCTACATTTCCGAGCACCACGCCTTCGGTCAGGGCGAAAAGCACATGGGCGACTACGCCGAGGACCTGGCGGCCAGCATGTTGGCTACCACCCTGGGTGTGCCCTTCAACTCCGACGAGGCGTGGGACGAGCGCCGGGAGCAGTGGCTCGTGTCCGGGCTCATCGTGAACTCGGAGAACCACACGATCGTGGCCGAGGCGCCGGAAGACGGCCAGTGGGTCACCGTGGTGGCGGCGGCGGTCTTCTGTGGCTGATTTCTCCTGAGGGGGAGGCATGCCCAACCGAAGGTCCGAGACGGCACAGGGAAGGGGAGGGGGCCGTGAAGGCCGCCGACCCCTCGCCGCACCCTATGCCGGGTTGTCCCGGAACGAGCAGGCAAAGGAGGGATCCATGGGCATGTCCGGCCTCCCCTGGGAGTTGCCGCACACCTTCCTCGGACTGGACGAGGCAGCCGCAGCCTTCGAATCCTCCAGGGCCGTGATCCTGCCGGTCCCCTACGAGTCCACCACCAGCTTCGGCTCAGGCACCCGCTCGGGCCCCCGGGCGATCCTGGAGGCATCCCGCTATATCGAGCTCTGGGATCAGGAGCTGGGAAACGATCCCTCGGGCATCGGGATCCACACCCTCCCGGCCCTGGAGCTGACCCGGGAGGGGGCGGGCCCCGCCATGCGGGAGCTGGAGGGCGCCTACGGAGCAGTCCTGGATACCTCCACAGGCCGCTTTCCGGTGATGCTGGGTGGGGAGCACTCCATCTCCGCACCGGCCATCCGGGCGGTAGCCGCCCGGCAGGATTCCCGCATCAACGTCCTCCAGTTGGACGCCCACGCGGACCTGAGGGACTCCTACGAGGGCACGCCCCATTCCCACGCCTCGGCCATGCGCCGGGTCCTGGATGTCGCCGACGTGGTGGGGGTGGGGATCAGGGGGATCAGCCAGGAGGAGGCGGAGCTGGCGGAGGCCACCTCCGGCGTCACCCTGGTCTATGCCGACCGGATGTGGGAGGACGACGGGTGGATGGACGTGGCGCTGGATGCCCTGGGGGACCCCGTCTACATCACCTTCGACGTGGATTACTTCGATCCCTCCCTTGTCCCCTCCACGGGAACGCCGGAACCCGGCGGCGGTGATTGGTATCGGACCCTGCGCTTCCTGCGCAGGGTCTTCCGGGAGCGGACGGTCCT
>Ga0068714_10002126_pt1 | contig 26367 bp, 23 predicted proteins | sample MTBNYHSulfiMetaG_FD_62988 | JGI IMG/M metagenome (GOLD analysis project Ga0068714, IMG submission 62988) | Enrichment culture microbial communities from rom New York Harbor, USA that are MTBE-degrading - MTBE-NYH (New York Harbor Sulfidogenic)... | ecosystem: Environmental > Aquatic > Marine >... | reverse complement strand
GGCGATACTGGGTCAAAAAGAGAGGGTGGTTCTCTCCCAGACGCTCCCTTTCTCCTTCAACATAAGCCAGATAGTCGGGATTATGCCTGGCCACCTCCTGCCAGTCGTAACGGAAGTGACGCTTGATACCGTCCTTTCTCTCCAGATCGCCATTGGTCTGCTTTATCTCTTCCAGCAGAGTGCTGTCGTCCCAGGTAGTGCCGTAGTGTACGGTAGTTACATTGGTCGTCGCCCCCATTGGCTTGAACTCTTTGGTATACTTTTCCTTACTGACATCTTGAGATTCGTCTATCTCCAGAAGAATGTGGGCGGTATGACCAACCACATTAGCCGACTCATCCGCCGAGAGAAAGATAGCCCTGGCATTTCCCAGCCTGACAATATAACCCAGTTCGGCCGTCCAGAGGCCATCAAAGCCAGCATCATTCAACCTGTCCTTCAGGCGGGCCATGGAGATGACCGTCTGCGGCTTGAAGGTCGGCGAGCACTTCACCAGGTTCTGCGGCTCACCCATATAGAGGGTCAAGAGCAAAAGCTCAAGCTGAGCCGAAAGCTCATTCTTACCTCCCTGCCGGGCAATCTCCACGGAAAAGGTAAGGCCCTTCCTGGAAAAGATGCTATCCAGAATGGCTGAAGCCACCTCCCGCTGATAGGGACGGAGTCTATTTATTGAGTGCTGTTCCGAGACCGATGCCGAGCGGGAGGGCAACATCTCTGAGGACATTAGCTATTGCCTCCTTCAGTCCTTTCTTGTCCTCCTTGCTGATGTTATACCTGGTCTTGACCAGTCGAGCCAGCGTATTAGTAGCCTGCATGATAAGCCTGATATTCTCCGGGTCCTTTTCCAGGAGAGACTTTATTTTTACCCTGAGCAGGGCTATTTCATCATCAATACCCTCAACACAGGTAGCCTGCTCGAAATCAAGCTGCTCCGCCTCATCGAGTACTCTGGAATAGAAACCGTGCTTCCTAGCGTTCTGATTGCCTTTTGGTGCCCCTCTTTTTCCCTCTGCTCTCGCCGACATGTGGACTGTCTCCGTTATTGAGGACGCTGGCTGTAGCCAGAACAATAATGTGAGCCGCCAGGTCCCACCTCTTATTTCTCACCGCTATCCGTAATAGTTTCATGGTCTACACCCACTGGTACACGCCTTTAATAATAGCACATATGTTCTACTTATGCCACCAGGTTTTGTCAGCTTTTAGGTGGCAGCAAACGCCTGCCCGTCAGATAAGAATTGATATTGCCGTAAGTCTGTTATAAAATAACGGCACAAAGATGAGTGTCGCCAAGCAACTCTATCAGCTACAGGAGGTTGACCTAGAGCTTGAGGTCAATGAGCGTGACCTGAAGCAGGTTACCGCACAGCTGGGCGAAAGCCAGAGAGTAATCGAAACCAGAAACAAAGCAGCCGCGGAACAGCAGCGCCGGGAAGAACTAGGACGACAGCAGCACTCCATCGAATGGGAAATTGACGACCTTACCACCAGGATTAGTACTGCCGAAGAAGAGCTGTACAGCGGCCGCATACGCAATCCCAAAGAGCTGACCAACCTCCAGCACGAAATTGACCTGCTAAAAGGCAAGCGCGGCCAACTGGAAGACAGGGCACTGGAAATTATGGGCCGGGTTGAGGATACCTCCAGGAACGTAGACACACTGGAAAAGGAGCTAAAAACACTGGAGGCCGCGTGGCAGAGCCAGCAACAACAGCTTTCGGAGCAGCGGGAGCAACTCAAAATTAAACTAGCCGACCTCAGGCAAAAGCGTCAACTAATGGCAGATAAGATTGACCCGCAGGCAGTTGCCATCTACCAGGAATTAAAGAAACAAAAAGGAACACCCGTCGCTAAAGTAGAACAGGGGATATGTCGTGGCTGCCGCATAACATTACCCATCACCGAGCTACAGCGGACAAAAAGCGGGGAGCTGGTACGGTGCAGCAGTTGCAGCCGCATTCTCTTCTTGGCCTGAGGTAAGAAAAGGTCAGTGATAACAAAGAAAGTAGTAATATTCACCGACGGTGCCTCCCGGGGCAATCCCGGCCCGGCGGCAATAGGTGCCATGATAACAGACGAACAGGGTAAATCCATCACCTCTATTTCCAGACCAATCGGCCGGACAACCAACAACCAGGCAGAATATCAGGCTATCATCGCTGCCTTGGAGAGTGCCCTCAGCCTGGGTGCCAGCCAGGTTGACCTCCGCTCTGATTCAGAGTTAGCCGTCAAGCAGATTAAGGGACGATACCGGGTGAAGAAAGCATCCCTCAGACCCTTTTACCTGAAAGTGATGCAACTTGCCAGCCAGTTTGAAATTTTCAACATCACACACATCCCGCGCGAAGAAAATAAAGAGGCCGATAGACTGGCCAACATGGCCCTGAAATAACCAGCTATTCCTTAATAAGTGCCATGATGCCCAGCATGGCCAGAAAAGCCAGGCCGGCCCCGAGGTAAAAAGGTGCCGCCGGGCTGATAGCACTCCACAGCCAGCCAGCTAACAGGCTGGCCGGCAGCAGGGTAAGCCCGACCACGCCATGATACAACCCGTATGCGGTACCTCTCTTCTCCGCCGGGACCAGGTCAGCCACAAAAGCCCTGGCTACTCCCTCCACCACCCCGTAGTAAATCCCGTAACAGGCAAAAAGCAACCACACATGCCACACACTGGAGGCCAGGGCAAATCCCAGATAGACCACAGCATAAACAAACCAGCCTGCGCTGATAACCCGCCTTCTGCCTAATCTGTCCGAGAGCATCCCCATTGGCAAGGAAGTAAGCGCATAGGTGGCATTGAATAAGACCAGCATCATAACCACCTGAATCAATGGAGCTTCCAGATTCTGCGCCCTGAGGATGACAAAGAAATCGCTGGAATTTCCCAGGGTAAATACCGCCATTATCACCAGAAATAGCTTGAAACGTGTATCAAAGCCAGCCCTGAGTCCAGACAATGACAACCCGGACTGAGCACCGTCAGCCAGTGAGCTTTCTGCCTTTCTCTCACGGACAAAGGTTAGCAACACCAGTACCGCCAGCACGGCCGGAACCACGCCCACCAGGACCATCCACTGATAAGTCTTCAGAGCAAGCTCAAAGCCACCACCCTGTACCAGATAGATAATAATAGCCGCGATGGCCAAACCCAGGACAGCGCCCGAAGTATCCATCGCCCGGTGCAGGCCAAAACCCCTGCCCCTCTCCCCGGCCCCAACAGAGTCAGCAATCAGGGCATCCCTTGACGAAGAACGGACACCCTTACCCACACGGTCACCAAACCTGATACCCAGGACTGCTCCCCAGCTACCGGCCAGATACATGAAAGGCTTGGCCACAGTTGAAATACTGTAGCCCCACACCGCCAGCATCTTGCGCTTGCGTATCTTATCGCTAAGCCAGCCACTGAATATCCGGAAAATAGCATCGGTGCTCTCCGACAGCCCTCCCACCAGCCCGACAACCGTTGTAGTTGCTCCCAGCACATTACACAGAAAGAGGGGAACCAGGGTAAATATCATTTCGCTGCTGATGTCAGTCAGCAGGCTGACAATTCCCAGGAAGAAGACGTTGGGATTGAGCCCCCAGATTCTCTTACGGCTGGAATCAACATTAACCACTTCAGTCAATCACTTCTCCCAAATCACCTCGGTAACCAGCTCACGGATTTTATCCCTGGCTTCTTCCAGAGCCACCCTGCCCTTATCGGTAGCCGTATAATAGTTCCGCGCTTTACCGGCCACCACTTTAGACTGCCGCTCAAGATAGCCATCCTTCTCCAGCCGGTGCAGTATGGGATAAAGAGTCCCCGGGCTGAGGCGGTAGCCATGCCGCCCAAGCTCTTCCTGTATCTCAACACCGTAGATAGGTTCTTTAGAAACATGATACAGTATGTGAATCCTGACAAACCCCAGAAAGAAGTCCTTGAGCAATTTCTCACTGCCTCATTATCGATTAGCGATATCGCCTTATGATATCATAGAGATTTACCCCCGACAAGCCGATAAGCCTTGCATTACAGGAGGTACTGTGGTATAATAATTTTGTTTGGCTGGACGATTGTCCAGCCTTATTTTTTGGTGTAGGGGGGCAGAAATGGAAGTAGAATATGGAGCAAAAGTAATAGATAAAAACAATGAAACACTCGGCACCATCAACCAGATTATTCGGGATACATGGACCGGCAAAATCCGTAAATTCGTCGTGCTCAGAGAAGCTCCAGCCAAAGATTTATTTCTCTCACCCGCAGACACAACTGAAGTCACCAAAGACGCGGTCAAGCTGAATATCACGCGTGAAGAACTAAACTCCCAATAGACCCGGCTGCGGCAAGGAGGACTCTGTCATGCTGGCAATAAAATGTCCTGAGTGTGATGTTAGCGGTAGTATTTCGCTTAATCAGGCAGTCTATGAAGGCCCGTACAGGTGCTGGAAGTGCCGAAGCCTTTTCATGATAAGAATAGAAAACAACGAACTGAAGTTATGCACACCTCTCAGTGAAGAAGAATTCGAGATGTGGCAAGAACTGCATGATTCGGCGAACTGATTAACCGCGGAGGAATTAAGTCAGAAAAGAGCAGCCAATGCTTTGCATTACCGAACGTGCTATGAAAGAGCTAAAAAAGATACTGTCCGATAATGTTGATGTGCCACAGGCACGATTGAGACTGGTCGCTAGAAAACAAGGTCAGGTAGGTCTGGGGATAGATATAGAGACACCCGGTGACCAGGTATTTGAACACGAAGGCTCACGACTGTTAATCGTGGATGAAAAACTGGCCTGCTGGCTTGAAGGAGCTGTCCTGGACATTGAAGACACGTCTGACGGATATCAGCTAGTCATACGCCAGTAGTCCACCAAACATGATTTGCCCCTCACACCAAAACCAGCTACAAATTCAACAGGCACACATGTCAGCCCGGATTTAGAAATTATACGCTTAATCTATGCGCCACAAAACAAAACTTGAATAATATGATATAATATCCTCAAGTACTTTCCTAACATCTGGATTTAGGAGGTCAACAATGTCGTTGTGGACCTGGATTGGCATAGCTATCATAGTAGTTCTTATCATCGTCTTCTTTGTGCTAAGAAACAGACGTTAGAGTTCAACCAACTGAAAACGTACTTACTCCCTGGCACTAAAATAGAAGACTAAAAATCCATCCTCCAACCAGAAGCTAAACAACGTCATGCTTGTGTTTGACACTCGAATTGGCAAAAGTTACAATAATCTTTGCACTAAAATACTTGCCGAGGTAGCTCAGGCGGTAGAGCAGTGGACTGAAAATCCACGTGTCCCCAGTTCGATTCTGGGCCTCGGCACCAGAGACCAACCTGTTTACAGGGAACCTGGTTAACATCTATATATAGAAAGCATTAGCAGAGATATGTTACCCCTGCGACCTTACGAGAGCGGAAGTAGTTCAGTGGTAGAACGCCTCCTTGCCAAGGAGGAGGTCGCGAGTTCGAATCTCGTCTTCCGCTCCAGCTTATTTAAGCTTAACGGCAATTTGCTTAGTCTATACCTCCCTGATAAAATATACTTATGAGACTTGGTGCCTTTGAACTTAATGAACCACTCCCCGAACTGAATGAACCTCACGCGCTGGCCATGCTGCAACCCTGGATAGACGTGGGCAGCGTGGGTACTCTAACAGTTTCCTGGCTTGAGATGCACTTCAGGACAAGGGAGCTGGCCAGACTGGCCAGGCCAGGCAACTTCTTCGACTTCACCCGCTACCGCCCTACTATTTACTACAAGGAAGAGCGCCGACAGATATCCATTCCTAATGCCTATATCACCTACGGCAAAAGGAAAACGGGAAACGACCTCATCTTTCTCCACCTCCTTGAGCCTCACAACCACGGCGAACTATTTTCTGAATCGATACTCCGCCTCCTGGCAAAATTCGGTGTCAAACGGTACACTCTCCTCGGCAGCATGTACGATGTGGTGCCACATACCAGGCCGCTGATAGTCACCGGCGGAGGGGTCGGGGAGGAAGCACAACAAACCCTGGAAAGGATGGGAATTGAGTCAAGCGACTACCAGGGCCCGACCACCATCACTTTCCTGGTATCACAGCAGGCCCCTGAAATAAGTATTGAAACCATGAGCTTGATTGTGCACCTTCCTCAGTACACCCAGGTTGGTGAAGACTACACGGGTGCGGTACGGCTCATGGCTGTGCTTGGCTCACTGTATGATATTCCCATGGATGATGCTTACATCAAAAGGGCTGAGCAACAACTGGAGCAGATTAACGCCGCCATAGAAAAGAACCCACAGATGAAAGCCATCGTTGAAGAGCTGGAGACCCGCTACGATGCACGCACCCAGCAAAGAAAAGAGGAGGAAATTCCTCGACTATCCCCTGAGGTGGAAAAGTTCCTTAATGAAATGGAAAGGCGCTTCGGGGACAACTGATTAAGGCGGCCATAACCGCACTAGTCCTTAGTTGTGTAAATCTGCGCTACAATCGAGATTCTTCGCTTCGCTCAGAATGACAGACGCATAATGTCACACTGAGCGAAGCGAAGGGTCTCATTGCCCAGAACATGTTAACACCTATTTATGCAACTAGGCACTAGCCAGCTTTCGGGCTATGCGGTTTAGACTTTTCTCTTCTTGTTGGAAATATAATCCACCAGCAAATACTGCCCCAGATTATCAGCACTGGTGAAGAACACTCTACCTTTATTGATGCGCGCCATCTGCGTGACAAAGGCACTGAGAAAGGGGCCACCCTCAAGCATAAAGGTGTTAATCACTATCCCCTTCCGGGTACAGTGTCTCACCTCCCTCAATGTTAACTGAAGGGTACGCAGACTGGGCGGATACTGAAAATAGACCTGCCCACCCTCAAAGTGGGCCGTAGGCTCTCCATCCGATATCAGGATTATCTGCTTGTTGGTAGACATCTCCTTATCCAGCAGCTTCCTGGCTAAACGAAGGCCGTGCTGCATATTGGTATAAGGGTCGAACTCATCCCAGCTCATGTAGGCGATGTCTTCTTTCTTTATCCGGCGGGCATAGCTCGAAAAGCCGACGATATACAGGCTGTCTCTGGGATATTGAGTCCGGATGAGACCGTCAAGGGCGATAGCCACCCGCTTGGCCGCCTGGAAATTACCCCTCATCGGCATTGACAAACTCAAGTCAAGCATCAAAACAGTCGCCGACCGGGTCAGTTGTTCCTGCTTGAACACCTCGAAATCGTCAATATTCATCCTGACAGGTGGTCTACTTGGTTCCCGATAAAGGGAGTTCATAATCGACTTCTGGAGATGGATATGGAAATCATCGCCAAACTCGTACTTCTTGGTCTCTTCTATCCGCTCACCGCCGGCACCCCTGAACTTGACGTTGTGCCCGCCAACGCGGTCTTTTCTAAGCTCGGCGAAGATATCTTCCAGGGCCTTTTGCCCGATTTTTCTCATGCCCCTGGGGGTTAACTCATATTTGCCGTCTTTCCAGCGAATGTACCCTGCCTCCTCCAGAACCTTGGCCATATTCCGTAGCCTCTCCAGCTCCTCAGCCGCTTCGTCTCCCAGTAACTTCTTGAGCAACTCTTCATCCACTGAATCCAGCGAACGATGATACTGGGACTCCTTAAGCTGCGCCTCAAGCTTGTCCATTTGCTGAAGTGTCTCCATCAGCTTGAGCGCCTCGTTGTAGGAGATAGATTCTTCTCCAGAAAAAGGGTAGCGCTTACGAAATTCATCGCCGGGATACAGGGCCTCCATATTAGAGGCCAGTTTGGCCAGTTCGTAATGAGTAGCTTCATCAAGCATTGAGTCCAGGACATCCTCCAGTGCCTGCCTGTCCTCCGGCGATAGGCTATTGAGCAAAGCCTGTGCCTGCGCCATCTGGCTCTGCAGACGCTCCATCAGCTCATCCAGGCTCCGGGGAGCCTCAGGCCCGAACAAGCTGCCAAACTGCTCCATGAAGCTATCAAAATCAGGTTCCTCTCCCCTCATGCGCTGCTCCAGCATCTGGTTCAGGGCTTCAACCATATGCCGGATAGCGGCCATGGTGTCGGCATCCATATTCTGGAACTGCTGCACCAGGTCCCGGCCGTATGATTCCATGGCATGTTTCTTCAGCATATCCATCAGTTCCTGGAACTGACGTCTGGCTTCATCGTCCATAAAGTCATATTCGCTCAATTCCCTTATCTGGCCACCAACATCCTGGGGAAGTCCGTCCAGCTTCTGCAAGTTCTGAGCCGCCATGTCCTCGACCCTGCTGAGCAGCTTTTCCTGTATTTCCGGGCTTAACTCACCGGTACCCTCACCAGCCTTCTGCCTGGCTTCGTCAAGCCGCCGCTCGATTCCCTCACGCTCCGTTTTCAGTATCTCGTCAAGCTTCTGGCGTATCTCATCAAGCACAGAACCGAGCTTGTACTTATCAAGCTGACTCTGCCGCTGCTGGCGCAGCCGCTGGAGCAATTCCTGGATACCCGGCAAGCGCCTCCCCTGACCATCCCGGAGACCGAAACGCTGCATCAGACGCAGCGCATAGGACAGGTCACCATAAGACATGAGCTGACGCCCGAGTTCATCCATAAGCTCGTCAGCGTCTGAGCCAAATAGTTCTTGGCTGCCGTCCCACTCTGAATAACGATAGATTTTCATATCAGCGCCGGTAAACTGTTTTACCTTCTACCTTGCTTTTGTTCAGCCTCTTGTTTACATGCAGTCCTTCAAGGATAAACTCGACAGCCGAAGCGATGGCTTCGGGTCTTTCCGAGTCATTCACCACCTTAACCGCGTCAGCCAGTCCGATAATTTCCTTGACGTTACGCACATAGCTCTTGGCACTCATCGAATCTGAGGCCTCCACACTGAAACCACCATCAAACTGCCCCACAATATCCTCCAGCAGGTGCACCCTGTAGTAGCGGCCAAAAACGTTCATGACGGCCTTCTTAATCAGGTCATCAATCACTTTGTCTTCTTTGGTGTCCTCAAAGCTCTCCAGTTCTATCTTGCCGGCGGTTGAGGTCCGAATATAGGGAAGGTCGCTAATACGGGGCACTGCCAGCTTCTCGCCCTCTATCACTGCTCTCCTGATGGCATTACTGAGGATGGTCTCAGTATTGGCAATTGATACCCTGACACTTACCCCGGAACGCTGGTTGATGTCCGGGCTTTGCCGGGCTAACTGCGTTATTTCAGCAATAATTTCTTTCATATATTGAGGCAGATAGTATTCACACTCATCCCCGCCAAACTTCCGCCGCTCAGCCTCCACGATGGTCATCTCATCCTCGATAGTAGTCGGATAGTGAGTCCTCACCTGGGCCCCGTACCTGTCCTTGAGAGGAGTGATAATCCTGCCCCGGTTGGTGTAGTCTTCCGGGTTGGCACTGGCCACCAGAAAGACATCTAAAGGAAGCCTGATGTGGTATCCCCTGATCTGTATATCTCTCTCTTCCATCAGGTTGAACAGACCAACCTGTAACCTCTCCGTCAAATCCGGCAGCTCGTTAATGCAGAAGATACCCCGGTTAGTTCTTGGTATCAGCCCGTAGTGGATGGTGAGTTCATCCGAAAGATACCTCCCCTCAGCCACCTTGATGGGGTCAACGTCACCAATCAGGTCATTAATGGCAATATCCGGTGTGGCCAGTTTCTCACCGTACCTCTCCCCACGGGGCAACCAGTCGATTTCAGTGTTATCACCCATCTCCGCGACGATATCGCGGCACTGCTTGCACACCGGCTTAAAGGGATTGTCATTAATTTCACACCCTTTGATTACTGGAATCTCCTCATCGAGCAAATTTACTAGCAACCTCATGATTCTCGACTTAGCCTGTCCCCGCTCCCCGAGAAAGATAATATCCTGGCCCGAGATAATAGCGTTTTCAATTTCGGGAAGGACTGTATCATCGTAGCCTACTATCCCGGGGAATACTTCTTTTCTTGCCTTTATCATGGCCAGTAGGTTACGCCTCATTTCCTGTCTGATTGAGACAGATATATAACCTGAAGCCTTAAGCTCGCCAATCGTTCTTGCTTTACTCCGTTTAGCCATACCACCCCTTAAACTTCTTAGATTTTCTAACTCTCTTCAGAGCTTCTTTCTCCACAAGAGAGGCCACCTTTTTTATTCTAACACAGAGAACCTCAGACGGTAAAACCAATCGCCGGCCCAGATGGTTCTGTTAAGTTATGGTTGATGAAACTGTCATTACGAGGAGTGTAGCGACGAAGCAATCTCAAACAATTGATATACTCAGGTACGAGATTGCTTCGCCGCCTGCCCGCCAAGGCTTGGCAGGCGGGTCGGCTCGCAATGACATCACCAACCAAGACCGAATAGTACCCACCGGGCTAGGGCGGCAACCACATACTGCGCATATTGCCGCCCATGAACTCTTGTTGTAACATTAAATAGCGAAAAAACTACCGCTACGCAAGGAGAAACTGGCTGTGGGGCTGAAAAGGATAAAACACTTGTCCACACTCACTGTTTAATGATACTCTTTTAATATTTCCGGTTAAGCGCCAGGTGAAAGGAGTCTGTTAACTATGACCACCATAAATTCAGTGCTCGGCCCCCTTGACACTGCCAATCTCGGCTTCACCCTGATGCACGAGCACATTATCGTTTCATCAACCGGTATCCCTCAGAACTACCCTGAGCTTCTCGGCGATGAACTAATGGAACGTATCATCCAGGGATTAACCATAGCCAAAGAAGGAGGGGTAGACACCATCGTTGATACCAGCACCATGGACCTAGGCCGGGATGTAACGGTGCTGGCTGAAGCTTCCCGCCGCACTGGCGTCAATATTATCGCCTGCACCGGCTGGTATCTGGACATACCCCGTTTTCTTTACACTGTCTCGGTTAACCAGTTCGCCCGACTATTTATTCGCGAAATCGAAGAAGGAATCGCGGGAACGGATATCAAAGCTGGCATAATCAAGTCATCCAGCGATATGGGCGGAGTAACCCGGGGACAGGAAGCCATTCTACGCGCCGCAGCCAGAGCCCACCTTAAAACCAGCGTTCCCATCATGTTGCACTCCTATCCAGCCGGCCAGGTAGGCAGACAGCAATTAGCCATCCTGAAGGAAGAGGGGGTAGACTTGAGAAGGGTCAAGGTTGACCACTCCAATGACACCACAGATATGGAGTACCTCACCTGGCTCCTGGAACAGGGATGTTATCTTGGCCTGGACCGCTATCCAGGGTGGCTGGTCAGCTCAGAGGCCCGTACCAGAACGATGAAGGCACTAATCGATGCTGGCTATATTGACCGCCTTCTCCCTTCGCACGACTGGTCGCTGGCTTCAATCGAGGGTGAGAATTCACCCGTGAGACGGCCAGACTCTGAAGAACGCAATCCCTATGGATATCTCTATATTAAGAACGTGGTCTTCCCTCAGCTCCGGGAGATGGGTGTCTCCGAAGAGATGCTGGACAGACTGTGTGTTGTCGGCCCACGAAATTTCTTTGATGGCCTCTAGCCCGATAAAGGGTCAAATGAAAAACCTTTTTCCATTTATAGTTGTCGCAGGTCGGCGGTAGGCGCCGGTTTAAGATGATTCCAATTATCATTCTGATAGTGGTTTTTATTCTGATTGCCGTCAGGCAGATAGGCAATATCAGGCTTCAGATATGGCAGATAATGGTGCTCGGTGCCCTGGGAGTTCTATTCTCAAGGCAAATCTCCCCGGGGGCAGCCCTGAAATCAATCAACCTCGACGTCATGCTTTTCCTGTTCGGGGTGTTCGCTGTCGGGCAGGCTCTGGAAGAAAGCGGTTACCTTTCCCACCTGTCCCACAGACTTTTTGGCAAAGCAAAGAACCTGGACAGCCTGATACTGGCCATCCTCTTCAGCCTGGGGCTGCTGTCTGCCTTCCTCATGAACGACACCCTAGCCATTATAGGCACACCGGTTGTTTTGCTGCTGGCCAGGAAAAATAATATACACGCAAAAATCCTGCTCCTTACCCTGGCTTTTGCCGTGACCATCGGCAGCGTCATGAGTCCCATCGGTAACCCTCAGAACCTGCTCATCGCCATTAACGGCAACATCAAGAACCCCTTTTTCACCTTCTTTAAGTTCCTGATAATTCCGACAGTAGTGAACCTTTTCGCCGCCTACCTCCTCCTGCGACTCTTCTACCGCAAGCACTTTCACGGCCAGCTATCAGCGCACCCCCGGGAGTCAATAAAAGACCAGAAGCTCGCCCTGCTCTCCCAGGTCTCCTTGATTCTGCTGGTCGCCCTGGTACTGGCAAAAATCACCACTGTACTTCTGGATTTAAAAATTGATTTCAGGCTGACCTACATCGCCCTCATTTCGGCGCTGCCCATCATTTTATTCAGTCCCAGGAGATTCAGGATAATCATGAGAATTGACTGGTCTACGCTGATTTTCTTCGCCGCCATGTTCATCCTTATGGAGAGTGTCTGGAACTCGGGGGTCTTCCAGTCCGTGCTCACTGCCACACAATTAAACCTGACCTCAGTAAGCATTGTCCTGGGAATAAGCGTGCTATTAAGCCAGTTTATTTCCAACGTTCCGCTGGTCGCCCTGTACCTGCCCATGCTGATGGAACTGGGAGTCTCAACTAAAGAACTGATGGCACTGGCTGCGGGGAGTACCATTGCCGGCAACCTTTCCATCCTCGGGGCAGCCAGCAATGTCATTATCATACAAAATGCGGAAAGGAAATCGGGCGAAACCCTCACCTTTCTGGAATTCATCATGATAGGCGCACCATTGACAATCATCAATATTGCGGTTTACTGGATGTTCCTTTCTGTGATTTAATTTCAATAGCCTGTCTTGCTACTTTATTGCCAGTGCTATCAAAGGCTAGCGATTATGAAAATAGAAGATTTTGACTATTCCCTGCCTCCAGAGCTTATTGCCCAGACTCCGGTTGAACCACGGGACAGGTCACGACTTATGGTGCTGGACCGCAGCTACGGTTCACTCAAGCATCACCGCTTTTTCGAGATAGTTGGCTATCTAAAGGCAGGGGATGTTCTGGTGTTTAACGATAGCCGGGTTATCCCGGCCCGCCTCAGCGGCACCAAAACTGGCGGCGGCGGTAAGCTGGAAATCCTGCTCCTGTGCCGTCTGGCCCCCAACGTCTGGGAAACGCTGGTCAGACCGGCCAAACGTGTCAAAATCGGTACTAAAATCGAAATAATCAGCGATTCTGTGAGCGGTAACCGGCCAGACTTAAAGGTTACAGCTGAAGCGATTGACTCCGGGGAAGAGGGAATACGAGTGATAAACTTCTCCAGCGATAACCTGTTGCCAGAGTTGGGCAAAATTCCACTACCACCGTACATCCACGTTCCGCTGGCTAACCCGGAACGTTACCAGACAATCTACGCCAGGGTAGATGGCAGCGTAGCCTCCCCCACCGCCGGACTGCACTTCACCCCCGAACTAATAGAAAAGATAAAAGACCGGGGCGTCCACTGTCTTTTCGTTACCCTGCACGTTGGTCTGGATACCTTCCAGCCAATCCGTGAGGAAAACGCACTTGAGCACCCCATACACAGGGAATACGGGGTACTAAATGAAGCAATAGCTCAAGTGTTATGTCAAGCTAAAGCCGAGGGCCGACGGATTATCGGCGTGGGCACGACCACCGTCAGACTACTTGAGGCAATAGCCCGGGCCAGTAATCAGGCCAAGATACAGCCTTTCGAAGGCTGGGTAGACCTCTTCATTGCGCCCGGCCACCAGTTCCGGATAGTTGATGCCATGATTACTAACTTTCACCTGCCCAGAACCACGTTAATGATGCTGGTCACCGCCTTTGCCGGTAGAGAGCTAATCAGTAAAGCCTACCAGGAAGCAATTGCTCAGCAATACCGCTTCTACAGTTTTGGCGACGCGATGTTAGTGTTATGACACGAAAATAGCTTCCCTTCGTCTTCCAAGCCAGCCAAATTTACAGCACAAGTAACTCCTATATGATCCATATTTTCGGATGGGTAAACTTTAACATCGATGATCTCGATAACCCTAACCTTTTCCTTAAACGCGGCATTACGGACATTTTCTAAGTGAAGTCTTGCTAGTGCTTCTCTTGTTTGCTCTAAGGATTCTGTATCTTTGGTTATCCTTTGTAGCGAGTTTTCCAGTTCCTCTTTTCTTCGGGTGACCTTAAGTATCCTGTCTCGGTACTCCGCTATCCGCCTTGCAGCTTCCTCAGCTGTATAGAGCAGGCTATCGCTCTCATAAGCCTTCTGGATTTTCGCAATTCCGGATTCAGCCTGCGCTATCTGATATTCTGCCAACCTCAAGTTACGTTTGACCTCGCTTATGTGGCCTCGCTCATTGGATCGGCTCATTTGCTTCAGGACGAGGTCAGGATTACTCAAAGCCTTTTTTACCCGACGCCATACCGGCTGGTCGATCATATCCCTCCTCACCCATCTCATGTCACAGTGTTTAGCCTTCCAACGCATGTAGTACCCAGGGCATATATAGTAGACAAGATTGGGACATTTAGGATCCTTTCGCACTGTCATTGCTCTTCCGCATTTCGGGCAGAAAACAAGCCTTCGAAAAAGAGCTTCGATAGTTTGCTTTTTGAGTCTACTTCCCTTGCGCACATCTAGGTTGTGGTTAGCTCGCTCCCAGAGAGTCTCTGATACTAAGTCTGGGACGTTGAACTTCACATGTTCTTCTTCTGACTTAGGTTTCCTGATTGTACGCTTAATCTCTCCTGTAATATCACCCAGTGGGCACGAAGGATTGGTTACATAGTGGGCCGTATTGTAAGCGTGTTTGCCGGTATAGCAACGCTTCCTTACAAGGAATACGATTAGTGATGGTGACCAGTTATCTGCATATCTGGGCTTGACGCTAAGCCTGTTTAGTTCCTTGGCCACCCAATATGAGCTCTGATTCTCGATGCCTATCCAGTGGAAGACTTGATTCACCACCCAAGCCTCGCTACCGTATAAGATATTCCCTTTAGGATCAACTTGGTCGATTTCCCACCAGGCACGAAGAGTAGCACCGGATGAAGGGTCAACCTCTTTTCGATACTGATAGCCATAAGCTGGCTTGCCCGCAGGTACCCATCCTTTGAGCACGCGGCCGATGTTACCTGCCCGGTTGCTATCCCTGTTAGTTCTTACCCTAAGCTTGTTGCCGAGAGCAAGAAACAGACGAGCTGCCTCACTTCCAAAGTCACTACCTGTGGGGGCGTCACCAAAGAAGAATTTGACTCCGTAGTGAGTACATTCCGTCTCAAAAATCATTTGGTGGAGGGGTTCTGCTGAGAGGCGACCTTGGTGCGTGAAGATTGTGCCAGCTATTCTTCGATGTGCTATTAGAGTTTTTCGCAGGTACACCATCTGAGGTCTCTCCAAGTGCTCGCTTGAATCATGGTCATACAAGACATATTCTCGCGGCACAATTAATCCGAGTTCCTTCGCTATCTTAGCGCATGAAAGCATATACTCTGGGAGTCGGTTGTTTCTGGCCTGCTCATCCAAGCTTTGCCGAACGTAAGCCGCCCACCAGTGATTTTGTGAAAGATCACAGCCTCGAATTGCGAAACAATCTTTAAACTCAGGTTTTGTGGCAACTGTATCTATCAGGGCGTCAAATTCATCTTGGGTTATTGAACCATTAGCTATTGTCAGCATTCTTGCCTCCTTCCCATGATGACGGGCGATTGAGCCAATCTAAAAGACTCTCAATCCTTTCCTCTTCATTATCATAGGGTTTTATTTCAACTATAATTCCACTGCGTCGTTTCCAGGCGGTGATGGCGTGCCTTACTAACTGCCTGACCTCACCCTCAGTGGCTTCAGGCTTGCCCGCAAGCTCCCTGACGACTTCAACACCGAGGGTGTGTCGATTACTTTTTGTACCTGATGCTCATTTTTAGCCATCTTCTATCTACCAATGTCTTTCTACAATGAATGTAGGGATGATTCTATGCATTTTCCCAACGCTGTTGAAACTCACTGAGTGTCATCTTTGTGTCTCATCTTCATTTTGAGATCTGTTTATCATGTCCGCACGTTCCCTCAGCCAAGTTGCGATCCATCGTGGTAAAGGTAACCCCTCGTGTGGCAAAGCTGGTAACCAATCATAGACAAAATCCGCTGCTGTATATTCTACCTCGTGCCCATTTGAGCTAGGTTGTATACCCCGGGTATAGGAGAGAATCGTGGTTGCACTTGTTCGGAAGCACCGGGCAATTTCGCTCAAGCTTGCGCCTGCGTTGCGCATTCGCCGCATATCATTTATTTGTTCTTCAGTGAAAGGAATCCTCTCGGGCATTACTGCCTCCTAATGAATTAGTCATAACGAATTCATTATAACAACAACAATAAGCAATGTCAATACCCTTATAGACAAAATAAGTAAGCCAGATTGTCTGACATGTTATCTAAGGTGGCTTGAAGGTGAATCCTCGTCAGGAATCTTTGGTAAAACCGGACAGGATAGTTGTACCATCAGCAGATTCAACACCTCTGATTCTGTTGGTAGGTTTAGGTTTTACCATATCTGCCGGAATTCATTCTGTAATGGGCAATGGCCTCAATATTAATTACGCTTTTTAAGCGCAAGCGGATCCGCTAACTGCCTCTTTCGTGACCAAGTAACATCTTTGAAACCGAAAGTCAAGAAAAATATTCCCCTCTACCCATGAAAATCAAGCTTTCTTGACGACTGGGTATCCCGAATAATTATGAGGTTTAGACCCCCTCCGTCGTGAAGTTCAATATCCTTGAACTCTTTCTTTACCATGTTCGCGACCAATATCTTTTTCCTTTGGCTAAGCTGGTTACCCATACATCTTTCGGAGACTCGCGGCCTATGAAAAATTGTGGGGCTCATAGGGGAGGCATACTCAAGCAAAGGGGTCTCAAGGACCATTGGAATGTCGATACTCTCCCCTCCCTGGCATCAGTCACTGTCAGAGTTCAAATTCATTAACCTCAAGACAGTAGCCAGCCTAGCCCTGTTTGTAAGCTGCCTTTCCTCTTATTTCCGGATTGTACTTCTCTCCTTTTTTCCACATGGCCCACATGGTGGCCATCATATCCCGGGCGATGGTTAATTTGGCCTGGTGGGGTGCAATCCCATGAATTAGGGTCATGTCCAGATATTTCCGCCGGAAGGGACTATCATTGTCCCGAATAGCCGCTTCTGCGGCTTGTTTCAGGGTATATTTCAGGAGGCGATTGTAATCTGTACTTAATTTTTCGGAGTAGACTTTGCCACCGGAGGACCTTCTCATTATACCCAGCCCGGCATACATCCAGACCTTCTTTTTATCGGCAAAACGATACGGGGTTTCCAGCATGGCAGAGATTGTCGCCGCACTAATAAAGCCGATCCCGGGGAGAGCTTGAAAATGCTTGATTTCGGGATAGTGTTTGGCCTGAGCTCTGGCAGCTGCCAGAAGCTCCTTTTCGGTTTGCTCGGATTGTTCCAGTTGACGCCAGAGACCATCCAGAATCAGCAGCAAGGTTGGCTCCTGGGGTAATTTACTCTTCCATTCCTCCCGGTAGATCTCTGAATAAACGGTAGCCCCTGTACACTGGATACCATTCTGTCTGAATCTGGCTTTGATTTTATTCTTGATACGAGTGGTGCTTCTGACAGTATCATGATAGGCTATCATCAACTCCCGGAACCGCCGGCGTTGACCAACCGGATGACGAATCTCTTTGATATAACCACCCCGGCCTAATTGTGCCAACTTGAAAGCATCCACAGGATCATCTTTTTCTCCGGAAGAGCCTATCCAGTGGTTTTTCTTGGGGTCGGTAATCACAAGCTTCTCTCCAAAGTGAACGCAGGTTTCCAGTGCCCAGGCAGCCAGTGTGCCTTCCTCCATATAGATTGTACGTGGTCGCGGCACCGTTCTTACAAATTCCATGAAGCCCTTAACACTGGTGGCGACCCTATCGGCTTTGACCAGCCGCCCAGCTTCATTGACCACAGCAAAATCCAGGGTAGTGATATGGCCATCCATTCCAACATAATGCATTCGGGTATCTCCTTTCTAAGTAAGATTTATCACATCTTAGCTTAGGGATACCCACGGTTTCATTATCTCATCTTTGAAACAGTTCAATATGAAGCCACTTTTTCACTTTCGCAAAGCAGCCGCAGTTTCCTTCGCCTTCTCAACCGGGAGCGCGTTAATGCCATATTCGTTTTCACGCCTTCGTCACCTGAACCAGAGAGGTGTGAGTGGTCCATGCTCCGGCCGGTGAAGGTTCGTCCTTGGTAAGAACATTCGGGCAACCTCCCCTATCCACACCATCACTATTGGGATTATACCAGGCTCCCTCACTTACGTTGACTACGCCGGGTATGATCGTCTCTGTCACGAAAGCTGGTATGACCATTGTCCCTCGGTCATTGAATACCTGCACCATATCCCCCTGACGGATACCTCTGGCATCAGCGTCGGTGGTATTGATCCATACTCGCTGAGGCTCAAGTTGTATCAGCCATGAGGCATTGTGGAAGTTTGAATGTGCCCGGAGCTTGAAATGGGTGGTGATAAGTTGAAGGGGATACTTTTTTGCCAGCGGGTCATTCCGACCTTCCCAGGTCTCAATATACTTTGGAATCGGCGGTATTTTCGGATTGTTCAAATCAGCCACTGTCTGAGAGTAGATTTCGATTTTCCCCGAGGGGGTAGGGAAAGGCTTATTCTCCGGGCCTTCAATGCTTTGACGAAAAGAAGAAGTTCGCTCAGAAGTAGAAAACTTCAAAACCCCCTGCTTCTTAAAGGAATCGTAGTCAGGAACGGGCCTTTTCACTTGGCGGGAGGTCATTTCCCACTCCCAGCGCAGCCACTCCTCTTCTGTCTTGTCACTATAGTCGTTGATACCTAAGCGAGGAGCCAGCCCACAGCATATTTCAAAGTCCGACTTCGAGTCACCGATCGGCTCAATAGCCTTGTTGGCATAAAACAGAGCTGGACCTCCGCCGTAGATATTATTCCTCTCAAAATGGGTCTTGACGGGCAACAAGATATCAGCAAACTTGGCGGTTGGCGTCATAAACTGCTCAGAAACCACGATGAACTCCAATTTCTCAAAGGCTCTAACACCCTTGTTGGTATTTGGGAATTGATTTAAGGTGTTACCGCAGTTCACCCAAACCATTTTGATGTCGCTGGGGTAGCCACCAGCTTTCCCTTGAAGGATAGCATCGTATAGCTTAAGCTGATGCACCCTTCTACGGCTCTTGAGAGCAGAGTCCAGACTGCTGCCTAAACGGCTTGACTGCGAAAAATCAAACGTTTGATAACGGTTCGCATTACCTTCGCCTACGGGCGGTGCAGTTCCTGTCTCATAATCAAAAGGATTCTTACCTTTGCCAAACCCACGCACCCTTGGGATATAGCCTATTTCAGACGTTTCGCCCTGAAAAACATCGACATTGCCTGTCATTGCCAGCAAGGTATTGGCTGCCCGGAAGTACTGTTCACCGTAAGCGGTACGTCCAGGACCCCAGGCTATCATTAAGGCTGCTGGTTTGGTGGTAGCATATTCTCTAGCTAGTCTCTCTATCGTAGCTGCTGGAACACCCGTGATAGTCTCAGCCCAGGTAGCGGTCTTAGCTATCCCGTCTTCTGTTCCCAAAACATATTCCTTAAATTTGTAGAAGCCCACGGTATAGGTATCGAGAAACTTCTGATCCTGTAGGTTCTCCGTTATCATCACGTAGGCCATAGCTATGAGCATTGCTGTGTCGGTACCAGGTATGATCGGTATCCACTCGTCGGCGTAAAGGGCAGCGGAGATAGTATATCTGGGGTCCACACATACAATCCTGGCTCCTGCCTCCTTGGCCTGGGACATGCGTAGAGGATTATTGACCACGTATAGATTGTTACCTGGATTCCATCCCCACATGATAACCAGGCGTGCATTAGATGGGTCAGCGTAGCGGGGGGCGGCACGCCTCGTGCCGTATGTTGCCTGAGCCGACCAGTAGTTCCCCTCCAGTGACGCACCTCCCCAGTGTTGCAGGTTGCCACCAAACATATTCAGCAATCTCCCGACGGCTGGCCCCTGTAGGCCAAATTCGCCAGCATACTGCAGGTTAACAAAAGCTCCCACACCATACGATTCCTTAATCCTCTTCATCTCGTAAGCTATCCTGTCTAGCGCCTCATCCCACGAGATTCGCTCGAATTTTCCCTCTCCTCTTTCGCCCGTTCTCCTCATCGGGTATTTCAGACGGTTGGGCGCGTATACCCGCTGGCGCTGGGCACGCCCCCTGGCACAAGCCCTCAACTGAGGCTCGTCTCCGTCATCCGTCTCAATTCTGATAATCACCCCATTTTTAACGTGGAGCTTGAGCAGACAATTTGAGTTTGCACCGCAATCATGCGCACAGGTGGAGGGCACTATGGTCACGTCACTATCCGAACGATTTTGTTTTTTCACAGTCATGTCGCACTCCTTTACTCCTGATTTAATGAGAACAAGCGATTCGCCCGCCTTATGCCGCATGACGAACAGCTTTTAGTCCCCACCCATCCCGGTGTGTATTCACCCCTTGCACTTTGCTTCACGCCGTCGCACCGGTCACTGTGTTTTCGGTTTAAAGATGACCGACGGCTTAGTATCTTCCGAGTAGGCAAAGCCCTCCGCTTCCTGTATGTTCCCATATTTAGCCATGAGCTCAGTTAAGGGGCCGGCTTCCAGGCACCGCGAAGGGCAGGCACCTACGCAAATGGGGCTCTTGTTCTCGGCCAGCCTTTCCAGGCAGAAATCGCACATCTGCATCTTGGCGTTTTCTTTGTCGCCAAAACGGGGCATACCGTAGGGGCAGGCCTCCTTACAAAATTGAGCACAGTTATCCTTGCCAAGACAAAGCTCCCTGTCGACAACTACAATCCCGTCATCCGCTCTTTTACTGATTGCGCCTGCGGGGCAGGCAGAAACGCACGCGGGGTTAATACAGTGGAAGCAGGTGGTTACCATGTAGGCAATAAACGGGTTAGGGTATTTACCATTCTCTATGTACCTAACATCCATGTAATCCACCGGCCCCAGTTCCACATCGTGCCAGTCTTTGCAGGCAATGAGGCAAGCATAGCAACCAGTGCACCGCGTCTGATCGAAGTAAAAAGCCATCTGCATTATTGGACTCCTCAAAAATGAATTTATTTTGTAGACGGGACATGGTATTAAATAACCTCTTCATCTCGAAGCTGAGCAATATCCTCCCAGTTGTAGCCACCAACTTCGATAAGGACTTCCTCAGTGTGCTGACCAAATTCAGGGGCTTCACACCTAACTTCACCAGGAGTTTCACTCAACTGGATTGGGATGCCAACTACCTTTATCGGACCGAGTACCTCGTGATGGCAGTTAACAATATAATCGTTGGCCAGCTCTTGCGGGTCATTAATCAGCTCGGAGATGGTTTGAACTGGATGGTGAGGGACATCTCCTGTTGATTTAAAAACCTTCATCCACTCTGAGGCTGACTTAGTGACGAAGATTTCGTCCATGATGGCGGTTAGTTCCGCACAATTCTCCTGCCTCTTCGTCATATCCTCGAATTTTGGATTTTTCTCCAGGTGTTCGATACCCAATGCCTTGCACACCAGCGGCCAATATCTTTCCGAGTGCAAGCCAGCCAGCATGAGCCACTTTCCATCCTGGCATTGATAATAGTTCCACAGTGGATTTGCCGATGTTTTTCTATTTTGCCTGACCACCTCCTGCCCGGTATAAAGCTGCATTCCTATGGTCAATCCCTGTAACGCTGTCAGACTTCCTAAGTGGGAAACGTCCACCTTCTGTCCAATGCCGAGCCTCTCCCTTGCTACCAGAGCCGCCAGTATCCCATAGGCTGTCATTATTGCTCCCACCTGGTCAGCGACGCCCAACTGTATTGGCAGGGGAGGCATTTCTGGCTCACCCACCATGGTCATTATCCCAGACCTGGCCAGGCCGACATAGTCAAAAGCTGGCTCCATAGCATCAGGGCCCTTTGGCCCATATCCGGAGGCTGCTACGTATATGAGCTTGGGATTATACTGGCACAAGGTCTCATAACCGAGCCCTAACTTTTCCGGCACGCCTTGTCGGAAATTATGCACGAAGACGTCCACATTCTTGACTAATCGATAAATAAGCTCTCTCCCTTTCTCCTTGACGAGGTCTACAGTGATGCTCTTTTTACCCCGGTTATTACATTCGAAGTAGGCAGACTTTCCCTGTGGTAGACTCGAAGTCCCCGCTCTGGTCAGCCCGCGGCCCGGGTCGCCAGTAACTCGATTTTCTATATGAATTACTTCAGCCCCTAAGTCAGCCATCATGGCTGTTGCTACCGGGCCCATTTGCCATTGCGTCCAATCAAGGATACGAATACCTTCAAGTGGTCGGCCCATATTTGAATCCTCCTCCTCTTTATTGGTAGAGTGGGACTTGCATCTCTTGCTGTAGTATCCTTACCATTCCTTCAATCTATTTAGCTATAAATTAATTATATAATTAGTGAAGATGGCACGCTACCTCATGATGAGTACTGGCTACTTGTTTCAGGAGTGGCTCCTCAATGGAACAAACGGGCATGGCATACATGCAGCGCGGGTGAAACCGGCAGCCTGGTGGAGGGTTGAGGGGGCTAGGTACCTCTCCAGGGAGAACGATCTCAGCCCTTTGGTCATCAGGGCGGAGGGGAAGGGCAGCTGAAAGAAGCGCCTGACTATATGGGTGAAGTGGATGGAAGTACAGTTCCTCACTTTCTGCTGTCTCAACAAGTTTCCCCAGATACATTACCCCAATCCTGTTGCTCATATGTTTAACGACAGCAAGGTCGTGGGCGATGAGTAGATAGCTGATGCTGAAATCCCGCTGAATGCTGTGGAGTAGGTTCATTATCTGAGCTCGGATAGAAACGTCCAAGGCAGACACTGGCTCGTCGAGAATAATGAGTTTTGGGTTGAGTGCTAAACTCCTAGCAACCGCTATTCTTTGCCTTTGGCCGCCACTGAACTCGTGGGGGTAAAGTTTAGCTCCATCTCTACTCAGTCCTACCAATTCAAGGACTTCAGCAACCCTCTCCTTTATCGCCTTTTTGGGAAAGGCAGCACTCACAATTATGGGCTCAGCGATGATATCACCCACCCGCATTCGTGGGCTAAGGGAACTGAACGGATCTTGGAAAATAGCCTGAACTGAACTCCGATACTTCCTCAGCTCAAGCTTAGATAATTGGTTAATATTATTGCCTTCGTAAAGGATATTTCCGCTGGTAATTCTCTCGAGGAGCAAGATGAGTCTGGCTGTGGTCGTTTTGCCGCACCCGGACTCTCCAACCAAACCGAAGGTTTCCCCTTTATCAATGGTGAAGCTTATGCTATCAACTGCTTTCACCGCCGCAACCTGTCTCATGAAGACGAGTCCTTTGGTAACAGGAAAATATTTCTTTAGGTCTCTTACTTCCAGAAGGATTTCGCTCATTACTTACCCATTTTCAAATCGTTAACCAGCAGTTCAAGTAATGCCCCTCTTTAACTACAGACTGTGGCGGATACTGTTGCTGGCAAATTTCCCTTACCTCGGGACATCGAGGGGCGAAGTTGCATCCTAGTGGTACGTCAGCGAGATCAGGCGGCTGACCCTCGATGGAGTAGAGTTTATCTACCTTTACATCCATCTTAGGAAGGGAATTCATAAGGGCAATCGTATAGGGGTGGTTTGGATTATTAAAGAGTTCTCTTACCCCGGCACTTTCTACAATCTTCCCAGCATACATCACCGCTACTTGATTGCATACCTTAGCCACAATACCGAAATCATGAGTTACTACTATCATTGAGAGATTAGACTGTTGCTGGATATCTTTAAGTAACCTTAAAAATTGTGCCTGGATGGTAACATCAAGGGACGTCGTTGGCTCATCGGCAATGAGGAGTTGGGGTTGGCATGAGAGAACCATCGCCCCTGAAATTCTTTGTCTCATACCACCGCTCATCTGGTGAGGATACTCCTTTATCCTCACCTCGGGGGATGGGATTCCTACCAGCCTCAGCATCTCCTTTACTTTTTCCCAGACGCTCTGCTTATCTAGATTCTGATGAACTCTTATCGGCTCTGCTACCTGATAGCCGATATTGAATACTGGGTTCAGGGAAGTCATCGGGTCTTGCAAGATCATTGAGATACGCTTGCCCCTGATACGTCTCATCTCCCCTTCGCTCTTGGACAGCAGGTTTTCACCGTCGAAGATGATCTCCCCGCCTATAATACGGCCAGCTGGCGCAGGCACCAGCCTCAAAATAGAAAGACAGGTTACGCTTTTCCCACAACCGGACTCACCGACAAGTCCAATAGTTTCTCCTTCTCCTAGCGAGAAGCTGACACCATCAACCGCCTTCACCACCCCGCGCCGGGTGAAGAAATAGGTGTTAAGATCTTTCACCTCGAGAAGATTTTTCATGCTAAGGCCCCGGCAAATTGGAATAAAGTATTGGCATCTGACCCTTGTTAGATATTATCCTTTGAAGGGGGACAGCCAGATAATGAAGTGCTCGTATTCGGTCACCGGTAGTGACATATCCCAATATTCGCAAGTCTATTTTTTCTAGTTTGATGTTCATACTTGACACTGATACCCACCTCATATCTGACGAAACTTGGGATCAAGACGTATCCGTAACCATTCTCCTAGAAGATTAAGACTCAAGACTGTTAAAACAATGGCTACTCCTGGGAAGGCGCAAAGCCACCAAGCTGTCGTGATGTAATTCCTACCGTCTGCTAGCATGGAGCCCCAGTCAGGGGTCGGTGGTGGTATCCCAAGCCCTAGGAAGCTCAATGCAGCTGCAGCGATTATGGTTGAACCAAGCTGGAGAGTAGCCAATACGACTAGGCTGTTCATAATGTTTGGGAAAATATGGTAAATTAATATCCGAGGAGTACTGCAGCCAGCCACTTGAGCGAGCTTAACGAAGTCTGCTTCCCTAACCCTCAACACTTCTCCACGCAGAATACGAGCATAGCCTGCCCATCCAACAAGCACTAAAACTAGAATAAGGTTCCTCATCCCTGGACCCAGAACAGCGGCTAGAGTAACAGCAATGAGCAGAAATGGCATCGAAAGCACCCCGTCAGTAATTCGGCTGAGGATACGGTCTGTCCATCCCCCTAGATAACCCGCTAATAGGGCGACGATTGTCCCTATACTGCCTGCGATAAACACTACTGTCAGACCTACAATCAGAGATACTCGTGCACCACCCATAAGTCTGCTCAGGATATCTCTGCCCTGTTGGTCGGTTCCCAAAACATGGCTAGAACTACCCTCTTCCTGCCAGAAAGGGGGTATAAGTCGGTCTTCTATACTACCTACCTCCGGGTCGTGAGGAGCTATATTGAATCCAGCAATCCCCATAAATATCACTGTGACAAGGATAACCGCCGCTACCCATGGCAAACCCTTGATATTGGCACCGCGCTTAACTAAGTTACCCCACCGTGTCTTCACGGCTGCCCATGTCACTGGCCCCAAGTTAATAACCTCCTGTCAAAACTTAACTAGCTGCAAGAGACGCTTTTTCACAATCTTGATACCCGGTCTCACTGAAAGCGAATTCGCGGGTCGAGGTAGCCGTACAGGATGTCAACCAGTAGGTTTACTGTCACATAGAGAGTCGATGTGATCAAGACACATGTCTGAACTACTGGAAAATCTCGAGCCATAACCGCATTTACGGCCATCAGACCAATTCCGGGCCAGGCGAACACAGTTTCCACGACTACCGAGCCACTTAATAGAACGATCACCTGGATTGACATCAGGGTGACCACGGGGATGCTGGCATTTCTAAATGCGTGCTTCCATATAACAGAACTTTCTGGAACACCCTTGATACGTGCCATTTTAATATACTCGCTATCGAGGACATCAAGCATAGCAGAGCGAGAAAGGCGGGTCAGGGCTGCAGTGGAATACCAGCCGAGGGCAAAGGCTGGGAGTATGAAGGAGCTGGGTGAATCACGCCCACCAGCTGGAAAGAACCTCCAAGTCACCGCAAAAAGTAATATCAACATTATTGCCACCCAGAAGCTGGGGGCCGCTTGACCAAGGAGGGCAAATATCTTACCGAACCTATCCACCACGCCGCCTGGCCTTAGGGCGGAGAAAATGCCAAGTGGAAGACCTAGGGCAATAGAAAAAGCCAGAGCACCAGCCGCGAGTAACAGAGTGTTTGGTAGTTTTTCCAAGTAGAGTTCAATCGTAGGGCGGTCCATACGGATGGACCGCCCCAGATCACCTTTAACTGCCTTACTCACGAAACGAAAATACTGGGTGTAAAGCGGCTGGTCAAAACCATACTCTCTCTTTATCTGC
>Ga0068714_10002125_pt1 | contig 26379 bp, 27 predicted proteins | sample MTBNYHSulfiMetaG_FD_62988 | JGI IMG/M metagenome (GOLD analysis project Ga0068714, IMG submission 62988) | Enrichment culture microbial communities from rom New York Harbor, USA that are MTBE-degrading - MTBE-NYH (New York Harbor Sulfidogenic)... | ecosystem: Environmental > Aquatic > Marine >... | reverse complement strand
GTTCTCCCTTTTTGCAGAAGGCTAGGCCGGCTAATTTGCGGTTCAGCCGCTCCACGACAATTTTGCCGTCAACCAGTTTGGATTCCAAAACCCCAAGCGCATCCAGAAACCGCTGATCACTCTTTGCCCGGTCATAGAAGGAGAGAACGTAGACATAAACAAAAAGGTTGTAATTGGCAAAGGGATACTCCACCTGCATAAACAGGGTACCAATTCCGTAATGACAGGGGCCGAGAGGCCGGCGGGTTGTCCAATGCTCCAGCAGGAATTCCACGGCTTTGTCCAGGGTTTGCTCTTGATTGAGTAAACCGGTAAACCGGAAAGCATTCAGAGCCGTCAAAGTTGGGCCGGGATTGGAAAACTCGGTTTCCGGGCCTCTCCCGAAACTGAACTTTTTGCAGCGCCAGCCGCCGTCACCGTGCTGTATTTCCAAAAGGTGTTCAAAGGTCCTTTGAAGCCTGCTGTCGGAAGCGTACCCCAAATGGCAAAGGACATTGGCGGCGTTAATGGTATGACAGGGGTATATCGCACCCTGGGGGAACAGCTTAAACCGCCCGTCCTCCCGCCAGGCACTGAAAAACAAATCGGCAGTATGTGCTAATATCGGATCGGCAGGCTCCATACCCAGTTCCAACAGCATATAGGCGCAACTAAGAGCGGAAAACGGGCTTCCCTTATTCAGGCGCTTGTCCGGAGTTGTCCAATAATCAGCGCCGTTGTCATAACGTCTGGCCAGTATCTTGTCAACATCGGCTTGATACTGTTTTGCTATTGCCATTTTATTCGACCACTTTCTCTAACAACGAATACTTGACTTTGTTGCCGTACCTCTGCCCTGTCAGCAGGCCGAGCTTTTCACTTATGTAAAAGCTTATAAAAGCTATAAAAGCACTTCAATCTGCTTCTTGGCCTTCTTATCCAATATTCCACCTGCCAACACGCTGAGGATAAAACTTTCCAGTTCGTCGTTTTTAAGCTCTTTTCTGATTAAAAGCAGCACATTCAAGATATAGATTTTCGAGCCTGAAAACGAGAAAACCCAACTTATTTTTTCAATATGATTCTTACCAAATAAAAAGTCTAGAACAGCTATTTGTTCTAGACTTTACTGAGAAGTTAGGTAATAAAAGATGCCACTGCTTCAATAAACAGAAATAAGTTTAACCGTCACAGGATATGATGCCAATCGCGTCTTGCGTAAAGGATTCTCTCAACATCAACGACTTTTGACTTTTCATCTATCGTGAAAAAAACAATATAGTTCTTTACGAGCAGCTTTCGATATCCCATCATTGCAAGCCGTTCATCAGTCACAGAAGGGCATTTTTCTGGCATGACCGTTAAACCCGTGATAGCTTCCTCAAGGGCGTCCGTCATCTTCAATGCGGTCGTCGGTGCTGACAGTTGTGCAGAGATATATCGGACAATATCACGCAGGTCGTTTTCGGCAGGTTCCGATACGTCAACCCTATATTTTGCCATCAGTTATCTCCTGCCTGATGTCTCGCATTGCATCTTCAAGTGGACGCTTTCTTCCCTCTTTTACTGCGACCCTGCCCTCATCGAGCAGATGGTAAAGTTCGAGTTTGCCGTTGAGCATCTCGTAGGTCTCAATACTCATAACAGCCAAATCTCCCTGCCCATTTTTGGTAATAAAAACGGGCTCTCTGCTTTCATGGCAGAACGTCGAGATCTCATTGTAGTTGTTCCTTAAGTCCGTGCTGGATTTAATGTTTGGCATGAAACTGGCCTCCTTGCCCAATCTAAAGATATTATACACGAATTTCTTTAGCTTATCAAGGCCGATTGCGTTAGTTTTGGTTTTTTGCTCCCCATTCTTTCAAAAAAAATGCCATCGTTTTATTTCGTACTAATAATGATGGGGGACGAAAAGGGTATTGCTCCGTCTGCTTCTCCCCTATCACGCCGGGGCGGAGAAATCCAACCTATGGGAGGATTTCTCCGCCCGTTCGAACCCTTTTCGCCCAAACAACAGGTTAAGCTCCGTCTTTCGACGGAGCTTGCTTTCTTACTGAGAAGTTAGGTAAATATAGATGCCAACAAGTAGTTACTCATGGTCAGACCGTTAAATCGGAATTGACAGTCAAAGATTAAGTTCCTTTTCATAAATTCAGATACTTCTCATCGATTCAATTCGATTATTATATCAGGCTCTTCATATACCCGAGAAAGGCATCATACTGCAAATCCGAAAGCATTGGCAATTCGCTGTCGGGCAGTCCAAGCCGGGCCAAAACGCTCTTGCGGAGGTTGACGCTGCCTCTTTGAAGCTCTTTGGCGGAAACCTGTTCACCTGCTTGAATTTTTGTAGCAAGCGTTGGACTGGCCACAACGGTCACCGTTTCTTCGTCAATCACACGAAATTTTTTAGCGACAGTTTCAAATTCGTGTAGGCGATCGGCTTTACATATCTCTTCCGACAATGCCCCGCGCATCTTGCATTCCTGGCGAAATGCTTCCGTGACAGCTTCGGTGACGGATACGGCAGAAAGCCTTCCGGAAGAAATCATTTTCCGAAATACACTTTTTGAATCATTGAAGCTTGAATCAACGGTAAAATTGTCCTCCGTAATCGTAAATGCAACCAGCACCGCATCTTCATATTCCCTTTCGCTGTTTCTGCGAATACGCCCGCTCAACTGAATGTAGCTCTGCAGGGAACGCAGCTCGCAAAAGCCGCAGCGGAATGAAAAATCCATACCGCATTCTACGCAGCTTGTGGCCACCAGCGTCCAGTCTTTCAGGTATTCCGACCGGGAACGCAATCTTCGCTCAATCTCTGCAATCACGTTTTCCTTATCCTCTGGCGTAAGGGCAGAAGAAAGATGCAATACGTCGCATCCCTGCTGATGCAGAAATTTGGCAAAAGCTGCGGCGGATTGGACTGTGTCCAGCACAACAATTTTAGAGCCGTGATAATTATTTAGGTATGCCGCAAGCTCCACCGCTCCGTAAAAATGCGGAATATTGCCGCTCCATGCATTCAGGTCAACCCTTGATTGCTCGAAGGCGTTCAGGCTCTCCGAAACCTCGAGAGGCAGCAGGGGTACGGCGCACTGCCGGGCCTGCTTTTGGAAGGCAGGACTCTCCCAGAATTTTACCGTTGTGGCGGAACACGTGCAGATGCGGCATGACCATTGAGATACAAGTTCGTTCATCCATTTCCATGCGGGCAGCATCAGACTAACAGGCAAAGCGGCGTGGTACTCATCAAAAATTATTCCACTGCCAGGGAGCTGATGTAGCTTGCGCAGCTTCGCCGGAAGATTTCCAGCCAAGGTTTCAAAGAATTGAACCGCAGTGGTGACGATTATGGGAGCTGTCCATGTCGCCGCCAGATGCCGATACTCCGGATCCTCAAAATCCGCCTGATGATGGTGCTCGGCCACAATTTCTTCAGGATCCTCGCCGTCCAGCACGACAGCCTTTCTGAGCACCTTTACCGTCTGTGAAATGATGTTGGTGTATGGTAACACCACAAAAATGCGCCGCAAATGATGTGCCTGGGCGGCCTTTAGCATATGCGCCATGGTTGCCGTGGTTTTTCCTGTCCCCACAGGACTGTCGCAGTATTCCATCCCGGCGTCTGCAGCTGCACTTTTGCAGGCATTGTACAGAAGACTGCGCAGACGGTTGCGTTCGATACCTTGTTCTGCATGGTCTTGCAAGTTCTCTACATATCTGTCCAATTTAAGCATCCGTTCTTCCCAGCGCGGCTTCACACCTGTCGGCCGTTCACCGGCGGTATCCGAATGGTCGGCGTCCACCAAGCAGCTCAGCAGGATTCGGTATTCCAGTGCCGAAAGTTTTACCGCAGATTTATCAGCAGGTTCTGGAAGCTCTCCAATCTCTTTAACATGGATCTGTAGATATTTGCAGAGGTTCTTATCAGTATCGAGCATTCCTGTCGAAAAACGGAAGGGCTTATCTTTGACTTTCTGAGCACAAATATTCGGTAATCCTGGATAATGATGGGAATATACCAGCGTGGCCTCCGGGCATTCCAGATTGTCTCCCAACAGATATTTTACACCTGCGTCCCGATGCTCAATCGGAAGCCTTTTTGCTTGTTTCTTTCCGTAAAGGACATCTTGATTTTCCCCCGCCAGCTTTCCCACGTCATGAAGCTCTGCCGCCGGATTCAGAATCTTTTCATAAAGTTCAGCCTTCTCTTTGGCGATATACGGAGCCATTGCCTCCAGATTTTCGTGTATCTTTTTGATTACCCCGCATACATGCTCGCGGTAGGATTGCGCCTGCCTGCCGCCTCTGGTACTGTGTGCAAGCGGAATCATAGGGTTTCCATCAGGTCCGCGACGGGGGCGGCTTTTTCGGCCAGCTTTTCATTGAGCTGTGCGATACTCTTTTGAAGCGCCGCTTCATCATAGTCCTTCCAGGATGTGGCCGGGCCGGTTCCGCCTGCTATTCGGACGGGAGTCAGCGCCTCGATGATGCGAAAATCGTTATAAGTGCTGCGTGCTCGGTTATGCTCCACATAGAATGCGTGGCGTATGTCCACCTGCGGGCGGACATAGGAGGCAGTTTCTTTGTACGCATGGGGGATCAGCCGCAGGAGCAGTTCAATGTCCTTTTTCGTGCAGCGTGTTTTCTGCGCCGCCGTCGCGTTGATGAAAAACGGCATTGCATACAGGCCATAGGAGACAACTCGGTATGCGAGTGGTCCCATTTTTTTACTTTTGTTTTCTCCTTCGTTTATAACTTTAGTAGTTGAAAGACGTTGAATTTTAACGGGATCGACAGAAACGCCCAATCCAAACTGAACTACGCCGGAAGCAATGTGCTTGTTTTTACTCTCATCATCTTCTTTTTCTAGCACGGTAGATCCAAACACTCGAGCATCCCAATACTGGCTGAGAAAATCTTCGGTCTTCATATTGATTAAGTCGGCAAATTTTACCGCATTGGTTTCAAATATATCAAAGCCTTCTTCCGGCAGATTCAGCTCTTCCGCCAATTCCTTCCACAACGGCGAATCCTTGGCTTCCACCAGATCGCGCAGCTTCCGTTTAAAGGAGACAGGAGAAATCTCTCCCCGTCCGTCTTGCCTGGTTCGGGGATCGCTTTCGCGGTCGGGATCCCCGTTGGGGTTTGAATTGGTCACATCAATTAAAAGTAGGCCTGTCCCTCTGTTGATGATTTCACTCATTGCTGTTCTCCTCCTTCATATTCGGTTTGTTTAAGGAGTTCTTCTCCTTCTTTTCGTACGGGATAGCGGCCAGATATCCCAAAAGCACCTGGGCCTGCTGAGCGGGGCTGAACTGCTCTGGAAGTTCACTTTCCGCAGCCGCAATTTTCATGCTGACTTCCTCAAATTGTCTTAATAACCTCTTTGCCCTTCCGATGTTGTGTTCTTCTGCTTTTTCTGCCCAAGCTATATAGATTCTCATGCGTTCACTTAACCTGAGAAATGCTTCAATCGGATTTTCAAGCGCGATTGGAAACATCTCGTTCCCCATCAACTGAGCAGGAATAGAGGGATTCTTTTTATCGCTGCTTCTCACCTGAACACAGTATTCCTTATGCAGCATGTCTGCCAGTTTCAGGAACTGCCCTACATTGAAAAGTACGTCTAACATATAATTCTCCTTTCTGATACCTGCCAAATAAAGCAAAATAGAAAGCAATGACGCAAACATGGCGGCCTGCCTTGCCTGTGTTCGGGATTGCTTTGTGGGCGGCAGTGCATAATCTACAATCAGTTGATATGCCATATCTCCCAGCAGCCAACGACTCTTTTGTGCGGTCAGTTGGAAAAAACGCTCCAACAGTTGCGAACGATCCATCTGCAAACCCGGCGTGTAGAGACTATATATCTCGTGAAGCGACGCGTCGCTTTGCTTCATCGGCTTTCCGGATCCCGAGCGGGTATAGTTAATTTTAAACAGTTGGCAGATCTCGCTGGGGCCGGGGCAAATCGGCGTTACAATAATATTCTCTTTTTTATCCCGTACTCGTATCGCTATAGGTGGGGTATTTCGGGATGCAGCATCCCATGTAAGCAGATTTTCGCGAAGCCGCTCTGCCGTAAATGAGGTTTCATACACAACTTGCTTTCGCCCCGGATCCAGCGTTTCCAAGAGGATTAGATTGACTTTCGCGTTTGGATTTCTGCGCAGGACGTCCTCAAGGTTTCCAAGCACCTGCTTACACAACGCTTCATAAACGGCCTCTGCCGTTTCCTGATATTCTTCCGGATCATCAAAATCGGATGGGTCGCCAAGGATTTTGGCCAGATACGCATTGTTTTGCGGGTCATCCGGCAGATAAGCCAGCAACAGGTTCGGTTTTTCGCGGTTACTATCACTCATGGCGCGCCATGACCTGTCTTTTCTGGAATCAGCCGTCAGAAATGCAAGGGCGTCGCTGATGGCACGGATTTCATTTGTTCCGGCTTGAAAAGCCTCCGTGCCGGTCATGGTATAGCGGGTAAGGCATGGCGTATCAGATTTTTTGGAATACAGGTAAGTAAGGCCCAGCAGAGGGATGTTGGGATTTGGATACTTATCTCCGATACCCGCAGTTTTAGTGCCTGAAAAGGGTGAAATGACAGTAGCCGCTTGATGCTCGGAACCCTCTACTGTATGCTTGCTGTTGAGTACTTCGATCAAAGCGCGCTGCGTTTCAGATGAAAGCACCAGATTTTCGTAATTCCCGGTTTCATACATATCATAATAAGTCATGCAGCCGGCGATATATTTCCCTTTCTTTGAATCAAAAGTACCGACCAGCAGTTTTTTGATCAAGTCAAGCAAATCCTCCTGCCCACACCGCAGGATTTCCTGCCGGAGAAGCTGTGTAAGATTCAGCAAAAAAACAGGCTGCTGCCCTTCCCGAGGAAATACGGAAATCAATTTTTTCAGCGCAGCCAGCGCCGGCTGCTCCGAAATCAAAACCGGTTTCAATTGGTTGGCCGACCACTCTGAAATTTTCACGTCTGCGCATTCCTTATTGATAGCAGAATAATCCAGCTTGGAAAGCAGCATCAGTTTTTCGGATAGCCTTGCTTTGTCCCATGCGGTATCGTCTATTTTTTTGCTCTCGCCAGCCGACAGCAGGGGCTTTTGCACGCGAATCGCGGGGAAACTGTTATGATTTCCCTTGCTGTGCTTCCAAAGCGTGGCAGTCTGTTCCTTTTGCAGAATTCGAAGGCCGCGAGGCGTTCCATTGTCGTCAAGTTCAATCAGAAGGCAATATCCCTTGCCGACATTGCCGACATCCGGATGGGTGGTGGATTGCAGAAGGCCGTGGCGTTCCAGGGATTTACTGAGCTCATAAAGCTCATTGAGCATAGAACATCACCCCTTTTCGAATCTCCACGTTCTGTATGAAAACCGGTGACAGGCTGCCTTCCGTAGGGCGGCTGTACATTGTTGAAAGCATGGAAGGGATTACGAGGTTGATGGAGGAATCAACCGAGGTATTCTTCCGCAACGGGCCAAAATAAGAGGGGGTAAACTCTTTCCAGCCAAGGAAAACGGTCGTATGAAACTGTCCTGATTCCAGCCGCCGGAGGAATACTTCCTGAAGCTTGTGCTGCGGGTTATTACCGCTGTGAGGCGCTTGATATGCCTTGATGATTCCGTACACCTTGTAGCAGACATTCTCCAAAACCGTCGCAAAAAGCTGAAAATTCCCTGTCCCACTTTTTCGCAAAGGACCGCCGTAATTGGTGGAATACTTATGGAATACGATCGGAGAGCAAATCTCAACCTTTTGAGGCTCAAAATAGGCTTCCTTGGACATGACAACACACTCGAACATGCTTTTCAATGCGGATTTGGTAGGCGCGGGATACGATACCGGGGAGGAGCCGGTATCAGGCCTTGTAAACATGGCGGCCGGACCGGCAATTTCAAAAGAGACAGGATAGGCTTTTTCGACCACATAACCACTCCTTTCTTGTTTGATAATCAAAGCGCTCGGATGATTTTCTGATATTTCTACTATATGATCTTCTTCTTCTTCGTTTGTCAATGCTTAATACTACAAATTAAATGAATTTATTTCTTGCTTGATGCAGCCTTTTATGTTATTATCGCCTTTGGGGGAAAACCCCTGTGGATTGAAACTTGGGATAAGATATACTTGCCCAAGGGATATATTGTCGCACCCCTCGCGGGTGTGTGGATTGAAATATTTAATTTGTAGTATTGGAGCCCAAACAGCAGCCGCAAAACATTTTGTTTTACGGCTGCTATACTTTTCTTCTCGTACTTTTTCGTTTAATCCTGACTCTTTTCATCCAGAGCTATTATTCTGTGATCGTCCGTCAGCAGTTTCATCTGACTGATTGCAATGATGTTCAATTTTTTAAGGCGTTCCGACTGGGGCATTCCGTCTGCAATGAATACTGCATTCAGATTCTCCATGTTAGAAAGGCAGACAAGCTGCGAAACATTTGCATAATCCCGAATATTGCCTTTTAGCTCCGGATTGCTGTCTCGCCATTGTTTGGCGGTCATGCCGAACAACGCAACATTCAGGACATCCGCTTCGCTGGCATATATCTGGTTGACTTGTTGTGGCGTAAGCTCAGGCGGGATAAGATTTTCCTTGATTGCGTCCGTATGGATACGATAATTGATTTTTGCCAGATTGCGTTTGATATCCCAGCCGAGTTGCCGTTGTTCTTCGGCCTTCATCCTTTCAAATTCTTTAATCAGATAAATTTTGAACTCTGGGCTGATCCACATGCCAAACTCAAAGGCGATGTCCTTGTAGGCGTAAGTTCCGCCATAACGTCCGGCAGTTGCTTTGAGGCCAATAGCATTTGTCTTTGCCACCCATTCTTTAACGCTGATTTTATAACTGTTCAAGCCAGCCTGACTTCTAATTATGGCGAATTCGCCATAATTAAAATTGGGGTTGTGGATTTGCTCCCATATTCCCAAAAACTCAATGGTGTTGCGATTGCGAAGCCAATCCGAGATGAAAAAATCGCCGTCTTTAGCTTTCAGCATATCTGTCAAGGAGATATAATCCTTTTCATCCATCGTTGCAACGGTAATTTTTGCTCCGTTCACACTGAGGTAATTTACCATCTGCCGCACCTCCTGCCTCTATCATATATTTTTTGACTTACTTTTTTAAGTGTGCATTTTTATTAGACATACTACTTCTCTATGCTTGCCATACGAAACTTCTTGACGACATCCAGCCTGTATGCCGGATCAATCCACATGCTGAATTCACAGGCAATGTCCGGGTGGGCAAAGGTACCGCCGTTTTTACCCTGCTTCGATGTAATCCCTGCCGCACCTGTATTGGCAATCCACTGCTTAAGCGTCAGTGTAAAAGAGCTGGATTTCATTCTTTCGATTAACGCCGTGCAGGCTTCATCTACGAATTTAGGATTGCTCTCCTTTTCCCATAGACGGAGGAATTCAATTGTTCCATAGTCGCGCAGCCAGCTTTGAATCACATAGCTGGGTGCATCGGTATTTTTCTGCCGGGCTATTTCAGTCAGCGATATGTAGGTGTCGTCTGGAGAAACGATCTGGATATGTTTGGCAATCATGGCTTCACCGATTGATGAGCGGCGGAATCCGGGGACAAAACTTGCGTTCAACTGCTCAAGCATCCTTTCGGAGAGCGTGTCCGCAAGGTCTTGGGTCATAAGGTCCTTTGAAACCAAGTGTTTTAAGATTTTTTCCCTTGATATGCAATATGTCCAAATCGCTTCCGCGCGCTTTTCTTCCTCGGTCACCATGCTCATCTCCCGTCCAAACAAAACCTGAATATATTCATATTATCTTTGTACGAGAGAGTTTGAATAGTGCTGATTAGAAAAAGGAAAAGCGTTGGATATGCCTGTACTCGAAAGAGATAGAGCACCGCACTCCGAGCAAACCAAAAGGCCGCTCAGTACATTCTTGGAATTGTACCGGGTGGCCTTCCGTTGTGTGCTTCCGTCACTATTAAGTTCTTGGTTTTGAGCGTGCCTCTTTTTCAAACTGTACTGCTGTATATTGTTCTGTTCCAAGCTAATAATGAGCGGAACATACTTCGAACTGGCCAACAGCTTATCAATGGCAGCCCGCCCCCAACACTTATTTCCTGATGGCGAGGTGATACCCAGGCTTTCCAGCATTCTTGCCAATCCTCCAAGGCTATTGCCGTTAAGGTATTCTCTAAAAATCATCTGAATAGCTTGCGCTTGTGTTTTGTCAACAGTAACCCTGCCATCATTGTCTACAGCAAAACCATAAGGGATTTTCATCAAAGACATCCTCCTTTAAACATTATTATTTGTGGGTTTATTATTTTATCCGCCAACCTAAACCTACGGTAATTCATGTTATGAATTTGAATTGCAGAGCGGAAATCCGTCACTTTTTACAATTTCAAGGCTAAAACTTATGCAAAACAACCATTTTAGGGCATAAAAAAGAAAAACCCACTTTTAACTAAGTTAAAAAAGTAGGTTTGTCTACTTGGAATGTGTGTCTAATTTAGATGCGGGCCATTATCCAGGCATAGCTCCCAATAAGAAAGCTAAATTTCTTTATATCAGTTTCACATAGTCCTGTGCGCCATAGAAAAAGCGATGAATGATAACCGCCTTAGCCGCTTCATCAACCTTATAAACCAGCACATAGTTTCTGATAGTCCCCTTGCGATAACCTGCTTTTTCTAAATAAGCGTCATGACACTGTTCATACATAAGTGGATTGCTTTTCAAATAACCGTAGCATTTTTCCACTTCATCGAGGAAATTGGTAGCTGCTATGGGGTTTGCAAGCTGAATGGCAATGTACGAAACTATATTATCCAAATCCCTGTGAGCAAGCTCCGAAACAACCAGCCTATACATTGTATTTTTCTCTTATGCTTTTCAAAGAGGCGTCTCCGTCCAGCACCTTTCCTTCCGCGATCTGCGCCTCGGCTGCAGCCAATTTGTTATACACTTCCAGCATAAACAATTTTTCCTCGTACATTTTTACACTCATGATAACCATATCGCCATAGCCGTTTTTGGTAATATATATCGGCTCGGTTGCCTCTTGGCACATTTGAGAGATTTTGCTGGTATTTTTCAAATCCCGGATCGGAATGATTTGCGGCATAACTGTCAACTCCCTTTAATTTATGTGGAATTATTATACCATAATTATGTACCGCCCATGAAGCATACTACTAAGTTTCCGCAAGTATAAAAAGGTGAGGTGCTTGAAACCACATACCTTGGATTTTAGAAACATAAAAAAACATTTTATCCCTCAAACAAGAAATAAAATGTAGTTTTTAACATGGAATGTGTTGACAAAAAAGATGCAGACTATAATTTGTCCAAATATTTTATATGCCTCTTTAGCTAAGTTTCCTTGTTTTCACCTGCTGAATAACTTCGGTACCCGGTACCAGATGACCTTGCTCAAAGGAGCCTTCGGCGATCCGCAGTCGGAATACATACGCAGGCTGTTCCGGCAGTTCCGGCAAATGGATGCCGTCATACACTTCCTTGAATTCCGTGATGCCGCTCATTATACAACTATTATCAACAAACACGCCATGCTCTTCCTCCCGGCAGGTACGCCCGATCTTTTTGTAATCGAGGTATTTCATCACCTCGTCGGGAGCATTCAGTAAAGCTTCGACCATATCGTTTTCGACGTAGAATTTACCGAGGGCCTCGTCATTTCCGATATTGTATAAGGTGTGACAATCCTGCAGGTTGTAGGTTAGATTGATGAGCCGCCTCATGTCGGGCGGGGATTCTTCCATTTTCACAAGGCCGATAAACGCTAGCCGCTCATGGGTCATCTGGTACCGGGTACCGAAGTTATTAAGTTATTTTTCAGAAACAAAACAAAAACCGCCATCTCTGGCGGTTCATCCGTTTTATGGGTTTTGTAATGTTAGTCCGATTTAGATGCAGGCTGTCTTTCTTCTAAAACCCGGCTTTTTCTTCGGGGATCAAGACTCTTTCAATTGGGCGCATGATTATTTCCGGAACCAGGCAAACTGGCCGGAAAAGCTCAGATAGCCATAAAAGCCGAAGAGATCCTGAGGCGCGGGCAGCAGATCCACAATCTTGGCCGGTGCTCTGCCTTCTGATCCGACCATCCAGAGGGCGTTGTCCCGGACGTAGAGGAGATGGCCGCCATCCTTCGACCAGAGGGGCTGGTACACGCCTCCTCCGGCGGAAGCCAGGGGATGGGCGTTTCCGCCGTCCGCGTCTTCGATCCAGAGGGTGCGCGTGGCCACCCAGGCCGACAGGTCCTTGGGATCCTCAAAGCCCCAAACGTTATTGCCCAGGTCCTTGGCCGCCACGAAGGAAATGTGTTTACCATCCGGCGAGAAGGAGGGGTCCAGGGAAACGCTGCCCTCGGGGTTTGGGAGATCCTGGACACGGCCCGCTGCCACGTCGATGACAGCCAGGCTCTTGCCCGCCCAGACGATGCGCCCGCCGCCCTTGACCAACAGCAGCTTTCCTTGCGGCGAGAAGGACAACCAGTCCGGGTGGACCAGACCGCTGGTGAGGGTCTGGGGCTTGGCATCGCCCAGGCGGAGGCTTACAAGGCCTAGACCGTCAGCAGCGATGGAGGCCGAGTGCAGGGGGTCCACCCAATACAGCAAACCCTTGCCGTCGGACCACCAGCCTGCCGGCATGATCCCGGCCTGAGCGGCCTCAATTTGCTTGACCGGCTGGCCGCCTTCCACGGCTATGGTGTAAAGGGCGTCGCTGCGGTCCTCCGGATTTTGGGGGTCGAAGGGCAGGACGGCGCTGTAGGCCAGGGATTTGCCGTCCGGTGACCAGGCTGTGCCACCCTGATCCGCCGCCCGGCGCGGTTCGCCCTCGGTTGGGACCAGCCAGAGGCCGTTTTCCGTGCTCACAGCCAGGACATCGGCGGCAGGCGACCAGGCAAAATCCCGGGAGCCGACCAGTCCGGGCAGCCCTTGCACCTGGTGGGCCTGGCTGCCGTCCGGACGCGTGATCCAGAGTTGGCCGTCCAGGGCCTGAGGACCGGTGACTCGGACAAAGGCCAGCCACTGGCCATCAGGGGACCAGGCAGGGTAAAGCGCCTGGCCGGATTCGGTGACGGCCTTTACCTCGCCCGTCTGACCATCCAGGGTATAAAGCAGACCCTGCCAGACGAAGGCCAGCAAGCCCTGGTCCTTGAAAGCGGTCGTGTTCACCATTGGTGCACCGTGGACTATATCCTCATAAACCTCATCAAAAGCATTTACCGCTGTTTCATCAGTGGTATCCGGCGAATGCTGCGGGCTTATACTGTCACCAGCGGCCGGGCTTTCACCGGTCCCGCAGCTTGCCAGGGCTATAGCCATAACAAAACTTATTATTACAATAAATATCTGTTTGAGCATAAAGCACCTCTTTACTGTTGCTTATTATATCCCGCTTGTATAATTATGGCAAGCTGTTGATTGATAAGATGCCAATAGTATTCTTGCACATGTCAGGTACAGACCCATATTAGAAAACAAAAATCGACGGCCTCTTGTCGAAAACCGTCGATTATTGTTATGGCGGAGGAGGTGGGATTCGAACCCACGTGCCACTTCCATGACAACCGCATTTCGAGTCGTTATCTCTGAGTGTCCGCCAATATCCTGTCGTTGTTTTTTAGTGTCGCTGGGAGCGGTGAAAATGGCTCAACAGTACGGGTTTTATGGCTGTAATACTTGTGCCAAGAGGCTTCGAGGAAAATGCTAACAAAAGAATATTTTCCGGATATTTGTTAGCAAGGTGTTAGCATTTATCCAAAATGCTTTTTCTTTAAATCCGATAGGGCCTCCCTTGCATCCATAAGCTGATTATCGGAAGTTACTCTTCCTCTGCTTCTGTGATAGCTGCATCAAGCTCGAGATTTTCCTTTATAATTTCAAAGGGTTCATTACTCATTTGAATCACCTACATCTGTATAAATTGTGACGGCGTCACGATCTGTGGCTTCTTTACAGCACTTTCGAGAAAATCCTTATCCCCGGTCACGAGTATTTCAACGCCTGCTTTCAAAGCCGAGCGGAGGATTGGCCGGTCATTGATATCCCTTATATCCGGCTCGTCCGCACTTGGAGCATCCCCGGCTGTGAGCGTCACCAAGTCGTAATGGGCAATCGAAAAAAAGCGCTCCATCACCTGAATCTTGGTCGGAAATTTGCGGTTGAAAATCCGGCGCATTTCGTCAATGACCTGATCGCAAAGCACCAAAACGCAGGGTGGTTCCGAAGCTTTTCGGAACGCCTGAAAGGTTGTGCTGCTTGGATTATAAACAGCGGAGATCAGCACATTCGTATCAAGCATTACTTTTATCGTTTGATGCGTACTCATAGACCTTCAATCTCCGCCCTTACCTCGCGCACTAAGTTCATAATATCTTCTTCACTATTAATCCCTGCCTTTTCAAATTCGCCGCTCATTTCCTTTTGCAGGGTGCGCATAGCGTAGAGATTTGCATTCATCACGATGGCATAATCGCCCTCGCAGATGAAAGTTACTCTGTCTCCTTCGGAGACCTTTAAGAGATTTCGGATTTCCTTTGGTATCGTAACCTGTCCTTTGGACATTATTTTTGCGTTATCAATCATGGGAACATTCATGATATTTCGCTCCTTTCCAGCGGGATATTTCCTACTTATCCTACTTTGTATTATATGCTAAAGGAAGATAAATTACAACAGTTACGAGATTATCAGGAGTTTGTGGAATCCATTCCGGAGGAGCTGCGAAAGGAACTGATGGAGCAGTACGAACAGAAGCAAGGCGAACAGACACAGGGTTTACATTTATAATTTTGGAGGTATAAGACAATGAACAAATTTAGAGATGAAATTATCCGTACGGTTGCGGATCGTGAAAGCGCACCATTGCAGCAGTACTACTACCCAGCCAAAACAGGCAGCTTTACCGGGATACTGCGATATCGCTGCTGGCATAAAAACAAGCCTATGCTGTTATGCTATTTTGACGCCGATGATGGGAACCGATATATCCTTCCAGCCTGGTGGCAAAGCTGGGGTGTGCCCTACTCGCCCAAAGAAACCATAATCAATTTTGCCGATGAGGTAAACAACAATACCCGTTGGAAGTGCAGTTACCGTGTTAACGAAAAAGGATATGTCAGTTGGAGAACAGCAGAGCCGGGATAGAACATTATGGGGCGCCGTTCTTGCGACGCCCCTGTTTCTTCATTTATGGAGTTATTGACCAGGCTTGTAATCAGGCGGGGTGCTGTCCTTCGTCACCGGCGGTTGAAGCGGGACGTATATGACATCGCCTGTAGGTTCCGGCAGTTCGGACTGCGGAGAATTTACTTTTTCGGTATGCGATTCATCTCCACCCATAATCCCGATTTTATTGCCGTTCTCGTACATATCCTCGGCAACTGACCCGCCGCCCATGATCCCAACTTTGTGCCCGGTCAGCTCGTCGCCGGGATTGCCGACTGTCGTGCCTCCGCCCATGACGCCGACCTGCTTATTGATATCACCATCGCTGCCTACAGGAATTCTGACGCTTCCGCCACCTTCATCCTTGACCCATCCAAAACCTGGTACCCAAATGGATTTAACACCATCTATAACAGCTATTGTGCCGGGTTTTGGTTCGGCGGAAACTGGTGCGGTCTCTGAAACCGGCTTAGATGATGGCTTAGCTGACTGAGATAGTTCGGGGCTACTAACGGTTGCCGGTGAGGCCTGCTTTAGTGGCTCAGTTTCCAAAGGACTCCAGTATCGTGCGGGCGTTCTCCGAGAACCCCTTTATGTAGTCCGTGAGGTTGTCGGCTATGTTTCCTGCGTCGTCCTTCAGCTTGGCAAACGTGAACTCGCTTATGTTATAGAACATCATGAATATAAAGGGAGTGAAGCGTGTCCTGATACCGTTCCAGCGGCTCCCCATAGGTCTTGGCAAAGATGCCGCTGTAGACAGGCGCAGCCCCTCTTCCGGTATTGTCTGCGTTGCGGCTACCGTCCAGCAAAGGGCTTTTAACCGGCGGCGTAACCCCGAGGGAGCCATATTTTCGTGCAAAGGTCAGGCAGGCTTCGTCAGCATTGTCTTTTCGCTCAAACACCAGTTTGCCGAGATTCAAGGCATCCACCACCATCTGTTCCGGTGTACCGGTGGATGTGGATGCTATGCGCGTCATGCTGGGCGGTATCGGAAAGAGAACAGCTTACCGCCTGCTGCGGGATGGAGTCATTGAATGTGTTCGTCAGCGTCATTTCATATCTCTGCAAAGCAGAAGTCGAGAGTGAATAAAGTGATACGACTTGAATACACCGTCAACCTATGCTAACATCACACAACACCCGAGAGCGGGTATTTTCTTTGGAAGGAGGGGACTGAATGGTTACAGGTAGCCTGTTTGAGCGAAACGGTAAATATACCGCCGTGCTTAATACATATGAAAACGGCAAAAGAAAGCAAAAGTCCATTGCTCTCGGCATTCCGGTTAAGGGCAATAAGCGCAAGGCTCTGGAGATGCTGGAGGAATTGAAAAAGCAGTACAGGGGTGAGGGAATAAAGAATATGTTTCTAAAAGCGGATTCCCCGCTGTTCGCTGATTTTCTCAAAGATTGGCTGAAAATCACGGCGCCAACCATCGAGAGGACAACCTATCAGAGCTACGAAAGCATGATTGAAGCGAGGCTGGATAGCTTTTTTTCGTATGCTTGGCGTGACGCTGGCACAGGTGGAGCCGTCACATATCCGTGCTCTGCACGATTCCATTTTCAAGGACGGCTGCAATGCCAACACAGTTATTCATTATCATGCCGTTGTTCGCAAGGCGCTTCAGTATGCGGTAAAAAATGAAATGATTCCGAAAAATCCCGCCGATATGGTGGACCGCCATCGATTTTCAGCGGGGGACTATCTGAGGTAAAAGACCGGCAGGAATATCACCGCAGACTGTTTAAGAAAAGCTACGACAACACCTATTCCGATTATGTCTGTGTGGATGAGATGGGGAAGCTCTTTCGCCCGAATTATATTACCGACCACTTTGGCTTGCTCCTGAACAGGAGTGGCTGGGGCACTCTACCTTTGCGACTACGGCGGACACCTATTCACACCTAGCGATGTTGCAGATTTCCTCCGGCGACGGGATGAGGGGGAGCTAAACAGCATTATCCCCACCGGCGTTTTCAGTAGCAAACAGCTTCATAATACCCCGCTGCCGAACACTGAGCCAGAGGAGCTTTTTTCTTTTCTGATGGATGAATGGGCGCATATGCCCGATATGCTGACTACCAAACAGGCGGCAGACCTTACAGGGTATAACGACACCACCATCAACAACTGGGCGGCAGACGGGAAAATCCAGGCGGTGAATTACTACGGCAAGAATCTCATCTCCAAAGAATCGCTGGCGGAGTATCTGGCCAGCCTCGAAGGTCAGCGTATTGCCCGCCCATCACAGAAGCATCAGGAGATTATGAAAGCCTTTACTGACAGAGAACAAAAAAGCGGCATGGCGTTTGGTTCTATGACGCAGTAATATTTTTATACAATAATCAAAAAGGCAAATCATCTTCTTCTGAGCTAATTACTTGTGGTTCAACATAATTGCCATTTATGATTGTTGCTGCAGCACTGTAGAACTGGGGTAGATAATCCGGCAATTTCTGTCGAATTTCCTCATACAAAGATAAAGCATCTTCCAGAGATGACATAGGAATTGGAACACCATTTGTTATGCGATCATCTAATCCGAGGATCTTATCGGCAGGTATTGCCGACTCGAATAGATTATCTCTAATATCTTCTTTTAGATGAGTAAACACATATTCCATATATGAAGTATCGACTTTTTCGCTTAGAGTAAATGTCCTGTCCCAATCAGGATTTCCCCAATAATCGCGACTTTCAACACCACATAAAGAATAAATTACATTTGATACTTTTTCACGAAGCTGGTTCACATCAGGTAGAGGAGCATCCTTCTTTAACGAAACTGTCTCAGGTTCTTTTGCTTTAAATAGAGATTTGTAATAACTATTATCTTTTATAGTTATGCTGGCACCGTCAGCAGATAAAAATGGAGGTGTTTTTTTGTAGACCCTTTTTGAAAAAGTGACTTTATCTGATGCGAAAGGAATTATATTTTTACCGAATAAATCAATATATCCTTTTTGCGTTATTTCTTTTTCTGCTTCGAATTTTTTATCAAGGGGAGCGATTATACGAATATTTGCGATGCCTTTATAATCATCAGTTAATGCCAACAGCTTATCGTATTTGTTCTTTAACTCAAGGTATTTTTGTGATATCCGCTCATCAATCGAAACTTGTGTTACATATACCGTGAATTCTTCGCTAAGGTTTGCAACGACTTCTTTCAGATTAAGGTTCTCGATAATGAAATTTGTATCAAAAACAAAAGCCTTCTTATTTGGCATGTAACACACCCCCTACAACTCATCAGAGCAAGATAAGCAAAGGGCTTAAACCGTGTCAGTCTAAGCCCTGATGCTTCAAAAATGGCGGAGGAGGTGGGATTCGAACCCACGTGCCACTTCCATGACAACCGCATTTCGAGTGCGGCGCGTTACAGCCACTTCGCTACTCCTCCGTGTAAAACTTTTTAATTTTTATCTTACTTTACTTGATCACGCTCACGCAACGCCCTGAAGAACCGCTTGATTATGCCCGCGCATTCTTCCTCCAGCACCCCGGACACCACGCCCACCTGGTGATTAAACCGCGGTTCCCGCAGCACGTCCATGACTGAATCCACCGCGCCCGCCTTGGGGTCGGCCGCGCCATATACCACGGTTTGCACCCTGAACTGAATCATCGCCCCGGCACACATGGGACAGGGTTCAATGGTGACATACACGGTAGCCCCGCTAAGCCGCCAGTCGCTAATATTGCAGGCCGCCTGCCGCATAGCCACGATCTCGGCGTGGGCGGTACTGTCCAGCAGGGTTTCCCGCAGGTTGTGACCCCGGCCGATAATCCTGCCGTCTTTGACCACCACCGCCCCGATGGGCACTTCGCCCAGCGCATAGGCCTTTTCGGCCTCCGCCAGCGCCTCGCGCATATACCCGGCATGCTCCACCGGTAACTCTCCTTTAACCGGTTTTGAATAGAAAGCCGGCATTCGCAAATCCCGGTGAATGCCGGCTTTGGCTGGTGCGCCCGAAAGGACTCGAACCTCCGACACGCGGTTTAGGAAACCGCTGCTCTATCCTCTGAGCTACGGGCGCCCGTATCCTTTTGGAAGACACAACAGCGACACAACCGGCTTTTTCAAGCTGCTGTCGCTGCAAAACTTACTGGCGTGCCTGGAGGGACTCGAACCCCCAACCTTCTGATCCGTAGTCAGATGCTCTATCCAATTGAGCCACAGGCACTTAAACCTTTATTTGCGGAATCGCAAATATTATTTTAACAAAGGGAGCGGTCGAAGTCAATACGGAAAGACCTGGAATCCCCGGCGGAATGATCGCCAATACAGAAACCACGGAAACGTAATCTCCCGTGGTTTGCAGGTTCTGGCGGAGAGAAAGGGATTCGAACCCTTGATACGAGTTTTAGCCCGTATAATCGCTTAGCAGGCGACCGCCTTCGACCTACTCGGCCATCTCTCCACGGTATGTGATTTAACTGTGGCGGAGGAGGTGGGATTCGAACCCACGGAACCCGTAAAGGTTCAACGGTTTTCAAGACCGCCTCCTTAAACCGCTCGGACACCCCTCCAGCTAAACGCTTAACCAGAGACAATAAATAGTATAGCATGGCGCCCAAACCGTGTCAACAGAAGAGACGCGCTTGGAATCAGTTCCCTGCTGCTACTTTATTTCGGTCAAGCCGCCCAGGTAAGGCTGCAGTGGCGCCGGTATTTTAACCGTCCCCGCTTCGGTCTGGAAGTTCTCCAGGATGGCCGCCACGGTGCGCCCCACCGCCAGCCCGGAACCGTTTAAAGTATGCACGAAAAGAGGCTTGCCCTTCCCTTCGCGGTACCGGATATTGGCCCGGCGGGCCTGGAAATCCTTGAAATTGCTACAGGAGGAAATCTCCTTGTAGCTGTTGTAACTGGGCAGCCAGACCTCGATATCATAAGTTTTGGCCGAACTGAAGCCCAGGTCGCCGGTGCTCAGCACCACCACCCGGTAGGGCAGCTCCAGCAATTGCAGGATCCGCTCGGCGTTTAAAGTCAGCTTCTCCAGTTCCTCCCAGGAATCTTCCTGGTTGGAGAACTTCACCAGTTCCACTTTATTGAACTGGTGCTGCCTGATCAAACCCCGGGTATCGCGTCCCGCGGCCCCGGCCTCGGCCCTGAAACAGGCGCTGTAGGCGCAGTGGTAAATAGGCAGCTTGCTGCCGTCCAGTATTTCGCCGGCGTACAGGTTGGTCACCGGCACCTCGGCGGTGGGGATCAGGTAATAGTCCGTGCCTTCCACCTTGAACATATCTTCGGCGAACTTGGGCAGTTGGCCGGTACCCGTCATACTGGCGCTGTTGGCCATGTAGGGGGGCAGCACTTCCACGTAGCCGTGCTCCCGGGTGTGGGTGTCCAGCATGAAGTTGATGATCGCCCGCTCCAGGGCGGCCCCCAGGCCTTTGTAAAAGGTGAACCGGGCGCCGGTGACCTTGCCGCCGCGTTCAAAATCCAGTATATCCAGCGCTTCTCCGATATCCCAGTGCGCTTTGGGTTCAAAGGTGAACTGCAGGGGGGCGCCCCAGCGGCGTATTTCCACATTGTCGTTTTCGTCGCGGCCCACGGGCACGGCGTCATCCGGAATATTGGGGATACCCAGCAGCGTTTGCTGGATTTCGCCCTCCAGCCTGCGGAGCTCGTCGTCCAAGTCCTTGATGGCCGCAGACACGTCTCTCATTTCCAGCACCATTTCCTCGGCGGGCTGGCCTGCTTTCTTCAGCCGGCCGATCTCCTCGGAAACTACGTTGCGTTTGTTTTTTAGCTTTTCCGTCTCCACCAGCTTCTCCCGGCGGCGTTCGTCCAGGGCCAGGAAAGGTTCCAGGGAGATGTTCGCGCCCCGCTTTTCCAGGGCGTTTTTAACAACCTCCGGGTTGTTGCGCACGAATTTCAGGTCCAGCATACAATCTACCTCCAGCGTCGTTGCCTTTGCTCCCGTATTTATATTATTGCCGCATAATTAACACTACAAAAGCCTGGTGGTGGTACCTAAAGCGAACATAGGAGGCCATAAATTGGGGACATTCCTCCAGAGGAGGTGTGTCCCCTGACCTTATACGAGCGAACGAAGCGAAGGAAAAGCGGCGAATCTGTTTGAGGCCCGCAGGGCCGAGTTATGCAGCCGCCCGGAGCTGAGTGAGCTCGTTCAAGTATAAGGCCGAGTCAGTGAGCGGAAGGTACCACCATTAGGTTTTCCGTGCATTTTCTTAGCATAAAAAGATGCCGGTATTTAGCCGGCATCATTATACCATATTTTGCATGCGGATAAAACCCGGGCCGTTTACAGGCCGACGAATTTGACCCCCAGCACGCCGTCGATCCCGGCAATTTGTTTTAACGTGTCTTCGGGCACCGGCGCGTCCACCGAAAGCATCATCACGGCCTGGCCGCCGATTTCCTTGCGGCCTACCTGCATGCCGGCAATGTTGATGTTGTGCTCGCCGAACAGCATGCCCACCGGGCCGATGATTTTGGGTTGGTCCATGTGGGGTACGTAAAGCATATTGCCCTCGGGATGTACGTCGATACGGTACCCGTCAATGGCCACGATCCGGGGATCGTCGTCCCTGAACAATGTGCCGGCCAGGGTTTTTTCTCCCTTGTCGGTGACGGCTTTCACGGTAATCAGGCTGGCATAGCCGTTGGCCCGGCCGTTAACGGTCTGGGTAACGTTAATGCCGCGGTTTTTGGCCAGCAGGGTGGCGTTAATGTAGTTCACCGACGACTGCAGCACCGGATCCAGGTATCCTTTGACCAGGGCGGCTGTAATGGGGGTTACCTCCCCGCCGGCGATATCGCCGCCGTACACGATCTCCAAGCGGCTGGTCCGGCCTTCCGCCACCTGGGACAGGAATTGGCCCAGCTTTTCAGCCAGTTTCAGGTACGGTTTTACCGTCGCCATCACTTCGGGATTAATGGAAGGAATGTTGACGGTGTTGCGCACCACTTTGCCCCGCAGCGCGTCCACGATTTCCTCGGCCACGTCGTAGGCCACGTTAAGCTGCGCCTCGGCGGTGGAGGCCCCCAGGTGCGGGGTGGCAATGAAATTATCGAGCCCCAAAAGCGGCCCGTCGGTATAGGGCTCCTTTTCAAAAACATCCAGCGCCGCACCGGCCACTTTACCCTCCGTCATGTATTTATAAAGAGCTTCCTCGTCGATAATGCCGCCCCGGGCGCAGTTCAGCACCCTCACTCCGTCCTTCATGACGGCAAAGGCTTTTTCATTCAGCATATGATAGGTTTCCTTGGTTTTGGGCATATGGATGGTGATAAAATCGGCCTGTTTTAACACACCCTCCAGGGAATCAAGTTTAATGCCCAGCTGCGCGGCTTTTTCCTCGGTGATGTACGGGTCATAGGCCACGATGTCCATCTCCAGGGCCTGCGCCCGGCGGGCCACCGCCGAACCGATACGGCCCAGCCCGATAATGCCCAGCACCTTGTTGCGCAGTTCAACCCCTAAAAAAGCCTTTTTATCCCAGACGCCGTTTTTCATCTTGGCCACCGCCTGGGGAATATTCCTGGCCAGGGCCAGCATCATGGCGATGGTGTGCTCGGTGGCGGCAATGGTGTTGCCGTCCGGAGCGTTAACCACCAGCACACCGTGCCGGGTGGCGGCGTTCAGGTCGATATTGTCGACCCCCACGCCGGCCCGCCCCACCACTTTAAGCTTCGGCGCGTTTTCCAGCACCCGGGGCGTCACCTTGGTGGCGCTGCGTACGATCATGCCGTCGTAGTCGCCGATTACGCCGATCAGTTCGTCTTCCGTCATCTTGGCGCCCATGACCACTTCAATATCCGGTTCCGTCAGCAGGGGCTGCAGGCCTTGCTCGGAAACCCCGTCCATAACCAGTACTTTATATTCCGCCATTATTGCCGCACCTCCAGAAGTACTTGCTGAGCCGCTTTAACGCCGGCGCCCAGTTCCACCGGGCAGCCCATCCGGGCCAGCGCCATTTCCAGGCCCGCCACGGCGATGATCACATCCATTTTATCCGCGTAACCCATATGCGCGATGCGCAATATTTTATTCTTTAACTGCGCCTGACCGCCGGCAAAGGTAATGCCGTATTCCTTACGCAGCACCTTGCGGATATTGTCGGCCCCGATGCCATCCGGAGCCCAGACCGAGGTAACCACCGGCGAGGCGCAGGCGTCGTCGGTCATCAGCTTCAGGCCCAGCGCCCGCAGGGCGGCCCGGACGGCGTCCCGCAGCAGCTTGTGCCTGGCATACACGTTGTCCATGCCCTCGGCCAGCAGCATATCCAGAGCGGCGTTTAAGCCGGTGAACAGCGATACCGCCGGGGTGAACGCGGTATTCCATTTCGGGTACTGCTTTCTGGCCTTGCGCAGGTCAAAATAGTAACGGGGCGACTTGTTGTCTTCAATTACTTTCCACGCCTTGGCGCTGATGCTTTGTACCGCCAGACCCGGCGGCAGCATCAGTGACTTCTGGGAACCGGTGGTCAAAATATCCACCTGCCACTGGTCCACCTTGATTTCAATACCGCCCACGCCGCTGACCCCGTCAACCACCAGCAGGGCCGGAGTAGCGGCCACTATTTTACCGATGGTTTCAATATCGTTGACCACCGCGGTGGAGGTCTCATTCTGGGTGGCAAACACCACCTTGATATCCGGGTGGGCCGCCAAACGATCCTTTACCACTTGCGGGTCCACGCAGGTGCCCCACTCGAAATTCTCCTCGATCACCTCGGCGCCGTACGCCCGGCAAAGCTCGGACCAGCGCTCGCCGAATTTACCGCCCACCAGCGTGAGCACCTTGTCGCCGGGGCTTACGGTATTGGCCACCGCCGACTCCATACCCCCGGTACCGGAACTGGTCAGCACGTATATTTCATTTTGGGTTTGAAACAGCTTTTGCAGCTTGGCGATAATCCCGCTGTGCAAAACCTGGAAATCCTCGCTGCGGTGGCCGATTACGGGCGTGGTCATGGCCCCGGTCACTGCCGGCGGCACCGGTGTCGGCCCCGGTATCATCAAGTATGCTTTGTCCTTCATTTTTTACTCCTCCCCTTACGGCAATTGTAATAGCAAGCGGAATGCAAATGTTCCCACAACGCTAGAAAAACTAAACCTCCCGTCCCCTGTAGAATTTCACAGGGACGAGAGGTTGATTCCCGCGGTGCCACCCGGATTGGCCCCACGCCGGATCACAATCCGGCCTTTGAGGCCCGCTTGATTGAAATAACGGATTAATCCGTACCCGTCTACTTTTTGTTTCAACGGGTCCCCTCCGGGGAGCCTTTTCGCCGTCAGCACGCACCGGTTCACACCACCCACCGGCTCTCTGAAACAATGCTGGCAGTTACTTTACCCCTGCATCGGGTTTGCTTTATGCAAGTTACTAATAAATATTACTACAACCGCTTTTTTTTTGCAATAGTCTATTTTAGTGTCAAAAAAAAACGATGCAGACGCAAATCGTCGGTCAGCTCGGGATGGAACGCGGTGACCAGGAAGCGGCCCTGCCTGGCGCATACAATCTTATCGCCGTAAGTGGCCAGTACTTCCACACCGTCATCCACACTGGTGATATAGGGCGCCCTGATAAACACGGCCCGGACGGGCTGCGCTCCCAGCCCCGCCACGGGCAAATCGGCTTCAAAGCTGTCCACCTGCCGGCCAAAGGCGTTGCGCTCCACTTCCATATCCATCAGGCCCAGGTTCGTCTGCTGGGAATTGCGAATCCGTTTGGCCAGCATGATTAAGCCGGCACAGGTGCCGAAAATGGGCATCCCCCCGGCGGCCATGTCTTTAATAGGCTCCAGCAGGTTAAATGCCCGCATCAGTTTGCCCATGGTGGTACTTTCTCCGCCGGGGATCACCAGCGCGTCCAATCCATTCAGTTCATCCGGCTTGCGCACCTGCCTGGCAGCCGCGCCGCACTTCTCCAGCGCCCGCTGGTGTTCCCGGAAGGCGCCCTGTAAGGCCAGTACACCCACTTGCATGTTCGTTGCTCCTTCGAGTCTACCAGCCTCTGTCCTGCATCCGCTGTTCCGGCGTAATGGACGATATCTCCAGGCCCGGCATCGCTTCGCCCAGATCCTTGGATATTTCGGCCAGGATCTTGGGATCGTTATAGTGCGTGGTGGCGGCCACAATGGCCTTGGCCCGCGCCTTGGGGTCGTTGGATTTGAAGATGCCCGAACCCACAAAAATTCCGTCGCAGCCCAGCTGCATCATCAAAGCGGCGTCAGCCGGGGTGGCGATCCCGCCGGCCGCGAAATTCACCACCGGCAGCTGGCCCGCGGCGGCCACTTCCAGCACCAGGTTATAAGGAGCGCCCATTTCCTTGGCGGTATTCATCAGTTCCTCCCGGGGCATGTTTTGCAGCCGCCGGATCTCGCCCATCACCATGCGCATATGGCGCACCGCTTCCACCACGTTTCCGGTGCCGGGCTCGCCCTTGGTCCTGATCATGGCCGCGCCCTCGCCGATACGCCGCAATGCTTCGCCCAGGTTGCGGCACCCGCATACAAAGGGCACCTTGAAGGCGTGCTTGTCGATATGATGCTTGTCATCCACCGGAGTCAGAACTTCACTTTCGTCTATGTAGTCCACGCCCAGCGCTTCGAGGATTTGTGCTTCCACAAAATGTCCGATTCTTGCTTTGGCCATTACCGGAATGGTCACCGCATCCATGATGCGCTGAATAATGGTAGGGTCGGCCATGCGCGCCACGCCTCCGGCGGCGCGGATATCGGCGGGCACCCTTTCCAGTGCCATCACGGCGCAGGCGCCGGCCTCTTCAGCTATTTTAGCCTGCTCCGGAGTGGTGACATCCATGATCACGCCGCCCTTGAGCATTTCGGCAAGTCCCTTTTTAACCGTCCAGGTTCCCTTTTCCGCTGCGATTTCGGACATTAAATTTTCCTCCAATCAAATAGAGCACTAAAGATCACTAAAATATTTTACAGTATTCCCTGGATAAAGACAAGTAATTTTACCCGGGTCAACAACCTTTGGCGCCTGGCGCTAAAATTTAAGAACTATAGTTCATGACTTTTAACAAATCTAACTCTTAACACCTGGCACCAAAGGACAGCAAAAAAGCCCCTGGCAAATACCAAAGGCTTTATAAAGATATCTGCAGCGGCGACCTACTCTCCCGGGGTAAAGACCCAAGTACCATCGGCCCTGAAGAGCTTAACTGCCGTGTTCGGGATGGGAACGGGTGTATCCTCTC
>Ga0068714_10002124_pt1 | contig 26391 bp, 24 predicted proteins | sample MTBNYHSulfiMetaG_FD_62988 | JGI IMG/M metagenome (GOLD analysis project Ga0068714, IMG submission 62988) | Enrichment culture microbial communities from rom New York Harbor, USA that are MTBE-degrading - MTBE-NYH (New York Harbor Sulfidogenic)... | ecosystem: Environmental > Aquatic > Marine >... | reverse complement strand
GTGTCGGTGGCCACCCGGGTGGAGTCGCGCGCCTCGCCGATGCGGCCCGCGGCGAAGCGGACGTCGATCAGGCGGCCGGGACACTCGAGATGCAGGGTCCCCGAGTGCCGGGCCGTACCCAGCATCTGCAGCAGCTCGACGATGCTGAAGCTCTCGAGAGTCCCCTGCATGGCTGGGGCAAGTGTATACTCGGGCCCCATGCTGGTCGACCTCCACACGCACACCTACCCGGGGTCGAACTGCTCGGCGATCACCTACCGCGAGTACGTCAACTGGTGTGTCGACCACCGTGTCGAGGCGGTCGCGCTGACCAATCACGGCGACGTCGGCGACCTCCGCAAGCTGGGCCCGGCCCTCGCGGCCGAGGGCGTCCTCCTGCTGCAGGGGGTCGAGATCTCGACCCTGTTCGGCGACTTCGTGGTCTTCTCGCCCGACCTCGACTACCTCGCGACGTTCCGCGACGTCCAGGACGCCCTGCGCCCGGGCGAGGTCCCCGGCCACGCCGCCGTCGTGTGGGTCCACCCCGTCGCCGGCGGCGGCCGCAGCGGCTCCGCATACTACCCGGGCCTGGAGCACACGGTGGCACCGGCGATCGACGGCATCGAGGTGTTCAACGGCAGCTGGCTCGCCGAGCGGTTCGTCGCCCCGGCGCAGGCGATCGCCCGCGAGCTGGGTCTCGCGCAGACGGGCGGCAGCGACGCGCACCGCACGGAGGCCCTGGGCCGCTGCGCCACGATGCTCCCCGACCCGGTGCGCTCGACCGCCGACGTGGTCGCGGCGCTCAAGGCGCGCACCACCGCTCCCCACCGCGCCGACAACGGAGGCCGACGCAAGCGTTTCGGCATCTTCTGAAGGAGGCCGCCATGCACACCTTCGAGATCGAGACCCCCGGACGCGCCGCGTTCGTCGACGTGACGGCGCAGGTCGCCGCAGCGGCGCGCGCCTCGGGTGTCGCCGACGGCGTGGTCGTCGTCTCGGTCCCCCACACCACCGCCGGCGTCACCATCAACGAGAACGCCGACCCGTCGGTGCGCGCCGACATCCTCATGGCGCTGGAGCGACTGGTGCCGGCGACACTGCCCTTCACCCACGCCGAGGGCAACGCCGACGCCCACGTCAAGGCCAGCCTGATGGGCGCCGCCGCCCACCTGCCGCTCTCGGGCGGGCGCCTCGCGCTGGGGACCTGGCAGGGCGTCTACTTCTGCGAGTTCGACGGCCCGCGGCGACGGCGCGTCGACGTCGTCGTGCTGCCCGTCTGAGGCGCCGCTGAGGGGCGCGCCGGCGCGCCCCTCAGCGCCCGAGCGCGCGCTCCATGAGGCGCCGCAGCGGGTCGAAGTCGAGCCGGCCTCCGCCCTTCTTGAGGAGCAGCTGGCCGGCGCGGTAGCGCTGGCCGAAGGCCCAGAGCTCCTTGATCCACTCCGCGGCCGCGGGGCTCCGGAACCAGTCGGCGCCGAAGCGGTCCTGCAGCATCATGCGCAGACCGCCCTCGAGCATCCACGCCTGCAGGTAGCTCGCCACGTAGAGCCCCGGATCGACGTCGACGAGGTAGTTCGCCGCGGGGACCTCGACCATGAGCGCTTCGCTGAGTCGCCGCCTGTAGTGGTCGGCCATGGCGGGGATGTCGGGGCTCGCGTGCAGCTCGGTCTCGTAGGCGACCTTGGCGGCGTACCGCCGGATGAGGAAGAGCTCGGCCACGTTGGCGAAGAAGAGGTAGTCGTCGGCGTCGTCGTAGGCGAGCAGCTCGCTCAGCCAGGGCCGGCTGAACGTGAGGTGGTCGAAGAGGAAGGCGAACGCCTCGGTCACCGCGTTGTCGCCCAGGTGCCGGTACTCGAACGGCAGCGCCGGGTCGGTGTGGGCGAAGTGCTCGGTGTGGCCGCCCTCGTGCAGCAGCGCCGAGTAATCGTCGGCGCCCCCCTGCGGCAGCACGCACAGGTAGATCTCGTCGGGCACGCGCACGGGGGCGCAGAAGGCACGCGGCGTCTTGAGCTCGCGGACCTCGGTGTCGAGGTGGACGTTCTGCTGCGCGCCGAGGTCGATGCCGAGCCCCTCGAGCGTGCGCTCGAACGTCGGCAGGAGCCGCTCGGCGGCGAAGACGTCGTCGTAGCCGGGCGCGCGGAAGAGATACGAGAGGTCGGAGAACCACAGCTCTTCGAGACGGATGCCGAGCTTGTCGCGCACGAGGCGCTCCATGACGCGGCGGTACAGACCGGAGGTCTCGTGCAGGAACCGCTCGGCCTGGGCGCGCAGCATGCGGTAGTCGAGGCCCTTGATCTCGGTGTAGAGCGCGAGGTAGTGGGGATACCCCAGGTCGCGGGCGAGGTCGTGCGCCTGCCCCCAGAGCTGCAGCAGGAGAGGGTCGAGGTGCGCCGTCGTGGCCTCGAGCCGGGCCTGCTGGATGCGGGCGCGGCGCTCGCGGTCGGCCTCGTTCGCCTGCACGACGCCCGAGACGCGCAGGCCGATCTGCTCGCCGTCGACCTCGATGGAGGTGCGGCTCTCGGTGTTGGCCGCCTCGTCGCTCAGGTGCCGGGTCGCGGCGGCCAGATACCCCTCGGTCGTGAAGGCGATCAGGTACGCGAGCTGCCGCTTGGGCTCGTCGACGACCTCGGGGTACCGCCGGTTGAGCTCGGCCACGGCCGCCCGGGTGAAGAGCTCCGGGTAGCGGTCGTAGACCGCCGCGGTGTCGCACGTCTCCTTCTGACCCGAGAAGTGGAGGTAGTTCTCCTTCTCGAGCTCGGCGGCGAAGGCCTCGGCCTGCTGCCGGTACTCGTCGAGGTCGAGACTGTGCACCCGTGCTCCTTGGTCGCGGTGACAGGGCCGGCGCCCCCCGGCGCCGCCGGGACTCTATCAGACGGCCGCGCGCCGACGCCCGTGGCTCGAGCCACCAGAGGGTGGACAATCGAAGGGGGCCGGCGGCGGCGGCGGCGAGGGTCGCCTCGTCGCTCGCCGCCTGCCCGCCGGCTGCAGCGTCGCGCGGCCAGGCGTGTTCGCCGCTCCGGGAGCGCCACGGTACACTCCCCTGATGCCCCCCAAGCCCGGCGACATCCTCGACCTCGACGTCACCTCCCTGGCCTACGGCGGGCGCGGGGTGGCCCGCGCCGACGACTTCGTCGTCTTCGTGCGCGGCGCGCTGCCGGGCGATCGCGTGCGCGCCCGCGTGACGAAGCGCAAGCCGCGCCACGCCGAGGCGCGGGCGGTCGAGCTCCTTCACCCGTCGGACGCACGCGTCCGCCCGCGCTGCGCACACGCCGGCGAGTGCGGCGGCTGCGAGTGGCAGACCCTCGAGTACGCGCACCAGCTCGAGGCCAAGCAGTCGCAGGTGGTCGACGCGCTCGCCCACCTCGCGGGTCTCGACGGCTACGAGCTCTCTCCCATCCTCGGCATGGACGACCCCTGGCGCTACCGCAACAAGATGGAGTTCTCCTTCGGCTCCACGGAGGGCCGGCTCGTGGCCGGCCTGCACCGCAAGGGATCCTGGCGCGAGATCGTCGAGATCGAGGACTGTCTGCTGGCCTCACTGCGCATGAACGCCGCGCGCGGCGCCGTGGCCGCGGCCGCGCGGAGCCTCGGTCTCGCGGCCTACGACCGCGGCGGCGCCGGAGACGGCCTGCTGCGCCACCTCGTGGTGCGGGAGGGCCTGGCGAGCGGCGACCTCCTCCTCAACCTGTTCGTGCGCCGCCGCTTCCCCGAGGAGTCCGCGCTGGTCGAGGCCGTGGCCGAGCGCTGCCCGTTCACGTCGTTCGCCGTCACGGTCAACTCGAGCCCCGCCGACGCGGCCGTCGGTGAGGGGCCCTTCATGCTCGCGGGCCCGCCCCACCTCCGCGAGCGCCTGGCCGGCGTCGAGCTGCGTGTGCCGGCGACCGCCTTCCTGCAGACCAACACGGCGATGGCAGAGGTGCTCTACGAGGCCGCGGCCGCGTTCGCCGGCCCCGTCGAGCAGGCGCGTGCCGTCGACCTCTACTGCGGCATCGGCTCGTTCACGCTCCGCCTCGCCCGCGACGCCGCGCACGTCACCGGCGTCGAGCTGCAGGCAGAGGCGATCGAGGCGGCGCGAGCGAACGCCCGGCTGAACCAGGCGGCGCACGCCGCCTTCTTCGCCGGCGACGTGCGCCGCCTGCTCAAGGACCCGGCCGCAGTCGGCCTCGACCCGGCCGCCGCGCCGGTCGACGTGGTCGCGGTCGACCCGCCGCGCGCCGGGCTCGCGCGCAAGGCGCTGCAGCGCGCGGCCGGGCTCGGCGCGCCGCGCTTCGTGTACGTCTCGTGCAACCCGGCCACGCTCGCCGGCAACGCCCGCGAGCTCGTCGACCTGGGCTACCGTCTGACGCACGTGCAGCCGGTCGACATGTTCCCACACACGCACCACGTGGAGACTGTCGCGCTCTTCGTCCGCGGGAGCGGCTGAGCGGACCATCCCTCAACGCCCCCGGGGCCGCCGCGGTGCGCGGCGCCGCGGCGGCCTCGCGGGCACGGAACCGCCGCCCGGGTACGGCCGCGGCGCCCGCACCGCCTGCCGCCGCTACGCGCGCTCGCGCCCCTCTCCTCCCCGCAGGCGCGCCCACAGCAGGTCGGCGTTCACGAGCAGCACCGCGGCGGAGAGCAGCGGCAGGGCGGGGACGGCGGTGAGCCAGAACCCGGCGGCGATGCTGAGGACGAAGGACAGCGTCATCGCGACGGCCGTCCACCCCGCCCTGAGACCGAAGCTCCTCGCCGCACCGAGGTACAGGGCGAAGAAGATGAAGTCGGCGACCCCGAGCGCGGTGTACGCCTCGTCCGTCCGGTAGCCCGGCCAGGCGAGCGCGACGGTGAAGGCGCCGATCACGCGCGGGCCCTGCTCGATCAGCACCTTCGTCGGTCCGAAGTACACGCTGACCACGTCGGTGACCGTGACCACGGCGGCGATCAGGACGATCCAGCTCGCGCGCTCGAGCGCCCCCGCGATCAAGAGACCCACGGCGGCGGCGAACACCACCTTGCCCACGTTGGCCCCGGCCACCCAGCCGGCCAGGCTGGAGCCCACCGCGACGGCCAGCCCCACGGCGAGCAGCGCGACGAGGATCCTGTGCCGCGTCAGGAGCGCGGCGAGCTCCCACTGCACGAGCGCGGCGAGCGCCGCCGCGAGACCCGAGGCGAGCACGGCGGCGAGCGTCGTCGAGATCTCGGGCAGGAACCGGCTCAGGCCGGTGTAGGCGGCGAACACCGCCGCCGCGACCCCGGCGCGCGCGAGGGCCGCCCGGGGGTCAGTAGGGAGGGATGGCGTCGTACCACTCACCGAGCCGGCGGAAGGACCGCCAGAACGCGGCCTTCAGCCGCTGCTCGTCGAGGGACGCGTCGATGTCGGGCGTGACGAGGATCTCGGTGCCCGGCGTGAACTCGACGATCTCGCCGGGCTCGTACCCGATCGGGCGCGCCATCGGCACCGCCGCGGCGTTGAGCGCCGCGACGGTCTCCTCGCCCATCGCGACGACGATCTTGGGCTCGACCACGGCGAGCTCACGGCGCAGGTGCTCGAGACAGCGTCCCTCGGCCTGCGCCTCCTGCACGTCGCCGCACTTGACCACGTTGGTGCCGTACAGCTGGAGCGGGTCGATCTTGAGCCGCTGGCAGCTCTTCATGAGGGCCGTGCCGGCGCGGCCGAAGAAGGCCACGCCCTCGTGGCACTCGCTCGGCCGCGCCTGGTACTTGAGCATGAAGATGTCGGCCAGCGGGTGACCGGAGCCGATGACCGGCATGGTGCCCGCGTGCGGGCAGCGGCGGCAGCGCAGGATCTCGCCGGTCAGCTCGTTGATCTCCGAGATGGCCCGGGTCAGGTACTTGTCGTAGATCTCGTTCGGCTGTGCCACGGAGTACCTCGACAGAACGCGGTCGTCTGCTTGTTCGCCTCGCCCCGGGGAATCCCTCGTGACGCCGCGGCGAGGGCCGGCCGATGCGCGACGTTATCGCGTTGAGCAGGGAGATCCACCTGCCCGGCGACGTGGCGCCCGAGGCGGCTGCCCGGACGGGCACGGCCGCCGTCGCGCAGCGCGCTGCGCGACGGCGGCCGTGCCGCGACGGTCAGCCCTGGAGCACGGCGGTCGCCCCGCGACCCTCCCCGGAGATGAACTCCTCGGTCAGCTGCCGGCACTCGTCGTCGGGGTGCTGAACCGGCGGCGACTTCATGAAGTACGAGCTCGGACCCTCGAGCGATCCGGCGAGGCCGCGGTCGAGGGCGATCTTGGCGCAACGCACGGCGTCGATGACGATGCCGGCGGAGTTGGGCGAGTCGACGACCTCGAGCTTGAGCTCGATGTTGAGCGGCACGTCGCCGAAGCTGCGGCCCTCGAGCCGGATGTAGGCCCACTTGCGGTCCTCGAGCCAGGCGACGTGGTCGCTGGGGCCGATGTGGACGTTGTCGGCCCCCATGTCGTAGTCGAGCTGGCTCGTGACGGCGTTGGTCTTGCTGATCTTCTTGGACTCGAGGCGCTCGCGCTCGAGCATGTTGAGGAAGTCGGTGTTGCCGCCGACGTTGAGCTGGCTCGTGCGCTCGAGACGCACGCCGCGCTCGCGCATGAGGCGCGTGAGCACGCGGTGGACGATCGTGGCCCCGACCTGGCTCTTGATGTCGTCGCCGATGATCGGCACGCCGGCCTCGGTGAAGCGCCGCTGCCAGTAGGGCTCACGGGCGATGAACACGGGGATGCAGTTGACCATCGCGCAGCCGGCGGTGAGGATCTGCTCGGCGTACCACTTGGTCGCGTCCTCGCTGCCGACCGGCAGGTAGCTCACCACGACGTCGGTCTGCGTCTCTCTCAGGATGCCGACGATGTCGTCGGTCGGGCCCGGCGCCTTCTCGATGATCTGCGAGAGGTACTTGCCGAGGCCGTCGTGGGTCATGCCGCGGGCCACCGTGACGCCCTTGGCGGGGACGTCGCAGAAGACCGGCGTGCAGTTGGGCTTCGTCTTGATGGCCTCGGAGAGGTCCTTGCCGACCTTGTTCTTGTCGATGTCGATGGCGGCCACGAACTCGATGTCGCGGATGTGGTAGCCACCGACGACCGGGTGCATGAGGCCCGGCACGAAGTCGGTCTTCTTCGCGTTCTTGTAGAACTCGACGCCCTGGACGAAGGACGAGGCGCAGTTGCCCACGCCGATGATCGCGACGCGCACTGGATTGGCCAAGGTCGGTCTACCTCCACTGGGATCGGCCGCGTGGCCGGCCGGTCAGCTTGGTGCCGGAGACCCTCCGCGTCGGGGCGGTCTCGGCGCAGACGAATGCGCGAGAGTATATCACCACCGGCGGCGTGCGCGCCCGGGGCCGCCGCCGCGCTGAGCGCGGAAGCCGCGCCGGTCAGCGACGGTCGCGGGCGGGCTCGGGGGCGAGCCCGCGGCGACCGTCCGGAGGATCGCCCTCGGCGCGCTCGGAGGTGCGCTCCGCGGCGCGCTCCTCGGCGCGCAGCTTGCGCATGACGTGCACGAGACGATGCACGACGGAGAGGGGCGTGAGCACGGCGATCAGCAGGATCATGACCGGCAGCAGCCCCCAGGGCTCGAAGACGAAGCCGATCGACAGCCCTACGAGGCGCTCGGGACGCGACATGAACCCGACCTTGCAGTCGGTGCCGAGCGCCTCGGCGCGGGCCCGCGCGTAGGACACCATGAGCGCGGAGCCCAGACAGACCAGCACCGCGACCAGTTCCCACGCGCGGTCCGCGCTCGCCATGTAGTACGCCAGCGCCCCGAACGTGATGATCTCGGAGACCCGGTCGAGCGTCGAGTCGAGGAAGGCTCCCGACCGGGTCGGCCCTCGCCCGGCGCGGGCGACGGCGCCGTCGAGGGCGTCGCACACGGCGGCAACGAGGATGGTGACGCCCGCCCAGAAGAAGTGGCCGGTGACGATCAGGCCGGCGGCGACCACGCTGAGCGCGACTCCCGCGGCGGTGAGGAGGTCGGGGGTGACGCCCCGGCGGGCGAGGATCACGCCGAGCTTCGCGAAGCCGCGGCGGGCACCGTTGGTGTAGCTCGTCTTGAGGTTGACCACGGCCGCTCAGCCGCCCGCCGCCGGACCGGCCGACGCCGCGCCGCGGGAGGGAGCGCGGGGAGGCATGACCGTCAACCGCCCTCGCGCTCGCGCACGGCGATCGCGGCCCCGAAGCCGTCCGGCGCGGTCGCCCGCATCCGCGCGGCGGCGAAGTAGGCGGCGATCACGACCAGGCCGCCGGCGACGGCGTCGAGGATGAAGTGGTTGCCGGTGATGACGATGCTGGCGAGCACGGCGAAGGGGTACGCGGCGGCCAGCCAGCGGACCCAGCGCGGGCGCGCCAGCATGAAGACCGCGACGGCGACGAACAGCGCGTACCCGAAGTGCAGGCTGGGCACCGCCGCGTACGGATTGGCCAGCGGGCTCGGCCCGGCGACGATGGCGTCGGTCCAGTCGCGCAGGTAGGCCATGTCGACGATACCGGCCGAGAACAGCATGCGCGGCGGCGCCGTGGGGAGCAGCGCGAACACGCTGACCGCCATGAGGTTCATGGCGACGAACCAGTTGCGGAAGAACTGCCAGGCCTCGGCGCGGCGCACGTAGAGCCACACGAGACACCCGACGGTGAGCGGCATGTGGGCGTAGTGGTAGAACCCCACCGACCAGGCGACCAGCAGGTCGACACGAGAGGCGACCGACTGCACCCACGGTTCGATGTAGATGCCGAGGGCCTTCTCGGCCTCGAGCACGGCGCGGCCGTTGGCCATGGCGACGGCTTCGCGCCCGGTGGCGAGGCCGTGGCCGATCTCGTAGAAGACGACGCAGACGAGCATGACGAAGGCCTCGCGCAGGTGATGGCGAGTGCCGCCCTCGGGCAGTGTCACCGCGGCTTCGCGCCGCAGGTGCGTGGTGTCGGTCCGCAGCCGCATGGTCGTCGCATCGCTCGGGATACGTGTCGGCCGCACTGACCCGGCCCTCCCGTCCGTCTCAAGATACCAGAGCGCTCGGAGCACGGACAAGTGAATACGGCCGTGCGCGGCAGGCTGGGGCGCTGGTGGGCCGTGAAGGATTCGAACCTTCGACCTTGGGATTAAGAGTCCCCTGCTCTACCAGCTAAGCTAACGGCCCACGTCGGCGAGGCGAAATCGTACCAGCCCCGCCTGCCGTTGCCAAACACGCGGCGTTTCGGGCCGCCGTGACGGAGACGGCGGGCGGCGAGACGCCGGCGGGCGGCGGTCTCCGCGAAACGCCGGCCCCGCGGCGGACGCCGGCGGCCCGGCCCCCGCGCTCAGCCCTCGGCGCCCTGCTCCCCGGCGACCGTGTAGCCCTCTTCCTCGATCGCCTTCTCGATGGTGCCCTGCGGCACGGTCTCGGCGTCGAAGTCGACGGCGACCGTCTTGGCCTCGACCTGCACCTCGACGCGGGCGACGCCGGCGAGCTTGCCGACCGCGTTCTCGATCGCCATCTTGCAGTGGGCGCACGAGACGTCGGGCACCTCGAGGACGATGCTGCGCGGATCGGCCATGCTCACTCCCTGCTCTCGGTCTCCGCCTGCAACTCGGCCAGGCGGTAGGTCGCCGTCAGCCCCCCGCCGAGATCGACGGTGACGCTGTCGCTCGCGGCGAGAAGGTCGACGACCTTACCTTCCCCCGCCGGGGTGGGGATAACCGCGCCCTTGCGCGGAGCACGCTTCTTGAACGACGTGTACAGGCCGTGCTCGTACTTGAGACAGCACATGAGGCGCCCGCAGCTGCCCGAGATCTTGGCCGGGTTGAGCGGCAGGTTCTGGTCCTTCGCCATGCGGATCGAGACGGGGTCCTGATCGCCGGCGAACGTGCTGCAGCAGAGGCTGCGCCCGCAGGGCCCGTAGCCGCCCACCGTGCGCGCCTCGTCGCGGGCGCTGATCTGCTTGAGCTCGACGCGCCGGCCGAGTCGGTCGTTGAGGCGGCGCGCCAGCTCGCGGAAGTCGACGCGCTCTTCGGCGAAGAAGGTGACGCTGAGCCGGCCGCCGTCGAAGGAGCGCGACGCCCCCACGACCTTCATGGCCAGCCCGAGCTCGCGAGCCAGCTCGCGGCAGGCGACGCGAGCCTCCTGCTCGAGCGCCGCCCCTTCGCCCACCGTGGCGACGTCGTCCGGGCCGGCCTTGCGCACGACGCGCTTGAGACCGCCCGGCGCCCGGTCGGCGGCCACTTCTTCGGGGGCGCGTACGACACGGCCGAAGTCGAGGCCGCGGGACGTGTCGACGACCACGTGGTCGCCGCCGGCGAGCTCGAGCTCGCCGGCATCGAACTGATAGACCTTGCCGCCGCCCTTGAAGACGACGCTCACGACTCTCGTCACGCGCCGGTGACCTCCTCGAAGCGGACCACCATCGCCTGGAGGGCCAGCTTCTGATCGATGTTCAGGTACAGGTCGCCCCGCGTCGCCGCGACGATGCCGAGCAGACGCCGGTAGACCTCGGGGGCGGCGAGGGCGCTCTCCTCGAGGCTCTCCCGCCGGTCCACGTTCAAGATGGTAGCAGGTGCGCCGCACGACAGCGCGAGGAGGTCGCGCAGCCACGACGCCAGCAGGTCGAGCGCGTCGAGGGCGGCCAGACGACGGAGACGGGCCGCCTCGCGCCGCGCCCGCGCCTCCACCGCCTTGACGCGGCGCTCGCGCTCGCGCCGGTCGGAGAGCGCCTGCTCGAGCTCGGCCGCCTCGGCGGCGGCGCGAGAGGCCACCTCGTCGCCGAGCGCCGCGGTCTCGGCCTCGAGCAGCGCGATGAACGCCGACCCCGGCCGCCGCGTGCGCGCGTCGTCGGCACGACCCCCGCTGCCCGCGGCGGCCCCGCCGACCAGGCGCGCCGCCTGCAGCAGGTACTGCTCGCGGCGGCGCGGCCCGCGGGCGTCGGCGGCGAGCCGCGCCGCCCGGTCGACCGAGCCGCGCGCGAGGCGGGCCAGCGTCGCCGCGTCGTCGGGGCCGACGCCGTGCACCCGCGCGAGGTGCGCCGCGACCTCGGCGTCGGAGAGCGGCGCGAACTCGATCACCTGGCAGCGGGAGACGATGGTGGGCTTGACGCGCTCGAGGCGGTCGGTGACGAGCAGGAAGTGGACGTGCGCCGGGGGCTCCTCGAGGCTCTTGAGCAGCTTGTTGGCGGCCTCGTCCTTGAGGCGCTCGCACTCGGGGATCACCCAGACGCGGCGCGTCGCCGTGAACGGCCGCAGCGCGAGGTCGGCGATCAGGGGCTCGACCTGGTCGAGGCGGATCTGGTCGCCCTCGGCCTCGATCACGGAGAGGTCGGGGTGCAGACCGCGCCGCGCACGCGCGCACTCGTCGCAAGCGCCGCAGCCGGCGCAGCCCGTCACGAGGGCGACGCCGAGCTCGCGGGCGAAGTCGAGCTTGCCCAGGCCCTCCTGCCCGGCGAAGAGATAGGCGTGACTCAGCCGGTCCTCGCGCAGGGCGCGCTCGAGCACGCGCTTGACGCGGCCCTGCCCGGCCACGGCCTCAAACACTGGGGGCCTCGAGCAGTCCGACGACCTCGGTCAGGATCTCGGCCGCGACCACGTGAGACGGCCGGTCGCCGTCGACGAGACGCACACGCGCCGGCTGGCGCGCCGCCAGCTCGCGGAAACCGTCGCGTACGCGACGCTGGAACGCGAGCCCCTCGCGCTCGATGCGGTCCGGCGCCTCGCCCGCCCGGGCGAGGCCGACCTCGGGATCCACGTCGAGGACGAAGGTCGCGTCCGGGAGGATGCCCTGCAGCCCGGGCTCGTTGAGGCCGCGCACGACCTCGATGCCGAGGCCGCGGGCGTACCCCTGGTAGGCGAGCGACGAGTCGAGGAAGCGGTCGAGCACGAGCACCCGGCCGGCGGCGAGAGCCGGGGCCACGACCTCGGCGACGAGCTGGGCGCGCGCCGCGGCGTAGAGGAGCGCTTCGGTCCACGGGGCGAGGCCGTCGGGCCCGTGCAGCAACAGGGACCGTATGGCCTCCCCGGCCTCGGTGCCGCCGGGCTCGCGGATCACGAGCCCCGGCGCGCCCGCCGGGCCGACGGGCAGGCCGCGAGCGGCGAGCGCCTCGCTCAGCAGGCGTGCCTGCGTGGACTTGCCGCAGCCGTCGCCGCCCTCGAACGAGACGAGCAGACCGGGGCGAGAGGTCACGTGCCCTCCATGGACGGTGCCGGACGCGACGGCGCGGTCAGCCCGTCGCGCGCGGCTTGGTGCGTGAGCGCGCCTTGTAGGCGGCCTTGGTGGGGCAGTCCATGTCGAGGCAGAGCACCCAGGGGCGCCCGCGGCCGCCGCCGCCGATCACCTTGATCTCGGGCCATCCGCACTCCGCGCAGGTCTTGCCGGTCGGCATGATAGTACCGCGCTGCGGGAGCGGGAACGTCTGGCCGCAGCCGCGGCGGCCGTCGGGCCCGGGCGCGTCGCCCTCCTTGCCGACGCAGGCGGCGAAGCGCTTGCCGGTCTTGCCGCGGAGCACGCGCAGCTGACCGCCGCAGTTCTTGCAGACGCCCAGCGTCAGGTCTTCGCGCACCCCGCCGCGGATGCGGTCGCGCACCTCGGCGGCGTGCGTGTCGAGCAGCCGCCACGCCTGCTCGAGCATCCTCTGGCTGTCGGCCACGACCTCGTCGCGGCGCAGCTCGCCCTCGCTGATGCGGTCCATCTCGCCCTCGAGCTCGCGGGTCATGGCGCTCGAGGAGATGTCGAGGGGCGCCTCCTTCATCGCCACGTCGAAGGCGGCGATCAGGGCCACGCCGAGCTCGGTGGGCTCGACAGGATTGTCGCGCACGTAGTTGCGGTCGTAGAGGTGCTGGATGATGTCGGCGCGCGTCGCCTTGGTGCCCAGCCCAAGCTCTTCCATCTTCTCGATCAGCGTGCCCTGCCCATAGCGCGCCGGCGGCTGCGTCTCCTTGGCCGCGACGGCGAGCTCGAGCACCGGCAGCTCGTCGCCGGGCGAGAGCCTGGGCAGCGGCCGGTCGCGCTTGGCCGCATACCGCTCGTACACCTCGAGGAAGCCGGGGCTCGCGACGCGGCTGCCGCGGGCGAGGAAGGGCTCGCCGCCGATGGCGACGTCGAGGCGCTGCCCCTCGACCACCGCCGCCGGCAGGAGCGTGGCGAGGAAGCGGCGCACGACGAGGTCGTAGACCTTGGCGGCGTCGCCGCTCAACTCGCCGCGCGGCACGCCGACGGGGTAGATCGGCGGGTGGTCGGTCGTGCGGCGCTTGCCGCGCGTGGGCGTGAGACGGTCCTGGGCGGCGAGCCGCGCGGCGACCGCGGCGACCGGCCGGTACGAGGACAGCTGGCTCAGGCTGCCCACGAGGTCGAGCGACGGCGGGTAGACGGTGTTGTCGGTGCGCGGGTAGCTGATGAGGCCGTCGAGGTAGAGGCTCTCGGCGGCGCGCATGGCCCGCGCCGGCGAGACGCCGACCCCGGAGGCCGCGCTCATGAGGGCGGTCGTGTTGAACGGCGTCGGCGGCGCCACCTTGCGCGGCTGCGCCTTGTAGGCCGTGACGGTGGCGACGTCGGCCGCGGCGGCGCGTGCCCGCGCCGCCTCGGCCGCCTCGGCGGTGTCGAAGCGCGCCGTCGTGTGGGCGACCGGCAGGGGGCCCTCGCCCGTCTCGAGGACGGCGCCGAGCTCCCAGTACGGGACGGGCACGAAGGCGCGCCGCTCGAGCTCGCGGTCGACGACGAGGCGCAGGGTCGGCGTCTGCACGCGACCGACCGAGAGGTACTCGCTGCCGTACCGGTAGGAGGCGAGCGACATGAAGCGCGTGAGCACGGCGCCCCAGATGAGGTCGATGTCCTGGCGCGAGTGGGCCGCCTCGGCGAGGCTGAAGTCGACCGTCGACGGCTTCGCGAAGGCGGCCTCCACCTCGTCGGCGGTCAGCGCGCTGTAGCGCGCCCGGCTGTGCCGGTCGACGACGGCCGCCGGCAGCATGGGCTTGACTCTCGGGTCGGAAGGGGCGGCCGCCCGGGAGCGCGTCGCCGCGCTCGCGGCAGCCGCCTTCGCGCCCGTCGCGCCGCGCCCGCGCTTGGCCTTGCCGCCGTCGGCCGGGTCGTCGGGGTGGCGCAGCAGCGCGTCGCCGCGCAGGATCTCGAGCGCCTCGTGGCCGATGAGCTCGCCCTCGCGGTCGTAGTCGGTGGCGATGATCACCTCGTCGGCTCCCTTGGCGGCGGAACGCAGGGCAGCGAGCGTGGAGGCCGCCCCGCCGTCGACGACCCAGGCCAGGTCCGGGCGGCGGATCATGTCGCCGAGCGTCTTCAAGCTCCAGCGCTTGTAACTCTGGGGGAACACGGTCTCCATGACGTGGCCCCGCAGGCCGATGGCCACGGCCTCGACACCCTGCCAGTCGAAGCGGTACGACCGCACCTTCTGGCGGCCGCGGCCGTGCTCCTTGACGGCCACGTCGCGGCCCAGGATCTGGGCGATCTTCTTCGCGGCCGAGTCCTTCTCAGTGACGATCAGTTTCATGCATGCTCGCTCGTGACGAGGGCGCCCGGGGGCGCGGACATGGGACCACTACCACGGGGACCGGGGGATGTCGAGGTGGACGACGCCGTCAGGCGAGGCCGGCCAGCGCGTCGTCCCGCGTCTGGTGGATCGTGAACACCTGGTCGAGGCCGGTGACCTTGAGGATGCGCTCCACGGGCCGCGTCGCGACCACGAGCGTCATGGTGCCGCCCAGGTCGTTGACGCGGCGCACGCCACCGATCAGCACGCCGAGCGCGGTCGAGTCGATGAAGGTGACCGCGGACAGGTCGACGACCACGTCGCGCGCCCCGTTCTCGAACAGCTCCAGCATGTGCTCCTTGAGCCGCGGCGCGGTGTAGATGTCGACCTCGCCGGTCAGCGTGATCAGCCCGAGGGTGTCCCGCAGGCGTGCGCTGTCGACGGTGAAGGCCGTGCTCATCGCTCCGTCCCCCCTCCCTCGGGGCTGTTGGCGGCGATCCACTCCTTGACGAACTCGGCGTCGGGCGACTCCGGCTCGAGTTGCAGGTACCGCGTGTAGGCCAGCAGCGCGCGGTCGGTGTCGCCCGAGCTCGCCGCGATCTCGCCCATGGCGAGGAAGTAGTCCGCCTCCTTGGGGGCGAGACTCGTCAACTGGGCGTACACGTTGACCGCCATCTCATAGTCTTGCAGAGTCAGGTACACGCTGGCCAGCGTTTCGAGCGTCTCGCGACGTTCGCGTTTCGCGTCGGTGCCTTTCTCCTCGCCGAGCAGCGTCGCCTTGCGCTCGTAGGCGATGACCGCCTTGCGGAAGTCGGCCTCGCGCGCCGCCCCGTCGGCCTGCGCGTTGCCCCGCGACATCAGAGCGTCGCCGAGCTGGCCCCACAGTGCCGCGTCGGTGTCGTCGACCTTGAGCTGCTGCTCGAGGGTGGCGACCTCTTCGTCGAGCTGAGCCCGCGGGTCGCTGCCGCCGCCCATCTGACAGCTCGAGAGCCAGCCCGAGTACCCCACGACGAGGAACGCCGCCATGAGGAACGCCATGCCCCCGAAGACGATGCGCTGCCAGAACCTGACCTTCTTGCGATCGAGAAGCACTTAGGCGGTCGCCTCCTCACGGGGTTCGCCCGTCTGCCACCAGCCTGACTCGACGCTGCCGACGCGCACGAGGCCCCGGCGGTAGCGCTCCTGCAGTTGCAGGCGGGCCACGAGCGCCTCGGCGCGCAGGAGCTCGACGTCGAGACCGGGGTGCTCGCCGTCACGGTACACGGGCCGCCCGCCGACCACGGTCAGGTGCACGTCGTCCTGGTTCGCGCCGAAGACGAGGGCGGAGTACGGGTTCTCGACCGGCGCGAAGTGCGAGCTCGAGATATCGACGGCGATGAAGTCGGCCAGCTTGCCGGGCTCCAGGCTGCCGACGTCGCCGGCCATGCCCAGCGCCTCGGCGCCGCCCAGGGTCGCTAGGCGCACGCACGTCTCGGCGTCGAGGACCGAGGCGTCGCGCTCGGTCGCCCGGTGCAGGAGCAGCATGGCGCGCATCTCGTCGAACATGTCCATGATGTTGCTGGCCGCCGGGCTGTCGGTGCCGAGCCCGACGGTGACGCCCAGGCGCAGCAGGTCGGGCAGCGGCGCGATGCCGCAGCCGAGCTTGGCGTTGCTCTTCGGGCAGTGGACCACGGACGCGCCCTTGGCGCGCAGGATGTGCACGTCGTCGAGGGTCGCCTGCGTGCAGTGCACGGCGAGGAACGCGCCGTCGAACACGCCCCACTGCTGCAGATACTTGACCGGCGACACGCCGTACGGCTGCACCAGCATGCGCTCCCAGCCGAGCTTCTCGCGGAAGTCGTGGGCGAACTTGCCCGAGCCCGAGCGCACGTAGGTGAGCTCCTCTTTGCTCTCGGCGACGTGGCTGGCCATGGCGATGCCGCGCTCGCGGCTGTAGGCGGCGAGGGCCTGGAAGAGCCGGCTCGAGACCGTGTACGGGGCGTGCGGCATGAGGCCGACGTCGAAGGTCGGCGGCGCCAGCGCACGCGCCTCGGCCAGCCGCCGCTCCACCTCGGCCATGGTCGCGTCGATGCGCGTGTCGTCGATGCCGAACACCTCGAGGTAGAGGCGGCCGCGCAGGCCCGCCTCGGCGGCCGCCGCGACACTGGCGCCGCCGTAGCTCGTGTCGCCCACGGTGGTGATGCCCGAGGCGACGGACTCGGCGGCGCCGAGGCGCGCGCTGAGGACGTACTCCTCGGGCGTCAGCGACGCCTTGAAGTCGACCAGCTGGAGGATCCAGTCGCCGAACTGGGCGTCGTCGAGGATGCCGCGGAACATCGTGTACTCGAGGTGGCTGTGGCAGTTCACGAACCCAGGCATCACGATGGCGCGGCCGAGGTCGACCACCTTCGCCTCGGGATGCGCGGCGACGACCTCGTCGGCCGGGCCGACGGCGACGATGCGCTCGCCGGCGACGGCCACCGCGCCGCCCGCGACGAAGGGCGCCGCGACGGGCAGGACCCAGTCGGCGCGGTAGATCGTGGGCTGGTTGTCGGTCATGGTCGTCACGATGAGGGCGCGGCGTGCCGCCACGCGTGCGGTGAGTATAGGGAGGGGCGTGAGACGAGGCAACTTCGCCGCCGCGCTCCCGGCGGGGCCGCCGCGCTATACTTCGCCGACAGCCACGACGCGAGGGGGAGCATGCCCGACCAGCCCAACCCGAGCTTCACCCCCGAGGTCATCGCGAGCTCCGTCTGGGAGGCGATCAAGCACGTCCCTGGCCTCGCCGACCTCCATCGCACACCGCTCCAGTCGCTCGGCGAGAGGGTGCGGATCGACCGCCTGCAGCCGGTCCGGCTCGACCAGGCGGCCGAGGACGGACCGGCGCTCGAGCTGCACATCGTGGTCGACGCCGGGGCGCACATCCCGACCGTCGCGCGCCAGGTCGCGTCCGCCGGCGCCGGGTACCTCGCCGGGATGACCGGCACCGCCGTCGCCCACGTCCGCGTCCACGTCGACGACATCGCCGGGCTCGACCCGGAGTGAGGGCGCGGTGAGGGCGCTCGACCTCACGGTCGCCGCGCGCGACCTCATGGCGCCCGTCTGCCGGAGCTGCACCTGGTGGCTGGCCCCGCAGGCCGGGGGCGCCGCGCCGCGCCGCGACTGGGAGCGCGCCGTCGAGGACGAGGCGGGGTTCTTCGGTCGCGCCCTCGTCGACGGCGACGACGTCATCGGCTGGCTCCAGGCCGCGCCGGGGCGGCTCGTGCCGCGAGCCCCGGCGCTGCCGGCCGGGCCGCCCTCGCCCGACGCCTGGCTCCTGCTGTGCGCGTACTTCTACGACGAGGAGTACCTCGCGGGCTTCCAGCGGCTGCTGCTCGACATCGAGGCTGCCCTGAAGCTGCGCGACGTGCCGGCGCTCGAGGCCTTCGCCCTGCGCCGCACCAGCGCCGCGGACCGCTTCCGCGGCTACCTGCGCGGCGTCAACCTCTTCAACGGCGAGGTGCTCGAGGGCGGCGGCTTCCGCACGGTGGCGCGCTGTGGCGACGTCGCCCGCTACCGTGTGGAGCTCAGCAACGTGATCGCCGTCCCGCGTGACAGCCGCGTGCGCGAAGCGGTCAAGGTGCCGGCCGCCGCCCAGCCGGTCTGAGCGCCGCCGCCCAGCCGGTCTGAGCGCCGCCGCCCGAGCTGCCTGAGCACCGCCGGCCGGCCGGTCCGGGCGCCGGTCAGCGGAAGAGGCGCGGCAGGCGCCGCCGCCCAAGCGGTCTGAGCACCGCCGGCCGGCCGGTCCGGGCGCCGGTCAGCGGAAGAGGCGCGGCAGGCGCCGCTTCCAGTCGTCGGGGAGGATCGCGTCGAGCGCGTCGTCGAGCGTGACGATGCCCAGCAGGTGATGCTCGTCGTCGACGACCGGGAGCGCGAGCAGGTTGTAGCGCGTCATGCGGCGGCCGACCTCTTCTTCGTCGATGTCGGCCGTCACCGTCACGACGTCGTCCTCCATGATGTCGTCGACGGCGTCGCCGGGCTCGGCGAGCACCAGGTCGCGCAGGCTGACGACGCCGGCCACGCGTTCGTCGCCGTCGAGCACGTAGACGTAGCTCATCGCGTGCTGGTCGGGCTGGGCGCGGCGGATGAACTCGAGCGCCGCGCCCGACGTCGTCCCCTTGCGCACGGTGGTCAGCTCGGTCGTCATGAGCGCCCCCGCCGAGTGCTCCGGGTGGCTGGCGAGCTCGCGCAGGTCGAGCTCACGCTCGTCGGGCAGCCTGCCGAGCAACTGCTCGGCGAGCTCGTCGGGCACGTCGGCGAGCACGTCGGCGGCGGCGTCGGCGTCGAGGGCGGCGAGCACTCTGACGGCGCGCTCGAGCGACATCTCCGTCAGCGCCGCCGCGCGCAGCTCGGCCTCCATCTCCTGCAGGGTGTCGGCGGCGAGCTCGGCGTTGAGCGCCGCGAGCACGGCGGCGCGCTCGCGCGGGCCGACCTGACTCACGATGTCGGCGATGTCGACCGGGTGCAGCTCGGCGAGCTCGGCGAACGCCTCGACGAAGTTGAGCCGCGACAGGCGCACGGAGATCAGGTTGACGTCACCCCAGGGGACGATGTCGCCGGGGCGCGCCGTCAGCCGGCGCGAGAGGAAGCCGAGACCGAAGCGACGGGCCAGCGCGCCGCCCCCCGTCGCGATCCCCGTGACGACGAGACGCCCGTCCCGCTCCTCGAGCAGCACGTCCTGCACGCGCACGAACGTCCGGCGGGACATGTCCAGCACCTGCTTGTCGAGGACGGCGTCGAAGAGGGCGATCTCGTCGCCCGAGAGCGACGCCGGCTCGAGACGCTCGAGCGCGACGCCGAGCCGGAGCCTCTCGCCGTCGACGTCGAGCTCGGCGACGTCGTCCCATGCGGCGCGCAGCTGGTCTTCGCCGCCGGCGACGAAGAAGCCGGTGACCGGCGGCGTGTGCGGGGAGAACACGGCGACGACGTCGACCAGCTCGCCCACCTCGACGCCGTCGGCGTCGAGGACGATCATGCCTTCGAACTCGGAGAGCGGAAGCGGGTCTGGTCCGTCGTCCACCGGGGTGGCTCACATCCTTCCCTGCAGCGGGCAGCGGCGACGATACCGGCGCCCCCCGGGACTGTCAATCGTCGCCGGCGGCGCCGCGGGTGACGGCACGCGGTCCGCGCCGTCGACGGCCCGGCGCCGCCGGCGTCCGCATGGCGGTCCGTACTATAGAATGCCCGCGTCGTCTCGCCGGATTCTGGGGGACCCGGCCTTCGCCGAGCAGAAAGGAGAGCACATGGCCGACGTGGCCGCGACGACCGAGGGCGGCGCCCTCGAGAGGTTCTTCAAGTTCAAGCAGTGGAACACCTCGCTCCAGCGCGACACGCTGGCGGGCCTCGCCACCTTCATGGTGATGGCCTACATCATCTTCGTGAACCCCAACATCCTGGGGCTCGGCGGCGCCCCGGAGGGCCTGCCCTTCGCCGCCGCGCTCACGTCGACCTGCCTCGTGGCCGGCGTCATGACCATCGTCATGGGCCTGTTCACGAACCGCGCCTACGCGATCGCCCCCGGCATGGGGCTCAACGCCGTGGTCGCCTTCAGCCTCGTCCTCGGCCAGGGCCTCACCATGAAGAGCGCCATGGGCCTCATCTTCCTCGAGGGCGTCGCGATCACCATCCTCGTCATCACGGGCTTCCGTGAAGCCATCTTCAAGGCCATCCCGATCGAGCTCAAGAAGGCCATCGTCGTCGGCATCGGGTTCTTCATCCTCTTCATCGGCCTCGTCGACGGCGGCCTCATCAACAGCGAGGGCGGCACCCCGGTCGGCCTCGTCGACCTCAGCAGCGCCGCGATGGTGCCGCTCGCCGTCACCGTGTTCGGCGTCGTCGTCACCATCGTCATGCTGGCCCTGCGCTGGCGCGCCGCCATCCTGCTCGGCATCATCGGCTCGACGGTCTTCGCCATCGTCATGAACTACCTCTGGGGCAAGGACGCCGGCTTCCTGCCGGGCACCGCCGTGATCCCCGACAAGCTCGTCGAGCAGCCCGACTTCAGCCTGATCGGCGCCTTCGACCTGGGCGCCTTCGAGGCCCTCGGCATCACCACCGCCGCGCTCTGGGTCTTCAGCCTGATGCTCAGCGACTTCTTCGACACGATGGGTACCCTCGTCGGCGTGGGCGGCCAGGCCGGCTACCTCGACGAGAAGGGCGACCTGCCGCAGGTCAATCGCCCGCTGATCGTCGACTCGCTCGCCGCCGTGGCCGGCGGCGCGGTGAGCTCGTCCTCGGCGACGACCTACATCGAGTCGGGCGCCGGCGTCGCCGCCGGCGGACGCACGGGGTGGGTGGCCGTCGTGGTCGGCGTGCTCTTCCTCGCGGCGATGTTCTTCTGGCCGGTCGCCGGCGTCGTGCCGGCACAGGCCACCGCCGCGGCGCTCATCATCGTCGGCTACCTGATGATGGCCACGCTGACCAAGGCCGAGAGCGAGGCGAACCACGCCGACGCCGAGCCCAAGGCCGGCATCGACTTCGGCAACCTCGCCTTCGGCCTGCCGGCGGTGCTCATCATCACCCTCATGCCGCTGACCTACAGCATCACCAACGGCATCGGCGCCGGCTTCATCGCCTACGTGCTCATCCGCCTCGTGCAGGGCAAGGCGCGCGAGGTGAGCTGGCTGCTCTGGATCTCGTCGGCCGCGTTCGTGCTCTACTTCGTCTTCCCCTGGCTGCAGGCCAAGGGCTGGGTGTGAGCCCGGCGACGGGTGTGAGCCGAGCGAGCCGGACCACGGCCGGGACCACGGCCGTGTGACACGCGCGAGGGGGCGGGCCGCCACCGTCGGCCCGCCCCCTCGCGCGCCACGGCGCCGCCCGCGGCGGCGGCGCGCACGCCGGCGGCGCGAAAGCCGGGGCCGCGCCCCCGACCCACGGCGCGGCGGCGCCGCGCGCCGGCGTCAGCGCTCCGCCTCCTCCCGGGCCGCGTCGGGCTCCTCCCGGGCCGCGTCGGGCAGCGGCGCGCGCTCGCGCATCGCCCAGACACCCCCGACGACGAGCACCCCGAAGGTCACCGCCCAGAAGCCCGCCTTCGGCAGGTGAAGGGCCAGCTCGGGGTGCCCCAGGTACGTGACCATGCCCGCCGATCCCTCGATGAGCAGCTTGAGGCCGGCCCAGGCGACGAGCGCGTACGCCACGTGCTCGAAGCGCGGGTGGCGCTCCATCACGCGCACGAACCAGCCGGCCGCGAGACGCAGCATGAGGATGCCGATGAAGACGCCGATGTAGATGACCCAGAGCACCCGCGTGAGGGCGACGGCGACCAGGGCGGAGTCGATCGCGAAGGCGAGGTCCATGAGCTCGACCCGGGCCACGGTCGACCAGAAGCCTGCGCTCCTCGCCGTCATCGGCACCGCGTCCTCGCCCGAAGCCGTCTGGTCGGGGCCGTGCACGTGGTCGACGGGGACGCCGCGGCGCACCTGGACCACGTGGTGCACGGCGAGGTAGACGAGGTAGCCGCCGCCGATGATCTCGACCCACCAGAGCCCGGCGACGAGCGTCACGAAGAGCAGCATCAGGCCACGCATCACGTAGCCGCCGACGAGGCCGTAGAGCAGGGCCTTGCGCTGCAGGTGCTTGGGCAGCCGGCGCACGAGCACGGCGAGGACGATCGCGTTGTCGGCGGAGAGCAGACCTTCGAGCGCGATCAGCGTGAGGATGATGACCAGAGCCTCGGCGGGCGACATGGGTCCCATTCTTTCAGGTCGGTCGGCCCGGGCAAGCCGGCCGGGCGGCGGAGAGGGTGACAGCCGACCGGGCGGCGGAGAGGGTGACGACCCCTCCCCGCCGCCGGCTCAGCGCATCGTCACTCGGCCAGCGTGATCGTGACCGTGGAGCCGAGCGCGGCGAACGTCTCGCCCTCGGGGTCCTGCGCGATCACGGTGCCCTCGGGCTGGCTGCTGGGGCGCGTCTCCGTGGCCACCGCGAAGCCCGCCGACTCGAGCCGCTCCGTCGCCGTCGTCACGTCCATGCCGTAGACGCTCGGCACCTGGACCACGGTCGCCGTCGGCGTCGGCGTCGGCGCGACCTCGGGACCGGTGGAGAGCACGATGTCGACCTTCGAGCCCGGCTCGACCTTCGTGTCGGCGGCCGGGTCCTGGGCCATGACGCGCCCCTCCTCGACCGAGTCGCTCGACTGGTTCGTGACCTCGCCCACCGCCAGACCCGCCTCGGTCAGGGCCGCCACGGCGTCGGCCTGCGTCATGCCGGAGAGGTCCGGCACGGCGACCCGGGGCTCGCCGCTGCTGACCCAGAAGGTCACGGTGGAGCCGCGCTCGACGGCCGCGCCGGCCGCCGGGTCCTGGCGGAACACGCGGCCTTCGGCGACGTCGTCGGAGCGCCCCGTCTTGCGTTCGCCCTCGAGGCCGTTCTCGCGCAGCCAGTCGGCCACGTCGCCCTCGTCCCAGCCGCGGAAGTCGGGGAGCTCGACGGTCTGCGCGCCGCCGCTCACCCACACCTCCACGGTCTCGCCCTCGGCCATCTTCGTGCCGCCCGGCGGCGACTGCCGCGAGACGAACCCCGCGGCGAACTCGTCCGAGAACTCCTCCTGCACGTCGACCTTGAACCCGGCGTCCTCGAGCCGGCGGACGGCCGCCGCCTCGGTCAGCCCGACGACGTTGGGCACCTCGACCTTGTCGCCGCCCGGCCAGAAGAGCACGAGAGCGACGATCGCGAGGGCGGCGACCGCGAGGATGGTGAGGACGAGCGGCCAGCGGCGGCGCTTCTTCTTCGCCGGCGCCGCCGCGGCGCCCGCCGGCGCCATGACGCGCGTCGCTCCCGCGCTCGTCGCCGCGCCGACGAACTGCGTGCGCTCCGCCTCGGGGTCGAAGCCCGCGGCGGCGACGGGGGCGCCGGCGCGCGCCGCGCGCAGGTCGGCGGCGAACTCGGCGGCCGTCGCGTAGCGATGCGCGGGGTCCTTGGCCAGCGCCTTGAGGATGATCTGGTTCAGCGAGTCCGGCATGCCCGGGACGAGCGTCACGGGCTCCGTGGGCAGCTCGTTGACGTGCTGCATGGCGACGTTCACGGCGCTGTCGCCCGAGAACGGCACGCGGCCGGTCAGCATCTCGTACAGGACGACACCGACCGAGTAGAGGTCGGAGCGCTCGTCGACCGGCAGGCCGCGCGCCTGCTCGGGCGAGAGGTACTGCGCCGTGCCGAGGATCGAGCCGGCCTCGGTCATGCCCGAGTCGCCGGCGCGGGCGATGCCGAAGTCGGTGATCTTGGCAGCCCCGTTGCGGTCGATGAGGATGTTCTGTGCCTTGATGTCGCGGTGGACGATGCCGTGACGGTGGGCGAGCTCGACGGCGGCGAGCAGACCGAGGGCCAGCTCGACGGCCTCCGCCCCGCCGAGGCGCCCGCGGCGACGGATGAGCTCCTTCAGGGTCTCGCCCTCGACGTACTCCATGACGATGTAGGGCGTGCCGCCCACCTGACCCCAGTCGTAGATGGCGACGATGCCGGGGTGATTGAGACCCGCCGCCGCCTTGGCCTCGCGGCGGAAGCGCTCGACGAACTGAGCGTCCCCGAGGAAGCGCTGCAGCAGCACCTTGAGCGCGACGCGCCGCCCGAGCGTCAGGTCCTCGCAGAGGTAGACGTCGGCCATGCCCCCGCCGCCCAGCTTGCGCACGATGCGGTACCGCTCGTTGACGATCTGGCCGTCCTGGAACACGTCGCTCACTGTCCGCCTCTCATCCGTCGTTCAACGCTTTACGCCGGCCGCGGCCGTGTCCCTGCCCGTCACGGCAGCGAGACCTGCTCGAGCGCGGCGCGCAGCACGGCGGCGGCGATGGGCGCCGCCACCTCGCCGCCGGTCGCGCTCACGCCGTCGAGACACACGGCGACGGCCACCTGCGGGTCGTCGGCGGGCGCGAAGCCGATGAACCAGGCGACGTTCGTGCCGTCGCCCTTCTCGCCGGTCCCCGTCTTGCCCGCCACCGGGATGCCCTCGAGCGCCGCGGCGGTGCCGGTGCCCGCCGTGACGACGCGCTGCATCATCGTGTTCATGGTCGCCGCGGTCTGCGGCGTCATCGCCTCGAGCCACACCCTGGGCTCTGCCGCGCGCACCGTCGTGCCCTCGGCCGTGACGACGTCCTGCACGACGTACGGCGCCATCACGCGGCCGCCGTTGGCGACCGCGCCGGCCACGAGCGCCATCTGCAGCGGCGACGCCAGCAGGTTCTCCTGCCCGCAGGCGAACCAGGCGGTGGCGAGCGGGTCCATGTCCTCCGTGGGCTCGAGGAGCTCGCCGTCGCGGTAGCGCCCGCTGACGGCGACGGCCTCGGCGGGCAGGTCGATCGGCGGCCGCTTCCAGAAGCCGAACGCCTCGGCGCCCGCCGTCAGCCTCTGCCGCTTGAGCTTGTTGCCGACCTTGCCGAACGTCGTGTTGATGGACAGGGTGAGCGCGGTGGCGAAGTCGTGCGTCCCGTACACGGCGCCGCCGTAGTTGGTGACCTTGCCGCCGTACACGACGTAGGTGCCGGTGTCGACGAAGCGCGACTCGGGCGTGACCACGCCGTCGTCGAGCGCCGTCGCCGCGGTGACCACCTTGAACGCCGACCCGGGCACGAAGAGCCCCTTGAGGGCGCGGTCGAAGAGCGGCGCCGAGGCGTCGCCCGTGTACCGCTCCCAGCGGTCTTCGAGCTCGCGCAAGTCGAAGCTCGACGCCGAGGCGGAGGCGATCACGGCGCCGGTGCCGGGATCGAGCGCGACGACGGCGCCCTCCTGGCCCTGCAGGGCGCGCTGCGCCGCGCGCTGCACCTCGGGCACCACGGTGAGACGCACGTCGGCGCCGTCCGGCCGGCGGCCGAGGATGCGGTCGATCCAGCCCTCGGTGCCGAGGTCGAGGCTCTCGCCGGTCAGCAGGTCGTTGAGCTCGGCCTCGATCCCCGTGCGGCCGTAGCGCACGCTGTCGTAGCCGAGCAGGTGCGCGGCGAGGACGCCCTGCGGGTAGCGGCGCCGGTAGTAGCCGGCGCGCCGCACCGACTCGGCCAGCACGCTGCCGTCGTAGGCGAGGATCGCGCCGCGCGGATGCTTCATCTCCTGGGCGATCTGACGGTGGTTCTCGGGCGCCGTGCGCAGGTCCTCGGCGCGCACGACCATCCAGTAGGTCAGATTGACGACGAGCGCCACGAAGAGCACGGCGGCGATGACGAAGATCCTCGCGATGGCCCTGTTCACGGCCTCACCTCAGCTCCGCCAGGCGCCGGCGCTGGCGCTCGTCGCCGGAGCGCACGACCGCGGTGCGGTGCGAGACCATGAGCAGCAGGGCGACGAGCACGAAGTTGGCGACGATGGAGCTGCCGCCGTAGCTCACGAACGGCAGGGTCACGCCGGTCAGAGGGATCAGGCGCGTGACCCCCCCGATGATGATGAAGGTCTGCAGCCCGAACATCGTGGCGAGGCCGGCCGCGAGAAGCTTGGAGAAGCCGTCCGGCGCCCACACGGCGATCCTGAAGCCGCGCCACACGAAGAGCAGGAAGCAGAGGATGACGGCGGCCGCGCCGAGCAGCCCCATCTCGTTGGCGATGGCGGTGAAGATGAAGTCGGTCGCCATGTCGGGCACGACGGGGTCGCCGGCCGAGTAGAGCAGGTAGCCGCGCCCCAGCCCGGCGCCCACCACGCCGCCGTCGGCCATCGTGAACAGCGACTGCAGGAGCTGGTAGCCCGTGGTCTCGGCGTACTTCCACGGGTCGATCCAGATGTCGAAGCGGTCGCGCACGTGGGGGACGACGTTGAGGGCGAAGGCGGCGGCGGCGGCGAAGAGGCCGCCGCCGAGCACCACGTACACGATGCGGTTCGTGGCCATGTAGAGGAGCGCCACGAAGACGGCCATGAAGAGCAGCGACATGCCGAAGTCCTTCATGAAGACGAGCATGACGAGCGAGAGCACCCACATGATGAGCAGGGGGCCGAAGTACTTGGCGGCCGGCACCGGCACGCCGAGCAGACGGCGGGTCGGCACCGAGAGCATGACCTTCTTGTCGTCGAGGTAGCC
>Ga0068714_10002122_pt1 | contig 26398 bp, 24 predicted proteins | sample MTBNYHSulfiMetaG_FD_62988 | JGI IMG/M metagenome (GOLD analysis project Ga0068714, IMG submission 62988) | Enrichment culture microbial communities from rom New York Harbor, USA that are MTBE-degrading - MTBE-NYH (New York Harbor Sulfidogenic)... | ecosystem: Environmental > Aquatic > Marine >... | reverse complement strand
GTCCAGGGCGGCCCCCGGGAGGGGGACGGGGAGCGGTACGTGGACTCCGCCTCGGCCTTCCTTTACTCCGCGGCCACCCCCAGGGCCCTGACCACCACCCCCGGGACGGCCTATCTCAAGGCGGCCGAGGGCTGTCCCAACGCCTGCGCCTTTTGCACCATTCCCCTGATCAGGGGCCGGCAGAGGAGCAGGCCGCCGGAGGACATCCTCCGCGAGCTAGCCCGGCTTAGGGAGGAGGGGATCGTCGAGGTCGTCCTGGTGGCCCAGGACCTGACCGCTTACGGCCGCGACCTTAAGGACGGAACGAACCTGGCCGGGTTATTGACCGCCGTCCAGGAGCTGGCCCAAGGCCCGGAATGGGTCCGGCTCCTCTACCTCAACCCCGGGCTGGTGTCCGAGGAGCTGCTGGAGGTGGTGGCCCGGGGCGGGAGGATCCTGCCCTACCTGGACCTGCCTCTCCAACACTCCGTGCCCAGGTTGATCAAGGCCATGAACCGCCGGCCGCCGGCCGCCGACACCCTGGACTGGATCAGCCTGGTCAGGGACCGGGTCCCCGGGGCGGTCTTAAGGACCAGCCTCATGGTCGGCTTTCCGGGCGAGACCGAGGCCGACTTCCTCTCTCTCCTGGACTTCGTCAATAAGGCCAGGCTGGACCATCTGGGCGGCTTCACCTTCTGCCCCGAGCCGGAGACCGCCGCGGCCCGGATGAAGGACCAGGTTCCGGCCGAAACGGCCCAAGAGAGGCTGGAGGAGCTCCTGGAGGTTCAGGAGGGGATCAGCTTGGAGCTGGGCCGGGACCGCATCGGCCGGGAGGTGGAGGTCCTGGTGGAAGGCCTCCACCCCGAGACCGACCTCCTTCTCTCGGCCCGGGCCTGGTTCCAGGCCCCGGAGATCGACGGCCGGGTCATCATCCGCTCCGGGGAGGGGCTCCCCGGGACGATCCAGCGGGCCCGGATCGTGGAGGCCCATCCCTACGACCTGGTGGCCGAGCTGGAGGACTGAAGCGGCTTCCCCCGCCCTGGTTAATCACCAGAACTTATACCAGGGCTTCTTGGGCTTCTCTGGTTTCTCCTCCGCCGCGGGCTTCTCCATCAGGGAGCAGCCGGCCAGGTAAGCATCCAGATCAGGTTCGAACTCGGGCTTGTCCAGCTCGGTCTGGGCCTGGGTCAAGGCCTGGCTGAGAAGCTCCTCCTGGTCCAGGGGTTCGAACTCGGACCGCAGGTCACCGGCCCTTTTGACCACCTGGCAGGCCGACTGGATGGTCATCATCAGCTCCTGGTCCAGCTCCTGGGGCTCCTTCTCCTTGAGCAGGGTCAGGTGCTTGATCAGAACCGACAGCTCGGCCAGGCACTCGGTCATCTTGTCGGCCAGGACCAGGTCGTCCTCGGCCTGGCTCTTGAGCAGCCCGGCCGCGTCCTGATAGCGGCCGATGGCGACCAGGTTCAGCCGGAGCTGGGCCCTGATCTCGGCCTTGCCGGTGAGGCTCACCCCCTTGAAGTCGGCCTCCTTGAATTCGTTCTCCTTGGCCCGGCGGCAGAGGACGGCGGTCTCCTGGTCCAGGGTCAGGGCGGCCTTCTCCAACCGGGAGGCCAGGTCCTGGAGGTCCTCCTTGGCCTCCCGGCCGGCCTCGGCCGCGGCCTTTTCCGTGGCGCTAACCTCTGTTCTCAGCTCCTGGAGGCCTTCGGCTATCTGGTCCTGCCTCTCCAGGCGCTGGCCCAGCCAGTTGTGACCTGAGCACCAGTCGGTTCTGGCCTCCGCCGGGGGCCAGAGTAAAGTAAAGACAAGAACCAGCCCGGCAATCAGATATGAGCGCATGAGATAAACCTTCCCGCTCTTCAGTCAGGACCCCAGGGATAGAGCTTCATTATTACGATAATATTAGTGGATGTTTCAGGTCGCGTCTACCAAAGGGTGGACCAGGGCCTTTTTTACTCCCAAGAACCGCGTCTTTTTTATTTTGGTCATTGGCTCATTACCCTCTTGACGTTCTCTTCCCCCGGCCTTATTTTGAGCCTGCGACCATTTCATGGAGGTCGGCCCCATGCCCAGGCCAGCCAAATGCCGTCACGTGGAGGCCCTCCCGGAGGTGAGCTTCTTCAAGCCTCGGGGGGTGCCCATGAGCCTCCTGGAGGAGGTCTCCCTGACCCTGGAGGGTTTTGAGGCTCTCCGACTGGCCGAGCTGGAGGAGCTCAGCCAGGAGGAGGCGGCCGAAAGGATGAACGTCTCCCGCCAGACCTTCGGCCGGGTTCTGGCCCAGGCCCGCAAGACCGTGGCCGAGGCGGTGGTCAAAGGCCGGGCCCTGAGGATCGACGGCGGCAACTACATGGTCAAAGGGGTGGAGCCCCAAACCTGCCCTGGACTAGAACCGGGCCGGATCGGGAAAAAAGCCGGGACCGGAGCATTTACGGAGGAAGACAAGATGTCCAAGATAGCCGTTTCCGCCCAGGGCCCCGGCCTGGACGAACCCATCGATCCCCGCTTCGGCCGGGCGGCCGGTTTTTTGATCGTCGATCCCCAGACCATGGAGTTCGAGTATTTGGACAACGGCTCCTCCCAGGTCCTGGCCCAGGGGGCCGGGCTCCAGGCCGCTGAGATCGTGGCCCGGGCCGGAGCCAACCTGGTCCTGACCGGGTTCGTGGGGCCCAAGGCCTTCCAGGCCCTGGCCGCGGCCGGGATCAAGGTGGGCCAGGACCTGGACGGCCTGACCGTCCGGGAGGCTGTGGAGCGGTTCAAGGCCGGCCAGATCGAGGCGGCCGGCGGTCCCAACAAGGGAGGCCACTGGCGATGATCCTGGCCGTGGCCAGCGGCAAGGGAGGCACCGGCAAGACCACCGTGGCCGCCTCGCTGGTGAAGGTCTGGCCGGAGGTCTTCGGGGCCGAGCCCACGGCCGTGGACCTGGACGTGGAGGAGCCCAACCTCCACCTCTTCCTCAAACCGGAGGGTTTGGAGGACGAGGCCGCCGTCTTGGAGGTCCCCCTGGCCGATGAGGCCCGGTGCGACCACTGCCGGCTCTGCGCCGAGCTGTGCCAGTTCAAGGCCATCAACGTCCTGGGCGAGCATCTCCTCCTCTTCCCGGAGATGTGCCACGGCTGCGGGGGCTGCTTAAGGGTCTGTCCCCGGGGGGCGCTTTCCCCCGGCTTCCGGGAGCTGGGCCGGATTAGCTGGGGCCGGGCCGGCCGGGCCTGGTTTGTCATGGGCCGGCTCCGGGTCGGCGAGGCCCAGAGCCCGCCCCTGATGAGGCGGGTCAAGGAAAAGCTGTCCCGCCTCGGGCTCCCGGAGCGGTCCGACGTCATCATCGACGCCCCGCCGGGAACCAGCTGCCCGGCCATCAACGCGGTCATGGGCAGCGAGGCCATCCTCCTGGTCACCGAGCCCACTCCTTTCGGCTTCCATGACCTCAAGCTGGCCCGCCAGGCGTTTAAAGACCTGGCCCTGCCCATGGGGGTGGTCATCAACCGGGCCGGCCTGGACTTCCCGGCCCTAAAGGATTACTGCCGGGCCACCGGGCTGCCGGTTCTGGCCGAGATCCCCTACTCCCGGGCCGCGGCCGAGAGCTACGCCCAGGGAAAGATCCTGGCCGAGACCTCGGAGGAGCACCGCCTTCTCTTCTGTCGGCTGGCCCAAAGGATAAAGACCCTGGTCGAGCCGGTCCGGGAGGCCGTTCATGGTTGAGATAACCATCCTCAGCGGCAAGGGAGGGACCGGCAAGACGACCTTGACCGCGGCCCTGGCCCATCTGGCCCAGGGCCAGGTGATCTGCGACCTGGACGTGGACGCGCCCGACCTCCATCTCCTTCTCCACCCGGAGCATCTGAGGGAGGAAAAGTTCATCTCCGGTCATGAGGCGGTGGTCGAGCCGGAGCTCTGCCAGGGCTGCGGGGTATGCCAGGAGGTCTGCCGCTTCAAGGCCGTGGTCCTGGAGGGGGGTCTGGCCAGGATCGATCCCCTGGCCTGCGAGGGGTGCAAGGTCTGCGTCAGCCTCTGCCCGGAGGGGGCCATCGCCTTCCCGGAGCGGGACTGCGGCCGGTGGTACCTCTCCCGGACCAGGTTCGGGCCCCTGGTCCACGCCCAGCTCTTCCCCGGCCAGGAGAACTCCGGCCTGCTGGTCTCGGTCCTGAGAAGGCAGGCCCGGGAGCTGGCCTCGGAGAAGGGACTGGAGCTGATCCTGTCCGACGGACCGCCCGGGATCGGCTGCCCGGTCATCAGCTCCCTGACCGGGACCGACCTGGCGGTGCTGGTCACCGAGCCCACCCCCTCGGGCCGGCACGACCTGGAAAGGATCCTGGACCTGAGCGACCACTTTAAGGTTCCGGCCGGAGTGATTATAAACAAGGCCGACCTCAACCCGGACCAGGCCGAATCAATCCGGGAGATGGCCCGGGCCAGGGGGCTGCCCGTTCTGGCCGAGCTGCCCCATGACCTGGCCATGACCGAGGCCATGATCCGGGGAATGGCCATCACCGAGTATCGATCCGGCCCCCTGGCCGGGCTCATCGGCCAAGCCTGGGAGGAGATCCGATCCCTGGTCGGATTTCATGAAATAGATTTCGCAATCAAAGCCAAAAACTGGCTTTGATTGCTTACGGCCGGCAAAAGCGTGGTTTTGCCGGCCTTACGAGCTCTATCGAGCTCGGCGCGCCCCGTGGGCGCGCATACCAAGTTGCCTTGCAGAAGCAACTTGGTATTAGGCTGCCTGAAGAGGAAAACCAAAAGATTGGAGAAAAAAGAGATGAACACCGTTGTTGCCTTGCCTTCCGAGAACCCCGGCGGCCTGGAGGCCAACCTGTCGGCCCATTTCGGCCACTGCGACGTCTACACCCTGGTCACCCTGGAAGATGATCAGATCAAAGAGGTCTCGCTCCTGCCCGGGGTGCCCCATGTCCAGGGCGGATGCATGGCCCCGGTCCAGCACCTGGCCGGGCACGGGGCCAAGGTCCTCATCGCCGGCGGGATGGGGATGAGGCCCCTGATGGGCTTCAACCAGGTGGGGATCAAGGTTTATCACGGCGGAGGAGCCAGGGCGGTCAAGGAGGCGGTGGAGGCCTTTGTCCAGGGCCGGCTGCCGGAGTTCAGCCAGCAGCACACCTGCGGCGGAGGCGGGAACCCGGCCGCCTGATTCTTTGAATAAAACTGGACCCGGCCCCCTGGCCTGTCTCCGGTTCCAAAGGAGCAGAGGGGGCCGGTAATAAAGATCTTTGGAGTTTGGCCATGATCAAACTGCTCCTGGTCGCTTCCGCCCGGGAATCCCTGGCCGATCTGGCCTCGACCCTGGAGGAGGAAGGCGGGGTGGAAACCCGGTGGGCCCGGACCGGGACTGAGGCCCTGGCCCTGGCCGCCGGGGACCCCTGGGATCTGCTGGTCAGCGAGGAGAAGCTGGAGGACATGGACGGCCTGGAGCTGATCCGGCGGCTCCTCCGGGTCAACGCCATGATCAACACCGCCCTGGTGAGCCGCCTTCCGGAGGAGGAGTTTCACGAGCTCAGCGAGGGGTTGGGGATCCTCTCCTCCCTCCCGCCCGAGCCTGGCGGGGCCCAGGCCCGGGAGCTGATGGCCCGGCTGAAAGGGATAAAGGGGCTGGCCTGAGAGCCCCGGGCGGAATTCACCGCCGCCGCTCCAGCCTCTTCCCCAGGCTCACCACCTGGTCCTCCCTGAACCCCAGTTTGCGGTAGAACTGGATCACCCCCTGATTGGACCTCCTGACCTGAAGGTTGATCTTCTGGCAGCCCAGGCCCCGAAGCAGCTTCTCCGCGGCCTCCATCATCCTCCGCCCCAGGCCCAGTCTCCGGGCCTCCGGGTCCACGGCCAGGTAGTTGATCCAGCCCCGGTGGCCCTCGTACCCGGCCATGACCGTGGCCGCCATCTTTTCTTCAACCAAGCCCACCAGGAAAAGCTCCGGCTGAAAATCCACCTTGGCCCTGATGTCGGCCAGGGGGTCGTTGGCCGGAACCACCAAGCCGCAGGCCCGCCACAGGCCGACCACCGCCTCCTGGTCGGCCGGCCGGTAGACCCTTATCAGCAGCTCCTCCGGCCCGCCGCCGGACCGTCCCCCGGCCCCTTCAGCAACCCCCTCGGCGGTCATGAACCTCGACCTTTTTCTCCTCTTCCCCTTGACGCTGGTTACCGGAACCCGGCCAGCCTCTCCAACCCCTTCTTCAGGTCCTCCTTGAGGTCCTCCAGGTCCTCCAGACCGGCGTGGATCCGGAGGCACGGCCCCTCGGCCTCCCAGGTGGTGGCCACCCGCTCCCGGCCCGGGTCGGTGGGCAGGATCAGCGACTCGTAGCCGCCCCAGGAGAAGCCCATCCCAAAGAGCTCCAGCCCGTCCAGCATGGCCTCCAGGGCCTTCTCCGGACAGGGCTTGAGGACCACCCCGAAGAGCCCCGAGGCGCCCAAAAAGTCCCGCTGCCAGACCCGGTGGCCCGGGTCCGAGGGCAGACCCGGATGAATCACCCGGGCCACCTCCGGCCGTCCGGCCAGCCAGTTGGCCAGGGCCAGGGCGGTCTCCTGGTGCTGCTTCAGCCTCACGGCCATGGTCCGAAGCCCCCTCAAGGCCAGGTAGCAGTCGTCCGGAGCGGCGTTGAGGCCCAGCTCCAGGGCCGTCCGCCTGATCCGGTCCATGGCCGCCTCGGTGGCCGTGACCGTGCCCAGCATCACGTCGGCGTGACCGGAGATGTACTTGGTGGCGGCCTGGATGGAGACGTCCACCCCGTGCTCAAAGGGTTTGAAGAACAGCGGCGAGGCCCAGGTGTTGTCCATCATCACCAGCGCCCCGGCCGAGTGGGCCGCCTCGGCGATGGCCGGGATGTCCTGGACCTCGAAGCTGTTGGAGGCCGGCGACTCGACGAAGACCACCTTGGTGTTGGGCCTGATCAGGGCCGAGATCTCCCGGCCCAGGAGGGGGTCGTAGTAGGTGGTCTCCACCCCGAACCGGGTCAGGGTCTGGTCGCAGAAGCGGCGGGTGGGGCCGTAGACCGCGTCCAGGACCAGGAGGTGGTCCCCCGAGCCTAAGGTGGCGGTCAGGGCCAGGGTGATGGCCGACAGGCCGGAGGGGGTCAGGACCGCGTCGACCCCCCCCTCCAGCTCGGCCACGGCCTCCTCCAGGGCAAAGGTGGTCGGGGTCCCGTGGAGGCCGTAGACGACCTTCCTCCCGGGACCCTGGTTCCGGTTTCGCAAAGCCTCCACGGTGGGAAAGAGAACCGTGGAGGCGTGGTAGACCGGCGGGTTGACGATGCCGTGGTTGGCCCGGCTGTCCCGGCCCAGAACGGCCAGCTTGGTCTGGTCCTTCATCCTCTGCTTCTTTCCTCCTAGGGTCTGTTAACTGCTGCCCCCGGTATTTTCTCCATAAAAAAATATGGTGAAGAAAGCCAGCCCGGATTTTTTATGAGCGATCGTCGCGAGGGGGCCAGATCCGTCGGTGAGACGCGCAGTAGTTCGGTATTTTGGGACGCAGGCATACCTGAAACGTATGTCGAGGACCAAAATGCCGAACTCAAGCGTCGTAACCAGGAGATGACCCCCGCAGTAGATTGCTCATGAAATATCCGAGCTAAACCCCGAACCGCTCGGCCAGCAGGGCCCAGACCGCCCGCAGGCCAAAGGCGTCGGCCCCCTTGGGCCGGCCCGGCTCGGCCTTCTCCCGTCCGCCCGGGATGTCCAGGTGGGCCCAAGGGACGCCAAGGGCCACGAACTCGGACAGAAAAAGGGCGGCGGTGATGGCCCCGCCCTGGGGGGCCTCGGTCACCGCGTTGCGGATGTCGGCCACCTCGCTCTCCAGCAGCCGGCGGTAGGGCCGGTGAAGGGGGAGGGGCCAAAGGGGGTCGCCCGCTTCCCGCCCCAACCTGGCCAGATCCCGGGCCAGGTCGTCGTCGTTGCTGAAAAACGCCGGCAGGGTCGGACCCAGGGCCACCCTGGCCGCTCCGGTCAGGGTGGCGAAGTCGATCATCAGCCGGGGGGAGAGGGCCGACCCCTCGGTCAGGGCGTCGGAGAGGATGATCCGCCCCTCGGCGTCGGTGTTGCTGATCTCGACAAAGATCCCCTGCCTGGTTTTGAGAATGTCCCCCGGCCGATAGGACCTCCCGGAGGGCATGTTTTCCACGGCCGGGATAAGGACCCGGAGCCGGACCGGAAGCCCGGTGGTCATGACCAGGCCGGCCAGCCCCAGGGCATGGGCCGCTCCGGCCATGTCGTTCTTCATGGCCAGCATCGACTCCGGTTTCTTGAGGTCCAGCCCCCCGGAGTCGAAGCAGACCCCCTTGCCCACCAGGACCACCGCCGGATCCTCCTCCGAGCCCCAGCTCAGGTCGATCAGGAGGGGCTCCCGGCGGCTCCCCCGGCCCACCAGGTAGATGGAGGGGAAGTTCCGCCGGACAAGCTCCTCCCCGGCGATCACCTCCACCCGGGCCCCGCCCTCCTCCGCCACCCGGCCGGCCGCCTGGGCCAGCTCGGCGGGACCCATCTCCTCGGCCGGGGTGTTGACCAGGTCCCGGACCAGGAAGGTGGCCCGGGCCAAGGCCTCCGCCAGGGTCAGATCGACCCCCGGCGGCGGGACCAGCTTAGGTAAGGAGCGGGCCGGCTTGGTCCGGAAGCGGGTGAACTCGTAGGTCCCCAGGGCCCATCCCAAGGCCGCGGCCTGCCCCAGCCCGGCCGGGGAACCGGCCTCCAAGACGACCCTGTAGTCGCCCTCGGGCAGGCTCCTGGCCGCGGCGGAGAAGGCCCACAGATCGGGCTCCTGGCCCAGGCAGAGGAGGACCCCCTCCGGCCGGCCCTCCTCGCCGGGCAGGAGAAGGGTCCGGCCCAGCTCCGGCTCGAACCCGCTGGCCTTGGCCCAGGCCGACTGGACCGGGGGTCGGCTTCCCAGCCAGGCCGGAACCCGGCCCACCTCCACCGGCCAGATGGGGAGGACCGGGCCAATCGGATCGATGCTGAAACAGGTCTTCATGGTCATGTCCTTATCTTCCCTCCGCCCGCCCCTGGGCGGCCGGTTTGTTTCCTTTCCGGGGAGGCTCTCCTGGGTGACCCGGGTCACTCCTCCCTGGCCGCCTTGCGGGCCCTGTCGGCCCAGGGGCTGTCGTCGAACTCATTGGTCAGCCTCCCCCAGACCCTCTCGGCCTCGCTGGCCCGGCCCATCCTCTTCAGGCACAGCCCCTGGTGATAAAGGGTCTCGGGGAGGAGGATCGAGTCCGGGAACTGGTCCAGGATCCGTTGGAAGTATCCCGCGGCCTGGCTCCACTGGCCGGTGTCCACGTAGGTCATGGCCAGATCGTAGCAGGTGAAATCAACCACCAGGGACATGGGGAAGCGGTTTAAGCCTCTCTCGAACAACCGCCTGGCTCCGGCCACGTCCCCCTGGGCGCTGAGGTTCCTGGCCCGGTTGCGGAAGCTGGAGGCGTCGTCGTGGATCAGCCACAACCCGGTCAGGCCCGCCGCCCAGAGAACAGCCGCCGCGGCCTTGACCCAGCCCCTGGAGCGCCCCCCCTCCAGGGCCAGGGCGTGGCTCTCGATAACCGCCGGACTCAGGCGGGAAGGCCGGATCAAAAAGACCAGGGAGAGGATCAGCCCCAGCCCCGAAAGGGCCAGGCCCAGCTGGTGGGGCCAGGCCGATCCGAACCTCAGCCTGAGGCTCTCCCCCTTGGGGAAGACCAGCATGAAGGCCGGGCTGGCCCGGTAGATCTTCTCCCCGCTGTCCACCCGCCAGGCGGGGTGAAAGGAGGACCGGATCAGGACCGGTCGTCCCGGAACGAGGCCCTTGAGCTCGATCTCTTCGGTGGCCAGCCTCTCCTCCACCGCCCGGGGCTCCAGCCTCTGCCGGGTCAGCCGGCCGGATCGGAGGGACTCCAAGATCTGCTCCCGGCCCTGCCCCCAATCCATCCTGACCCTGGCGAAAAGATCCCGGTCCTCCTCCGGCGGCCGGGAGGTGAAAACCAGGGGGACCTTGAGGTCGGTGAACCTGAACCAGTGGAAGGCCAGCTCCTGGGGCCGGTCGGTGACCACCAGGACCGGCCGGAACTCGGGGACCACGGCGTAGCCCCCTTGTCCCCCCAGGACCCGGTAGACCGAGTAGGGGCCGAAGGTGGCCTCCCGGTGGAGGTCCGGCTGGCGATCGGCCAGGGCCCCGGTCCGGGGATCGACCACCAGGTAGTGGCCCACGTTGAAAAGGCGCATGTGCTCCACCGCCCGGGCCAGGTTAAGCCTGGAGTAGACGTAGCCCGGCAGGGGCGAGGAGCCGCGCTGGCTGATCTCGGACTGGAGGTAGAAGATGAAAGGGGCGTTGGGGCTGGCCTGAAGGTACAGCCCCTCCAGGGTCGGCCGGCCGGTCAGAAGGGGCAGGGACTCGAAGATCCTGACCGAGCCGGCCTTGCTGTTCAGGGAGGAGTGCTCGTAGGCCACCCGGGAAGGCGGGCCCGCCCCTGATCCGGCCTCCTCCTTGAGGTAGTCGGCCAGGCGGCGGAGGGTGGGCCAGAGGGCCTGCCGCTCCAGGCCGGCGTTGTTCCAGTTGAGCCAGTGATCCAGGTAGGTCAGCCTGGCCCCGGACCAGGTGACCGCGGCCAGAAGGACCAGAACCCCCACCAGCCCCTTGCCGGCCAGCCTCTGGGTCACCAGGACCACTCCCTGGGCGGCCAGCAGAACCAGGGCCAGGTGGCCGAAGGGAATGAAGCGGACGGTGACCGCGTTCATGAAGGGCGAGAGGAGGTAGAGGGTGGCCGCGGCCAGAATCCAGAAGGTCAGGTAGGCCGAGCGGAACCCGTCCCCCCGCCCCCTCTGCCACCAGGTCAGGGCCAGCCCCAGGGCGGCCAGCAAGAAGACCGGCCAGAGGGTCTGGGGCAGAAAGTCCCGCCAGGAGTTGATGACCCAGATGAAGTTGAACATCTCGGTGTAGGGCGAGTAGACCAGCATCGGCACCAGCCACAGCCCCAGCAGGAGAAAGGCCAGGGAGTAGACCGCCAAAAGCCGGAGCGCCGCCGCCTTGAAGCTCCGGCCGTCCAGGAGAAAGTAGAGCCCGGCCGCCAGGCTGAACAAAAGACCGTAGGCGTGGCAGAGCCCGATCAGAAACAGGAGCCAGGCCGGCAGGACCGGCCCCCGGTCCCCCCTCACAAAGCCGGGCAGCAGCCCCAGGTAGACCAGGACCAGGTTCAGGGCCCAGGCGTAGCAGAACTCGCCGGCCAGGATGGAGGCCAGGTTGCCCCCCCAGACCTGGTTGGTCTCCTGGAGGAGGAAGCAGAGCGACAGGGCCGCCCCCACGGCCGGGCCGGGGAAGCCGAGCCCCAGCCGGCGGAGGCAGAACCAGGTGGACAAAGGCAGGGTCAGGGCCGGTGCCAAAACCAGGAGCTTGAAGGCCACGGTCTGGTCGAGCCACTGGCCGAGACCGACCATGGCCAGAAAGGGCAAGGGAAAGTAGAACTGGAAGCTGGGGAAGCCGGCCAGGTTGCCCGGATCCCATCCCCAGAGCCTAAGGTTGGGGAGGATATGATCCCGGAAGTGGAGGAGGGCCGAGTAGTGGGAGGGGGTGTCGCCGCCCACCGGCATGGTCGGGGAGAGGATCAGAGGCCAGGGCAGGAGCCAGACCAGCAACCCCGTCGAGCCGGCCAGAAGAACAGAGTCCCAGAGCCACTCCCTTTTCAGGTCTGCCTCCTGGTGCGCATCTGAACCAAGACCAGCGCCCCCAAGACTAACCCTATCCCGGTCAGCCACCAGCCCAGGTTGCGGCGGAAGAGGTTGTCCTTCTGGACCAGGCTGACCATGACCTTGGCCACCTGGGCCGTCCGCCGGCCCTCGAACTCATACTCCAGGAGGACCATGACCGGGTAGGTCGAGGCGGCCCGGCCGGCCAGGTTCCAGAGATCGAAGGTCGCCTCCTGGGACTGGCGGGGTTCGACGGTCAGCAGATCCGGGATCTCCCCGGCCGAGAGCTCCTTGGGGGCGAAGACCGTGGCCTTGACCTTCAGGGGCTCCTTCTCGGGGTTGATCAGGTTGAGCTTGATCTGCCGGCGCTCGGACATGGTCACCGGAGGTGACTCGACCACCAGGGGGCTGCGCTGGTCCTGGCCGACGTAGTAGCTGGCCTGGGCCAGGGCCGAGAAGGGATGCTGGTTGAGGTCGTGGAAGTTGACCAGGGAGACCACCGCGTAGCGTCCCGTCTGGTCCTCGGCCCGGGGCAGATTCAGCCTCAGCCGGGCCGAGGCTCCGGGATCCAGCTGCTGGATCAGCCCCGACTTGATGGGCTCCAGGGAATCGGGGGCCTCGGCCTGGACGTCCAGGGCCGGCTCATCACCCCGGTTGGTGACCGTCAGGTCCACCAGGAGCCGGTCCTGCTCCGGCTTGGCCTGGGCGGAGACATCGATGATCAGCCGGCCGGCCCAAACCTGGGCCGGGTGGAGCATGACCAGGCAGAGGCAGAGAACCAGCCTCAGAGGCCAGGCCGCTTTCGCCTTTTGACGGACGATTCCCAAAGTCCTGGACCCGAACAACAACAGGCGGTTTAACATTAAACAACTTGAACCAGGCCGGACCTGGCCCCTCCTGGAGAGGTTATAGCACTTTACGGACCAGGATGAAATAGCCCGGTTCAAGGCCGTCCCCGGGCAGGCCCGTCGGGTCATGCTCAGGACCGGCCGGCGAGGACGACCGGCCCTTCCCCGCGGCCCGGGTCGGAGCCGGAAGCGGACCCTCCCGGAACTTTCCCGGCGGGCTCCAGGTTGGGAGCTTAGGCCCGGGGCTCATTCGCTCTTTGATCAGGACCTGGAAGCTGCTATACAACACCCCATGCCCAGCCCGCCGCCAGCCCAGGCCCCGCCCCCGGAGGTCCCGGTCCGAAACCAGGTCAGGCGTTACAGCTATCTCATCTGCACCGTGGTCTTTCTCTCCTATCTCCTGGTCTACTTCCACCGGGTCTGTCCCTCGGTCCTGGCCCTGGACATGCAGGCCGCCTTCGGGGTGGGGGGGACCCTCCTGGGGGTCCTGGGCTCGGCTTACTTCTATCCCTACGGGCTGATGCAGTTTCCGGTGGGCCTCCTGGCCGACTCCTGGGGACCGCGCAAGACCGTTTCCCTCTTCCTGGTGGTGGCCGCGGCCGGGTCGGTCCTCATGGGGCTCTCCCCCAGCCTGGGCTGGGCCATCCTGGGGCGGGTCCTGGTGGGGGTCGGGGTCTCGACCATCTTTGTCTGCAACTTCAAGCTCCTGACCGAGTGGTTCTCCGCCCGGGAGATGATCCAGGCCGGGGGGATCTTCATGGCCGTGGGCGGGCTGGGGGTCCTGGTGGCCTCCACCCCCCTGGCCTGGTTAAGCGACCTCTTCGGCTGGCAGGCGACCCTGATCCTGGTGGGGCTGGTGACCTTGGTCATGGCCGGGTTGGCCTACCTCTTTGTCCGGGACCACCCCAGGGACAAGGGCTGGCCCCAGGTCCGGCCCGGAACCGGCCGGGCCGCCACCACCCCTTCCTCCCTCCTGGGTGGAATGAAAAGCGTCCTCTGCTCGTCCAGGCTGTGGCCCATCTCCATCTGGGCCTTTTTCAACGTCGGGTTGATCTTCGCCCTGGGCTCGATGTGGTCGGTCCCCTTCCTCCAGCAGGTCTACGGGATGACCAAGGCCCAGGCGGCCGGGATCCAGGTCACCTTTGCCCTGGGCCTGATCCTGGGCAGCCCGGCGGCAAGCTTTCTGGCCAACAGGCTGGGCCGCCGGCCGGTCTTTAGGCTCTGCAGCCTCCTCCTCTTCCTGAGCAGCCTGGCCTTCTACCTCATCCCCCAGGGCCTGCCCCCGGCCGCCCTCTACCTCCTCTTCTTCCTCCTCTACCTGGCCGGAGGGTCCCCCGGATCGGTCCTGGCGGTCTACTCCAAGGAGCTCTTCGACCCGGCCATCGCCGGGACCTCGGTGGGCCTGGTCAACTTCTTCCCCTTTTTGGGCGGGGGAGTCTTCCAGGTGATCATGGGGGCCATCCTGGAGGCCGGCGGGGCCCGGGGCCAGGCCGCCCCGGCGGCCGCCTACCAGAACCTCTTCGGCCTCATCGTCCTGGGGAGCCTGGCCGCCCTGGCGGCCACCTTGTTCCTGCCCGAGACCATGCCCCGCTCCCGGCGACAATCGGCCTGAGACCGGATGGGCCGGTGGACGGGTTGGCCTTAACCCGACCAACCTTTGACCGTTCCTTTCACCATGAGCCACTAACACCGCCGCAATATGGGCCACACCACATCCACGTTTGCCGGCACAATCCTATTACGGCATCCCAAACGACCCTGAAACCTCCCTCATCTCTTCATCAACCAACCCAACCCGTCACTGGAGGACCGGAGCGACGCGGCAATCTGGTCCACCGACCTCCAGCGCCCAGAAAGGCCACTCCGACCCCTCGCCCCTTGGGGGAGAGGGTTGGGTGAGGGGGGCCTGGCGTTGGAAAGGCTAAAATGCGGTTTGGAGACAGGAAGCCCCCGGCGGCTGTGATTGACTCTTGATGGACATGCGGGCTGAGATGGTCTCGCCCAAAATCAGCAACCGCCGGGGACTTCCCTGAGTTAATTATAACCTATTGTCCGGGAAATTCAAAAGGAGATGATCACCTGAAGCTCGAAAAATCGATCCGGATTATCGATAAAGTAATGGGGAGCTACGTCCTGGCGCCGGGGTCACCCCTCCTTTGCGCCCCACCTCCGCCATTTCCGCGGAGGCGGGAATCCAGGATCTCTTTTGAGCCTGCCCCAAAGGCCCTGGGAAATCAGTTTCGCTCCTCCGGCCCCCTGGCCCCCTTTTGGAGTAAAGAATGGGGTTGAAGAGACACAATTTCATATAGTTACTCCGGCAAAGGTGATGACAGGGTCACACCCCGACCACCGCCAACACCATTATCCAGCTCAATCGGTTAGGTTGGATTAGCCAAGCGGAACCCATCACTCTCCTGCCGTCATGCAGTATTCACCTCCTGTCCCTCCAATCTCCTCAAGAACAAGCTACCAGCCTAGAAAACCACCCATCGGCTTGTACCCACGTCCAGGAGAGACCGATAAACCTCAACATTTGAACTTGACCGATAACTCCGGCTATTATTCGAACCATCCCGCTCTCCGATCCGGGCTTCTGATTCTCGGTTTACAGGGAGGACGTCCTCATGGTCAGGCTGATCATCCTTGCCGCAGCCACGATCTTTCTCTTGATCGTCACCATCGTCGGCCACCGGGGGAAACGGGCCTGGGCCTGGGCCAGGTTCGCCGCCTTTGAGCTCTGCCTGGCCCTGGTCCTGATTAACGCCCCTTTCTGGTTCAAGAATCCCTTCAGCCCCCTCCAGCTCCTGTCCTGGCTTATCCTGGCCGCGGCCATCTTCCTGGTCCTCCGGGGAGTCCTATTGCTCCAGTTCCGGGGCGCTCCGGAAGGTCATTTCGAGCGGACCACCACCCTGGTCACCACCGGGACCTACAGTTACCTCCGCCACCCCATGTACGCCTCCCTGTTCTACCTGGCCTGGGGCGCATTCCTGAAGAACATGACCGGGCCGGCCCTCCTCCTGGCCCTGGCGGCCACCGCGGCCGCCTATTTCACCGCCCGGATCGAGGAAAAAGACAGCCTGGTCAAGTTCGGGGAGGAGTACCGGGACTACATGAAGAGAACGAAGGTGTTTATTCCGTATGTCCTTTGATTGGCCTGAGGGCGTCACTTCGCCGGCTGAGCTTTCGGGCCGTTTCTATCTGATCCAATGAGCTTTGACGGGGGTGTCAAAACCGGCGGGGCCCGTTTGCCCAATCATCCCCGCGATTGAGGTGTTTTCTCAGGAGCTTAGCCTCGTTCTGTGACTGCCGTACCGGCCGAACATCTCGATGAAGCTGCGCAGGAGCCCCAGATCGAAGTGGCCGGCCATCTGGTCGGTCATCAGCCTCAGGGCCGGGGCGGCCGGCATCCGGCTGTGGTAGGGCCGGTCCGAGGTCAGGGCGTCAAAGACATCCACTATGGCGCAGATCCGGGCGTAGGGATGGATCTCCTCCCCGGCCAGCCCCTGGGGATACCCGGAGCCGTCGAAGCGCTCGTGATGCTCCAGGACCACCGACCGGGCCACCGGAGAGAGGATCCCCAGCTCCCTCATCATCTCCATCCCCAGCCGGGAGTGCTGGCGGACCTCCTCCATCTCCTCCTCGGTCAGCGGGCCCGGCTTGTTGAGGATCTCCTGCCTGATCCTCATCTTGCCCAGGTCGTGGAAGAAAAAGGCGAACCCCAGGGCCTGGAGGTCGATCTCCTGCCCCTCCTGGCTCAACAGCTTGGCCAGGCCCAGGCCGAAGAGCCCCACGTTTATGGAGTGGGTGTAGGTGTAGAAATCATGGCGGGCCAGCCGGAGAAGGTTGGCCAGGGCCTCGTCGCTGCTGATGATCAGGTCGACGCTGGCCTTGATTATCTGCCGGGCCTGGATCAGGTTGTCGTCGTTGGGGTCCTCGAAGACCCGCTTCATGACCTCGGTGGCCAGCTCGTGGACCGCCTCGGCCGCCTTTTCCGGGTCGGCCTCGGGCCCCTGGATCAGGCGGCGGAGGCTGCTTTCCAGGTGGGCGTAGTAGCGGTCCCTGTCGCGGCGAAGGATGTAGACCGGAACCCCGGACCTCAGGAGGCTGGTGCGGGTGGGCTCCTCCAACCTCTCCTGGGGACCGACCAGGAGGACCCGGCCGGTATCGGCCGAGCTTTGGTAGAGGCTGAAACCGAGGCTGGAATCGAGCCTCAGCCGATTCAGATCGATGGGAATGAACTCAAAAACCCGATCTTCCATGTCCCTGTAGAGCTCCCTGGACCGGCGACTCCCGGCCTGCCGGTCCGTCATCGTTCCGTGCTCTAAGACATGCTATTTTTAGTTTTTACCTCCCCAAGCCTTTCTCCACGACCGGATTGGCCAACTTAGCCCATTCTAAACCCTCAGGATCATCAGTGAGCCCCTGTTACAAGGGATGACGGTTATCAAGGCAACTCTTAAAAGCATGCTCATATAAAAATCTATCATAAACCTAGACTTTGATCCAAGAGCAGGTAATTAATAATCCTTATCAATGGTCCACCCACATCCAACCCCGGGAAACATCACCGCAAGATCTTCATCTTTCCCGTGTTGCGGTTCTGTATCAGCCGAGGAATACTATCTTAAGATCTCACCTCTCAACAAAACAAGGCTACCCGCCATCTTATTTACTCGCCAACGAAATTTATACCATGAGGCGAATGCAATTAGTCCAGTATATTTTTTCGGTGGGGGTTCAACCGGTCACTTTGACTCGTTGACCATTCCGGTGTTTAGTGCCCGGACAGGATTTGGCGGGAAAAGCAGGCTCGCATTCGTTCCAGGCTGACCATGACCTGTTTAATCGTGATCTCATTGAGCAGGCGGGGGACAAAACAATGACTCCGAGAATGAAGCCCTCTCACCCCGGTAGGATTCTTCGAGAGTCTTTTCTCAAGGATCTCGGCGTCTCCCGGGCAGAGTTAGCCCCTTGCTTGAGGATCTCCAGGAAGGCGGGCTCCAGGATCTGCCACGAACACGGCCCGGTCACCCCGGAGATGGCCCTCCGTTTGTCCAGGGCCTTGAAGACAAGCGTCGAGCTCCGGCTCAAACTCCAGAAGAACCATGACCTCTGGATCGCCGAGAACGAGAGCACCGCCTAGCAGAAGGTCTGAGCCCTGCCCGTCACTGAACCAACTCCACCAATAGGTCGAACCCCCATTTCCCTTTCCCCTCCCCTCCAGGCTTGACTTTGAACCCCTCCAAGCGACATTTGCCCACACTCCGGCCCGCCGGGGTGGTTTGCAGAGAGATGCCCGAGCCCGGCTGAAGGGGCACGACTGGAAATTATGCAACCCCCTCCCCACTTCCTGCCCATAGATTCCCTAACCATTTTATAATCCGTGATATTCCACCTGGACCAGACCAGGGCGAATTGGCAGAACAGGCTCAAATTGACCCTCTCAGGGGCCAAAATGCGGGCAATTTACGAGCAATTTCCCGGACAACATAAACAATAATTTTAGAACTTATTTATTGGTCTAAAGATTCGTTAGCCGACCGCCCAAAAGTAACATCCAGGTCAGAGTTGTTGGTTTTTGTTTCCCGGCCAAAAGCTGGAACAAACTTCGCCGGGCGGCCTGCAAGATCGAGTGGCACCAAGGCGAACTCTTTCCCCGGGTCAGCTTCATCATTACCAACCCCCGGCTGCCAAAGGCAAAGGTGGTCAAGGTCAACAACGGCCGTGGCGATGTGGAGAATCGGCTCAAGGAGGGCAAGAGCACCCTTCGCGGGGAAAAAACAAGCTGTCACCGATGCGAGGCCAAACAGGCCAGGTTGCTCATGGGCATCATCGCCTACAATTTACTCCACATGTTCCGGCCGTTATACCTCGAAGGTGAGAAGGTCAGGCAATCAATCAAGTGGGTCATCAAGCGGCTGATCAAGGTCCGAGCCAAGGTGGCCTGTCATGGCCTGAGATGGCAAGTCCACATTGCCTCGGCCTTCCCCTTGGTTCGGAACTATGAAGCGGTATTTGGTTGAGGTTGGTGTCATTAACAAAAAGTTGACCGTATTGTTTTTGGAGAGATCTGATCAAAATCGGTTGCTTTGCCACCATAAGGGCTCGAAGGGACTTGGGAAAGGGAAAAACCGCTGCTTTCAACCAGAAACGGCAACTCAATGTTGAATTTGGTTTTTTGAAGGACCAGAGATGGCTGATCGGATGATTGGGAATGGTTTTGCGGGGTAATTCAAGTTTACCTCCATGGCACCGGGTTAATCCCTCGTGTAGACTTCTTTGGGGGTTAGTAAACTATATCTCAGCCTCGGACCTTGAATCCTTCCCCTGTGGGGTGGTTTCTTGGCAAGCCCGGATTCGGGTCATTATTGAGGTAGGTCAAAATCAATCACAGCGGAGGGTGGTACATGAAACGGAAAAAGCTCTATCCGATGTTGGCCTGGGCTCTGCTGATGTGCCTCTGGGCCGTTCCGGCCCTGGCCGAGGAAGGGATCACCCTCTATGCCGATACCCGCTACCAGGGGGTCCACGATACCTTCACCACCGACACCCCTGAGCTCCATGGCTCCTATATCAGCGACAACTCGGCCTCGTCCTTGAAGGTCTCCAATGGCTGGGCGGTGACGGTCTACGAGTTCACCAACTACGAGGGCCGGTCCGAGACCTTCTCCTCCGACATCTCCAACCTGGGGGCGGCGGAGATCGGGCTGCGGACCATCTCCTCGCTGAGGGTCTTCCCGCCGGGGAGTTACAAGGGCGGGGGGGTGACCCTCTACGTCGATCCCAGATGGCAGGGGGTTCACGACACCTTCCACTCCAACCGGTCCTCCCTGCAAGGGAGCTACGTGGGCAACAAAGCCACCTCCTCGCTCAAGGTCAGCCCGGGCTGGTCGGTGACCATCTACGAGTTCGAGAACTTCGAGGGACGCTCCGAGACCTTCACCGAGGACCGATCCTCGCTGAACTGGTCCAACCTGGGCAACCGTCAGGGCGCCTCCATCGTGGTCCATCCTCCGCGAGGGGAAAAGGGACAGGCGCCGCCGCCGGCCACCGGAGGGACGGGAGAGGCCACGGCCAAGGAGGGGGTGGTCCTCTATACCGAGCCCGGTTTCGTGGGCACGGCCGAGCGGTTCACCACCGACGTCGAGTCCCTGGATAGGACCGAGGTCGGCAGCGACCAAGTCTCCTCCATCCGGGTGGCTCAGGGCTGGACGGTGACCGTCTACGAGCACTCCGGGTTCAAGGGCAAGGCCGAGACCTTCAGGAACGACGTGGAGGACCTGGCCGGGAGCCTCGTGGGCGACAACGCCGCCTCCTCGATCAAGATCTACCCCCCGAAGTAAGAACAGGGCAGGCGGCGGTCTTTCAATATTAACCGCCTTCGGGGTTTTGAGGAGAGCTGTCCGGGACAAGGCGGGAGAGGGGGGGTTTTCTAAAGCCTCAGGTCGGTTCAAGGGTCTTCTACCAACCCCGGCCTGGGCTCAGGTCCAGGAGAGAGGAGGCGGTTTGGGGTGCCGTTCCCAAACCCGATGGAGGCTGGGCTTCAGGAGACCGGGGGGAGGGAGCCGTTTAACAAGATCTCTCTCCCAGGTCCGGACTTGTTTGGTCTTGGGGGTCCTGGTCTACACCGGTCTCGCCTTCTCCGATACGGCCTCTACCCCGAAGTCAAGGATCTCGTTATGAAGGTCAGGTTCTTGGTGGTGGTGACGGCCTTGATCGGTTTCTATATCCTCTCCCTCTTTCCTGACATTTTAAGCGATCCTGGCAGGCCAGCTCATCAGGAGAGAGGTATGCTCAAAACCGGTTGTTCGGCCATCCAAGTGGCTCGGAAACAGGGAACAATCACCGCTTTCGACCCAGAAGGGTGGCTTAGCGTTGACCTTGGGGGTTTCGAAGGCCTCAAGATGGCCAATAGGCTGATTGGGAATGGTTTTAGGAGGTAATTCAGGATGAAATCAAGCACAAGGGACGAGGCAGAAGGCAAGTTGCACAAAGTGAATGGCAAGATCAGGGAGGTCATCGGGAAAATAGTCAAGAATCGCGACTTGGAAGCCAAAGGCAAAGACGAAAATTTTGACGGGAAAGTTCAAGAAAAGATCGGTCAGATCAAGAAGGTCGTGGACAAGTAGAGCGGTGTATCAAGCGCCGCCTTTGAGCGCGTTGACCCGGTTGTGTAGCTGCACCAAATAGCAATACCCTAAAAATATTTCGGCGTGGTTGGATAGGGGTCGAACATGCTGTGGTCCATATTTGTGATTCTCATAATTCTGTGGGGGCTGGGATTAATGACTGGCTACACTATGGGTGGAGTCATTCATGCCCTGCTGGTCATCGCCATCGTAGTGATGCTGATCCAAGTTTTTCGAGGACGAAGACGATTGTAACCATTTGGACCCTTGCCTGACAAGGTGATGTGTTTACAGAAAGGATTACCTGCCATGAAAAAGAGGAATAGGTTTGCCGGTTATTTTGTCCTTCTTATGCTCATCGCCACCTTTGTGGCCTGTGCATCGACGCCCAAGCAGGAAAGCACAGGTGAATACATTGACGATTCGGTCATTACGACCAAGGTCAAATCTCGGCTTGCAGGTGATGATTTTCTCAAATCATTCCAGATCAGTGTCGAAACCTACAAAGGCATCGTTCAACTGAGCGGCTTCGTTGGTTCTCAAATGGCCGTCGATAAAGCGGGGGAGATCGCACGTAGCGTCAAGGGGGTCAACTCCGTAAAGAATGATCTGATCGTGAAATAAACCGCCGTTATCCTTTAACCCCGGTGGGGCAAGGCGAAATCCGGGGGAGTAACCCTGATTTCCGCTGCGCCCCACCCAAGCTGTCCAGGTCGGATCCTAGAGCAAATCATGAATGAGTCAATCGATTGAAAATCCGCGGCGGCCTTCACGATTAAGGATCCTCAGAAAGAGGTCCTCATGAGAATTCGGTGTATTGCATTTTTTGCGGTGCTGGTGTTTGCGAATTTCCCCGTGATGGCCTCGGCCCAATCATCACCCTGCCCCAGCATTCACGTGAAGGTTCTGAACATCAGAAACAGCGTGGGAAAAGTAGCTTGCGCCCTTTTCGAGTCGCCGGTTGGTTTTCCTGTTGAGTTTCTGCGTTACGCAACCAATATCATGGCAATAAATATTAGGGATGCGCAGGCGCGTTTCGACTTTTTAGACATCCCGCCGGGAACTTATGCCCTTGCCGTTATTCATGATGAAAATATGGACGGCAAACTTGACACCAACCAATTGGGGATCCCAAAGGAAGGCTACGGTTTTTCAAACGATGCAAAAGCCTGGTTCGGCCCGCCTTCGTTCTCTGCCGCCATATTCCAGTACAACGGGGGAACCCTGGATATGACGATCTCCTTGAATTACTATCCCTAGGGGTAAAGTTAAAATAAAAATGCCCCCAAAGGCAAGCAGGGGCGCGGCGGAGTCCATCTCTATCAGTAAACTTTTAACAAGGGACGTGTCGGCCAGGGTCCAACCCTCCCCATCGCCCTGCCCTCACCCGGTCCCGGCCCCCTCCGGCCGAAATAACCGGCATGTCTCCGAACCGCGGCAAAGGCGGGGCGATCAGACGTTGCCCGGGCTGACCGGAATACCCATCCTGGCGCAGACGCCCTGGAACTTGGTGGAGAACAGAAGCTCCTCCAGGAGGCTGGAGCGGGTGTGGGTTCCGTCGCCCAGCTCGCCCAGCCACTCCTGGAGATCATCCCCCCGGGGCGGGGTGTTGAAAAAGGCCTCGTGAAGGATCCCGATGAACTCCTGATCGGAAACGCCGCGGCCGGCGAAGTCATCGGTGCCGACGAGGAAATTTACGAGGTCCAGGGCGGACTGGCTGCCATCGAGAAAACCCATCCGCCAGTAGTCGATGTTGCCCTGCTCGGGCTCCCGGTTCCAGAACTGCTGGTAGCAGCGGACTATAAAGGCGTCGATGGCCGCCTGATCGGCCGGGGGGATGGGCCACATGGTCGGGTCCAGCTCGCACAGGTAGCCGCCCATGCAGGTCCAGCCGGTCAGGGAGATGTAGACGCTATAGAATTGATAACCTGCCGAGATGTCCATGGGGTCATCGCCCCACTTGGCCCACTCCACAAAAAGAAAGTCCGCGGCCCCGGCCACCCCCGGCGAGAAGGTGGCCCCGTTGACCGCCTCGCCGCTGGACGGGGTGACCCACTCCAGGTACTCGTAGCCCCATTCCAGGAGGGTCTGGTGACCGAGCCCCAGGTCGTCCAGGTGGTCGATGACCAGCTCCCCGCCGCCCTCGTTCCACTGGGGATAGCTGGTGATGGTCTGATGGGTCGAGTCGGCGTCCCCCTTGAGCAGGATCTGCGGGTGCTGGTCGAAAAAGATGCGCCAGCCCTGCTCGCCGAGGCGGTAGACCGGGTAGCCGGTCCCGCTGACGATCAGTTGGCCGGTGACCGCCTCACCGGCCTGGAAGGTATTTTCGGTGCCGATGGCGTCGGCGTAAACGACGGTTCCGGTGAAGATTATGTTCTGCCAGGTGGGCGGCGCCTCCTCCTGGCCCCGGGCCCCGCCGGGCGTCAGGACCAGAAGAACAAACGCCAAAACCAAGGGAACAAACCGCCTCTTCATTGCCAGCCCCCCTATACCCGACCATCTTTCGCAACCCCGAGTTCCCTCGCGGAGATCCTTTACCTTCCCCAACCCGACATTCGATTACCTGGAAGCCCCCAGGTTTAACATCCAACCACCGGGTTGGGTCGAAGATTTGACTTGTCTACCCCCCCTGATTCCGACCGATTATTCTATCCATTATTCAAAACCATTATGAACATAGCTCAGCCACCGTGACCCGGTCAACCCTTCGATAAGGTTATTACCAAAAGCGAAATAACAATTACTCGGATCCGATATTATGAGCTTAGCTCAGGTCCGGGATCACGGCGGGTGAAGAATCCCAACCATAAGCATGTATGGCCATTGGGGGGTGATTACGCTTCGAGCTTGACGGCGAGACCGGGCCCGAGAGGATAATGTCCGGGGAGAGTAAAGCAGCTCAAAGGGGCGAACCGGCCTCTCAACCCCCCCTTCCTCGACCCGCCCCTCCAGGCTTGACTTTGACCCCCCTCCAAGCTACATTTGCCCACACTCCGGCCCGCTGGGGTTCTTTGCGGAGAGATGCCCGAGCACGGTTGAAGGGGCACGACTGGAAATCGTGTGTACGCCCAAAAGGTGTACCGAGGGTTCGAATCCCTCTCTCTCCGCCATCTATTCTCCGGCAAGGAGCCTTTAGGCCGGCCCAGCCAGTTGGCCAAGTCCAACTGGCATGTTTTGCTCGATAATCCGGACAGAGAAGCGATCTTGGTCAAGCCCCCAACCCACTTGAGCTATTCCCGGTCTTTCGGGACCCGGGCCGCCGGCCCAGGCCTGTGATGTCCTACCTGGTCCTGGCCCGCCGCTACCGCCCCCAGACCTTCGAGGAGGTCATCGGCCAGGAGCACGTCACCCGGACCCTCTACAACGCCATCCAGACCGACCACCTGGCCCAGGCCTTCCTCTTCTCCGGGACCAGGGGGGTGGGCAAGACCACCGCCGCCCGGATCCTAGCCAAGGCCATCAACTGCCAGGCCGAGATAAAGGACCGCCCCTGCAACCAGTGCTCCTCCTGCCTGGAGATCAACGGCGGCGGCTCGGTGGACGTGCTGGAGATCGACGGGGCCTCCAACACCGGGGTGGACCACATCCGCGACCTGAGGGAGAACGTCCGCTACCTCCCGGCCTCCTCCCGGCGCAAGGTCTACATCATCGACGAGGTCCACATGCTCTCCAAGGGGGCCTTCAACGCCCTCCTCAAGACCCTGGAGGAGCCCCCCGCCCACGTGGTCTTCATCTTCGCCACCACCGAGGTCCACAAGGTCCCGCCGACCATCCTCTCCCGCTGCCAGCGCTACAACTTCCGGCCCATCCCGCCGGGAATGGTCTCCGAGCACCTGCTGGCCCTGGCGGCCAGGGAGAGCCTCGATCTGAGCCGGGAGGCGGCCGCCACCCTGGCCCGGGCGGCCAAGGGCTCCATGCGCGACGGGCTCTCCCTCCTGGACCAGACCGTCTCCTTCGCCGGCCGGAAGGTGGACCAGGACGCCGTCCAGGAGGTCCTTGGCCTGGTGGACCCCAAGCTGGTCTGGGACCTGGCCGCGGCCATCCTGGCCCCGGACAGCCGGGCCGTGCTCCGGGGGGTGGCCGAGGTTGACGAGCGGGGCTACGACCTCCGCTCCTTTTTCCAGGATCTCCTGGCCCACTTCAGGAACCTGATCGTCCTCAAGACCGACCCCCAGGCCGCGGCCGAGTCCCTGGGGCTGGCCCCGGTGGAGGTGGAGGTCCTCCAGGCCCAGGCCCAGGGCGCCACCCCCCAGACCCTCCAGCTCTGCCTCCAGGGTCTCCTGGACTCGGAGAGGCTGTTCAAGAACACCACTCAACCCAGGTTCGCCCTGGAGCTGGCCCTGCTCAAGCTCTGCCACCTGGTCCCGGTGGTCGGCCTGGACGAGATCCTGGTCAAGCTGGACCGGCTCAAGCAGGGTTTAGGCGGAACAACGGGCGACCCCGGGCCCGAGCCCCCAGGGGCGGCCCTTTCCCCGGCCGTTGACCGGCCGGACCAGGCCGGGGAGGATCTCCCCCTGTCCGGAGAAGCCGGGGAAAACGACCCCCTGGACGATCCCCTGGCCCGGTGGCCCTCCTTTGTGGACAGCCTGGCCGTTACCAGCCCCAGCTACCGGGCCCTGCTCGACGGTACCAGGCCGGTCAGGATGGACAAGGGGAGGTTGGTCCTGGAGAGCGAGTCGACCTTCCTGGTGGCCAACGACGACCGGCGGGCCAAGCTGGAGGAGGAGGCGGCCGCTTTCTTCGGCCGACCCTTGAGGCTCAGGATCGTCCAGGCCCGGCCGGGGGAGGAAAAAAAAAACGGGGCCGATCTGATCCAGGCCGCCAGGAAGGCGGCCCTGGAGCACCCCAGGGTCAGGCAGGCCATGGACCTCTTCGAGGCCACCCCCCTGGAGATTAAACCCCTGGCAAGAAAGACAACGGAGGCAGGATGAAGGGTTTCGGGGACATGGTGAGGCAGGCCCAGCAGCTTCAGACCAAGATGGCCGCCCTCCAGGAGGAGTTGGGCCGGAGGATCGTGGAGGCCTCTTCCGGCGGGGGGATGGTCACGGTGAAGGTCAACGGCCGCCAGGAGCTGGTTTCCCTGGTCATCGAGCCCGAGGTGGTGGCCGACAATGATCCGGAGATGCTCCAGGACCTGGTTTTAGCCGCGGTCAACGAGGGGCTCAACCGCTCCCGGGAGATGGTCCAGAACGAGATGCGCAAGATCACCGGCGGCCTCAACCTCAACATCCCCGGCCTCACCTGAGTCTTAATCACGGCCGTGTCCGCCTACCCCCCGGCCCTGGAGCGTTTGATCAAGGCCCTCACCCGCCTGCCCGGGGTGGGGCCCAAGACCGCCACCCGGCTGGCCCTGTTCATTCTCGAGGAAGGCCGGGGCCTGGCCCGGGAGCTGGCCCAGGCCTTGACCGAGGCCAAGAAAGAGGTCCATCCCTGCCCGGTCTGCTTCAACCTGACCGACCGGGAGATCTGCCCCATCTGCGACGACCCGGACCGGAGCCGGGAGGCCCTCTGCGTGGTCCAGGGCCCGGCCGAGGTGGCCGCCCTGGAGCGGGCCAAGGCCTTTACCGGCCGCTACCACGTCCTGGGCGGCCTGCTTTCGCCCCTGGACAACGTCGGCCCCGAGGACCTTAAGGTCAGGGAGCTGATCCAGCGGCTGGACAAGGAGGGGGTCAGGGAGGTGATCCTGGCCACCTCGCCCACGGCCCAGGGTCAGGCCACGGCCGTCTTCCTGACCAACCTTCTGGCCGGAAAAGGGGTCAAGGTCAGCCGGCTGGGCTTCGGCCTGCCCATGGGCGCGGATATCGA
>Ga0068714_10002121_pt1 | contig 26399 bp, 19 predicted proteins | sample MTBNYHSulfiMetaG_FD_62988 | JGI IMG/M metagenome (GOLD analysis project Ga0068714, IMG submission 62988) | Enrichment culture microbial communities from rom New York Harbor, USA that are MTBE-degrading - MTBE-NYH (New York Harbor Sulfidogenic)... | ecosystem: Environmental > Aquatic > Marine >... | reverse complement strand
AATATTTCAAGGCATGGCTTTTGGATTCTACTCGAGCAGGAGGAGCTATTCTTGCCTTTCGCGGAATTTCCATGGTTCGAAGCTGCCCCAGTTTCCGCGATACTCAAGGTACAGATGCCGGGACCGGAGCATCTGTATTGGCCGGATTTGGACGTTGACCTGACGGTAGAGTCCATAAGGTATCCAGAAAAGTACCCTCTTGTATCAAAATCGATGCCGAACCAGCGGTTCGAGTCGGACACCCGACCACGCGGTGACAGTCAGTAGGGGCGTTCACAGACTTCTTGGCTGCGTGGCCGGATGCCGCTCAACCTTTTCACACTTGTAATCCTCTGGGTCCACCTCAGTTGACAAGGCCAAGCAGGGACAGTGATTGGCAGTGTTTTGGATTTAAGTTAAAGGACCTGAGCGTGCCTTGCTCCCCTACTCTTTATCGAAACATAGGTGATAGGGGGCTTCAAATTATCAGCGTGGATTAGCAATATTCGTCCAACTGGAGAGATTAAGGCTCATAAAATGCTGTCCGCTGTCGGTAAAACCAACAAGCTGCTCTTCACTTGCTTGGGTCAAATTCCCAGTGGTCATTTGAGCGAGTCTACCCGGAATGACAACCCAATCGGCGAGATTGGTAGTGTAGTATATGCTTCCATCTGCGGCCAGGCCTGCCAGATCGTCTGCTCCGTCCCCATTCAAGTCACCGGCTACCAGTTGATTAAGAACACCTGGAATGTGGACCCATGTTTCTAGGTCGACCGTGTAGTAGATCTGTCCGTCACTGGTGAGTCCGGCTGGATCAGCATTCCCATCGCCATTGAAATCCCCTGTGATCAACTGATTGAGTGTGCCCTGAATCTGGTTCCAGGTTGATAAATCCAGAGCGTAGTAGATTTGACCGTCCGAAGTGAGGGCAGCGAGATCATCCTGACCATCTCCATTAAGGTCCGCCGTAACTAACTTAGTGATACGTTCGGGCTCAGGAAATCCGGGGATGGCAGTCAGTTCAGCATAAGAAACGCCATCCGCTACAACAAGTGATAGTGAACCACTATAAGGAGGATCTATATCACTTTTTACAACAAGTTTTAAACTAAACGTTGGCCCGGCTATAGGGCTGAATGAAAAATCTCCAGTAAACATTGTGACCGGGTCGGGATAACCACTGGCGTAAATTGTGATATCGCCAACATCAATGCCATTTACCAAGACAAGCACAAGAACTGCAGCAATTATTTGCTGCTCGAAGGGAGAATACGCTCAGCTTTTTCTCCTGGTCAATTGGAAAATGTTTGCTGGTGGGAAAATTCAGGAACGCTGACATTTACTGCGATTTTAACCCTGTCCCCAAAACGCTGTAGATTTACTTTGCAGATATTGATTCGTGTCGCACCATTTTGAACAACGAATATAAAATCGGTCGCTTCGCAATAAAGGCAACTAGGTGATTTGGCTTCGATCATAGGGAGATATTGAGGTTTCCACAATCCACTGCCGGTTTCTTTCTTGCTCAGGCAATCATTAAAGCCTGTCGGCCTGCCTCAGAAAAGAATAACTAGCTCAAGCAGCGAAAGATTGACACCCTTCCGATAATTGAAATATCTTTAGTAAGCTTGCCTTTTTGCTTAAAAAAAATTCGCCAGTTTCATGACAGTAGTCTGGTCTAGACAGGGTTACCTTTTCAAAGGAGGGTCCGGAAGAATGATGACAGGTGCACTTAGCTTAGTGGAAACTGCTGTGCGCGCAGGCGTAGAGGTGTGTTTTGCAAATCCTGGTACTACCGAGATGCCGATAGTCGCAGTACTCGACCGCGTGCCTGGAATGCGAGTCGTGCTTGGACTCTTCGAGGGGGTCTGCACTGGCGCCGCCGACGGCTGGGCACGCATGACGGGACGGCCCGCTGCGACGCTCCTACACCTTGGACCCGGCTTTGCCAATGGTCTTGCGAATCTACACAACGCGCGACGTGCACGCACACCCGTTGTTAACTGGGTCGGAGATCACGCTACCCGACACCTCGTATTTGATGCGCCGCTCACTTCGGACATCACGGCGCTCACCCGCAGCGTGGGTTGGACGCGCACCCTCAAGTCTGCAAACGAGATGGCGAATGCAAGTCTTGCCGCCGTTGAGGCTGCACTTGGTCCACCAGGGCGGGTTGCGTCGCTGATCATACCTGCCGACTGCCAGTGGGAAATCGGGCCTGAGCCGCTATCCGCAACCCCTATTCCTAAGCTGCCCGATCTCCCCGCTTCGGTGCCCCAAGAGGCGGCCAGACTGCTACTTAAGGGTCATGGAGGAATTTTGCTCGGCGGCAATGCACTCACCGCACGCGGGTTGCACGCCGCCGCGCGTATTGTAGCTGCCACAGCCTGCGGAGTCTGGATCGAGACCTTTCCATCGCTCCAAGTGTGTGGTCGACATGTGCCCCATTTTCCTGCTCTGCCCTATTTCCCGGAGCAAGCCCTTAAGGCTCTTGAGAACATCACCAGCCTTGTGCTCGCGGGAGCACGTGAGCCCGTTGCTTTCTTTGCCTATCCCGATCAGCCTTCACGGTTTGCGCCCGCCGTCGCGACACTATATAAGCTTGCGGATCCGGACGCTGGAGACAATGCAACACTTGCTCTTGAGGCGCTTGCTCAGGAGCTGGATGCACCAGTTGCGACCACACCGCGAGCGACCACGCCAGCCTTCTCGCCCAGCGGGCAGCCGTTGAACCCCGATATCTTGTGTCGCACGATGGCAGCATTTACACCCGAAAATGCGATCGTGGTGAACGAAGCAGCCACTACCGGTTTCACCTGGAATGCCGTACACGCTTCCAATGCAGCGCCGCACACCATGCTCTTCATAACCGGTGGTGCGATCGGCCAGGGTCTCCCAAATGCGCTCGGGGCAGCGCTTGCATGTCCGGATCGACGCGTCGTTGCGTTTCAGGCAGATGGAAGCGGTCTGTACACACTGCAGGCACTCTGGTCTATGGCGAGGGAGAACGCAGATGTGACGGTCGTGGTGTGTGCAAATCGCCGCTATCGCATCTTACAAGCGGAGCTTGCGCGCGCAGGCATTGCAGAGCCAGGACCCAAAGCGCGGGCGCTTACTGATCTCACTCGACCCGCGATCAACTGGGCTGAGCTGGCAAAGGGGTTCGGCGTACCTGCCTGCAGCGTGCACACAGATGATGAGTTCGCCGGGGCACTCACGCGCGCGCTGGCTGAGAGTGGTCCCAACCTGATCGAGGCGGTGCTCGTCTGATATCTCTGAACCTATAAGGGTCATTATGCTGCTCTTGACTCATTTATAATCTGAGACGAACCGGACGACCAAGGCAGAAATCAACAAAGAGGCCCGGGACTCTCTCCACAGCGACACCTCGCGGCCCTCCGGGTCAGGTTGGATCGCCGTGAAGGTGATCAACCAGCTCGGAGACGAAGTGATGCAAGTGTTCCGTGTGGGCTAAAGAAAAATCAGGAAGTCGGGAAGGGAACAGGGGAGATTTGGATGCGCAAGCAAAATTGAATTGCCTAATTCCCGCCTAATTCTTGTGAAAGAGCCCTCACCATGCCCGGTTCGCGGTCTCTGCTCTCGGCAGAAAGAGTAGAGAAGGAATTGAGGTATTGAATACAGAGCGCCGGTTCTCATCCGAGCAAATGCCAGAATAATCGATGTACGGCTCACCGCATAGTGAGCAGGAGGTTTTTGATTCGAAAAGACTGCATCCTGGAGGGCTTTGTGACACAAAATCGATTGAATTGGTGTTGCAGGGTCGCAATAATGCAGTGTTGTTAGGCCACTGCGTTCTTCACGCAAGACAAAGCTGAGCCGATCAGTCAAATGGGAAACATTTCATGATCTATATCGACTTGATACTTAACCTGACTCTACTGGTGGCCCTCAGCATTGTCTCCGGTTTTATCGAAAAGCGATGGGCGCGGCAAACCCGCTTGGGCGCATTGTTGCAGGGCGTCCTTTTCGGAGGCGCAGCGGTGATCGGAATGTTGCGACCACTCAACCTGGGTTCGGGCCTTATTTTTGACGGTCGGTCAGTCATGCTTAGTCTTTGTGCACTGTTCTATGGTCCGTCTGCCGCCTTAGTGGCAGGCGCCATGACGGTCGTCTGCCGAATTAGTCTGGGAGGGGCGGGTACGCTGATGGGCGTGCTTGTCGTGGTATCGTCGGTAGTCATCGGCCTTCTCGGACATTATCGCTTGCGGCCGAATGTTGTGCCTCCCTCTGTTCAGAATCTCTATCTTTTTGGTATCGTAGTCCATCTGGCGATGCTCGCCCTGACGCTCACATTACCGGGGAATGCCGGACTGACGGTTTTGAAGCGGATCGGTCTCCCGGTGATGCTGCTCTACCCCATGGCAACGATTCTTGCAGGCAAGATACTTGCGGACCAGGTATTGGCCATCCGGACGCTGGAGGAGCTGCAGATGGCGAAGCAAAACCTTGCCATTACGTTACACTCCATCGGTGATGCGGTCATCTCAACAAACCTTAAAAGCGAAATCGTGTTCATGAATCCTGTTGCCGAGGCACTTACCGGCTGGTCCAAGGTTGAGGCTCTCGGCAGGCCTTTGAGTGAAATCTTTCGCATCATCAACGAAACGACGCGAGAGAAGGTGGAGGACCCCGTCAGTAAAGTACTGAGAGAATGCAGGGTGGTGGGCCTTGCCAACCACACCCTGCTCATCGCAAAAGGCGGAAAGGAGCTGCCCATCGCCGACTCGGCAGCCCCTATACAAGACGAGCAGGGAGAAATTATTGGCGTGGTCATGGTCTTACGCGACCAGAGCGAAGAACGCCGGATGCAAAGGCTCATCCAGGTTCGGCTGACGTTGCTTGAGTATGCGACCAGCCACACTCTGGATGAGCTTCTGACCAAAGCCCTGGATGAGACCTGCGCAATAGTCGACAGCCCCATCGGCTTCTACCACTTTGTTGAGGCCGATCAGAAGACGCTCTCACTGCAACAGTGGTCGACCCGCACACTCGATGAATTCTGTCGTGTCGAGGGCAGGGGGATGCACTATGGAGTCGACCAGGCCGGGGTCTGGGTGGATTGTGTCCACCGACATGAAGCGGTTGTGCACAACGATTACGCATCGCTGCCGCACAAGAAAGGACTTCCCGAGGGCCATGCCGAGGTGGTTCGGGAACTGGTGGTCCCCATCATACGGCAAGGTAAGGTGGTCGCGATCCTCGGGGTGGGAAACAAACCGACAAATTACACGGAAAAGGACGTTCAGACAGTAGCCTATCTGGCTGATGAGACCTGGCAAATCGTCGAAAAAAAGCGTACCGAGCAGGAATTGCGGGAGAACGAGACGCTATTCAGAAGCCTCTTCGAATATCATGCTGCTGTCAAATTGCTCATCGATCCCGATACGGGAAGTATCATCGACGCCAATCAAGCTGCTGAAACCTACTATGGGTGGTCCAGAGAACGGCTCAGGCAGATGGCCATTCAGGACCTCAACACGCTTTCACCTGACAAGGTCAAGCAGGAGATGGAAAAGGCCAGAGGACTGAACCGGGTCTATTTTGAGCTCCGTCACCGTCGAGCAGACGGCTGCATCCGAGATGTGGAGGTTTATAGCAGCAAAATCGAGGTCAATGGAAAGGACCTGCTTCACTCCATAATCCATGACATCACCGAAAGCAAGCTGGCAGAGCTGGCCCTCGAAGAGGAATTGGTGCGGCGACGCACTCTGATGGACCAATCGAGGGATGGGATTGTTATCCTGGACCAGGATGGTAAAGTTTTTGAAACGAACCGGGCCTTTGCAGGGATGTTGGGATATTCGATGGAGGAGATCGAGCAGTTATATGTGTGGGACTGGGATGCTCAGATGACCCGCCACGAGCTAGAGGAAGCCATTCGACTCATTGACGCTTCAGGAGATCACTTCATCACTCGCCATCGGCGCAAGGATGGATCGTTCTACTATGTGGAAATCACTAGCAATGCGGCTGTTTGGAAAGGCCAAAAACATATACTCTGCGTGTGTCGGGATATTTCGGAAAGGCTGAAGGCTGAGGAAGCGCTGAGGGAAAGTGAAAAACGTCTGCATAGAGCTGAGAAGGTGGCCCATTTTGGGCACTGGGAGTTCGTGCTCAATACAGATCAGGTAAATGCATCGGAGGGAGCACGAGACATATATGGCCTCGGGAACGACAGTTGGTCCATACGCGATGTACAGAAAATTCCCCTTCCAGAATACCGATCCATGCTGGATAAGGCCTTGAAAGAGCTGATCGAGGATGGCAACCCTTACATTGTTGAATTCAAAATACTTAGACCGACTGACGGAAAGATCCTGGATATTCGCTCCATAGCTGAATACTCGCCTGAAAGGGGAGTTGTATTTGGTGTCGTCCAGGATATTACGGAGTATAAGGGTGCTGAGGAAGAAAGAAAAAAGCTGGAGATTCAACTTCGCCAGGCTCAGAAACTGGAGGCTATCGGCACTCTTGCCGGGGGCATAGCGCATGATTTTAACAACATCCTGGCTCCCATAATAGGCTACACGGACATGGCTCTAGCTGATCTCCCGCAATCCGCTCCCATGAGAAGCGACTTGAAACAAATTCTCAAGGCGGCCCACCGGGCAAGGGATCTTGTCAAGCAGATACTTGCCTTCAGTCGTCACGGGCAGGAGCAGGAAAGGATACCTGTGGAGATCAGTACGATTGCCAAAGAAGCTTTGAAACTGATGAGAGCTTCTCTCCCGGCGAGCATCGAAATCAGACAGAGTATCCAGCGGGGAATGGTTGTAGCCGATGCCACTCAGATCCATCAGGTGCTGGTAAACCTTTGCACCAATGCCGCCCATGCGCTTGACGGAAAGGGAGTGCTGAATGTGAGTCTTACGAGTATCGAACTGAGTGAGAGCGAGTTGGCTTCACTCTCCATCATGGATCTCAAGCCTGGCCCGTATCTGAAACTGAGCGTCTCAGACACTGGTGTTGGAATGGATGCCAAGACCATGGAGCGGATCTTCGAGCCGTACTTTACTACCAAAGAAGTGGGGAAAGGAAGCGGATTGGGGCTTGCAGTCGTTCATGGAATAGTCAAGCGGCATGAGGGAGCTATCAGCGTCCGCAGTGAGCCAGGCAAAGGCAGCACCTTCGAGGTCTTCTTCCCAAGGATCGAGATGGAAAGGGCCGTATTCACTGAGGAGGCATCGATTGTGGCGAGAGGCAGCGAACGGATACTTCTGGTAGATGACGAGCGGATGGTGGCTGATCTTTGCACTCTGATGCTGGAGCGCCTGGGCTACAGGGTAAGTGCCAGCACAAATGCTCTGGATGCTCTTGAACTGATTCGATCAAGATCCGATGCCTTCGACCTGGTCATAACCGATTACACGATGCCCCATCTGTCCGGGACCGAGCTTGCCGCCGAGATCCTGAAGATCTGCCCGGATATGCCGATCATTCTGTGCACGGGGTACAGCGAAAGAGTCACCGAATCTGCCGTCAAGCGCCTCGGGATTAAAGGGTTTTCCATGAAGCCGCTGGACAGAAGGCAACTGGCTGAACTGGTCAGAACAGTTCTTGACGGCAAAGGGCGCTGAAAAGATGCCTGCTGTTTGATGGCGGACGACGCTGACACATATCTCTCATCTACCTATCTTTGACTGCAGGAGAATCTGGCTGTCTATGCCCGGGCTCTCATGTCCAACCACTTTCATATCCTGGCCGGAACCGGAAGCCAACCGCTTTCAACGAGTATGCGGCGACTCCTTACCGGTTATACGGTCAACTTTAACAAACGACATCGACGTGCCGGCCATCTATTCCAGAACCGGTACAAGTCAATTGTGTGTGAGGACGATCCATACCTGCTGGAATTGATTCGGTATATTCACTCGAACCCGTTGCGGGCCGGCATGGTTGACGGGATGTCAGGGCTGAACAAATATCTGTGGTCGGGTCATTCCGCGTTGAGGGGAAAAGTGCTCAGAGAATGGCAGGATCGGAAGACGATTCCGGACCGGGGCTAACCCAGCGAATGAAGCCGACAAGCGACGACGGAGCATCGTCGTCACATGGGCAGACATTGGCTCCAGGAGTCGCGGACGAAGTAGAGAGCATCCCTCGCGTGGACTTGCATGCCGCCTCGAGCCCAGGCGGACCAGCGGGTCACGTATTTTTTCCCGTCGCTGCGCCGTTCGACGGCAACCGTAAAGTTGTTTCGGAGCTCGCGATAACATCCCTCGATATTTGTCAGCGTCAGATCCAGGACGCGGACATCGAACTTATCGGCTCCCTTGTTCACCACGAAGAACCCCTCGCTGCCCCTCTCCATCAGCAAAACGGTCGGACTATCGAGGGCGGCCAAAACATTCTCTTTGACATTTCTGCCTTCATTGCTTCGCTGGTGCATTATCCGGCGAAACTTTACGCCATGTTTGATGTAGGGAACGTCCGCGTTGTCCCAGTTCAGCACCAATGGAGTACCGCCTTCCCTGGCCAGGACATAAGCCGTCGCCAGGTAGGAATCCGAAGGGTCATCGTAAGGTTTGATGGCATGCCCGGGGTTGAGCTCTTGGATGGTGTCGTGATTTCTCCCAAAAGTGACGCTGCGTGGGTCCTCGACGGCTCGTGGAACGCGCAGCCATCGCAGATCGCCGCCAAAGCTGAAGGCTTGTTTCATCGAGTCGTAAAGAACGAAATCCGTGACGGCGGCAATTCGGTTGTAATCGCCTGCCTCGGTGTCGTGGTCCGAGATCACTTCAAGGTAGTTCCAGGTGCTTCCATTGCCGGCGTTATTGATGTAGTCGATATAACTCTCGACCACGTCGGTCGGCATGTGCTTTGCCGCGTCGACTCGGAAGCCGTCGATGCCGAGATCGAGCAGCTTTCTTATATGGGCTTTGTGAATGCTCTGAACATTTTGCCCGGTTAAATCGAGATCCGGAAGAGACCCCAGCCAGCAGTTGATCTCCGACCATCTGTCGCCATCCTCATAGTTGATTCCGCATCGGCTGTGGAAATCTTGCGGAGAAAACTGCGGAAAATTCAGGTCCCGATACTCTTCCATGTCCGCCATGTGATTGAAAACCACATCCGCAATCACTTTTACGCTGCAGCCGTGTGCCTTGAGGATGAGACCTCTCAGCTCTTGTTCAGAGCCTCTGCCGTCGATGACGCTGTAATCCACAGGCTGATAGCGCGCCCACCATTTCGGGTCGGGATTGGATTTCTGCGCGGGCGCAATTTGAATGTGGCTATATCCTTGCCCGGACAGCTCGCAAACGAATTGTTCGATGTCGCTGTAGCGCTGATCGAAAGCATGGAAGATGGCAACGGGCCGATCGGCTGCATACGCCACCCGGGAAAATACGAAAATGGCGGCGAGGACCAGTGCAAGCGTTACAAGTCTGTTTTTGCCGACTTTGATTCCCATAGAAAACCTCCATTCGGCGGGCGTTCTCTGAAGCCGGCCAACAAAATGCCTTGTCCTACGCTTAATCTCAGGGAAGCTCATACGCGATACCCCCTCGACTACCATTTAGCGGTTAAAAAGATGTTGGGAATTGCCGGGAATGCATTCAAGATTAATGGAAGCCGGAAAAGCCCGCAATAGGCAAAAATACGTGTTTGGATTTAGGCAAAATTACCGATTATCTTGAGCTATTAATGAAAATTCCTTGGCTTGTACCTGCCTGAGGTCGAAAAAAGTCTTTCATCATTGTGTGAGGCAAGCTCGTCGATTTTACACAGTGTAAAAAAATTTGACAGAGAAATCTGGTTCGCTTCCCTGCCGCATCGTCCGCATGCGCTGTTTTTGTCTCCCTACCGGGGTCGGCTGGTCCAAGCTGGACTGGCATAATTGTTGTACCTATTTGCAGCGATTGAACATGTTTTTGATCGGGCGTGCTCCGTCCTTTTGTTGAAAGGCGGTATCCAAAAGAGACCGACAAGGCCTCAGTAGGAGCTTTTGCGATGAACATGAAAGAGATTCAAGACATTGCCAGGAGAGTCGGAGTCAAACCTCGAGGTAAAGCGAAGGCCGTATTAATCAAGGAAATCCAAACGGCTGAAGGGAACTTCGACTGTTTCGGATCGGCTGCGGGCTACTGCGATCAGTTGGCGTGTGCTTTCTACGATGATTGTCTGAATGAAAATGCGGCGAGAAGTGAGAAGACGCGCAAGATACCGAAACCGCAGTCCAGGACCCAGTGATCGTAACAATCTGCTGGAACAGCACAAAAGGAGAAAGGAGGATGTGGTATGGAACTGGTACCTTGGAAGCCGTTTAGGGAAGTAGGTACATTGCGGAAGGAAATGGATAATCTGCTGAACAAATTCTTTGGTAGATCCTGGCTGGCCGAAGAGCTCGGCGAAGCATGGGCTCCAACCATGGATGTTTCCGAGACTGCGGGCAGTGTTGTTGTTAAAGCGGAACTGCCCGGTTTGGAAGCAACGGACATTGATGTATCCATCTCGGGCGATGTGCTCACCATCAAGGGTGAAAAGAAAAAGGAGGAGGAAGAAAAGGCTGAGCACTACCATTACTCTGAAAGGTACTATGGCTCGTTTCAGCGCTCATTTCGTCTTCCAACGACGATTCAGCCCGATAAGATTGAAGCGAGCTTCGAGAAGGGGGTCCTTAGGATTACTCTTCCCAAGACCGAAGAGGCCAAGAAGAAGGAAATCAAGATCGAAGTCAAATAGACTGATTTGCTGTTCAGGTCAGGAACATTCCCCCTGCATCTTCATCCCCTCTGCTCAATGCCACCGGGTCGACAGCTTCGATGCCGCCGGACGATCCCGCCCTGAATAGCGTGTATGCCTTTTATGAAACGGGTGTGTCGGCTCCTTGCGGTAAGGTTCCGGACGCAAGGAGGAGACACTTGCCGGGGCGGCAAAGATGGACAAGCGCTATTTGATCTACAAATGCTCCCCTGACGGGCGAAGAGTGATAACCCAGGTCACCGGCTACGACCTCAAAGAGGCACGGGAAGCACTCCGGTGGCTGCAAAAGCATCATGAAGACGAAGCGGATCTCAGGCTTGACGAGGGAGAATTTTTCGAGATTCTCGAAGAAGGTCACATTCCGCCAAAGGAGTGGCAGGAAGCCATGGCCCGGCTCAAAATCCACAAGTGACTGGAAGAGTTTTCAAGCCTTCGCCAGCTCCGGTGGAATAGCGTCCAGCTCACTATGGGGTTAGATGCCATTACAAATCCACGATGCCTGGATGGCAGTTCCTTTCGCCGCTTTCAGATGCAAGTGCGCAGCAATGCTTTTGGCAGCAACACGGCAGGAGTGCTTTGCCTGCTGCTTCAATCAACAGGCGGAGAGCGGATTGGGTCAATGCTCAGGAGGAATCCCTTCGAGCAAGCCGGTGTCAGACTCGCTGAAGCAATGTAGTAGTTGGCTTGATGCTCGACGATAAACGGCCCGAGCTCTTTCGGGGCTCGGACCGGCCTGTTAAAGTTTGGATTATCAGCAGCCCGGCGGACTCTCCTGTCGCCGAGCTCAGCCTGTTATCTCGGACAACGAAGCGAAGCGATACCTTCGCCTGCATAGTTTTCCAGCAGGAACCCCAACGCTCTGATTTTTTCAGACATCGGTTCTTCCGAATTGATGGCAATAGTATCCCTGCCCGCATCGTGGAATCGCATTCCGCTTCGCCCATCCAGGCTGGATGTCTCTATTACATTGATATATCGAGATCTTGCGAGATCTCTCAAGTTCGTGTAAGTGATCATTTTATCCATCACCTCCCTTTCCGGGTTAATGATTTTGATGTCTTATGACTCTCATTGCAAGCATTCACTTTTTCATTGGAAGTCCGCGGCCCGGGAGAATTCCTCATGCTGGTGGCTGTTCCAACCGATCTACCTGGAGATCGGATATTCCCAGAATTGAATGTTTCCGCCGCCCTCTTCGTCACCCCCCGAGCCACCTTCGGAGGCTTGGCCGGTATAGGTGAATGCCATCACAGCCGCATCCGGTGGAATTCTCAGGTTCTTACTAAAGTTGACCTGGCTGTTCGCTCCTGTCAAGTTCACCCAACTGGCACTCGCCAGCGCATGGTTGGCGAGAATAGTTCCTTGAGAATCCCCCACCAGTAGGCTGAGATTGAAATAATCCACATAATTGAAATTGAATTGAGTTCCGCTGCCGAACCTGACGGTACCTGCCATACTCAGCTCGTCTCCCTTTCTCACATAGCGGTAATGAACGCTCAAATCATCGCTCCGGTAAGCTCCCGTTTGTTCACCATCGGGCATCAGAGGGATCTGATAACCAGTCCTGATTTTGCCCCCGGTATAGCCATGTGTCAGCACCGCCGCACCACAGCCGATGAAAGCCGATGTTATTGCGGCGATGAGAAGAAATGTCATGAGTGAGCGCGCTGAAATGCGAATGTTTTTGGTCATGTGAGTCGAATCCTTCTGTCTGTTGGTAACGTGTTATTTTATTCTTGCACTTTACACGAACTCTGCTACATATTCTTATCTGATATTAATCATAGCTTGTGTAAAATCAACGTCCTACGAAACAGGCTAATCCGGCAAAAGATCGTGTTGTTCCGGCAGCGCGCCTGCCGACCGTTCGCACTCTTGGTCATCGAAAACGCTGCCTGCTTGTTAGGATTTTTATTAAAGAATTCTATCTGATAAACCGATCTGTTAGAATGAAGGCACTATCGATAGCTGAATCACCATCTCGTGCGCTTCTTTTTCTCCCAATCTCGGCAGTTCCGGGTGCAACCTTCGATTGTTACAGGGCAAATGTAATCCGTAAGCTCTTGATCTCAGGCAGGGTGTAGCTGGAAGATTTCGCATCAGGGGAATTTCGAGGATTTATGATGCGGGCTTAACTTTGCGGAAATTATCCGATTCGATTCGAGCAAGGTGGAAACTGTAGTAGGGGAGGGTTGGACAAGGCGAAAAAGATGCCGATCGCCGCCGTATCCGTGTAAGCTGCTGAAGGAAATTAGAAATGATTCAGCAAAACAGAGTAAAAAGTGAGTCGGAAATGCTGGCCAAGCTGATGGTAAAGTATGGCTTGGCAACCAAGGAACAAGTTCTATCGGCTCTTGCGGTTGTCCGGAGGGAGGAGGCTAACGGTGCCCCTACGCCTTTGGGGGCTGTGCTCCTGCAGATGGGCATTGTGACCGAGAAGCAGCTGCAAACCCTCCGTCAAATCAGATCCTTTCTTGTGATAAGGGCAGAAGATCGACAATCTGCCGGGGACCTTCTGAAGAAGGGGCTCAGTACCCCGGATCGACTGAAAGCCGCTTTCCACGAGCAGGAAAACCTGTTCCGAAGATGCCGGCGCATTTGCCGGCTGTCTGAGATTCTGGCGCAGCCCGAAACGATCCCGTCCGAACAGCTGGACGGGATTCATTCGCCCATCAGTACAAGCTACAAAGGGTCTTCGCCGGCAGAAACCGAGGAGAGCGAAAGTCAACCCGATGAGTCGCAAATCGTTGACGGCAGCAAGCAATCCTCCCACCGGCAAGCTTCGCCAATGCCCGATAAAGAGATGACTTTAGTTCCCGGAGCGGAAAGTGAATTACGAGTTTCAGATGACGGGTTGAAGGCGATCTTGGCAGTGAGGGGCCCACACCCCAGCGGTATGACCGTCGAGGGGGCGCTTGCACTCCTTGAGGCGTATGGCATTACCCATGGCATAGTTGAAGAAAGTCGCATTGCTGAATTTCTAAATCAACCGGCAGAAGGCGAGAGAACGCTGGAAGTGGCCCTGGGCGATGCACCCGTGGAAGGCAAAGACGGCAGCATCGAATACTTTTTTGAGACCGACCCCCTAAAAATTGGTGCACTGAAAATCGGGGAGAGGATTGACTTCAAAGACCGGGGTCAAGTGCCGCAAGTTGATGAAGGAGACGTTCTGGCCCGACTGGCCCCGACTCGGGAGGGGCGCGACGGTTGTAACATTTACGGCCTGAAAACAATGGCTTATAAGCCGAAAAAATTGCGTCTTTATTGCGGAGCGGGTGTCATTCTCAGTGAAGACGGTTTGGAAGCTCGTGCGAAGCGGGCGGGCCAGCCCAAAATAAGCGTAGACGGCAAGATTGTGGTGGAGCCTGAATACGTAGTGAAGGGAGATGTCAACCTCGAAACCGGACACATTGACTTTGCTGGCAGTATCTGTGTGTACGGTACTGTAGAAGATGGGTTTCGGGTCAGCGGAGGGAGCCTTTCCGCTAAGGAGATCATGAAAGCCGAAATCGATATTGTTGGCGACATCGTGGTGACCGGCGGGATAATAGGTGCAACCGTAAAGACACAAGGTAATCTCAAGGCAAAATTCATCCAGGGCGCTGTCATCGAAGCGATGGGAGACGTTCTCGTTGAATCGAGCATCATCGATTCAAAGATCGTCTCCTGCGGGACTTGTTTTATCAGAACCGGCAAAATTTTTTCATCGACCGTGCAGGCCAAAAGAGGGATTGAAGCAAGACAGATCGGATCTGAGCAATCCAAGGCATGCCAACTGGTGGTTGGAATAGACGAACGTTTGGAAAGCCAGCTCGCAACAGTGAAGAACGGCATCAAGGCAAGCGAGCGGAGGCTCGCCCGAACCGAAACTGCTTTGCAGAAGCTCACCGGTTTTCACCAGCGGATGGAAATCAAGATGGGCCGTTTGATTCAGAGACAGGATGGAATTTTGCGAGAAATAAGATCTCTTGAAGAAGAGGCGCAAGAACTGGAGACAGTAAACAATCCGGCCCACATGGAGCAGGTGAAATTCTCCACCCGGGAGTTCCAATCCACGTATCTGGACGTGGAAAGAAAAATGGCCGACATTCAGGATAAAAAGTGTGCACCCGTTAAAGCCAAAATATCAGCCGTCAAAGAAAAGATCCTTCTCATTACCAGCCTGCACAACGAGCTAACGGATAGCTTTGAATCGCTTAGTGCATGGGCCAAAGAAAACCCGCCGCTGCCGGTCGTGAAGGTCTACGGCGCAATCCTGGCAGGGACGCAAATACGGGCTGCTCACGCCGGCGTGAGGATCAAGAACGAACTGGAGCAAGTGATCATACAGGAGTGCAGAGACACCTCGGAGGATAGTGCTGCCGAATGGCGCATGACGGCACGCCCTCTCCGCCAATAGTATCGACTCAACGACGCGAATGATGCTCTAAATCGGCTTGCGATCCGAACGGCAAGCGGATTTCCAGGCGTTGCCATTTCAACATGCCCGGCGTTCGGTTTAACGGTTCCCGGTAATTTTAGTTCTTGCCCGAGAATTGCCCTTCTCTTGCTTTCCGTCATTTCCGCATGCTTTCGGCGGGCAACCGCCTCGCAATCGCCTCCCCCCCGTATGCTTGAAACCATAATTCCGTAGTGACTGGACCTCACGCGTCGGTTCCAGCCGGCTTCTGGCAGGGGATTGACCTGAGACTTACAATATAACTGAATGCATTCTGCGGATTGCCGGCGGCGTATCGATTGGGGAAAGGCTGATCGGAGCCTGTTCTCGACCAGGCAGGCCTTCGCGGTGCATGCAAGCGAGCTTTGCCGGCGCAGGCTTCGGCCGTGCAGGCAGACGGGAGCCTGCACGGGGGTTTCCCGGCGGAGGCATGCGGAAATGACGGAATAGGCTAAAGGGTTGTTCTCGGACAGGCTCCCCGGCTCTTCCTGTCAGCTTCGAAAGGAGAGGAGAGCATCTGGACCTGGCCAGGGAATTTTACGCGGAATGGAGACCAATGAGCGAACTGAAAGACAAAATTCGGAAGCTGTACGAGTTGATAAGGGATCGTTTTTGTTTGGGGGATGAATTGCTCCAAGTGGGTGACAAGGCGTACTTGCCGGTGGCACTGTTTGGCACTTTCAGCCTCATCATCGGCGGCAAGGAATTGGTTCTGGGCGATTACGGCAGCGGCAAGACCAGTTCGAGTGAGAGAATATCGAGCCTGGTCAAAGGCTTGCCGCTGGAATTCGTTCAGGCCGCCACGATTCACGCCCACCCGGAGCAGACCGAGGAGAAAATGAAGGCTACTCTGGATCTTGGCGCTCTGGAGAAAGAAGGTAAAGAGGTGGTGAAATGGAAGATCACACCCTTTTCACCCGTGGTCATCATTGATGAGGTGAACCGCTTGCCGGTGGGAAAACAGAGCATATTGCTCAATGAAGTGGACAGGAACATTTGGAGCTATCGTGGTGACACACTGATGCTCAAGCAGCCGAAAACCTTCTTCGCAACCATAAATTATCAGGATATCGGCGCAACCAAGCTGATACCTCCTCTCCTTGACAGGTTTGATGTCGCCATTGAAACGGGACCGTCGCACCCTGTCAGAAAAAGGATCATCCGGCGGGGAATTGATGAAGGAATCCTGAAAGATAAGAAACTAAGCCAGCATTTGATCGACACTATTCTGCAAAATAATGAGACCGGATCCGCCGACGAGCTGGTCGATTACATCAATCAGAAGACAGAAGAATTCAAGCAAGAGCTGGAGGCAAGGTTTCGCAGACAGGGAATTGAAATAGAGATCCCGAGGTTGGCGGAAGTAGATGCGATAGGAAAAGAGATCCTCAGCATGCCAATCGCAGAAGAAGTTGAGCTGCTCATGGACTATTTGGGTCAGGAAGTTTGTTGCCATTACACTCTGCAGAAGGAGTTCTCTCGATGCGACGGCTGCCATTATCAAAATTACATCTGTTCCGATCTGTACAACCTCTCCAACCGCGCCGAGCAAAGCATATTCAAATATTCGAAGGCACTGGCCTGGATGGCCGGAGACGGCGAAGTGACCCTTGAACACCTGGTAGCGATCATGCCCTATGCACTTTGGCAGCGAAGCCCGTTAAGCGATAAAAAGCGTAGTGAAGTGAAAGACATAGAAAAAAACTCCTCCGATGATTGGTATGCGGTCGGCGATTTGCTGCGAGAGCTGAAAAAGCGCTGGGAGGAGCATAGAGGCTACCAGATAGAGGCCTACACGGCCATGAAAAACGGGGATTCGGAAAAACTTGAAGAACTGGCGCAGCAAATCGAGCATTCCTTCTTCCAAAGCCTTGTGAGGGAGCTTTAGCAATATATGGTAGCGAGCAGCTCATGAAAAAGTCTACTGACAAGCGTTGGTTAGATCGTATTCAGGACCTGTTCAAACAGGCACGGAAGGATCTCTACTATCCTCCCATCCTCAAGATAGAGCCGACCGAAATGCGAACCATCGCAGTGGATCTTTCAACGCGCAAACATAAGGTACTGATCGGAAAAAGTGTGGCTGATGAGTACAGCGAGGAGGCTCTGCTGGGGATTCTTCATCATGAGCTGAACCACTGGGCCAAACATCCCTACGATTTGAAGACGATTATTTTAGAGCATTCGTGGCTGAGCGATGCAGCTAACAAAAACGAGATCAGAAACCTCTACGACGACGTTGTTGTCAACCTGGATCTCATGATCAACAAGGGCCTGGAACAGGTTGCGCAAACTTACCGGGAACTGCCGGTTGGCAGTGTGACAGACCGCCTGTTGCGGGCATTTTATGCGCGGGTCACCGGAATCGATTTTGGCTCCGTGGAGATCGATCCGGACCTCGAACAAAAGCTTTCCGCTCTGCGTGCCATAGATTTCCTCGATCTAAGCAGGATTCGGATCAAAAACAACATCAGGCGTTTTGCGGAAATTGTCGACGAACTGCTCGATATCAGTAATCAGCTCGACTTGCCTTTTACTTCGTTCAACCTCGGGGACTTTCGCACCGATGAGGTATCCAGAGCCATGGAGGGGATCGCCAGAGAGGTGACTCCCCGGGAATATCAGGACATTGCAGCCGAGGTGCTGAAAGGCTTGCAGAACAACGAGCTGAAGCTGCCCGACAAACGCTCGGGAGGCAAGGGAATCAGTCCCGGCGAACAAGACCTCAGGCAGGATCTCGATAAACCGGATGTGAGCTGGTATAGGAGCAGGGCACGACGGTATTCCATTTCCATAGAATCACTTATACGGCAGGGGTCTCTTTACCCCGATCAAATTATGGATTTTGAACTGGATGACAGCATCGACACCTTCAACCCCGTTGAGAGTTACGGGAAAGTGCTGCCGTCTTTGGCCAAAAAGCACCAGCTTGCGGAGTTTGAACACTACGGGGAATACTCCGTCCCCGATGCGGTTATCCTCATGGACTCATCCGGGAGCATGGCCGATCCGGAAGAAGTTATATCTTATGCAGTTCTAGGGGCCTTTGCCGTGGCGCGCAATTTTTTCGCACTGGGCGCCAAGGTCGGAGTGGTCAATTTCTCCAATTCCAATCTCACGCTGGCCCCTAGCAGAGACAGGCAGACCGTCTATGAGATGTTGAAAACCTACCAGGGTCATGGCACTACGCTTCATCTCAGTGAGCTCGATCGATATATCGCCATGCATTCCGGCGGAGCCAGGGATTACATCCTGATAACCGATGCGGGCATAGAAAACGTTGACAAAGTCATTGACTATTTCTCTCACATAGAAGGGCGGCTGACAGTTATCTGGATTAAAGGAGAAGGCGATTTCGATGAAAGATTCAAAGAAAACTATGACCGTTTTATAAAACATCTACCACCGTCGGTTACCTTTGCTGAAGTCGCGCGGGAGCAGGATATCCCGCGCATCGCGGTGGGGAAGATGTTTGGAGCGATACATGAGAACGATTAGAACCCTTTTAGAGAAGAACCCCGACTTGTTGAGATTCAACTCTGTGGAATTGGCCATAATCAAGAAAAGGCAGAGATATGAAGAAGTGATTGAAGACAACTTTGACAAGCTGGAAGACATCGCCAAAACAGCTCAAGACTTGATCATGAGGATGCAGCATTGGCGTCTCGAAGCGGGAGAAAAGGTCTTCGAATTCGGCAAAGCCATAACCGCGGAGTACGATCTCGATCTCACGGAAATCGATCGACTGTTCAACGTCGTTTTACCAAAACATTCGCGGGGCCCGCTGCTCGGGTTTTTTATTTCCGGTACCTATCACGAAATCATCGGTGACGACGACGTGCTGTTCTGCGATTTGTCGAGGTACGCCGGCGCGATATCGGGATTTGGCTTCAAACACCCCCGAGGGAAGATCGAAATATTCGGTAATCGATCATTTTTCCTCGGACTGAGGATGAGCGGCGGCGAGATGGAGTTGCGAGGGCATGCGGCGAATCATATCGGTAAACACCTCCAGGGCGGTCGGATCGTTATCAAGGGCAACGCGCGCAACTGGATCGGGCATCGGATGCACGCTGGAAGCATAACGATCGAAGGCAATGCCGGCGATATTATCGGTAAAGGCATGACCGGCGGTGAAATTACTGTTGAAGGCAATGCCGGCGGCTGGGTCGGAGACGGCATGAAGAACGGCATCATCAGAATCAAAGGCGAATGCGGTCCGATTGATGACGGCAGCGTCGGAGGCGAGATTTTCAGATGGATTGCAGGGCGGTGGGAAAGGATTTAGTGGCCCATCCGGTACGGTTTGTTCTTTTGATATCGAGCATCGCTCTATTGCTGGGTGTTGAAGTCTGGCATTTCAGGCGGCCACTGCCGGCACAGCAGTGGATTGACAGAAATCTGGAAGAGATTCGTGTCGCCGAGCCTGATGATTTTTATTTCGCTGTGTTCGGCGACAACAGAGGCAGCTACGCTGTCTTTGAAGAGCTTTTGGGTCGCATCGAGCGCGATTCTGATATTTCCTTCGCCATGGCCAACGGTGACATGGTCCACGATGGGAACGTGGAAAAATATCGCACTTTTTTACAGCAAGTACAGACCCATCTGCACAAGCCTCTGTTGACAGCCATCGGCAACCACGAACTGAAAACGAACGGGCGCAGTCTCTATGCGGAGATTTTCGGCCCGTCTTATTATGCCTTCAAGATAGGAAATGCGTGCTGCATCGTCCTCGATGTTTCCGAGGAGCTACCGCTCGACTTACAACAGAAAGGCTGGATCGAAAAGGAACTGGGGAAAGGGAAGAATTGCATCCAGCGACTGGTCTTCATGCACGTGCCCCTATACGATCCAAGAGGCGGAAATCATAGCCACGCTCTCCCCAAAGACACAGCAGACCAGTTGGCCAGACTCTTCACGCAATACAAGGTGACGCATATTTTCGCATCTCACATTCACGGCTACTTTGAAGGCCAATGGAGTGGGATCCCTTACACCATCTCAGGGGGTGCCGGAGCGGCGCTGCACGGAAGAGATCCCAGACATTACTTCTTTCACTATCTCAAGGTCCATGTCAATGCAGGTCAACTGCAGGTGGAACCGCGCTCTATCCCCTTTCCCGCCTACGAGCGAATGGGTCGAAGCGCGTATCTGAGCTGGCTCTACGTTTACCCGTATCTGAGAATGCACGGGATTGAGCTGCTGCTCCTGCTGGTAATTGCGGTCCAGGGGGTTTCCCTTTATCGTCTTGCCCAACGCGCGCCGATTGACAAAAAATGATAGGTTTTGTCCACTTTTTTGTGATCCTCAGCCGCCACCCAATATCCAGCATCTGAAAAATCCAGCTCATACGTCACCGTTTTCTATGATTTTGCGATCCTCGTAGGGCGACAATCTCCTGCGGTACCATTCGAGCTTGGCGTGCTCCATGGCACTGGAGCACATGCCGAGGTTGTGATAGCTTTCCCCGATCCGCTCGATCACCAAAGTAGCCAGTTTGTAGATGCAATAATTGAGCTCGCCCTCGTTTTCGATCTGCCTGGAACAATCCTGCAAATGGGTGTCAAAGAGTTTTCTTCTCTCCTGTTTGATATACGGCATGCGCTTGAAGCCTCTCTCATCCAAATTTGTAGTGTTTTTTCACATCCTTTCGCACTTTCCAGGTGCAGGACATGCCTTTGGGAAAAGAAACCAGGTCTCCCTTTCCAATTTCCACCGGTTCACCATCTTCGGGCGTCACCATCACATCGCCTTCAAGAAAATAGCACATCTCTGGATCGGCATAATGCCAGGGGAATTCTGAGACCTCTTTAGTCCAGATGGGCCAGTCTCTGACTCCCAATTTCTTCAGTTGATCTTCGCCGGGATTGCGGATGACATTGACCTGTGCCATGTAGACCTCCTGTTTCAACCTGAAACATCAAAAAAACGATCTCTCTCGGATAGCTTCATCGATACATAAAACCATCCTATGCGAAACGGAACAATACCTCAAGTCCTCCTCTCCGTTCCACCTCAATCCTCCAGTTTCCACCTGGAAAACCGAGCTCGCTGCTCTCATAGAAAATCAAGATTCAAATTTCGTGTTTCCCTGATTTCGTCCTTTCGCGATGATGCTTTTCATGCACGTATCGCTTGCTGAAAGAGCACAAATAGCCTAAGTATTACTGAACTGCCTTGAATTCAGATATATCAGGGATGGCTACCACCATGGGAATCGAAGATTTTTATTCCAGTCTTTTGAATCTTTCTCCGCCGTGGTTTGTGAAGGCCGTAGAGTATGGCAGTGAGAAAGAGACCGTAAACGTCAACATCGGCCATGAAACGGGTGCCCGGTTTTTGTGCCCCCTATGCGGGCAGCGCGCAGGTGCTTCCGGCCACAGCCGGGCAAAAACCTGGCGGCATCTCGACACCTGTCAAAAAAGGACCCAGCTGTCCGCTATCCTGCCCGTCGTTAACTGCCGCGAGCACGGCCAGTGCTGTGTCGAACCGCCGTGGGGCAGCGCTGATTCTCCCGTCAGCTCCGCTTTCGAACAGTTATGTCTCCGGCTGGCAAGGAATTTTGGCGGGGTGAAAATAGCAGCCAGCATCACCGGCTCCAGCCCGAGCGACATCCGCACAGTTTTGGGGGCATTCCAAAAACGCGAAGTAACAAAATCAGCGAAGCACTACCCTGCCGATCTTGGTGCGGAAGCCGCTGCCGACGGCCCGCAAAAGCCTCAGGTGAAACAACTCTCACTTTTTGCTCAAAAGGATATGCCTCTGGTCAACGAGGGCATCCAGGCCCTTAAGAGTCTTGATCTGGATAGAGCCATCGAGCTTTTTGAAAAGCACAGAAAGCTATTCCCTAAAGGTCTCGATGTAACCCCTAAGATCGCCTTAGCTCAATTCCTGCTCGATGGACTCCGTGGTGCGCCGACCGAACAACCGCACCGAGCCGGACATTTATGCCGTTTATGGAAATCTTTTGAGGATTACGCTCGATCGGTGGGAGCCTGGCAGCAGAGTACCGTCCCGAAGATTAAGATCGCCTTTTATGAAAAAGTGGCTCAAGAGGCAGAACAAGCAGGTCTTGCCGAAGCAGCTTTTATTTCGGAGGATATTCCGCTGGGGTATGTGCTTCTTCAGGCAGGACAATACGAACGTGCGATTCAGAGCCTGCAGGCTTGTATCTTGGAGTCGCCGGATCGTGCCGATGTTTATGCCTACCTGGGAGACGCGTACTGGCTGCGCGGTGACATGAGAACAGCCCGGCAGTGCTATCGAGAAGCCTGTTTCATCGATCCCGCCGTCATTGACTGGGATCATCTGCAGGACGAAGAATTGAAAGAATTAAGGAATGATCTTCTGCTTGAATACGGATTCGACAAGGAGGCCGCTGTTGCGTGGCTCCCCAGCCATGCCCGCATCAGCGGGTTGTTTGAGCCAAAGGTGCTCCGACTGCATGAAGGTTTGAAAGAGACTGTGGACGCCTATCTGATTTTGCAAAAGGCTTTGGCGAGGAAAAAGAGCCCTCACCTGGCGGCCAAATTGTTCTTCATCGGCATCATCGTCTGCGAGAATGAAGAGAGCTTTAAACTGGTCAAGAAAATCGATCTGATTCAGGTTCGAAAGGCAATGAAGCAGGCCAACCCGGATCTATTCGCCGAATTCCTGGAAAAAATCATTGCCGAAAGAATCTGAACAAGACCTTTTGCCTTTTCCATTCCCCGCAGGAACAGCTTCCAGCTGCGATGCGGTGCCAATCGCGGTTGGAAGCCGCTCTACGAGAGCGCGGATGATGAGCGTTCAAGTCGGCCCGCTCTCAGCTTCTTGATCTGATCCGTTTCGAATGTTATTTCAAGAGGAATCCTCTATTCAGGAAACTTGAGTTGGCTCAAATGGTTTGATTCAATTTGAAAGACAGTTCATGCGCTTGTCAATATTCTGGCGGGTTATTCTGGTTCAAAGTGCGCTGGTGGCCCTGATTTTGGGACTGAGCCTGTATGCCTTGACCGAGCTCAAACACCTTGCTCAGCTGAGTAGCGCCATTCTCAACGTGGATTCCCCTTGCATCGAACAAGAAAAGCGACTGCTTAAGATATTCCTTGCGCAGATGCGCGATGCCAAAAAATTCCTGCTTCTCCAGGATCGTATTTTTTACGCCTCTTTTCAGCAAGGAACGCATGATTTCAGGGGTGCGTTGGAGGGGGTTGAACGTCTGGTCGACAGCCCCACCGAGAAAGAACTTCTGCAGCGCATTAGGACATCGCATCAACAATTCGTTAAGGAATTCGATCTTGCGACCTCCGAAGAAGAATCCTGGCAGCAGAAGAGCGCGGAACTAGGCGAGAGCATCCTGGGCGCAACGGAGCAACTGATCCGCCTGCGGGAAAATCTAACGGCGGAAAAAACCGAGGCTGCCCGCGACCGTGCTGCATCGGCAGCAACTTTGATGGCCTGGCTGACCATCGGGGGAGTGAGCGCAGCGGTGTTACTGGCTTATCTGCATGCACGCGGAGTGAATCGTCCCTTGAAAAAGCTGGCGAAGGAAATGCACCAGGTGGGTGAAGGCGAATTCAGCCGTTGCATCGATATTAGAGCGCCCCAGGAAATCGAGCAGTTGGCCGAAGACTTCAACGGGATGGTTGCCAAGCTTGCCGAACTGGACCAGATGAAAGCCGACTTCATATCGCATGTGTCGCACGAGCTGCGTACCCCGCTCACCGCGATGCGAGAAGGCACAGCAATTTTACTTGAAGAAATAAGCGGCCCGCTCACAGCCTCTCAGCGAAAAGTACTTGAAGTTCTCAGCAGCAACAGCGATCGTCTCTATCGAAGCATTTGCTCGATCCTCGACCTGTCGAAAATGGAAGCCGGCATGATGGAATATCAACTTGTGCCTTGCGATCCCGCTGCGCTGATTCACAGAAGCGTAACGTCCGTAGAGCTGATTGCACGCACCAAGGGAATTCATCTGGAAAGCAACCTGGCTGAGGATCTTCCCGTCATTTTTGCCGATGAAGAAAGGATTCAACAAGTCCTTGACAACTTGCTCGGCAACGCGCTCAAATTTACGCCCGCGGGTGGCAAGATCATCATAGGTGCCAAGACCAGGAGAGAAAACGAGAGTGCTCGGCTGTTGGAAGTGTCGGTTTCAGACTCCGGCGAGGGCATTCCGGCGGAGGATCTGCAGAGGGTGTTCGAGCGATTTTATCAGAGTCCGCCAAGGATTGGGAGAACCCGACCGGGAACAGGACTTGGACTGCCCATAGCCCGCCATATTGTCGAACACCATCAGGGTAAAATCCGGGTGGAAAGCGAACCGGGGACGGGTTCTGTTTTTTCATTTACTTTACCTATATGGGCTGACAACTCACCTTGGGCAGCCGAGCGTCAAACCTAGAGGAAATATTGGATCATGCAACGCCTGGCCGTTCTACTTGCATTCCTATCAATTTTTTGTCTGGGCGGGTGTGCTGCCAAAAAGCCGCAGCTGCCATCGTGCGATTTGACTTTTCCGCCGCAAGAGGTGATGAAGACGGGGAACTATGAAGGGTTTCTGGCGAGAAATGAGTTGCTGTTAACGGATTGCACGGGTACAAATTGTTGCGAGACAGCTCTATTTAACCTCGGCTTTGTGCACGCTTACTCCAAGAGCCCCTATTACGACCGGGCCAAGGCGCTCAAATACTTCGGAGACCTGGTTAAGGAGTATCCGCAAAGTCCTTTGAGCTATGAAGCTTTGGCGTGGATGGATCTGATTGCCAAAAATGTTGCTTTAGACAAAGAGAATATATCCTTGAATAAAAAGCAACGCCGCTTGCGAGGTCTGCTCAAGTCCAAGAGCACAACCATAGGTGAGCTCCGCGAGCAGATGAAGAAGTCGCGGGATATCGATGTGGAAATGGGTCTTAAAGAGAGAGAGATTCTTTACTAAAGGTATTTATGGCTGCAGAGAAAATCCTGGTATTAGACGATGACGCCGGCCTTCTCACGCTGATGAAAGCGAGGTTGGAAGCGGCGGGCTATCAAGTGACATTGGCTGACAAGCCGGACGATGCGATCAATTCCGTTCAACAGCAGGTCTACCATGCTGCCGTCTTGGACCTCAAACTGGACGGTGCCGATGGACTTTCAGTCATGGAGAAATTGCTGCAGATTCAGCCCGCTCTCCCCGCCATCATTCTCACGGCCTATGCGACGATCCCCAGTGCGGTCGAAGCAACCAAAAAGGGCGCGTATGATTATTTGGCCAAACCCTTCGAAGCGAAGGCTTTGCTGCACAGTATCGAGAAAGCTCTGGAAGTCGGCAGGCTCAGGAGGGAAGTAAGCCGCTTGCGCAACCTGGTTGAAGAACGCTATCAATTCGACAATATCATCGCATCGAGTGATAAAATGCAATGCGTATTGGCGCAGGTGGCTCAAATCGCCGGCACCGACTCCACCATATGTCTATACGGGGAAAGCGGAACCGGCAAGGAACTGATCGCAAAGACCCTCCATCTGGCCAGCACGCGGTGCGATCAGAATTTTGTTGCCATCAACTGTGGTGCCATTCCCGAGGGTCTGCTGGAGAATGAACTGTTCGGCCATGTCAAAGGCGCCTTCACCGGCGCGGACCAGTCCAAGAAAGGACTGCTGCAGCAAGCGGACGGCGGGACCCTGTTCATGGATGAGATTGCCGAGCTATCACCGGCCTTGCAGGTTAAACTGCTGCGAGTTTTTCAAGAACAGGAATTCTATCCGGTTGGATCCGTTGAGCCCATTCGAGTCAACATTCGCCTCATTGCGGCCACCAATCAAGATTTGGACAAGGCGATCAGTGAAGGGAAATTCCGCGAGGATCTTTACTACCGCATCCACGTAATACCGGTTTACCTGCCTCCGCTCAGGGAACGGCCGGAAGACATTCCTCTGTTGGCTCGGCATTTCCTGAGCCACTTTAATCGTGAAATGAACAAAAGCATTGAAGGATTTTCGCCGGAAGTAATGCAGCAATTGATGCTGCACAAATGGCCGGGGAATGTGCGGGAGCTGAGCAATGTGGTCGAGCGATCCGTTGCAATGGCTACTCAAGGAATGATCCTTGCCGATCACCTGCTGTTAGGCAGCCGCGAAGCCTCCTCCAAGGAGGCGAAGCTATTGTCTTTCAACGAAGCTCGCGAGGAATTTGAGCGGGCCTATCTGGTGCAGGTACTGAGTGCGGCGCGCGGCAATGTGTCGCGAGCGGCAACAATGGCCGGCCGATACAGGGCCGAGTTCTATAAGCTCATTC
>Ga0068714_10002119_pt1 | contig 26419 bp, 25 predicted proteins | sample MTBNYHSulfiMetaG_FD_62988 | JGI IMG/M metagenome (GOLD analysis project Ga0068714, IMG submission 62988) | Enrichment culture microbial communities from rom New York Harbor, USA that are MTBE-degrading - MTBE-NYH (New York Harbor Sulfidogenic)... | ecosystem: Environmental > Aquatic > Marine >... | reverse complement strand
TTTTATCAATCAGTTACAGAATCATATAAAAACCCCGATTCGAAGCGAAAACAGAGGTTAAGTTTATATATTTTATAAACCTACAATAACATAATTAGGGGGTAAATAAAATTCAGAACAAAAAACAACTTCAAAACATTATTTTTTCTTTAATCGTATGCAGTATAACATTCTCAATGATATCGGCTTCATCGATATCGGAACAAATACCTGCGTCTGGTCCTCAAATAACCTATCAAAAAACCATGACACTTACTTTTTCTAAGGATGATTTTTCATTTTCAACGCAAGATGGATACGATATCATCACCTTACCTGACGGTGGATTCCTCACTGAAATAGGAAAACCAATGATACCGGTAGCACACATACGAATAGCGTTACCTGACGACATGAACGTACTGCAGATCCGCATTAACAACTTACAGGAGAAAACAATCGAAGGCTCCTACCTGTTGTATCCTGTACAACCAGCCTACCAAATCAGTACAGTTGGGAGCAACAAACAATTTGTTCCCCCTAATCCCCAGACATACCGGTCCAGTCATCACTATCCTTCCCGATATATCGAGTTCATCGGTCAAACTGATCTAGCTGGTCAGAGCATCGCAACTCTCGTGGTCTACCCTATTCGCTATCTACCCTCGCAACGGAAAATAACCCTTGTTTCCTCAATAACTGTCACTATTGAAGGAACCAGTGGATATGAATGCGGTGATTATCTCCCTTACAACATCGCGGAATACGGAACCGAGATGTACCAACAGATGGTTCAAGACATGGTCATCAACCCGCATGACGTAGCGTTGCGTTCGTCTCCACCATCGCAACCCGCTGGCGTTGACCCTGGTGAATATGACTATGTGATTATCACCCAAGAAGACTGGGTGAGCGCGTTCCAACCTCTTGCGGAGTGGAAAACAAAAAAAGGGGTCCCTGCGACGATCGTCACAACAACATGGATCTACAATAACGGGGGGTACAGTGGATCAAATGTGGAAAAGATACGAGCGTTCGTACAGGATGTGTACTCAAATTGGGGAACGATGTTTATCCTTCTTGGAGGCGACGTCGATGTTGTCCCCTGTCATTTTCGAACATTTTCATCTATTCATTCTGTCCCAGTCCCAAACGATACCTACTACGCAGATTTTGACAATGACTGGATCTGTGAGGTACATGTAGGACGAGCATCAGTCAGCAGCACAGGAACCAGTGCAGGTGGCATAGGCAACTTCATCAACAAGATACTCGCCTATGAAAAAGACCCACCGTTGACCGACTATGCGACAAATGCCGGGTTTTTCGGGTTTGACCTTGACAGCAGCACCCCTGCAGAGCAATGTAAGATAACCATAAAAAACTCATATATCCCAACGAGTTGGACGATGACAACCGTCTACGATAGTCAAGGGGGGAACCATAAGACAGATGTCATTACAGCTATCAACGCAGGGCAGAATCTCATGAACCATGCGGACCATTGCAATTACTATATCATGGGCACAGGATATACGAACCATGGCCTTGGGTTGGTGATTTCTGATGTGGATGCGTTTACAAATGGAAACAAACAGGGGATCCTTTATTCCATGGGGTGTTTACCAGCACAGTTTAATGAAACAAATTGTATCGCTGAGCACTTCGTACGCAACAGCAACGGTGGCGGAGTCGCATTTATCGGAAACACACGATATGGATATTACAACCAAGGGTCATACAACACGCTTTCCATGAAATTTGACACCTATTTCTTCAAATCTCTCTTCCCAGAAAATAACTATAAGCTGGGAGCATGTTTCTCTGATCATAAGAACGATGCCTATCAGTACGATCTTTTTGGGTATTATAAGTATATCTTCACTGAGCTGACCTTGTTAGGCGACCCTGAACTTCCCATCTGGAAAGAAAACCCAATCCTGATGACGGTAACCCATCCAAGTCAACTACCGCTTAATTATTCTTCATTCACCGTCTCAGTAAGCGCAGGGGGCAGCCCCGTCGATCAGGCTTACGTGTGCCTATGGAAAGGGACGGAGATCTACGAGACCAGTATGACAAACAGCGCAGGGCAGGTAACATTTACCCTCGTGCCATCTACCATGGGGACGATGTCTGTCACAGTGACAAAACAGAATCACCTTCCATACGAGGGCCAGGTAATGGTGTTAGACGGAAATAACAACCCGCCGAACACACCTGCAAAACCAGCTGGGCCAGAAAATGGTGGGATCAATATTGAGTATACCTACACCACCAGTACGACTGATCCTGAAAATGAACAGGTATGGTACCAATGGCGTTTCGGATCGTATGTCACCAATTGGATTGGCCCGTATAACTCAGGTGAAACAGCACAAATGAAATACACATGGGGGGCTGCAGGTACCTATGAGGTGAAGGTAAAAGCAAAAGACCAAAATGATCTTGAAAGCGACTGGTCATTTCCACTTGTCGTCACCATTGAAGACGCTGAACCGCTCCTCTCCATCGGAATGATCACTGGTGGGTTGTTCCAGGTGTCATCCAATATTGAAAATACTGGTGGAATCTCTGTGACAAACATCCGTTGGAAGATGACTGTGGACGGAAGGCTCGTCCTGACAGGGCAGACGCTTTCAGGGAACATAACCTCCCTTGATAGTGGGAACAAAGCAAGTATTGAAATTGCTCCGATTCTTGGGTTTGGGAATGTTGTCATAACCGTCACTGTGAGCGCTGATGGTATTCCTGAAATAACTAAAAGTGTAAGTGGGTTTCTGTTGTTTATCTATATCAGCGTATAAGAAACCAACTTTTTTTCTGTTCTCTACAGATATACGGAGAAAAGGTAAATCAAGGCTACGACAATCGGGACACAGATAAGCGTTGTCCAGGTGACGACATGCGCTGTTATTCTTTTATCAATCCCATACGGAACAAGGAACATATTCGTGCTTGTCACCGGCAAAAACGCGTTTATCATAATGACAGCGAACCATTCTCTTGGAATGAGATGGAGCAGAAGAAGCGGTGTGAATACACCAAGAGTAATCAACGGTGTGATGAGAACTGTAAGCACGATAATCGAACGGACCAGACTCCAATGCACGTCGTGTGATGTGTTTTTTGTTGCTGCGATGAGTTTTTTTAACTCGGATCGTTTTAGGTCTGTTGGGTGTATCCCTGCTCCGACATAGTACAGCGCCGCTGGGACAGTCAACGCAGAATAAAACTGAAGCACTACACCGGCGTCACCGAAATCGGCAGTAGTCAGTCCTGTGAATGAGTGAAGAGCAATCGCTGCAACTAAGAACCCAATAAGATACCAGGGATACAGTTTGAGATACCAGGGAAGTGAATGGAAATGATGGTCTGCCGGTGCTTGTTGTGTTTCTTTTCTGTTATAACGAGTTAGTATATACGGGATGAGTGCAAAAAGGACAATTCCTAATAACGCCATATACAGTCCGGCTTCGACACTCCATTTGGGGATGGCCAGCATTGCTCCTCCAATAAACGCAGAGCTTCGACCTTGGTTCGTTAATATGGTTTTAATCGCCTTTGTTCGCGTGATATCTGAACAATTCAGATTACGTGTTTTGTGATGGGCATAACGCCATGCAATGAAATACATCAAAAAGATCGTTAGACAGGTGAGCAAAGAAAAACCAATCTGTTCAATCCCAAATCCAGTATCTATAAAAATACGGAAGAACAACACAGGTATAAAGAAAAATAAGAGGATCAATCCGATTTTTTTCATGATTGCGTCGATTCGCTGACGAGGAATTAGAAAAGAAAGAAGGAACGTGACAAAAAAACCAATGAAAATCCAGATGAGTGTGTATAACCCACTGATGTATGGTAAGAGTTGTCTTAATAAATCAACAATAATCGTACTCACCCCTGGGAGAAGTTACCGTTCAATGACACGTTTTGCCTTTCCTGTGCTCCGAGGGATTGTTCTTGGAGGTATCGCATGAACCGGTACATGTAAATTCAAAATCCGATAGATTTCATTTTCAGCTCTTTTTTCAAAGTCATCGAGATGGCCTTCTTTATATCGATCCTCTGAGGGTTCCACTTCAACGGAGAGAGTATAGATATCCCTGTTCTTGGTCTTAACGATTTGATAGTTATCACTGACTCCTATGACTTGCATCAACGCAGCTTCAATCTGAGACGGGAAGACGATCACTCCCTTGATTTTCATCATATCGTCACTTCGTCCTTTAATTCTGGATTGTATAGGTAACGTTCGTCCACACTCACAAATATCCTGGGTAATTGATGCAAGGTCCTTTGTCCGGAACCGTATCGCAGGAAACGCCTCTTTTGTCAATGTCGTATACACTAGCTCTCCTTCCTCTCCAAATTCAAGGGTCTCTCCTGTGTTAGGATCAATTAACTCCGGATAGAAATGGTCTGCGTTGATATGTAATTTCTTATATTCACATTCGGAGACCACACCAGGGCCAATCAACTCTGTAAGTCCATAATGCTCATGGGCGACGATGCCCCAGCGTTTCTCTATATTTCTCCTTATCTCCTCACTCCATGATTCCGCACCAAATACACCAAGGCGTAGGTGAAAATCTTTTGCAGGGGTAAGTCCTTTCTGTTCTGCAACCTCTGCAATATGCAAACAGTATGATGGTGTACACGCAAGCGCTGTACTTTTGAAATCACGCATAATATCGATTTGCCGTTCCGTGTTTCCTGATCCAATTGTAATGACCATGGCACCAATCTTCTGTGCGCCTTTTTCAAATCCATGGGCTCCCGTGAATAATCCGTATCCATAAGCATTCTGCAAAATGTCTTTTTTCCGAAGGCCATTTGCATATAAGGCACGTGCCATCATCTCGCCCCAGAGGTCGACATCTTTTCTTGTATAGGGTCCGACGACCGGTTTTCCGGTTGTTCCAGAAGAAGCATGAACCTCAATGATATCATCAACAGATGTACATACCAATCCAAACGGATAGTACGCACGTAAATCCTGTTTGGTTAAAAACGGAATTTTTTCGATATCCTTGACTGTTTTAATAGACTGCGGTGTTACCTTTGCATCTGATAATTTCCTGTGATAGTATTGATTTGTGTTGTAAACATATGTAATTAATTTTTTTAACCGTTTCAATTGTACGTCCATTAGCTCATGCATTGACATGGTTTCATACTTGGAATCCCAGAATTGCTGTGTCATAAAAAAACACTCCACTTTTGCGTGCGTGAATGCTAAAGAACTCTATAAGAGTTTCTAAATGAAAAATAAAGAAAGGTATAAATCAAGATACATGTTTTCCTGCTCACTGAAAAATCAGTGCAAAAAAAATGGAGGAGGTCCCCTTGAGTTTGATACTTGGAATGGATCTAGGTGTATTTATCGCGTGGATTGGAACCTTATTAGCAGCCGCTCTCTGTGTGTTGTATGGACTATATCATCAACTGATCAAGAAAACAGGTGAGAAACAACAATCACAAAAAGAACCGGAGAAAACACAAGAGGAGGAGCGATAATGGACATTCTGTTTTTTGTAATTTTAATGGCGATTTTCGCCACCGTATTTATCTTTCTTGGGTATCTAGGATACAAAAAGACAAAAACAGCGGAAGACTATTTTGTCGCAGGGAGGACAATGGGGGCTTTGGTAATTGCGTTTTCTTATGGTGCAACGTTCATTAGTGCTGTTGCCCTGATTGGATTTTCTGGGATTGCATCTATTTATGGCCATTCAATCCTTTGGCTTGCATTTCTCAACGTCTTTGTTGGTATCTTCATTGCGTTTGTATTCTATGGTCTCCGAACAAGAAAGATGGGGCTTTCATTAAAAGCAATGACACTCCCAGAACTGCTCGGAAATCGATTTAACTCGGTGAAACTTCAACAAGTATCTGGGTTAATCATCGGTGTTTTCATGGTGGCGTATACATCCGCGGTCTTTTTGGCGATTTCTTCGCTGTTCCAAGTCACCTTTGGGATTCCCTATTGGGTTTGTGTCGTCATTTTTACCTTAGTGGTCGGCATCTATCTCATAGTTGGAGGCCTTTATGCAGTGATGTGGACTCATGCAATACAAGCCATCGTTATGCTCATTGGTATGGTTATTTTGACGGTTGGCGTTTACGCGATGCTCGGGGGCATTGGTCCTGCGCATGAAGCCGCTGCAGCTCTCACCCCTGAGATGCTCACAAGTATTGGAAGTCCTGCCGCAACGCAAGCGCCCAATGGTCTTACATCAATGCCATCGTTTTTATCCCAACCCTTCATGATGGTGCTTACCATCATTTTTGGAGTTGGCATCGGAGTGCTTGCACAACCGCAGCTGATCATTAGATATCTCACTGCAAAGAACGAGAAAGCGCTACGTCTGGCTGTCCCATATGGTGGCATTTTCATCTTGTTGATGACCTTTACTGCGTTTAGCATTGGGCCTCTATGCAACGTACTGATGTATCAAAATAATATCATGTATCCTACAAAGGACGTAGCTGGGGTGATGACCGCAAATCCAGATGCAGTGGTCCCGACAATCATCAATGAGCTATTTCCCGCATGGTTCATATTGATTTTTCTGTTTGCTATCCTTGCAGCAGCAATGTCAACTGCGGCAGCATTATTCCATACCGCAGGAGCGTCTATTGGCAGAGACGTCTATGAAAAATCAATAAAAGGTCAGTCTTCCCCGCAAAAATCCATTTTAATTACACGGATTGCGACGTTCGTGATTGTCATTGCGACGCTAATTATCTCCCTTAATCCCCTTGATGTTGTCGCGTTCATGACCGCGTTTTTCTTTGGCCTTATGGCATGTACCTTCCTTGCTCCTTATACGCTTATGTTATACTGGAAAAAAACGAACAGGTTGGGAGTCTGGATGGGCATGCTTGGTGGGTTTCTTTTCACCATGGCCTGGTATATCCTCATTTATTTCAAAACCGCTCCGAAAATCATCGGGACTCCTCTTCTTGGAGATTACATGATCAACATGCTTGACCCTATCTTCATTGGTCTTCCGCTTTCATTCCTCCTAACGATCCTTGTCAGCAGCATCACCAAGCAAGATACAGAGGAAGAAATAATCATGAAGAGGAGTTTTGAAAATATTTAACTATTAAACTCCTTTCTGCTTGTACGTGGATGACTCCTATGAAAGTGCTGGTACTTGGTGCAGGAATGATGGGGCGTGCGATCGCGTACGATTTGAATCGTTTTCCCTGTTTTGATGAAATACTTATTGGGGACAATGATAGTCAAACGATTCGTTCAGTCAAGCCCTTCCTTAAGGACACTGCAATCAGGGTGATACCGTTAGACGCAAACAGAACACAGGACGTAAAGAAACATCTTCTAACGGTCGATGTGGCTGTTTCAGCGCTTCCCTATCGATATAACTATGAACTTGCGAAGATTGCGATAGAGACGAACACCCACTGGGTGGACCTTGGTGGGAATAATACAATCGTCCAACGCCAACGACAGTTGTTTTCACAAGCAAAAAAGAACAACGTAACGATACTTCCTGACTGCGGGTTGGCACCTGGGCTTGTCTCAATCATCACCCATGATATCGTGGACCATTTCAACACCGTTGATTATGTAAACATACGGGTCGGTGGGCTCCCACGCTATCCGCAACCACCGTTGAACTATCAAATCGTTTTTTCACCCTATGGACTTATCAACGAGTATGTTGAGGATGCCATGGTTCTTGATCACGGGAAAATCCTTTTTAAAAGATCAATGACCGAGCTTGAAACGTTGAAGTTTCCAAAACCGTTTGGAACGATGGAGGCCTTTCTCACTTCAGGAGGATGTTCAACGCTCCCAATCACCTATAAGAAGAGAATACACTATCTTGATTATAAGACGATACGGTACCCTGGTCACTGTGAAAAAATCAAAGCGATCATAGAACTTGGGTTTGCTGACGAACAACGAATTGACTGTGCAGGCCAGATGATCATCCCACGGGATGTTTTTGCGTCGTTGCTCGCAATCCGTGTTCCAACCGGTGGAGAGGACGTTGTGCTCGTGAAGGTCCATAGCAGAGGAACGAAAAACGGCAGGAAACGGTACCGGGACTATGAATTAATAGATTATTATGATAAGAAAAACAATATCACTGCAATGATGCGAACAACAGGGTATTCTGCTTCGATTACCGCGCAAATGATTCGGAATGATACGATTAAGGAGCACGGTGTGTTCTGTCCAGAGGAAATCGTTCCTCCTGGGCTATTTTTTGAGCAGCTCCGCAAACGGGGCATCACCCTTTCCATCCGGGAGAGACGCGTTTCATCATGATAAAAAAAGAGTTTTTAGATGCGAAGGAAAATGCATTAAAGTCGCTTAAAGACGCATATATCCAGGAAAAGCTGGACGAGGGAATCCTCTCTATTCTTGAGTTGATCAACAGGGCAGATGGGTTTTATACCTCTAGTAGTTGCGCTGGTCGAATTCTCCTGTTAGAAATCCCTGAAATTGGAGATAAACTTGGTGCAACCTTTCTAGGGATCTGGCATCGACCCATAACATCCAGTGACCTTACAGCTGCTGCGACAAAAGCAACCGCTGGACTACTCTGGCTGCTTGCACAATCCCCTATCATCCATATAGGAGCGGATACACTCATCCTTGCGGATCGGATGGTGAAAGCCGCTGTTTCCTGTGGATTCAAAAACTCATCTGTAAAATCTACACAGAAAAGAATCATACTAGAGATCGGTAGCACTGAGCGTCTCGATGCTCCTATAGGACGGGACGGTCATCTTTTCTGTGATGAGCGCTACTTGTCCTTATTAGTTGAAATTTCAAATGAAGTGATAGAACGCTCACGGAAAAAGATAGGTCGGTTCACCAAAAAACTCATAAATTTTGGCGATTTTCCATGAAAACTAACAAAAGATTTATATATTATGTTGTTATATTAGTTGTTGGGGAATAAAGTATGAACACAAAAAAAATCTTAGGCATCTTTATATGCATGCTGGTATTGACCATGATACCTGTGACAGCAGGAGCGACCACACAACCAGAACCTGAAACAACCGATATCGGCTGGACAACCATCCAGGGAATCATTGGTAGACCCAAAGAAGTAAACGGTGGAGCATTGATAGAATTCAAATGTATCTTTGTCCACTATGTCGCACAGGGACTTGGTCAGCGCATCACTGGTTTCCGGTATAATCTCCGTACGATGGTAATACCGAATACATTCCGAGGCGTCCTGATGCCTGGTATGATTATGGGATTCTGCATCGGACAATTGGAAGTCTAAAGAGAACCAATTACCTTCTCTTTCTTTTCTTTTAATTTCTTTATTTTTTTCATAATTAAATTTTCAAAAAAAAACAGTTGTATCACTGTTTATTGTTCGTCTACTTCTCGTCATCAGTCAAAAAAGGGAAACGAAGACATTAGATGTTATCGAATTTTTTAGCGACTTCTCGTGCTACTTCAAGGCTAGTGCTTGATCCACCGACATCATAGGTTTTTATGGTATTTTCTTTAATCACCTGAGCAATAGCGTTTTCCAGTTTTTTCGCTGGTTTCTTCTCCCCAAGCCAATCCAGCATAAGCGTAACGGTAAGCAGCATCGCCATTGGGTTTACCTTATACATCCCTGCATATTTAGGAGCAGAGCCATGGGTCGGCTCAAATACGGCATACCTATCCCCGATATTACCACTGGAGGCAAATCCTAACCCACCCACCAGTTGTGCCGCAAGATCAGAGATAATATCACCAAACATATTTGATGAGACTAACACGTCATAGTCTTGAGGGTTTTTCACTAGCCACATGCACATCGCATCAACATTGGTTTCCTGATATGTGATTTCAGGATATTCCTGTGCGATTATTCGTGCTTGTTCAAGCATCATGCCGCTGGTCTCTCGTATCACGTTTGGTTTTTCAACAAGGGTCACAGATTTCCGTTTATGGTCCTTTGCATATTGAAATGCCTGACGAACAATGCTTTGACACGCTTTTTTTGTGAAAATCCTGCATGAGACCGCGATTTCATCCAAAGGCGTTTGGGCAAATCGTTTCATTTTTTTATGGGTCATGAGGGCTTCAAAGACTTGTTTTGGCAATGGCCGAAACTCCACGCCAGCGTATAAATCCTCAGTGTTTTCTCGAAACACAACCAAATCGATATCATCTCGGTAGTTCAACGGATTTCCCGCATATGCTTTACAGGGTCTGATGTTCGTATGAAGGTTAAACTCCTGGCGAAGCCGTACGATAGCGCTCGTGTAGACAAGTCCCTTATTGCGCAGTTCAGGGATAAGCTCTTTTTGTGCATCTTCATTAGGCTTTGAGGTAATCGCTCCAAAAAGACAGCAGTCAGTTTCCCTTAGCAAGGATACTGTCCGATCCGGAAGTGCGTTTCCTTCCGTTTTCCAGAATTCCCATCCGATATCTCCTTTTGTATATTCAGCATCAAGACCAATAGTATCAAGGATAATTTGTGCTGCGTCCATGACGTCTTTTCCAACGCCATCCCCTTGAAGGAGCGCTATATGATATTTTGACATAGAAGGCTGTAATTCTCGTCTATTTTTAAAGCTTTTTTATACAATCCCCTCTCTAACCACGACAATAGCGTCTATCCTCGTAGTTCACCAAGACTTGTGACCCGTTCTGCAAATGCGTTATGCTTATGGATAGATTCTTCACTTTCGCTGCGTGCAATCACCAACACTTCATCAGGCAAGTCGTTGTATTTCTTCAGAACCGCACTAAGGATGTCTCGAACCACGTCTTCGACAAATTTTGGCTTTGCGTGTGCTCGGAGGACAAGTTCGGCTTCTTCTTTTCTTTTTAAAATACTGTATGTCGGACTGCTGAAGGATTTCTCAACAATATCGATGAGCTCATCCGCATCAACTACATGAGTGCCCCGTGGTACTTCAATCATCAATGTCCCAATATTTCGTTGGTTATGGGTTGGAACAGAGCAGTGTTCATCGCGTGTTTCAAGTTTTCGAATAATCTCCATAGCACAGGGACAAGCAGTCATCCCTATGACTTTAACACCGATGAGTTTTTTGAGTTCTCCGTCGCGTTTTGCTCGTGCCTCTGCCACAAGTTTGTATGGCTCTGATCCTTTGTGACCTGATGGATAAATGATATCTAAAAAATACTCTGCTTCTGCCTTTACCTCTGAAAACGTCGCGTACTCGTGTTTTTTGAGGAGCAGTTCAGCGGTCTCAGCACAGAATGATTCTAAGTCAGCTACTGGGGTCTGCAGGGTTTGATCTATGATTTCTGATACCAGTTCGAGGTTTCGAGACATATGACTGCCTTTCTGAGAAGCAGGTAAATCAACGAACAAATCCATCGTTACAGTAAGAGGGAGCATGGATTTTTTATTTGGTCGTTTTATATGAACAAGTTTTTTTACACCGGTTACTCCTACTCTTGTTAGCTTGAAATGGGAGGGTGAAAGTCTTGATTGTACATCAGGTAAATCTATGGATTTTATTGGGTTCACCGAAGCCACAATATACTTTTATCTCAAAAACGTTCGCTTCATACCCATATTTGTGCCAACGGGTTAAAAATATCATTTGTTGTTCAAAAATATGTGTTTGGTCTGAGAAAATATCTGTTGAGACATGTTTTTTCATATGTCCTGTGTAGCTCTTTTCCTTCTTTTTTTTCGTCTTTAGATGACTGGAGGGAAAAAAGTAAAATAAACCCCCTTGATATTCAGGGCCGTAGAATTGGTGCCGCTGTGGCTTAGAGGTATAGCGATTCCTTGGTAAGGAATAGGTCGAGGGTTCAATTCCCTCCAGCGGCTTGGTATTCTCAGTTATCCTGGTTTTTCATCCAAGAATGATGCACTTTGGTCTCTGGTAAATTGCTCGATATGATCTCTGTATAAACCTTTTTGATTAAAAATAATACCAAATGGTTTTATACTCATCGATATCCTGTCCATCATTCGCTAATCTTTTTAAGTAATCATAGATGGAGACGTCTATATAGAGATAGGCATCAACTAGGGTGACGCTTGATTCCCACGGGTAAAATCTGTAAACTCGTTGTCCGGAGGCTAAGATCATTATTATCTCATGATCCTGCCATGCTCGTAAATGTGATTTTCCTAGTTTTGGAACATTAAAGACCGGTTCGTCTGTCCTGACAAGACCTGGTAAAAACCGTGCTTCCTCTTTCCGTTCTTGTTGAATCCGTGCGATGGGGACCCTAAAATCGATGGTTTCTTCTTTTCCTTTTGTGTTAAAGGTGTAATATGGGTCAATTCCACTTATTTTTAATGTTATTCGTAGCGCCGCCGTCTGATACTTTAGACTTGTATAGTAGGTAAACACTTGCTGATTGTAAATGCTTATTCCTCTGTTTCTTATCTTCTTTATGGATTCTAAAACCTCCGGAGTTATTTCTGCGACATGTTCAAAATGTGTCACGATACAGATCTCCCGTTTCCCTATCTCATGATACTGTTGCAGGATATCAACAAGTGCCTCTGTGATTCTACATGGAAGAGTCACAAGTGTTCGTGTCCCAATGCGGATTCGTTCGATATGGTCAATGGATGCCAATTTCGCAAACATTTTATCGAGATAATCATCTGGGAGAATGAATGGATCTCCCCCAGTGACCAACACTTCATTGATATACTTATTTTGGTTGATCCATTCTATTGCAGTATTTATGTCTTCATCTTTTGTTTTTACCTGCGTTGAGGGTTCTAATTCCCAATTCCTTTGACAATACACGCATATCTGAGGACAGACGTTTACTGGTTTAAGGATGACAATTTGAGGGTATCGTCTGGTGATTCCTTCGACGGGGTTTGTTGATTTCTCCCCCATAAAATCCATATCAATGTGTTTTTTTCGATTATTGATAACGTTTATACAATAGGTTTTACTTGGTAGTACTTGTGCTCTTATTCCTCGGTCAGCTCTGGTTCGCCCCCTTTCATTAAACAGGGAGAGATAATACGGTGTTATCTCGAAAGGAATCTGGTTTTGTTCGGCGACCTGTAATCCTTCTAGCTCGTCGTCTTCTAATGATATTAATGAAGATAAGCTGTGTTTCTCTCTTATAATGTGAGTGAGATGCCATTGATATGTTTTCCAATCTGTTTCAGATGCCTGAAAATAGTCTAAAATCTTTTTCTTCAATGTTTTTTGTTTGGATATCAATTCCGGGTCTAATCCGCTTTTATACCTATGTAGATATTCGTTCATTTTTTTTGCATAGCTATCGAGTTTTTCAGACCGCACAATGGAAGCTTCAGCGCTGTCTGATGGGAGAATAAAGACATCATCTGTCTTGTCTGATTTGCCATTTATCCCTTTAAATAAATTGATAAATTCACATATAAAACCGGCCTCAACGTGGTCAACTGCATCTTTTTTGTTTTTTGCAAGATCTATCAGCGCACGAAGTGCTGAAAAATGTGATATTCTTTCGTTTTCCGTCCTAATCACATTTTTTAGAATTTTTATGCATTCTCTGGCGTTAGTTTTTTCAATAGTATGTAATTCTTTAAAGTAATCATCTGCGAAGATACTTGTATAATGACGGTCTAACCTGTTTAAATACTCAAAGATTTTTTCTCTGGCCTCACGGGATGAATCTGATTTTTTAAGGATTATTTTAATAGCGGGGTCGACTTCCCATAAATACTCAATCAGGTCTTTTTTTGAAGATTCTACAATGTTTTGTATCATTTATGTATCCTAATCACCTATGGTTTTATGACTCTTATTTTTTTCCATATCATATTATCAATAATTCTGCTTTTCTACTAAGGACTATTCTAGTAAAAAGCTCATAGTGTATAGTTCTATATTTTTTCCTTTTCCAGACAATCATTACAAATACCATGTACGTCGATTTGGAAATGACAAATGTCCCCGTTTATTTGTTTTTTTAAAAAATCGATTTTATCTATGGTAAAATGCGTTATTGTATCGCATTTTTGGCAGATAAAATGACAATGATTATCTTCGTTATGTGAATAGATCATTTTCCGATCACAAACATAGGAGTGTAGCTCTTTTCGTTTTCGTAAATCCTTTAGAAAACGATACACGGTCGCAATTCCGATGGTTACGTCTTTTTTTTTGATGTTTTCATACAGCTCATCTGCTGTGAAAAAAGAATTCAGTGAGGCTATTTCAGTTTGTATCAGTTCTTTCTGTTTTGTTTTTCTTGATTTTTTCATGGTATTACACAACTCTTATTGATAATGAGAATCAATAATATTTTTAAATAGATATCGACTCAATAACTCTGTTCATAGGGGCGATAGCGATACAAAGAAAAAGAATACTGCTGCTTTCCCTTCAGAGTATCCTCCTATTCAGTCTTGTTTTCAGCGGATGCGTAGAACAACAACAAAAAGAGGGGATTCAAATCCTTGCTACATTTTATCCATTAGCGTTTTTCGCAAACGAGATCGGAGGAGATTATGTAACAGTGACACAACTTATCCCTGACAACACCGACCTTCATGCATGGCAACCGACAGTAGCAGACATTGTTGCAGCCAACGAAGCAGATATGCTTCTGTACAACGGTGCACATCTCGACCATTGGTTCGAAGATGATATTCTTCCAACTATTAATAAAGAAGGAAAAATCATTGTTGAAACAACTAAGGACGTAGAATTCATTGAAAAAACATACGAAGACCATGAGCCGAACGAATCTGACAATACTCTCTACGATCCGCACACCTGGATTAGCCCTTTTATTGCCAGACAACAGGCAGAATCGATCTTCAAAGCACTTATGACAAAAGACCCGCAACATCAGGAATACTATACGCGACGATGGGACCATCTAGAACAGCGATTCCTTTCCATTGACGATGCGTTTAAAAAAGAATTGACGACAAAACAAAAGGATACAATCATTGTGACGCATGCAGCGTTTGGATATCTCGCGGATCGATATGGATTCAAACAATATGGTGTTATCGGGCTGTCAGCTGATGAACAACCCAGCGCATCGACCATAGCAGCAATTGTAAACAAAATGATAGAGCTTGAAGTGTACGTGGTCTATATTGATCCCGTCTACTCAGACATCTACGCTCAGACATTGAAAAATACTATCGAATCAAAAACAAACCAACGGGTACAAATACGTCGTCTCTATCTGATGTCTGGGATAATTGATGGAATGGATTATTTTCAGCAACTTGAACGTAACCTTCAAAACCTAAAAATAGGCCTACAAGCATGACAAACCGCCCGATTCTCTAAAGAAACTCACGATAAAAAAAGAACGTAATACCTATGAAAGAAAGTCCGGTTCTTGAGTTTAGCCATGTCGATGTAATGCGATTAAAAGACCTTGTGATTCAAGATGCAACGTTCACCATTAATAAAGGAGACTATGTAGGTATCGTTGGACCAAACGGCGGTGGAAAAACAACACTGCTCCTTGCGATCTTTGGTTTTCTCCCATTAAAAAACGGCTCTATTCGTTTGTTTTCTAAGAATATACAGACGTTCTCTGAATGGGACCGTATTGCATATATCCCTCAAGGAGCAATACATTTTGACACCCATTTCCCCCTTACAGTGGCTGAATTGGTAAGTCTCGGGAGGATTACTCGTACGAATATAGGAAAATCGTTACGGAAGACTGATTGGAGTGCAGTACGCGAATGCCTAACCCTTATGGGAATTGATGACATTGCTGAAAAAAGAATTGGAAGTTTATCTGGTGGGCAGAAACAACGGATGTTTATTGCAAAGGCTCTTGTCAGAAACCCAGAAATTCTCATTCTTGACGAACCCGTGACAGGGATTGATGCAACGGGATTGGAAAGTTTTTATAAGCTACTAAGCGACCTAAACCTCAGGAAAAACATTACTATTCTAATTGTCTCTCATGATTTATCGAGTGTTTTTTGTCGTATGACAAAAATTCTCTGCGTCAACAAAAACGTTTATATGAGCGATATTACGAAAGAAATCGATCCAAACGTTGCCTTAAAAAAAGCCTATGGTGAACATTTCCATTTTGTATTCCATGAGCATGAGTGTAAAGGGGATTTTCATCATGATTGACTCACTAATTCATGATATCGCTTCGTTGCTTGGGTACCAATTTTTTCAATATGCAGTAATTGGCGGAGTTATTTCCGCTCTTGCGACATCCTGGATTGGGCTGTTCCTTATCCTTCGTCGCGAATCAATGATTAGCGATGGTATCGCCCATACCGCTTTTGGGGGAATCGCCCTTGGTTTGTTGCTTAAGATAAATCCCCTTATCACTGCACTTATCGTTTCAATTATTGCGGTTCTTGGCATCTCATATATGCGGAAAAAGGAACTTGCAAAATCTGATGCTGCCATTGCCGTGATGCTTGCTTTGGGATTTTCAAGCGGTTTGATTATTATAAGTATCGCAGGTGGTTTTAACGTTGAAATCTTTAGCTATCTGTTTGGCTCAATCCTTACCATAGACCAAACCGATCTTCTTATTGTCTCTGTTCTTGGTTTTGCATCTATTTGTTTCTTTGGAGTATTCTATAAAGAACTACTGTCTATTACATTTGATGAGGAATCAGCAAAGGTCACGGGCATACCGGTTATGTACTTCACTTTTTCCTTTAACCTCCTCGTCGCATTTACGATTGCGCTGTCAATAAAGGTCATCGGGGTGATTCTTGTTGTTGCTCTTATGGTGTTGCCTGGACTTGCAGCTCTGCAACTGAGACGATCGTTTCGAGGGACCATGATTGTGACCGTTTGTTTTTCAATTCTAAGCGTGATCATAGGCATTTTTTTTTCTGCTGTGTATAATGTCGCAACAAGCGGTGTAATCGTCTTTACTGCTGCAGGAATTTTTTTGTGTGCTGCAGTATATCATAAAGTTCGATACACTGCCTAGCGAAGGAATTTTTATCTCTTGAGTTACCATTGAAGTTTATTTCTAAGTATTGTAAGACACCTTGCTAAAACAAAATATTTATAAGCTCTAGAAGAAATGTTTACCTATGAATTGGAGAAGACTTCTGTTTAATCCATACGCAATTGTGGTTTTTTTTCTTGTTATCGCCTTTCTCATCATCTTTATAAGTCTGTATATTTTTTAAAAGTAATCAATACAATCTTGTCACACTATAATCTGCAAGTGCAATAAGAATCTCTTTGCTTTCAGAAGAATCTACGCTGTCAAGACATCTCTTTGCTGCTTCTCTGAATTCCTCTAACTTATTTTGAGCATAGTCGATAGATCCATATGTTCGGAACAACTCGATTACTTCCCGTACATCCTCTTGATTTGCATTTTCGTTTCCAACAACAGCCATCATCGTATTTTTGTCGTCTTCATTGACTTCTGATAATGCGTGGACCAGCATCAGGGTACGTTTTCCATTAAGGATGTCGCTTCCGATCATTTGTTTTCCTAAGATGCTCTGTTCAGTAAGGATATTGAGCAAATCATCTTTAATTTGAAACATTAGACCAAACAGTGTCCCGTATTGAGCAAGGTTCTCAACTTGTTTACTAGTGCCTTTGCCAATCAACGCTCCTCCTTTTCCAGCAAGCAGATAGAGTTGGGCTGTTTTCTTCTCAATCATTCTCATGTATTGAGGGATCGTTACATCTGATCTGACAGCGAATTCGATGTCCAGGGCTTCACCTTCATAGAAGTCTTTAGCAGCTTCGGCAATTGACCGAATAATCTCCTTATACGTCACTGAATTTAGCTCTGGAGGTGCCATGTAGGAGAGCATCCGGTATGTCTCCCCGATAAGTGCGTCTCCTGCAAGAATCGCAAAAGGTATCCCAAATTTTTCATGGGTTGTTTGTAGTCCTCTTCGCCATTTGTCCTTATCAATGATGTCGTCATGAACAAGTGTTGAGTTATGCATGTATTCCAAGGCGATTCCAAATGGGATGGTGGTTTCTGGTACACCACCAACTGCCTCACAGGAAAGCATCGCTATGATTGGACGAAGCCGTTTTCCGCCCGATAATGGAATCCACCGTAACGCATCATAGAATATTTCTGGCTCTCGTGGTGTAAGATTCCCTGTCAATGCCCGATCAAAAATCTTTGCTCGTTCTTTGAGTATCTCCTCCAAATCCATTGTTACTCCCTCAGCTGATGACAAGTTGTATATCTGATTCCAATGCTAATCCGAGAAACTCCGCCATTCGTATCACCTTTACATTATCCAACAGCATTGCTTCTTTTAAACCCGCGGAGATCATTGATGTATAGCATACATAAAAATGGGCGCCCATATCTCTTGCCTGATACATAAGTTCGGCAAGTACAACCCCTCCTTTTCGTTTAATGGATGTTTCTTTCCATACGATTGGTGCTTCTCCCCAATGAGTGCGTCGTGGTTTATATGATTTCTTTAGAATATTGATTCCTCGTGACGTGAAAAATATGGAGACTTTCATTCCCATTTCGACGCCAGCTACTGTAAAGTTAAAGGCAGTTAACGCTTTATCGTACGTATCCTCGGTGACAATAATGAACATGGAACCTATCTTTTTTGTGATGGCCCGCTGCATTGTTTTTTCGTATTCCTTCCGTATTTCCTCTGGAATTACTTCTTCTGGCATCGATTATCCTCTGAGACTACATATTCTATCTTCTATAAGTATTTTAATACAAAAACCTCAAATTCGGATGCGAGAAAAAAATTTTTCTTATTAAATATTGGGGGTGAGATTTATGAAGAGAGAGGATAAGGATTGTACAATAAGGTTTTAATAATCGTAGGTTTATAAAGATTATAAGATACAAATATGTCCCCCTGGAATACAGTACCTTGGAATACGGTTCTTGCTATCATTGGAATATCACTATTTATTCCAAGTATTCTTGCATTTATCTTTATTCGATTGAAACGGTATGAGGATTTAGGTTTATCTATAGGAGTCTTTTTGCTGATTTTGGGTGTTATTGCCTACGGATATCTCATTCCTTCTCAGGTTATTGATGAAACAAGACTTCCTGAGGACTATTTCTGGGAAGACCAGGGATCTGTACATTATTGGGAGCGAAATGGTCTTTTTATCAGGGGAACAGATCAAACAACTATACCATTTTTTATACGATGGATGTTGCCTCAACGCGCACCGATTGAAAAGAATTTTATTGGCCGTGAAGTAATCCATGTCTCTTCGTTCAATCAGAAGGAACGCACCGCATTAATACATGATGTGATCTATGACGATACCGGTGCAATTCTCCGTGTTATAAACGAGACGCAAAAGGTTAGTGAATGGTTCTGGGTTGATGCTCACACATCTAACCTAAAATTTTCGAATGTAGACGCTGGATATATGAACATTCCTCCGATTGGCGATAAAGTAAATAATGTCTCGGTAGGGTGGGTGGAGTCCAATGGAGAACAGAACGGGGAAGAAAGCGTTGTTCTCGTGCGTGATATGCAGCGTATTAAAAACGGATTCATCGATGGTGTTGAAGTCTCGGTGTGGCGCTCTGATATCTACAGCAAACAAATCACCTGGCATGGAGTTACATATTTCTGTGATGAGACGCTCCAATTTACTGTCAATCAAGCATCAGGATATGTCATCCATGTATATCGTCGTCTTGTTCTTTCAGCGTATCTCTCACAGTTTTTACAGTTGTACTATCCTTCATCGATGCGTTCCCGGGTGATTACAAATTATTTAAAGGTAAATGATCCCATCGGTGAGGCAGCGATATTAACATACAACACCACAGCGGATTCAATGAATAGACATCTTGAAGCGGCAAAAGATATCAACAATCTGAAAACGTATGTTCCTCTCTGGGTATGTATCCCTATCTTTTTTGTCGGTTTTGCCCTTACATGGCGTTTTTTTGGTCGTAGTTACTACTGGAAGCGATACAGAGGATACGAACAGATAGATGCGTCATCGCAACGCAGAAAAAAACGAAGATCTACAGGCAGAAAAGCTCTTGCGATAGGGATGTGTTCCGTTCTTCTTATATCCTCCATTGGGTACTTCATATACCAAAATAGTATGACCCCCAAAGAAGATATTCAAATACCGACGATACCAGGAGAAATGCCCATTTCTGGAGAGGATCCAGAACCGACACCACCAGGGACCAACCGGTTAATTGACTCAGGGAGACATATCCTTCTACCTGAAGATGAAGGGTTTCATAAAGGAAGTCGACGAGAATGGTGGTATTTTAATGTGTTTTTTAATGATCCTGACAGCGACCTACAAGGATACTCGCTTGTGGTGAGTTTCAATCAGATGAAGTTCTTTGATATTCGGTTCTTAAAACCAGACAATCTCTTCATTCTCTTATTTGATGATTCGAGTAACGGCTACGATTTTAGTATATTTAACAAACGAAGAGGAACATTACAGGCAGGTGGCCCTGGTGTTGATGTTACATTTCAAAATAGTTGGATAAAAGGATTGTATCCCTCATGGCAGGTCCATGTAGTCAATAATGAAAAAAACTTTGTCGTAGATTTGGAGTTTACTGCAGATTTTCTGCCGGTATGGGTTGAGGGAAGAAGTGCGAATCTACCGATAGCAAGCCTCGCAACCGGGGGGGATTATTATGTTCCCCGTTGTAAAGTAACAGGCAATATAACTTGGGATGGAAGCCAGTATCGTGTTGCTGGCATCGGCTATCACGATCATGTCTGGCAAAGTATTGTCCCTCGATCGGTTTCAAAAGGATGGGATTGGGCGAATCTTCATTTTGATAACGGATGGGAGATGTACGTATCAAAATTTGTTCTCCGTGCTCCATTCAAGCTATCTTTTGATTCTATCATAATTTCCCCGAACAATCGGAATATCACTGAGTTTAACCATTTTGATATTACCTATACAGAAACTGCTAATCCCCTAGGGATGCCTCTCCTGAAGTATCCAAAGAAGCTTCATATAGAAGCAAAACGAGATGATATGGTTTTAAAATTGGATATCGTAGTCTATAATACCTATGAAAAAGTGTGGAGAGTTGCACGAACCGGTATGTTTGAAGGTCCCTGTTATGCCACAGGTACATTTTCCTGGCCAGGTCATACCGTGGAATTAAACGGATTTGGACTAAGTGAATTTACTCGTGTGAAATATATTTTTGGTTTACCTGGTATTATTCGAAAGATATAAACACAACAGTTGAAACATTTGATTGATTTTTTTCTAGCATTTATATCTATTCATCTATAGAAAAAATTTATATAATGATAAAGGAATTATAAATACACCACGTAAGGGGATTCCAATGAAGAATAACGCAAAGACACTAATTATTTTAGGAATGGTATTTATAGTAGTTACTCTAAGTATCGAACCTATACATGCTGATCAGACCAACAAAGAACTATCTTTTCAGAACAATCGAATATCTACGGAAAACATCGTAGCAAATATCTCAGTTACTTGGGACTCATTTCTGCGTAGATTCTCAAAGGAAGACCTCGAACCGATAGTAACGTTTAACCAAAGTGGTACAAGAGATTTCTATTTCCCTGAGATTAATGGGATGATACCACACATAAACTTCTCGGTGATCTGCAAGCATCGATTGAATTATAAAGTCTTATTTCCTCGTTTTACTCGCGTGTATGTAGCGGTCTCCTTCAATGGTTCGTATATTCTGCTAAATCAATCAATTAATAATAGATGCAAAAGTTCAGAATGGGAGTATATAAACTATTCCATTGCATCGAATGATGAGTTTATACCTCTTATCACCAATGGTCAAAATATAACCCTGACCGTTGAAGTTGGAGCGTATTTCTTTTTCTTCAGACTGTGGGGAGATATTCTATCTTTAGATCCAATTACAATCCATCCACTCCCACTGCCTTCATAATAAAATTTTTTAACAGATATGACATGTCTCTTCACTATGAAAGAACAATACCATATTTTTTGGGAGATGATGTTAGTCTTTGCCTCAATATTAATATTTAGAAGTGTCTGGCTTCTTCTTGATATCCATTTGGACTCTTCCTATTTGATACATCTGCTACTCATAGGGATCGTCCTTGCGATACCGCCGTTATATGTCTTAAATAGACATTTAAACAACAAAGAAGACCCTTAGAGTTTTTTATGAATCGAGCCAATCATCGATGCTGCAGTAACGATCGCTGCTGAAACAACCATCCAATCACCAGAGACCTGGAGTTGTAGGATGTCTACTGCGGTGAATTTAACTATCCAAAGAGAGATAAGGAAAAAAAGTAACCCAAAAAGCACTAAAACTATCGACGAAATGATTAGTATCACAATATCCGCTGCAACTGCCTTTATTCCTATCGATTCCATGTTTTTTTTCACCTCTTTTTCATTTTTATGTCCGAAATAATTTCGGATGCTAGTCGTTTTCCCCTAAAGTATCTCATAAAAAAAAGTGAAATACCAAGCAAACACCCAAGTACTACAAGGGTCCCGATTCCTTCAGCTACAGTGCCAAGTACAGATAAGCTTCGGGCAAAACGCCAAGACCCAATATCAACATGGAGAAGAAGACCAGCAATCAATGTAATAATTAAGACCACAGGGATAACATACTTCGTTATCGGATATATAACATTCACCCATTTTTTTGAATCATCTACCTCAGATTGTAAGACCGTCCTCGGAACAAACCAGGTAAATACCACTGCTACAATAAGCGCTGTAATGGGAAGCCCATAGGTTCCTAACGTCTCATCCATAAAGTCAAGGATTTTGACACCACTGACGCTTAAATTTATCGTTGTATAGCTTAATGCTGCTGGTAAACCAACAAAAAAAAGCAGGACAGTAAGCAGGATACTTGTCTTTTTCCTGGAGAACTTTGTAACACTCATAATTGAGGCTACGTTCACCTCAAGCATGCTTATCGCTGAGGTTAATGCTGCAAAAAAGAGTAACAAAAAGAACGCTATTGCGAGCGCTTGTCCATAGGCCATCATTTCAAAAGCCCGTGGCAGAGTTGAAAAAGCAAGCTCAGATCCCATCGTAGGTTCTAGACTAAAAGTAAAAACAATCGGGAAAATAATCAATCCTGCGAGCATGGCAATCATAACATCGGAAAACGTGATAATCAATGAGGAACGCGGGATATTTGTTTTTTTATCAAGGTAACCGCCATACGTAATAAGGGTCCCAAAACCAACAGATAGCGAAAAGAACGCCTGACCAAACGCAGCACTCCATATCGAAGGGTTCGAAAGGACCGAAAAATCCGGTGTCAGAAAAAAAGCCACTCCATCAGAGAAACCAGCAAGAGTCGTAGCAAAAACCGCTAATGCAATAAGCAGGATGATTGAGAAAGGAATCAAAAAAATTGATATGCGTTCTATTCCTTTTTTTATTCCAAAGGACACGATAACACCTGTGATGACTACAGTAAGAAAAAAATACAGCAGAGGCTCATAGGAATTCGTAAATTGAGAAAAACTAACGTCATTTGTTGTAACTGATGAGATGACAAACCCTAAGGTCCAACCGGTGATAACAAGATAATAGCTCAGGATTAGAAACACAGAAATACAAATCAACCATCCGAAGATCTGGAATTTTTCTTTTATTGCAGTGAACACAGAAATGACATTGCTTTGAAAATGTCGCCCAATGGAAAGTTCAAGAATCATCAGAGGAATTGCAAAAACACAAACCGCAAAGAGATAGGGTATGAGATAGGCGCCACCACCGTTCTGTCCGACAACAGAGGAAAATCTCCATATGTTTCCGATACCGACAGCCGAGCCTATTGTTGCTAGGATAAAACCAAGCTTACTTCCCCATTGGTCCTGAGCCACCATAGAGCCCCTCATTTTATGTAACTTTTATGGTACTGTTCTCAAGGAAGACCGTTTGAGTTGGGAACGCGATTTCAATGCTTTCTTTCTCAAAAGCTTCTGCGATTCCGAAATTAATCTGTTGTTGAACATCCATATATGTATTGTAATCAGATGAATCGATGTAATAGACGATTTCAAAATTCAGGCTATATGCCCCAAACTCTCTGAAATGAATCCGGTCTATCTGGCATAACTGACATTTTCCTATGATATCTCGGATCATTCCTTCGATCTTCTTTAGTTTCTCTATTGGAGTCCCATATGTGACTCCGACAGTAAAAACAATCCGTCTTTTCCTCAGTTTTTTATAATTATGGATGTTTTTATCAAGGATAGCTCGATTAGAGATAACAAGTTCCTCGCCTCGCAGGAGTTTTATTCTTGTCGATTTCATGCTGATATGCGTAACGGTCCCTGCATCATCACCGATGACGATGAAATCACCGATTTCAAAGGGTCTATCAAAGAAAATGGAAAACGCACTAAACGCGTCAGATAACACGTTCTGCAGAGCAAATGCAATTGCAATACCACCGACCCCCAGACCAACCAATGCACCTGATAAATCGATTCTGCTCAGATAAAGAATGATAAGGAACGCGAAAATATACACGACTCCGTGAAGCAATTTTCTAAAGACAAGAAGGATATTCACGCTGACTGGTTTTTCCTTTTTCTTTGTTTTTCTCTCTACATACCATGCAAGAAGCACATTAATAACACGAGTAATAATATAGGCGATAAGCAAAATCTCCAAACTTAGAAAAATAAAGCTTGTATAGACCAAATAAACATCGAGAAATACAAGTTGATCTACTGCTGTCCATGAGCCGACAAGAATAACTAAGAAATAGATTGGTCGTTTTATGTTTTTGATGATTTCATCATCTATGGTCGTTTTCGTTTTCTTTGCCCATTTAGAGAAATAATGCTCGAATATATGAAAGACAATCCATCCAATAATCAACGCGAGAATAAATAGGACACCTGCGGCGATAGCTTGTCCAATTATCGGATCGGATGTGATGTTTTTTTCCTGTAGGAATTCAGTGAAGAACTCCCCTAAATTTATTGTGATGTTCATTGGAATCAAAAACCAGTAGATACTATTGATTTTTTTAATTTTTGGTTCATCCAAATAATATCAAGAAATTATTTTTTAGGATTTTTATTTCATTTGCTGCGATTGGTTCATTGATCTAGAATATCCGAACGATGTGAAAGGCTTTTCTTAATAAGGAAATATGATATCCCTATTGAAACGATGATTGCGGCGATGCCGAAAAATATTTCGGCGGGTGTCGTTGCATAATCGATAAGAATGATTTTTCTTGCGGCAACAATTAACGCAACAAGCAGCACAACCTCAACATGAACAACATGCTCCTTTGTATACATTTTCAGTGTTTCGAGGAGTTCAACACCAACCAGGACGAGGAAAAACAACCCGAAGAGATCGATAATCAGTCTTTGAAAGTCCACTTCACTGAAATTAAACACAAGCATATTTACTAAGGTCCATGCGACAAATATAGTAGAAATGAATACTACAATTCCAAGCATCCACATGAGTATAAGAATAATCATTTGTTTAAAACGTTCAAAGGTGAAGATTTTCTTTTTCCCAATCATAAAAACTGAAAGGAATAATCATTTAATAATCTTTGTTGATTTTTACATAAAAAACGCATTTTTATGGAGAAATCAATGGGAGCAAAGAAATCTATCGGCTCATGGATATCTTTGCAAAAAGAAACGTATTAATGAGAGCGGAACGAATAAAAATCTATGTTCATCTCATCGATATATTTTTTAATATTTGACCAATGTTTTCAACCGACATTTCAAGCATTACATAATCCCCGATATCGACGACATGATGCATCGATATATGAAGCTGGGAACCACACAGTACACAGTTATCTTTTTTGACCGTCTCCAATGTATCTTTTTTAATTTTTATTAAAAGTGAAGGCACAGTCCAGACCACGGTATCAATTTCCATATCCTCCACTGTACCAACGACCTTCCCCTCTCGCCCCAGTACTTCTAAACCAAGAAGCCGTTCAGCAGAGATTTTCTTATTATGGGGAAGAAAATACAAACCTAATTGCTTAAGTGGATAAAGCAGTATGACTTTGTCTTGGACGGATTTGATCTCCTCGATTTTGACATCAAGAAAAAGCGATGAAAAGAGCGGTTTTTTCTTCTCTAAGGTCTTTGCCATCTTCGTTTTGATTTTTACCGTTAGGCCGATAATTCTTCGTTCTTCTGTAATTATGGCACTTTGCACGGTTCCAATAATATGACCATCTGCACTAATCACTTCTTTTTTTCGTAATTCAGATAAATATGTCATAATCTCCTCCTATTTAATTGATGAAATAATTCCAATTTTTATTTCTCACCACGCTGCTAGGTTAACTCCTATCTGCAGATAGAATACCATCTGATGTTAATAAAATTTTTGCATTGTGTAATAAATCAGATTAGGGTCTGTCTAATGAAGCCGCTTTCTCATTAGACGGAGAATACGCCTATCACCTCCTTTTCTTGAAAAATGAGAAATATATTTTGTTCATATCATCCAACACCTTAGTGAGAGATAGGAG
>Ga0068714_10002118_pt1 | contig 26432 bp, 18 predicted proteins | sample MTBNYHSulfiMetaG_FD_62988 | JGI IMG/M metagenome (GOLD analysis project Ga0068714, IMG submission 62988) | Enrichment culture microbial communities from rom New York Harbor, USA that are MTBE-degrading - MTBE-NYH (New York Harbor Sulfidogenic)... | ecosystem: Environmental > Aquatic > Marine >... | reverse complement strand
TAATGCGGCAAATATCTTCAAAGATGTAATGTCGGTTTTTGAGCAGAGTGACCTAGTTTTGGGCAACCTCGAATGCTCGCTGGAAGGAGGCTTCGGCACAGTCCCTACTGAGCCACGCGTAATTTCTAATCCCGAGCTTATGAACTGCATAAAGACCGCTGGTTTTGATATTGTGGCACTGGCGAATAATCACACCTTCGATTGCCTGCTGGAAGGCTTCCATCGCACAAAAAGGCAACTTGAAGAGCTGGGCATCAGATATTTTGGAGCAGGAGATAACCTTGACGAAGCGGCAGCGCCGGCCATTATGGAAGTTAAAGGAATTCGTTTAGGCTTTATCGGTGCAGTTGACAGAAGCACCGGCCCAAATTCATTCGCCGGCTCAAACCAATATGGGGTGGCTCCTCTGGTATTGGATCGTATGGCAGACCAAATTCGACACCTGAGCAGCATAGTCGATCACACTATTGTTTCTCTCCACTGGGGCAAGGAAAGATTTCTTATTCCGTCACCCGAACAGGTCCAGCAGGCGCATGCGTTAGTCGATGCCGGCGCTTCGATAGTTCTGGGCCATCACCCCCATGTTGTACAAGGACTGGAAATGTATCGCGGCTGGCCCATTATCTATTCGCTGGGCAACTTCGTGGCGAGCGAGGTATATTTTACCGACGGGGATAAAGTTTGCTGGAACCGCACGGAACGAACCGGATGTATCCTAATCGTAGAAATGGACTCCAAAGAGATAATAAGTGTAAAGCAAATTCCAACATACGATTCCGGCCGCCACATCGAGATTGACCAGACAGTTTTCGGACAGAAATTTATCACCCGCGTCAATACAATGATAGAACGCGGAGTTACTCCAAATCGGTATCGATGGGAGCATCTGCGAGTTAATACTCTCAAACCTATCCTTAACTATTTGAGGTGGTCCAAATTGAAATCCTTACGCTTTCGCAAAATTAGAGACGCTCTCGTCAGGATATTTTGTTCGGCTAAGATAAAATAAGGCCGGGTCAAATGCAAGTACAGGTTTTCATATTGCCTGACCATCTGGTTAAAAGAATGTGACTGGCAGGCTACTTTTTGGCCTGCCTGGGCGAGTTTTTGGGCTAAAAGGGAGTCATTAAGCAGGATAGAGAGCATTTTTGACCACGAATTTACGTCACTCGGGCCGGCTAATAGGCCGGTTTTGCCATCTTCAACCAAATCTACCAAGCCGACCGTCCGGCTGGCGATAATCGGCAGTCCCGCAGCCATCGCCTCCAGCACGGACATGGAGCAGCCCTCCCAAAGGCTCGGCTGAACATAGATATCCGCGGTTTTAAGCAACCGCTCAATATCGCGGCGAAATCCCAGGAAAATTACCCGCTCTCGTATAGACAGCTTATCCGCCAGGTCTTCCAGCCGGGGCCGCTCAGGACCGTCACCCACTATCAAAAGCTGCCATTTTTGATCCGGGCTAAGTTTTGACAAGGCAAACAGAAGGGTATCAAGCGATTTAACGGGATCGAGCCTGCCGACAAATATAAAAGTCTGTCGCCCCGGATTTAACCATAAATCCTTTAACTGTAGTTGGTTAGCACCAGCGAAGGAGTCGTAATCTACTCCATTTGGTATAACTCTTAGGTGGGAGGCGGGGACATGGCTGCAGCGCAGGACATGCTGATAAACCGACCTGGAATTGCATAAAGTTAATCGGCTAAGTCGGCAGGTGAGATTTTCCAGGATCAAATGCCAGTTTTTACCCTGCTCAGCGGTACGGATGGAGGCGATGATACAAGGTACCTGCAGCAGATTACCCACAATCCGGCCAATAAAATTGGCATGGACGAGAAAACAATGCAATATCTGGGGTCTTAATTTGATAATAAGAGCGGCCAGACGGAGCAGGACCTGCAGGTCCCAGATTCCGCGGGCCCCCAGGGCATAGGTGGGAATCGCGTTTTGCCGTAATTCCTGAGCAACCGGACCGACAGGGGCGAGTGAGGCAACATGCACATCAAATTTATCTCGGTCGAGCCCGCAGGCTAACCGCTTAACCGCCAGCGGGGTGCCGCCGATCTGGAGATCGGTTATCAGGATAAGGATCCGGATTCGCATAATAGCGGCAATAGTAACATATCTCGATAATCAAGAGCAGCGAAAATCCGGGCCTGAAAAAGGGGGCTTTTTCGCCAATTCAGGGGTTACACCAGGATGAAAATTATAAGTAAATAACAAATCAGGGTTGCCGTCGATAGCGACGACTGGATCGCAGTCTAACCAGAATCCCGGCCAGGAGCAGATAGGCAAGGCTTAAAGGTTCCGGCGTGTGGGTAATATGTAATTGCCAATTATCCAGGGTGCCGGCGTCATAATAGGCCATATCGCATATCCGCAGCGTCCATGGGCCCCAGGGATCGTAACCGTTGAAACTGGCGAGAGAATAACCAGTCGCTACCTGAAAAACCCCGGTATAGGGCGGCTGACCATTACAGAGCGGCGCCAGAGCGTCATCATCGAATATGGTGCCGTGCATATTGGAATGCGGGTCGCGAAAAGGCGTGGGCCAGACCTTCTTCAGGACAATTTCCCCGCCCCAGGGGGATAACAACTCTATCTGGAGGTCGCTAACCTCGCTATGGGTGATGTCCAGATAAACATCGATATCCGAAATAATACAATGTTGCGGAACCAGCAAGTGTGCCTCGACCACGCCGGGCAAACCCGCGATTTCGTCAGGGATGGGTAATTGCTGAAAATCGCCCCCAACATTAAGCACGGCAGCGGACAGCATCCCTGCCATTGCCCAATAACAGTATAGGACCGACAATATGAGGACAGATCTCATTTGGGCTCTCTCTCCCGTGAACAACCAAAATGAGAAGATCGAACAGCGGTGGCTTTTGTCCTGCCTTATAACATAGTCTTCCCTTTTGAGGCAAATATTTTTTTATAAAATTACCTTCAGGCCATCATACGCCAGTCGTATATCCGCCGGCATAAGCTTCTCCTGCTGACGATGGCTGACCTGATGGGCCAGGTGCACCAGAAAAGTCTGTTTTGCCCCGATTCGCTGGGCCAGTTCCTGGGCCTGAGCCAGTGACAGATGGGCGGGATGCGGCTTATGCCGCAGGGCGGACAGGACCAGAAGCTCCACGCCGGCGAGCTTGCGGAGGGTATCATCCGGCATGGCACTCAGGTCCGTGCAATAAGCCAATGGCCCCATGCGAAACCCTGTACTTAGGGCCCGGCCGTGCGGCAAAAGCAAGGGTATGATATCGCAGCCCCAAAGGGAAAACCGGCCGATTTCCATGTCGATGGCATTAAAAATCAAGCGGGGAAGGTCGGGATTTTTGCCCGCCCGGTCCGCCTGGGCGTAACCGAATACCTTTTCCAATGCGGCAAGGTGCAGTGGCGTGGCATAGAGATTGATAGGCTCGCCCTGGATCTGGTTGAATCGGCGAACGTCATCCAGGCCGAAGATATGATCCGCATGGGTGTGGGTAATCAGGATCGCGTCCAGCCGACGAACATCATTTTGCAGGCACTGCAGGCGAAGCTCAGGGGTAGCATCAATAAGAACATTATGGCCGTCAAGACTTACCAATATGCTGGTGCGGGACCTCTGGTCACGGGGATCGTCACTACGACAAACCGCACAATCACAGCCGATAATGGGAATACCCTGGCTGGTGCCGGTGCCCAGGAATGTAATCTCAATGCCCATATTTAACCAACATGACAAAAGATTCTCTTTGGGGTGAAAAAACTACTTCCCGAAAAGGCTAACTTCGGCATTTATAACAAGTTAGAGCGACTTTAATAATAGATTTAACGGGTTTTTTAAAACATTTTGTTTATGGTAACATTATAATTCAGGGTTACACATAAATTGACGGAACAAAATAAAGCCGATATACGTAAGTCTCTCTATTGCATTATAAGACATTATGCTATCATAAATTAGAATGAATAATCCTGAAAGCTCAAAATCACAGGACAATCCCCTTTCGCCGGAGCCTAAGCTTTTCCATCTGGTAGTGAAAGGCGGCGTGTGGGTATTTTTTTTAAAAGTTACCCAGTACCTGCTTACCACCGTCAGACTGATTGTATTATGGCGACTGCTGCAGGTGGAAGACTTCGGCCTGATCGGTATTGCGCTCTTGGCAATGGCGACGATAGAGACATTCACTAAAACCGGTTTTCAGGACGCCTTGATTCAAAAAAAGGAAGATATCCGGTCTTATCTTGATAGCGCCTGGACGGTAGGTCTTATCCGGGGAACAATACTTTTCCTGTTATTATATTTTATCGCTCCTTATGCCGCGGCTATCAAAACTCCGCCGGATAAAATCGGTATCGCTACCGGTATGATTCAACTTGTCAGTTTTTCCTTTCTCCTGCAGGGGCTGAGCAACATCGGGATAATTTATCTGCAAAAGGAGCTGGATTTCCGCAAACAATATGTTTTACAAATCTTCGCTACGCTGGCGGATGTAATAGTGTCGGTGGCCATAGCCCTGATGTATAAAAGTGCTTGGGCCCTGGCCTGGGGATTGCTGGCGGGCAATATCGTCCGCTGTGGATTTAGCTATGCAATCCATCCCTACCGGCCGCGCTTTAAAGTGGACTGGGGCCTGGCTCGATCACTATTTAGCTACGGCAGATGGATCTTCGCGTCAACTATCCTCGTTTTTCTGCTGAGCCAGGGGAACGACTATTTTGCCTGGGTATATTTAGGAATAACCGCATTGGGGTACTACCAAACTGCATATAAAATATCTAATTCACCCGCTACGGAAATAACCAATGTAATATCGCAGGTGATTTTCCCCGCCTATGCCAAGATGCAGGATGATATACCCCGTTTGAGGGACGCTTATCTAAAGGTCCTCCAGTTAATTACATTTTTATCTTTTCCGTTAGCCGGGTTGATATTTATCATGGCCCCGGATTTTATCACCTTGTTCTTTAAAGAGAAGGGACTGCCCCTGATTGCCCTGGTGCAAATCCTGGCCTTCAAAGGTCTTATGCGTTCTTTCGGAGCGACAACTGGGCCTTTATTTCAGGCTATCGGAAAACCCCAAATAAATACCATAATACAGGTGGGCCTATTGATATTACTCGTTTTATTCATTTACCCCTTCAGCAAGACCTGGGGAATTAACGGTACGGCGTGGGCAGTGGTAATAAGCAGCTTGCTTACCCAGCCATTCAGCATATATCTTACCATAAAAAACCTACATTGCCGTACTTGGCATATATTAAAAGTACTTTTCTATCCCTTTGCAGGAACGCTGGGCAGTATAATGGCGGTAGGAGCAATGAAATATTTTATCTTTACCCAGCCAACCTATGTTTCGTTTTTTCTGCTTTCGCTGCTGGGAATTTTAATTTATATAATTATGATACTTTTCTGCGATCGGGTCTTTGGCTATGGGATGAAAAAAATAATGCAGGAACAATTAGCGACTATTTGTTCTCGCTAATAAATGAAGTATTTATTAATAATATTAAATGCGAGCAATAAGCCTGCAAACTTTAAAATAATTACCAAAGTAATCGCCTATGAATAAAAAGGTTCTTTTGATCGGCATCGACGGTGGGACATGGTCGATTCTTAAACCCGCCATGGATGATGGTTTTATGCCCGTTCTCAACAGCATGGTTGCCGGCGGTGCGTCAGGGATACTGCATTCGACGCTGCCGGCGATTACCCCGGCGGCGTGGGGCAGTTTTCAGACCGGGTGTAATCCCGGGGCCAACGGCGTTTTTGATTTTCTCTATTTCAATAAAAAACCAAAAACCTCCCACTTTGTAAATTCCCGCCAGCTGAAAAATTCCTTCTGGGACATTGCGGGATCGGCCGGTAAGCGGGTCTGCATCATCAATGTACCTATGACATATCCGCCCAAGCCGGTTAACGGCTATATGGTTACAGGGATTCTTACCCCTTCGATGGATAGTGAGTTTACCTGGCCGCGGGAATTTAAAAAGGAGCTGCTGGCGGCAGTGCCGCAATACCACATCATTCGGCTGGGCAAGGTCAAGTTGGTAACCACGGATGAACAAGTAGATGAGTTTTTGCAACAAATGATCGAAGTGGTAGAAAATCGCAAAAAAGCGGCGATTATGCTGTTAAACAAGGAACCTTTCGATCTGTTTATGGTGCATTTTCAGGCGCCGGATATTGTCCAACACGCCCTCTGGGATTATCTGGATGACCAATCCAGTCATTTCGAAGCGGCAAAACGCCGTCATATCTTCGACCGTTTTTGGGGGCTGTTGGATAAAAATATTGCCGATGTCCGACAGGCATTCGCCCAAACCGCAGGCGATAATTTTCTCACCCTTATCATATCCGACCATGGTTTTCAAAGTCATCGGGCGCGATTCAATCTGGGTAATTGGCTATATCAGGAGGGTTTTTTAAAATTACACTCTCAACCTCCTAAGGCGCCCTGGTTAAAAAAAGTCACTCGTACCCTGCGGGTGGGGAAAATACTGAGCTATTTCCTTTCCAATGATATTTCGGCTAAGTGGCAGCAGTCGCTGAATCTGAATGTTTCTGAGATTAATTGGCCGCAAACACGGGCCTATGCCATTGGCCACAGTAATGAGGGCTTTATATATTTAATGGAAGAGCAATCCTCCCTGCAACAAGCGACCGCGGCGGAATTGACCGCCAAACTGATGGATATTCATGACCCGCAGACCGGCACGCGAATTATTGAGAAAATACACCGTAAAGAAGATATTTACTCCGGCGAGTTTATGGATATCATGCCTGATCTGGTAATCGAGCCGGCGGCAGGTTATTCTTGTAGCGGGGCGTATCAGAAAGGTGCGGAGCTTTTCCACCGGGTACGGCCCGAAACCGACTTTCATATGGGCAAGCATCACAAAGACGGCATATTGGTGGCTGAAGGAAATGATATTCAACCACAACATGACATATCAGCCAGGATAATTGATATGGCGCCGACCATACTATATTATCTGGGATTGGCGGTCGATCCCCGAATAGAAGGCAGGGTGCTGAATAATCTATTCAGAAAGTCAGGCAACCATCAGGATTTATTAAAGGTATCCGGGCAGATGCCGCCTGTGGAACCAACACCCTCAACCGAGGATGTTTATTCCCGTGAGGAAGAAAAAGAAATCGCCCAGCGGTTAAAAAATCTGGGGTATATGTAAATAAAACCACCGGCAATTTTGACCATGATAAAATAAAATAAGACCATCATGAAAATAGCTTTTCTCGTTAATGAATTTCCTGTTCTCTCGGAGACTTTTATTTTAAATCAGATCACCGGCCTATTGGATCTGGGACACGAGGTAGAGATATTCGCCCAATCCCATCCCGGCCAGGCCATGGTTCATCGTGACGTGGAAAAATATAATCTCATGGAGCGGGTCCACTATCTGCCCAAAGTTCCAAAAAATAAAATTATAAGAAGATTCAAAGCTTTGCTAATCACTATGATTTATCTTCTCTGGTTTCCCGTCAAAACATTCAAGGGATTGAGGATTTTGCTTTCGCGTAAAGAAGGCTTTTCCTATGAATTGTTATATTTAATCTTTTACTTTTTACCCAAAAAATTTGACATTATTCAATGTCACTATGGTTTTATCGGAGTAAACGGAACCTATTTGAAAGAGGTAGGCATAAAAACCAGGCTGGTGACTATGTTCCACGGTTATGATATCCGCACAGGTTTAGAAAAAGGGGGAGCAATTTACCGAAGACTTTTCAAATTCGGTGACTGTTTTCTGTCAATATCGCAGTACAACTATCGAAATCTTGTGGATATGGGAGCCGATGCCGGCAAGATAGTTTATCATCCGGTGGGAATCGATTTGGGAAAATTTACCTACAAATGGGATCGGCCAGTTTCATTCTCCGCTGCAACGATAATAATAATTACTGTTGCCCGCCTAGTTGAGGAAAAAGGATTGGAATATGGAATCGAAGCAATAGCGCAGTTACATAATAAATACCCCGCAATTAAACTGACATACAACATTATCGGAACCGGGCCGCTGGAAAAAAAACTAAGAGAATTGACGAATAAGGCAAATTTAAACGGCGTGGTATTTTTTTTAGGTCCTCTGAGCCAGGAAGAAATTGGAAGAAAATTGCAAGAAGCTCAGATATTTCTTTTGCCCAGTGTCGCTGAAGCGCTACCCGTGGTGCTAATGGAGGCTCAGGCGAGTGGTCTTCCTATTGTAGCAACCAATGTCGGCAGTATTGATGAGCTTGTAATTGATGGAAAATCGGGGTTTCTGGTACCGGATAAAAATGCTAATGCCTTGGCGGAGAAAATAGATTATCTTATCGAACATCCGGAAATCTGGCCTCAAATGGGCAGAAGCGGGCGAGACTACGTAGAAAAGCATTTCGCTATAACCCTACTGAACCAAAGACTGGTGAAAATATATCAAGACCTGATAAAAAAATAATAAATTTCCTGCCCGCGGCAATCACCATCGCCAAGCTTTGGCGCCAAACGCCGCAATTGGGTCATGGATCATTTTTCCGCAGACTATTTATTTATCGCGGACTCCAGTTTATGCAGGAGAAAAGAGATTTTCATCTGGCGCCTGCCGGTGTCGGTCTCCCAGGCGACGGTATTGTCCTGATCCTTGAGCATACTTTGAATTTTTCGGCAAGCCTGAATAACTGTGGCGTGATTTTTATTTCCCATGAAACGGCCGATCTCCGGAAATGACATGGTGGTGTGTTTGCGGGCCAGATACATCGCGACGGAACGAGCCAGACTGATAAGACGCGTCTTGCGGGAGGAATGCACATCGGCGGGATTTAAGCCAAAAAATGTGGTAACCACCGCTTCAATATCCGACAGATGCACAATCGGATCGGTCTGACTGATGTGATCTTCCAAAGCCTCCCGGGCCATCGCCACGGTAATGGGAACTCGGCTGAGCGAAGCGTAAGCCACCAGCTTGAGCAGCGACCCTTCAAGCTCACGAACATTGGCACGGATATTATCCGCGATATACTCAATGACCGGTTTGGGAATCTCTTTTTTCATCTCCGCTGCCCGCTGACAAAGTATGGCACAGCGGGTAGCGTACTCCGGCGGCTCTATCCCCACTACCATACCGGAGATAAAACGGTTTACCAGACTGTCGGAAAGTTGACCGATCAATTTGGGATGAACATCAGAAGCCAGGACCACCTGCTTGCTGGCGGTATCAATAGCATTGAAGGTATGGAGGAATTCTTCCTGGGTGGCTTTTTTGCTGGCCAGGAAATGAATGTCATCGACTACCAATAAATCCAATTGTCTAAACCAATTGCGAAAAACATCGAGTTTGCCGGCTTTTAAAGCCAGCACAAACTGATTGGTAAACTCTTCGCCCGATACGTATCCATATTGAGTCTGAGGCCGCGTCTCGCGTACCGCGTTACATATTCCCTGGAGTAAATGAGTTTTTCCCAGACCGCAGCCCCCGTGGACGAAAAGAGGATTAAAATGGGTTCTCGGCTCCTCAACCACCGTTTTAGCGGCATTAAAGGCAAGCCGATTGGACGGCCCCACCAGAAAGTTATCCAGTCTAAAACGCAGATTTTCTTTCAGCGGTATCAACGAGTTGCGGCGCTGCCTACCGTTGGGGTTGGTACTTTGAGCAACAGAACGAGCCTGGCAGTCAAGCTGATGCCGCCGCTGACTGCCGAATAGTTGCGGATCGATGGTGAAAATCACCTTCATCGGACGCTTGGCTGCCTCCTTTACCGCGGAGCCGATTTGTTCCGCAAAATGATTTTCAATCCATCCGCCCACAAACAGATTTGGAACTCCAATTTTAACATAATCACCCTCGATCATAATCCGAGTGGAATTTTTAAACCAGATTTTATAACGCTGTTGGCCGACTTTCTGGGCAATAACTTCATCAATCCTGCCAATTATATCCATACATTCTGTATTCACAGTGGACTCCATAATTCACCTATCTGATCATTATGAATAACAAAATACCTCACCAAAATAATGATATGAAAAATCCTTTAAAAAAACAACCTTGATGATTCGATTTTAGATCCGTGGGCACAATATTATGTGATGGGCAAATGAAATTATATAGAAATAATTATTTTTCTTATCAACAAATGCCAGCTATCGCTGCGACAATCAGTTAGAAGTGAAAAATATTTTATATCCACACCTTTTGCACCACATAAATGGCCCTGTGGATAACCTGTGAATCTTATTTACCCTGATTGACCGGTGGAAACCGGAAAGACAGCCTTGATGATGGAGAAAAAAATTATTTTTTGCCAAAAATCTAGCATGGGAAGCAACGAAATGCAAATTCAGGAGGAAGCTTTATTTAAGCCGGCTAGCGCCACCTTGATGAGTACCAGAACACGATGCGGCTCAAAAAAATGGAAAAGCCAAAGCGCAGATATAAGTGATAAGCAATATTATTACGTTTGTCCACCGCCAGTGTCAGACGCCGGGCACCGCTGGCTGTGGCGACAGAGATAGCCTCTTTTATCAATACTTTGCCCAAATCTTTCCCACGAACTTCAGGGCAAAGCCCCATGTAGGTCAGCTCCATAGCTTCGGTACCCCGCAGGGGGATCATTAAAAGCACGCCCACCGGCTTATTGTCGAACAGAAGTATCTTCCACCAGCGTGGCTCAAACGGTCCCGCCGTTCGATGACTTTTGATAACATCTTCGATGTCCCGCTGGCCCTCCAGCTCAGGGCAGTCAAGACTGTCATGATAAGTCTGAAGGATGACGCTTTTAAATAGCTCATGGTGTTTTGCGTCGTAAATCTGCCAACTAATTCCCGCGGGGCTGGTGTCAGCTGGCGCCGGACTGGCCAAGCTGCGGGTCAAATATATTAAATCCGCTAAGCGTTTAAAACCACATCGCCGACAGAGCCGCTCTCGATCGATATCCTGTGGCTCCAGCAATACCTGCAGCAACTCGCCCCCTTCGGCCGTGGCCCACTGCATCAGGCGCTGCGTCGCCTGAACTGCCGCCGTAAAAACCTCGCCGTCGCCCGGATGAGTCTTTGCCGGATTGGCGGTGAGGATAAACGCCGTACCGCCTTCCTGCAACGTAAAAAGACCGGAATATATCATTTCGCCCTGCCGCTGGCTAATTATCTGACGGGACAAATCATAACCTTCTCTAAGTGCCAACTGCTTGAAATTATCAATCTTGTGGGCGAGATGCTTCTCCATGCCAATGGCATCGGCAAAAATGAGCTCCAGGGCCCGATCTATCTCATGAATCCTGACTGGCCGTATTTCCACCGCCATAAGCGAAATCTCTTTTTTTGCCCAACATCGGTAACAATTAATCGCCTTAAAAACATACGATTACCTGGCGGAAAACTTATATATCGTAACTTGGCTATATTTTTCGCCCGGCTGCAGAATAACCGAGGGAAAACCAGGCTGATTACATGAATCCGGAAAATGCTCCGCCTCCAGGCAAAACCCGTGGTATTTATTTTGGTAACTTATGCCACCTTTGCCTTTGCTGGGAAGTGTCATTAAAAAGTTCTCCGTATAAAACTGCATCCCCGGCTCGGTGGTAGAAACCTCCAGCACCCGCCCGCTTTGCGGCTCATATACCGTTGCAGCCAACGCCGGCGATGTCTCGCTCTTATTAAGGACGTAGCAAATATCGTAACACTGATCGGGCAAATTCTTGATGCGTAAACCTATCGGGCCGGACGTGGTATAATCATAATCCGTGCCCTTGACCGGCTTGATTTGGCCGGTGGGTATCAGATCCGCGGTCGTTGGAATATATTCATCCGCATTGATAATAATCTCGTGGTTTAAGACGTCCGTCGCCGCGTTTCCCGTCAGATTAAAATAGCTGTGATGGGTTAAATTTATGGGGGTAGGTTTATCAGTTTCAGCCTCGTAGCTGATTTTTAATTCATTATCATCGCTTAAAATATAAGTCACGCGGCAGTGCAGATTACCGGGATAGCCTTCTTCACCGTCCTGGCTGAGATAGCTGAATTTTACCCCCCGCTCGTCGCCGCTTTCAAAACCCTCCCCTCGCCAGATGGCCTTGTTGAATCCTTTGATACCTCCGTGTAAATGATTTTCCCCGTTATTAATTGCCAATTTATACTCGACCTTATTAAGGGTAAAACGTCCCCGGCCGATTCGATTGGCATAGCGACCCACGATGGCGCCCTGATAAGCTGAATCGTCAATATATTCCTGCAGGCTGTCATAGCCCAGGACCACATCCGCCAATTTTCCTTGTCGGTCAGGAGCCTCCAGAGATACTAAAATAGCCCCATAATTGATTAATCTGGCTTTAAGACCATGTTTGTTGGTCAAGGTGTAAATATCAATTCCCCTGCCGTCGTCGGTTTTACCGAAGACTTCCTTCTGTAAATTGGCTTTTTGTCCCGGTGGCATAATTGCTCCCTTCTGGTCATTGCAACCCAGCGATATTACCATTGCCGCCAATATGAGATTCCATTTGTGCAGTTTCATTTTTTCTCCAATCGATTATAGCAACTTTTCTCGGCCTGGAATGTGCTGCCCCTATTATTTCCCACTGTGATATTTTGTTGCCGTAATTATTTAAAAATTTAAACCATCTCTCGACTGTTCTTTGGAGATGATTCCCTGCTGATAATTGATAGGATTAATTTTCTATTGGCCGGAAAAATCTCGCCGCTGCTCCTGGGACTTTCGCAGTTCTTGCATTACACGATCGTACATTTCCGGATCGTTGATTTTAAGCCGGGCCAGCAATACCTCCTTAATTGCCTGATCCACCAGGGGATCATTTAAAAAACCCTGCATGGCCAGCCAGCGCAACTGGCCGAAGTCCAGCAGATTCAAACGAGCCGTCTTGTCTTCTTCTTCGGGGTATTCTTCCTTGAGAATTTTCATTACCTGCTGGGCCCATCTTTCCCGAATGACCGCCTGCTCATCGTCTCCCAGGGCATAACGGCCGTAAGCGTCGCGCAAAAGATCGACAATGTAATTGCTCGCATATTTCGGGCTGATTTCGCTGACTTGCAGCTTCATCTGGTTGCGGACAAAATTATCCAGAGTAACCTGGTAATCCGAAATGTCGGGAAAGCGCTGCCGCAAATTATCCAAATATTTCAACGCCAGCTTGCGATGACCCGCCAGATATAAATCCACTACGCCGGACCGTCCCAGATTGGTCGAACCGGCTATAATTCCGCCGGAAACCTTTCCCACCTCCTCAATATAGGACTGGATCAGGTCCAATGTCGCCTGGTAGGCAATGGTGAACATTCTCAGGTCCTGACTGTTATAAAGCCTCAGCCTGATTGACTGTTGCGGCTCCAGGACTTCCTGGCCGGGCTCGCGGGCCGTCACCGACGGCGGTGGGGCCGCCGCGAATATCTGCATAAAACCATATTCAAACATGCCCTGCAAACTCTGATAAACCACACGATGAAGATTGGTCTCGTCAAGATCTTTCTTCTTCGCATACTGCAATCCCTGCATCGCCCAGTAAATCGCGTGAGGATAAGGCAGACGCCAATCCAGGCTGAAATGCTGGTCCTCATTTTCGTAATCGATTGGTCCGTACATATTGTTGATTTTCAACATCAAGCCGGGTTCCATTTTCCACTGCTGTCTTAGAGCTTTACTGCGGATAAATAAATCCAGCTTCCGCAGGGCAGGGGATGTGACATTTTCCATGACGAATCGACGCAAATCAACGCTGTATTTAGGTTCGGTTCTTTGATAACCCAGAATCCCCTGCAGAATTATTTCCCGTATCTCCAGCAGGCCGGCCAGCATATCTTCTATACTGTTAAACTTCGGTTCTATCTGGATAAGCTTTTGGGCGAATTCCGCTACCTGCGGGTCCTGAGCCAGTTCCTTCCAGTCCCGGGGGACGTCACGCAGAGCGGTGAGCTCTTCATTGGTCACCACCGACGGACCCAGCAGGATCATCATTTCATAGGCCAGCCTCTCCTTATAAAAGCGATGATAATCATCTGAAATGCTGCCGATCTTGTGCTGGAAAATCCAGGCGAGCGAACGATATAACTTTAGACTGTGGGGGTTATAAACCAGCCCCTCGTCCCGCAATAACTTAATCGCGCTCATAATCCACTGCCAGCGCTCCGGCCCGGTACGCATGGCGTAGGAAATGTTATAAGCCATATTCCAGGCCTGAAAGTCCCACACCGAAGCTAAATTCGGTTGTAAGGTGCAGATTAAGCGCGCCAGATGCAGAGCGTCAAAATACTGACCGGCGATCTTCAGTTTATCCGCCCTGATCCACAGGTAATCGATCGCCAGGCTGCGAAAAGTAAAAAGAGCCGCCGTCGGCAGACGCAGCTCGGAAGTAACCTCGCTGTCTTTGAGCGGATTGGCAATTTCGATTTTGTACTGCCGCCGCAAGTCGTTGATGACGCCTAAGCGCCACAGTCCCGCAGCCAGCAAAGTGACAATCGACAAGGCCAATATTACTGATATCCCGTAATTCTTGCGCATCACAACCTTAAACTATAACGCGGGCTAACTCCCGAAACTTAAATACCAAATAACCGAATAAAGCCACAATACCGCCTTTAACCAGAATCAGAAATAAACCGCATTCGCCCAGCTTCTGCAAAGCGACTAACTTACCCGTTTCAATTTGCGGCACCGGATCATACGTGGCAAAGTTGGGCAAAAATGACAGCAAAACCGACGAGATAGACATCTGAAAAGGAGTACCTTCATACTTCATCGACTCGGCAATAAAATCACCGCTTATCCCCAGAACATAGATAACCATTACAAACAACGCCGCCACCGGAAAACTCAGCCACCCACCCATCGCCACCGACAAAACGACGAGAAATATCAGCGTAAGATATATCAGGATTGTTCCACGGAGTAAATTGCCTTCGAAGCTGCCCGCTTCATAAAGAACTTCGATGCCGGTATCAGGGGGAAAAATAACGGTAATGTATTGATTTTGGGTGGGATTTCGATATAACACATATAGATCACCCTCCGGGGAGATCGCACTTACCGGTACGGGAAACTCATGAATCGTGCGAATAGTATCCCGGGTTGACCGCTGCGTACCTCCATAGTTCAAGGGATCCTGAGGGCCGTAGGTCCATTCTCCAAACGTCGTTGAATCCGCAGGATTCTGGGAGACGTCCTGCTTATAACGAATGTAAACAAAACCTTTTTCCCGTTCGATCGGTTCGATCCCGGTAAAATGCCAGACGATATGCTGTCCCGGAGAAACTGAACCTGCCAGCTGGGTCAGCTCGTCGGTAAATTCCTTGGCCAAACTTTGCCGCATTTCCGCCACCAGTGCCGGATTATTCTTATAAAATACCGATTCATCCCGCATTTTCCGCTCGACCACCGCTTCGACCTTTTTGTTAACTTCCTCGCCGATATCTTTAAACTGCGGCTTGACCGACTGGCGGGCGATCAGGACCAATTCTTTAAGTCTTTCTCGCTCATCTTCAGTCGCTGATGAACTCGTTTGCATCCATCGGGCCAGGCCATAGATCAGTCCGCAGGAAATCAGCAGCATAAACAAATTCAGCAGCGCGATGCCCAAAAATTTGCCGATAAGAAATTGTACCCGGCTGACGGGCTTGGTGGTGATTGAAAAAATTTCTTTATATTTAATATCACGCGTTATGCTGGCGATGGAAATGAAAATCGTCAAAAGAGCCAGGAAAACCGCCGTGCCGCTCAGGCTGTAACTTAAAAAGGTCTGGACCTTCTGATCCGCACGCCCCGCGTGGCTTTGCAGCCAATAGGCAAAAAATATCGTATAACTGGCGGTTATCAACGCCACAAACAGCAATAAAAACCGCATTCGCAGTACTTCTTTTACCAGATTGCGTGCTATAGCCCAGATTCCAAACATTGCTGTCCTTGCCTATTTATTGTACTTATATTATTTGGCGTCATCCGCTTGCTGCTGTAAATCCTCCTGTGCTGGCGGCTTGTGCTCTTGACCACCCGTGGTTAAGCGGTCAATTATCGAGCGATCTATTTCTGAATCACCGGCGAGCTTATCCGGCGCATCCACCGGTGTCACACCGGATACTTCCTCCTCCACCGGCTGCGAATCGGGTCTTTTCGCCTCCACCGCCGTCGTTGACACCTCCAGGAGTGACTTGATCACGTCTTGTTGTATATCATCCTGCAGGTTAGCTTGCGCTGCCATCTCTTTGTTTTGTGCTAATATTTCTTCCCTGCTTTCAGACAAATCCACCTTCGGCTCGTGACCCGCGACTAATTCTTCAATTACCGCTTCAGTCTCATCACCAGCCGGCTTACCCGCTCCGAGAAAGTCGCTTACTTCACCGCCCATTACCACCCCGGAGGTCTCCAGTTTCTGGGCCTGGGCCTCGCTTACAATGCGCAAAAAGTAATCCTCCAGCCGGTCCCGCGGCGTTTGCACCTCAACCGCGTAGCCGGCGTGTCGCGCATGAATAAGGTCCTCGATTTTCGCAATGGTATCCGCTTCCAGCCGACCGCTGCATATCTGGGTCATCTCCCGGCGGGCGAGTAATTCCTCTACCGAACCTTCCGCCTGCACTTTGCCGCCGTATAGAATACTGATACGATCGCAAACATCTTCCACATCCGCCAATAAATGACTGCACATCAAAACCGTTTTGCCCCGCTGGCTTAACTGCCGAATGAGGTCTTTGATCTGACGGGTGCCGATGGGGTCCAGGCCGGATGTCGGTTCATCCAGAATCAACACTTCCGGATCGTTGATTAATGCCTGGGCCAGTCCGATCCGCCGCGCCATTCCCTTAGAGTATTCTCCCACCAGCCGATGGGTTATCCCGGAAAGCCCCACCATCTCCAGGAGACTATCAATCCGTCGCCGCCTTTCACCCGTGCTTAAATTGAACAATCTGCCGTAAAAATCCAGCGTCTCACGGGCATTCAGGAAGGAATAAAGATGTGAATCCTCCGGCAGATAACCGAGGTGAAAATTGGTCTTGATATCACCCGGCGGCTGACCCAGAACCTTCGCCCAGCCCCGCGTGGGAAACAAAAGGCCCATCAGCATCTTGATCGTGGTGCTCTTGCCGGAGCCGTTCGGCCCCAGCAGGCCAAATACTTCGTGCCTTCTCACCTTAAGATCGAGGTTATCGACAGCTATTACCTTTTGATGTCCCCAAAAATCACGAAATATCTTGGTTAGCCCCGTCGTCTCGATCGCCAGATTGTTAGCATCACCAGCCATAATTACTTACCTGCTTATATAAAAATAACAAAATTCCATCAGTTTACCGCAGGCGCTGCTTGGCCTTCAGAACGAGCCTCCAAGGCTTGGCCGGTAGCTTGTCGTTCCATATCCGTCGGTTCGATGCCCAGCTCCTCCCCGAAGCGGACCAGGCGGGCGCTATTAAAAACAATCACCAGTGAGATAATCAGATGTAATATCACCGCCAGCACCGGCGGAATCCAGCCCTTGAAGCTGAAGATCAGCCCCACAATAATAAACAATACTCCGACGCCGATATTCTCCCACACCACTTTACGGGTAATACGCGACAGACGTATCAAAAATGACAGGCGATTTAGATTGTTATTCATCAGGGCGATGGAGCAACTGTTGATGGCGATATCGCTGCCCGCCGCCCCCATCGCCACCCCCAAATCTCCCGCCGCCAGAGCGGGGGCGTCATTTACTCCGTCACCTACCACTGCCACCGTATGACCGCTGCTTTGCAGGCTTTTGACCAGATGCAGCTTCTCGTGCGGCAGGCAATGGGCTTTAACCTCATTGCACCCCATCTCCGCCGCTACTCGCTGGGCGACCGCCAGCCGATCGCCGGTTACCATTATCAGTCGTTTCATCCCCAGCTCGCCCAGTTCATCAATCGCCGCGCGGGCCTCTTCCCGGGTGCGGTCTTCCATACCAATCCAGCCGATGCACTTGCCGTCCTGGGCCACATACAATAGACTAACACCTTCCGGCGGGGTCATCTCCTCTTCGGTCAAGGCCGACATATCCACGCCCTGCCCTTGCAGGTAAATATCCCGGCCGACATATACTTTCTTGCCCTCAACCACTGCCTGAACCCCCCGGCCGGGTGTTTCTTCGAAACCTTGCGGCTTAGTTAAGGAAATTTTTGCCTTTTTTGCCACCTCCAGCAAGGCCCGGGCCGCGGGGTGTTTGCTGAACTGCTCCACCGATGCCGCGACAGCCAGCATCGTTGCCGCGTCAACCCCCTGGGCGGGCGTTAATTTTGTCACCGCCAATTGACCGGTAGTCAGCGTGCCCGTCTTGTCGAAAACAATAGCGCTGATTTTGCCCGCTGCCTCCAGATCGGTAACCTTCTTGACCAGTATCCCCAGCCGGGCCGCACAACTCAGAGCCGCCACCATCGCCGTCGGCGTCGCCAAAATCAACGCACAGGGACAGGATATAATCAATGCCGATATGGCGGTGCGGATATCTTTCGTAAAGTAAAAAAACAGTCCCGCGATCATCAGCATCGTCGGCGTGTACCAGTATATATAGCGATCGATTATCCGCATAATGGGTATTTTCGTCTGTTCCGCCTGCATAATCAGTGATTGCACTTTTCCCAGCGTGGTATCCCTGCCGGCACTGGCCACTTCCACCTCCAGCATTCCCGTCAGATTACTGGTCCCGGCAAAAACCTTATTGCCGACTACTTTGTCCGCCGGTATCGACTCGCCCGTAATGGTCGCCTCATTGACTATTGATTCGCCGGAGACCACTTTGCCGTCCGCGGAAATATTATCGCCCGGACGAATACGTATCCTTTGCCCCGGCAGCAGTTGGCTGACTTCGATCTCAGTTTCGCTGCCGTCCGGTTGCAGAAGGTGTGCTTTCGTCGGCGTTATGCGAATCAATGATTCAATGGAGGCTCGCGCCCCCAGAGCGGTGCGGGTCTCCACCAGTTCCGCCAGCAGCATAAAAAAGGCCACTGCTCCCGCTACTCGATAATCCTTAATCGCAAAAGCCGCGACTATCGCCAGGGCCACCAGCTCGTCCATATGACTGTGACCCCTCAGCAGACAGGAGAGGGCATGCCACACCACCGGCGCCGCCAATAGGACCGCGCCCACCATCGCCATCAACTGGGCCTGCACCTTGTTGTCAGAGAAAACATATTCGGCGATCAGACTATTAATCAGCAGCGCCCCTCCCAGCAGGGTGCCCAGAAGACTCAAACTCACGCGAAAGGTCCGTGCGCGAATATTACCTTCCATCGCCACTTCATGTTCCAGTAACTTATGTTGATTATGAGGACTCATCTTTTCCCTATCTTCTTTCTACGTTAACTTTCGCAGATTTTTTATCGACTCTCGCCCATTATGATACTTTCTTACTTTCTTACCTTCCCACTTTCCTATTTTTTCTCTTTCACCTGCTCCCCTGCCTGCCCTTCGTAGCCGGTTTCTGCGTAGCTTTACGCGAAGCAGAATGGCGAAGACGGGTTCAACTGTTCACCTGTTCTCGCGCAGCGTCGCCTTCTTACCTTCTCACTTTCTCACTTTCTTACCTTCTTACCTTCTCACCTTCTTACCTTCTCACTTTCTCACTTTCTACCCGTGTTTATTCTTTGCTGGTTATCCGTTTTAATCGCCGCCGGAGGCGGTTTCCTTCGAGTCGCCTTGCCCCGGTTTAATGGTAGGATCCCTGCTCAAATATATCCGCCATTCCATGGGCTGGCCGCTGCTGGCCGTCGGTACAAATATCTCTGCCGCTTTGCCTACCACTTCTCGTATCGCTTCCTGATATAATTCATCCACCGTCACCGCCAACAATTCTCCGAACACCTGCCGGCGCTTCTCCTGCCCGTCCGCTCCGCTTTGGGGAACTTTTTCTGCCACTGTCTTGTTTATCTTGCCCAGCACTTCCTCGAGATATTCACTATCCGCCTTAGCCGCCTGAACGATATTTTCCTTATATGCCTGGGCATTAGCTATCAGCAGCCGTGCGTCACTATCCGACTTGTTGATGATCTCGTTGTATTGCGCCTGGGCTTCGTTAAGAAGCTTCTTCGCCTCCAGACTGGCGCTGGCCGCCATATCAAAGGCCGCTTTTACCTGCCGGGGGGTCTTGATTTCTAATAGCTCCAGTTTGGCGGTTAATCCGACATTCAGACCCTCGAGTTTCCGCATCAAACGCCGTTCCACCTCATCCTTAAACTGCCTGGGATTTTCCCAGATCATCCACTCGATATCCCGGCCGGCGCTGGTTACATTGATCGCGTCTGATATTACGGTCTGCAGAAAATATTCCACCGCGTACCAGCCGGTACCGCGGAATATCTCGCCCGGGGTGCCGTCCCACAGCTCCGCGACAAAGGCGATCGGATCGGATATAAAATAGCGAATCCGCCAGCGGCTGTGAACCACGTTATAATCCGTCACTGCCGTGGATACCACTGCCTTGCTCGCCGCTGCTTCCGCCAGAAGATAATCAGTTGCCTCCGCCACGCTGCGGGAAGCGGTTAGACTATAGCCGTCTCGCACAAACTGCAGCGTCCCCGCCGACATTGTGGGCTTGTTGCCGATTTTTTCCTGCTCCGTCTGATAATACCAGAAAGTATCCACATTTAATTCTCGTACCGCGGTGCTGGCGGGTATCTTGATTACCTCTTCTATTGGGTACGGAAAAGCCCAGTGCCAACCCGGCTTATTAATCGCCTTTTCGCCCAAACCCTTGAGCTTCCCGAATCGCAGTTCTACTGCCAATTGGTTTTGCTCCACCTTATACATCCCGCTGTAGATAAACAAACCAATCACGCAAATCATGATCAGCTTTAAGGCGATAAAACACAGACGAAGCGCCTCAATCAGCGCCTTGTTGGCGGGATCTAGTATCTCCGCCTCGCCCTCGCCTCTCGGCTCAGAATGATTATGATAGTGTTCCAGCTCATTTAGCCGCTTTTGCTCTTGGCTCATATCATCAATCTCCACCCATCAATACCCGCTGTCATTAATAACCTCTATCTTGTGTTTCTCAATTTACCCGTATTATTACTTGTTCGGCGGGCTGGTTGTTGCCTGACTTTTAGTGTCTTCCTGTAGAATCTCCGGGCCGGTCACCATCATTTTGTAGGGCGGGGTGTCTTTATCCAGTACCATGGTTGTCCGCTTGCTGAGGGTCTTGCGCAAGGTCTCCAGCTTCCGCAGGAAATTGGCCAGTTCTGGATGATCTAAAAATTTGGCGTAATACTGGGCCGCTTCCGCGTCGCCCCTGCCTTCGATCTCCTTGGCCTTGGCTTTGGCCTGGGCCTTGATTATCGTTGCCTTGCTTTCCGCCTCGCCGACCATACTGGCCGCCTGGCTCTTGCCTTCCGAAAGCAGCGTCTTGACCACCGCCTGTCGCTCTTCCCGCATTCGGGAAAATACCGATTCGCTGACGGAGTCCGGTATCCCCAGCCGTTTGATCCCCACATCAATAACATCAATCCCGTAGCCGCTTTCCGCCTGTGACTTTTCCCTGATCCGCTCCAGCATGCCCCCAACCTGGCCCGCCTGGCCTTTTTCCAGGGCAGTCAGCTTGAATTTGTCCTCATCCGCGGTTACCAGCTCGCCCAGGTTATATTCCGCGAAGACATTGGTCGCCTCGGAGATCCAGGCGCGAATGTTCTTTTCCGCGTTGATTATCACATCTTCCCCGCTGGCGGCCCCTTCCGTCCGGAATCTTTCATAGAAAATCCGGGGATCGGATATCCGCCAATTGATGTAGGCGACTACCAGCACTGTCTGCTTGTCTTTGGTCTGGATTTCACTGGCCTGCTGCTCCAATGTGCGAATTCGACCATCGAATTTCACCACGCTCTGCCAGGGCCATACCAGATGCAAACCAGGCTTATCCACCTGCCGGCTGATCTTGCCGAACGTCAAGACAAATCCCTTTTCCTGCCAGCGCAAGGTAAAAGTTATCATCTGGATCACCAGAATGGCGATGATGATAAACCCGATGGTAATAAATCCTATATGCTTTCTCACTTGCTACTCTCCTGTTCTGGTTTTTTTGAAAGGTCCAAACCCTCGAAAAGATCGGGTTGCAGTTTTTCTTTCAAATCCAACTCGTATATCCAACTGTTGACATTATTCGACGAGATAAAATACTTGCGCACCGGCGGCAGCATCTCATCCAGCACCGAAAGGTATTCCCGCCACAGATATACATCTTTACCTTTTTCATAGGCCAGCATCTGCTGGTCGAACCGCTGAGCCGCCGCCTGCGTCACCAGTGAACGCTGCGCCTTGTAGGCCTGGGCTTTATTTAATAATACCGAGCTTTCTCCTTCTGCCGTTGCCATTATCGCATGGGCCTCGCCCTGGGACTTTAACACCTCCGCCTGTTTTTCCTGCAGGGCCGAAACCACCTTTTCAAACGCCTCCGCCACATTTATCGCCGGATGCACCGACGCCAGTCCCGCGAATATTATCTTCACCCCCAACTGCTGTTCATCCGCCTTTTCCTGCACCAGATTCTTCAGGCTTTGCGTCGCCTGATGCCGGCCCGGACCCATTAATTCATCGATATTGGATCGAGCGCAAAAATGTACTACCTCACGATTACATATCGCCTCTAATAACCCCCGCGGATCGGAATAACATTTATCGCGACCATAAGCATACTGGCCCACGTCAACAATGCGATAGTGAACCGTAAGCGCGTAAACCAGCATATCATAAATATTACGCGATATATTTTGATCCATCGTCTCCGGCCCACCCGCGGGAATTATGCTGTCCTGGCTTCTTGCCCCGCTTGCCGGCACCGCCACCATCAGCGGATACTCCTCTTTCCAATGTTCCTTGGTCCACAGGATCGGTGTTAAATCCAGCGCCTCACGCCCATCGGGAAAATAAACCGGGTCGTTCCTTTTGAAACCCACATCTATTACCTGCACTTGTTCCACCGGAAATAGTCGCACCTTATCCATCGGCCAGGGCAGTTTCAGATGCAATCCGCTGGCGTAGGGTTGTTCTACATTTACCGGCGCTCCGAACCGTTCCAATACTCCTACGCTGCCCGGCGGCACTATGGCTACACAGGTCAATAAATATAACGCCGCCCCCTGTACCAGGATCAGCGGCACGAACGCCCTTTCTAATAACCGGTAAAACCACGTCTCCGACACCTTAAAACCGAACTGATAATCTATGGCATGGGCTGCCGTCCGCAATAGGCCCCCCGGCTCACTAAACAGACCTAGTATCCGCGATTCGAACGCCGCCCGGCGGTACATGCCCTTAATCCGCGGTCGATAGGCGTCCAGCACCAGATTCAGCACCACTTCCACCCCGATGACAAACATCAGGCCGGTCAGCACATACGCCATAAACTCTTCGGCCTTGAAATATTCGAATTTCCCCGCCAATAGCGCTCCCACCATCAGGAAGCTGGCCAGGGCGTTGCTTAATAAATAGCTGCCCCCAGCCCGCAGCGGCCGCCATTCCACCTGCTGGCTCATTCCTGATGCGTAACGCGAGAAAAGGAAGCTCACCAGGGCAATCACCGCCATAAAGGCTGCCGACTCCAACAGGATGCTTTCGCCTGCCGGTACCCGCGGCGGTACTATTGTAAGCAGCCGATACAGCCAATATCCCATCCCCAGCAGATAACCAGCCGCTAAAAAACCGAATGTCGGCAGCAGGTATTTTTCCAGCCAGACCAGCCGCCGCCCCGCCAGTTGGAAACTCTGCTCTACCGCCGATCCCTCAAATACTGACGTGTCTTTGCCTTCACGACGTAACTGCTCATATTGCTGGGCGTCAAACTGCTCCTCCTGGGCCAAACGACGCTGACGAAACTGCAGCAAGAGTACCAGCCAGATTAAACACCCGCCCAGGAAATGCCACGACTCCACCAATAATCCCATGGAATTGGCCCGTTTTGCAATAAAAAATATCAGCAGAAAGCTCAACAGATGCAGCACCAGGGCCGCCAGTGAAAGCCGTTCCGCTCGTTGCGGTGATAATTGCATAATTTTACCCATCCAACCTGTTCGATTATAACTTTAATGTAAATATAGCTTTATGAACGTCCTCTCAATCCCGATCCCACTTTCCAAAAACATTTACCCCTCTTCAGCGTAATCTATTATAAATCCAGGCCGCTGGTGAATATCGATACCCCTAAAATCAATGACCGACAACCTTCTGTTATGTACTATTTATTTTATCTTTAGCCGCGTGAGTATAGCGAAAAACTCCCCTGATTGCAACACCCTCTGGTAAGATAATTTCCGCGGATAGCTTGAAATCTGAGATTTGAAATTTGAGATTTTTATTGCAATTAAGCATCATAATGGTAAAGATTTATGTTAATTCATCCTTAAATTGACAAAATTTATGGTTTTTTGGTAATTATCCTCATAGGAAAACGCTTATGCGGGCTCGTTTGTTTGCTATTATTTCCAATACCTTCACGGAAACCCTGCGCCAGCCGATTTACGGCGTGGTTATCGGCATTGCCGTCTTGTTTTTGGCCCTGAGTCCGTCGCTGGCGATGTTTACCCTGGACGACGATAACCAATTGCTCAAGGACGTCGGCCTATCGACCTTGCTGGTCGCCGGCCTGTTTCTGGCGATTTTTTCCGCCGCCGGCGTGGTTACCGAAGAAATCGAGAATAAAACCGTATTAACTGTTATCTCCAAAACCGTTAGCAGACCTCTCTTTATTGTGGGCAAGTTTCTCGGCCTGGCTGGGGCCGTCGTTCTGGCCCTCTATTTACTTTCCCTGGTTTTTTTAATGACTGCCCGTCACGGCGTACTCATGCGGAGCGACGAAAAATCCGATCACGTCGTTATCACTCTCGGCTACGGGGCTGGCCTGATAACGGTGCTGGTGGGACTAGCCGGAAACTATTTTTATCGCTGGAGATTCACCTCCACCGCCGCCTTTTTGGGCACTATCTTAGCCACCTTTGTCATCATTATGCTTTTTTTCATCGATCCCAAATGGAAATACCACCCTGCACCCCAAAATCTCAATCTTGAATTAGCCGGGCCTATCCTGTTGATTATGATTGCTTCTCTCATTTTTACCGCTATCGCCGTTGCCGTTGCCACCCGCCTGGGGTTGGTTTTGACCTTAATTACCTGTATTCTACTGTTTATGCTGGGTAATGTCGTTAATTTCTGGCTCGGCCCGATAGCCACTCAATCCGGGATCAGCAGCTATCTCGCCTGGATCGTGTTGGCGATGGTGCCCGCTATCAATATCTTCGTGGTAACCAACGCCATTTATGACGGTACGGCGATTCCGCTGTCTTATATTGGCCAAACTGCCTTGTATGCCTTTATTTACGTTTCCGCGGCCTTATTGTTCGCCATTGCCTTGTTCCGCCGGCGGGAAATCGGCTGATATTAATAGATTGCCCATTTTAACATTCAAAGGGGTAAAAAAGTGGTATTTTTTGGCGAAAAATGGCCCTTTGATGGTAAAAAATGCGAAAATTTGTGTAAATTCTGGCATTTTCTGACGCAAACCGGCAGTTTTTAGCCCGAAAATCGCATATAAACATGAATATCTGCTTATTTTTTTCCTTATTTTTATTCATTTTTTGCTATGATTTCCTGGGCTTTCATGGAGTTTTTTTCGGGCCTGGCGGCAAGGCGAAGCTTTGCGTGGCAGCGGAGTAAGATATGAAAATCAACGTGAACGGCAAGGAGCATCAGGTCGCGGAAGGGACCTCGGTGGAGAAATTATTGCGGGATTTTAATATCACCGGCCCGGTAGCGGTGGAGTTAAACCGCAAGATCTGCCCCAAAAAACTGCATGCCACTACCCTGCTCAACCCTGCTGATACGCTGGAAATCGTCACCATCGTCGGCGGCGGATAATTCTACCACCCCCCGCCGATTTTCTTCTCTTATGTTCCCCCCCAACTTATCGGTGGGTTATTTTTCTTCATTGTCACCCCGAGCGCAACCTGTCCTGAGCGACCTGTGGTGAGCGGAGTCGAACCAAGTCGAATGGGTCGAGGGCTTCTTATTCAGAATTCACCGGAACGCTACGACTCAGTGGCTACCGCCCGCCATTAGGTCAAACACTTCACCGTCCTTGAGAATTTTCACAGGACAAAAAAATTCTTTAAATCGTTCAGTATGTTCGGTGTGAATCGGGATGATTCGCTCAGGGTTAAGTGCTGCGGTAAATTCTTTCAGCTTATCAACCGTAGCATGACCACTGGTGTGAACATGCTCAAGGCACATATCGTACTTGCTGACAAAGTCCTTAAATCTTCTGGCATCAGCGCTATCCTTTTCAAGATAACCCTGCCACTGCGAATAGACCATCTTGGATCCTTTAATGCCAGGGATTTTTTCAATCGCTGTGAGCATTGAGCCACGCATGAGGATAAGAGCTTTCTTATCCAGTCCTGAAAAGTCCTGCGGTTTAATCTTAGCACGCCCAATGTCCGGAAAAGGACCTTTGAACG
>Ga0068714_10002112_pt1 | contig 26472 bp, 36 predicted proteins | sample MTBNYHSulfiMetaG_FD_62988 | JGI IMG/M metagenome (GOLD analysis project Ga0068714, IMG submission 62988) | Enrichment culture microbial communities from rom New York Harbor, USA that are MTBE-degrading - MTBE-NYH (New York Harbor Sulfidogenic)... | ecosystem: Environmental > Aquatic > Marine >... | reverse complement strand
AACGTACAGATGACCGTCTCCCTGATCGCGCCGATCGCGATGGAAGAGGGTCTGCGCTTCGCTATTCGCGAAGGCGGACGTACCGTTGGTGCCGGCGTTGTTGCCAAGATTATCGAGTAAAGACATGGCTAATCAAAAGATCCGTATCCGTCTCAAGGCCTTTGATCATCGCCTTATCGATCAGTCCGCCCGTGAGATTGTAGAGACTGCGAAGCGTACCGGTGCCCAGGTCAAGGGCCCGATCCCGCTTCCGACCAAGAAGGAACGCTTCACCGTCCTGGTTTCCCCGCACGTCAACAAGGATGCGCGCGACCAGTACGAGCTGCGTACCCACAAGCGATTGATGGATATCGTCGACCCGACTGACAAGACGGTCGATGCACTGATGAAACTGGACCTCGCCGCAGGCGTAGACGTCCAGATCAAATTGCAGTAAGATATCCGCCTTTTTTCACGGGTCCGCCCTGGCTAGTGCCGGGGCGGCCGAGTTTTAGCATCGGTCAATCGTAATCGGTGTGTTAAAGAGGTTCAGAATAATGGCAATAGGTGTTATTGGTCGCAAATGCGGCATGACCCGCGTCTTCACCGAAGACGGCGTGTCTGTGCCTGTTACCGTGATCGAAGTCGAAGCCAATCGCGTCTCCCAGGTGAAGACCCAGGATAGCGATGGTTACAACGCACTTCAGGTCACCGTAGGCAGCCGCCGTGCCAGTCGCGTTACCAAGCCCATGGCAGGTCACTTTGCCAAGGCTGGTGTCGAAGCTGGTCGTACCCTCTGTGAGTTCCGCCTGAACGACGGTGAAGGTGACGGTATCGAGGTTGGTGCCGAAATCAAGGTCGATATCTTCCAGGACGGTCAGATTGTTGATGTCGCTGGTACCAGCATCGGTAAAGGTTTTGCCGGTGTTGTCAAACGCCACCACTTCCGTACCCAGGACGCCACTCACGGCAACTCGCTTTCCCATCGTGTGCACGGCTCTATTGGCCAGAACCAGACCCCCGGTCGCGTGTTCAAGGGCAAGAAAATGGCCGGCCACCTGGGTAACAAGAAACGCACAGCACAGAACCTGGAAATCGTTCGCGTCGACGCCGAACGCAATCTGCTCCTGATTAAGGGTGCCGTTCCCGGTTCCAAGGGTAATGACGTTATCGTCATGCCTGCTGTCAAGGCGAAGAAATAAAGGGGTATGACCATGGAATTCAAGCTTACTACTGCAACTGGTCGTGCTTCCAAGAACAGTGTTGAACTGTCCGAAAACAACTTCGGTCGCGAGTTCAATGAAACACTGGTTCACCAGGTTGTCACTGCCTACCTGGCTGCTGCCCGTTCCGGCACCAAGGCACAGAAGAGCCGCGCTGCCGTCAGCGGCGGCGGCTCCAAGCCGTTCCGCCAGAAGGGAACCGGCCGTGCCCGTGCCGGCACCATCCGCAGCCCGCTGTGGCGCGGGGGCGGCAAGACCTTTGCTGCCACGCCGCGTGACTATGCCCAGAAAGTTAACAAGAAGATGTATCGCAGCGCCATGCGCTCGATCCTCTCCGAGCTGGTCCGCCAGGAGCGCCTGATCGTCGTTGACAAGTTCGATGTCGATGCACCAAAGACCAAACAGCTCAACGAAAAACTGAAGAGCATGGGTATCTCCAGTGCACTGATTGTTTCCGACAGCGTCGCTGACAATCTGTACCTGTCCGCACGTAACCTGCCGCACGTCGATGTATGTGCTGCTCGCCGTGTCGACCCCGTCAGTCTGATTGGCTTTGAAAAGGTAATCATGACTGTATCCGCTGTTACCGAACTGGAGGAGATGCTGGCATGAATCAAGAGCGCCTGATGAAGGTTCTGTTATCTCCGCACATCTCCGAAAAGAGCAGCATTGTCGCGGATCAGAACAACCAGATCGTACTGAAGGTTGCTACCGACGCATCCAAACCTGAAATCAAACAGGCGGTTGAGCTTCTGTTTGACGTCAAGGTCGACCGGGTACAGGTGAGCAACGTCAAGGGTAAAACCAAACGTTTCGGCGCAAAGATGGGCCGTCGCAGCGATTGGAAAAAGGCTTACATCACACTGCAGGAAGGTCAGGAGATCGACTTCCTCGGTGGTGCTGAATAACGTAAAGGAAACGTCCGATGCCAGTAGTCAAACTTAAACCGACGTCTCCGGGGCGCCGCTTTGTCGTCAAGGTGGTCAACCCTGATCTGCATAAAGGCGAACCCTATGCTCCTCTGCTGGAAAAGAAGAGCAAGAACGGTGGCCGTAACAATCAGGGGCGTATCACCACCCGTCACCAGGGCGGTGGCCACAAACAGCACTACCGTGTGATCGATTTCAAGCGCAACAAGGACGGGATCCCCGGCATTGTCGAGCGCCTGGAATACGACCCGAACCGTACTGCGCATATTGCGCTGGTCAAGTACCTCGACGGCGAGCGTCGCTACATCATCGCCCCCAAGGGTGTGCAGGCCGGTACCGAACTTCTCAGCGGCGCCGAGGCCCCGATCAAGGCCGGTAACTGCCTGATGCTGCGCAACATTCCTGTCGGCAGCACGGTGCACTGTGTTGAGCTCAAGCCCGGCAAGGGCGCGCAGCTTGCACGCAGTGCCGGTGCCTCGGTACAGCTCGTTGCCCGTGAAGGCCGGCACGCGACCATCCGTCTGCGTTCCGGTGAAATGCGCAAGGTTCTCGCTGACTGCAAGGCCACCATCGGTGAGGTCAGCAACAGCGAGCATTCTCTGCGCAAACTGGGCAAGGCCGGTGCTTCGCGCTGGCGCGGTGTCCGTCCGACCGTTCGCGGTGTGGTAATGAACCCGGTCGACCACCCGCACGGTGGTGGTGAAGGGCGCACTTCCGGTGGACGTCACCCGGTTACCCCATGGGGTGTTCCGACCAAGGGGCACAAGACTCGTAAGAACAAGCGTACCGACGGCATGATCCTCCGTCGTCGCAAGCAGAAGTAAGAGAGGGCAAATAGATGCCACGCTCAGTTAAAAAAGGTCCTTTTATTGACCATCATCTGGCGAAGAAGGTTGATGCTGCTGTGGCAGCCAATGATCGTCGTCCGATCAAAACCTGGTCACGTCGTTCAATGATTATGCCGGATATGGTTGGTCTTACCATCGCGGTGCATAACGGTCGTCAACATGTCCCTGTACTGATCAATGAAAACATGGTCGGTCACAAGTTGGGTGAGTTCGCTCCCACCCGTACCTACAAGGGTCACGTTGCCGATAAGAAGTCACGGTAAGGGGTATAGTGTGATGGAAACCGCAGCAAAATTGTCTTACGCACGAATTTCTCCTCAAAAGTGCCGCCTGGTTGCAGATCAAATCCGTGGCCTGCCCGTGGAAAAGGCTCTGCAGCTTCTTGCCTTCAGCCCGAAAAAGGCTGCTGAGATCGTCAAGAAGGTTCTGGAGTCTGCCATTGCAAACGCCGAGCACAACGATGGCGCCGACATCGACGAATTGAAGGTTTCCCGCATCTTCGTCGACCAGGGCCCGACACTCAAGCGTATGCATGCCCGTGCCAAGGGGCGTGGTAACCGCATTCTGAAGCGTACCAGTCACATCACTGTGATGGTTGCGGATAAGTAATAGAGAGGCCGTAATGGGACAGAAAGTTCATCCAACGGGAATTCGTCTTGGTATTACCAAAGACTGGACTTCCAAGTGGTATGCCGACTCCAAGGATTTCGGCAATTTCCTGCACAATGATCTGAAGGTGCGCGAGTACCTGCAGAAGAAACTGGCGCAGGCATCAATCAGCCGTATCCAGATCGAGCGTCCGGCCCGCAACGCGCGTATTACCATCCACACCGCACGTCCTGGTCTGATTATCGGCAAGAAGGGTGAGGATATCGAGCGCCTGCGCAGGGAAGTCTCCGATATGATGGGTATTCCGGTACACATCAATATCGAGGAAGTTCGCAAGCCTGAGCTCGACGCCACCCTGGTTGCCCAGGGCATCGCCCAGCAGCTCGAGAAGCGCATCATGTTCCGTCGTGCGATGAAGCGCGCGGTAACCAATTCCATGCGTCTCGGTGCCCAGGGCGTCAAGATTAACGTAGCCGGTCGTCTTAACGGCGCAGAGATCGCCCGTACCGAGTGGTACCGCGAAGGTCGTGTGCCGTTGCACACCCTGCGTGCCGACATCGATTACGGCTTTGCCGAGGCCAACACCACCTATGGTGTGATTGGCGTCAAGGTCTGGATCTTCAAGGGCGAGGTCTTTGAGCGCGGTGAAGCTTCCGCAGCGGCCGAAGCTGAAAAGCCGGCAGCGAAGTGAGGGAGTAGATATCAATGCTTCAGCCAAAACGTACTAAATTCCGCAAGCAGCATAAGGGCCGCAACCGCGGTCTGGCTCAGGTGGGTAACAAGGTCAGCTTCGGCGAATTTGGCCTCAAGTCCCTGGAGCGTGGTCGTATTACCTCGCGCCAGATTGAGGCGGCACGTCGTGCCATGACCCGTCATGTCAAGCGTGGTGGCAAGATCTGGATCCGCGTCTTCCCTGACAAGCCGATTACCGAGAAGCCTCTCGAGGTTCGCCAGGGTAAGGGTAAGGGTAACGTCGAGTACTGGGTCGCCCAGATCCAGCCGGGCCGTATGCTGTATGAAATGCAGGGGGTATCCGAAGAGATAGCTCGCGAGGCATTCAAGCTTGCTGCCGCCAAGTTGCCGCTTAAGACCACATTTGTAACCCGCACGGTGCTGTGATGAAAGCTAGTGAACTGAGAGGAAAGAGCATCGAAGATCTGCAAAAGGAGCTCCTTGGCCTTTTGCGGGAACAGTTCAATCTTCGCATGCAGAAGGGGACTGGGCAGCTGTCCCAGCCACATCGTGTTAGTCAGGTTCGTCGCGAGATTGCTCGCGTGAAGACCATTCTGAGTGAGAAGGCAGAATAATGAGCGAACAGGCAAAAAATACGCGTACTGTCACCGGTCGTGTCGTCAGCGACAAGATGGACAAGTCCGTCACCGTGCTTGTTGAGCGCAAGGTTGCTCACCCGATCTACGGCAAGTATGTCAAGCGCTCAACCAAGCTGCACGCTCATGATGAAAACAATGAGTGCAAGATGGGTGATACTGTCTCTATCGAAGAGTGCAGACCGCTTTCTAAAACCAAGTCCTGGCGTCTGGTCAAGGTCTTGGACAGGGCCAGCTGAGAAGCTGTCAACTAACATCGCTGGTCACAGCGAAAGGCCCAAGGCAATAAAGGCTTGGGCTTTTCGTCATTTAGTGCTATTATCTCGCGCCCTTAACCTGACGGCGCTGTGAATCAGCTTGATTGATTGTGCGGAGATTGTTCGATGATTCAGATGCAGACAAAACTGGATGTTGCCGATAACAGCGGTGCCCGTGTCGTCCAGTGCATCAAGGTGCTTGGCGGCTCACATCGTCGCTATGCCGGTATTGGTGACATCATCAAGGTTAGTGTTAAGGAAGCCATTCCGCGTGGCAAGGTCAAGAAGGGTGACGTCTATAATGCAGTAGTCGTGCGTACCCGTAAGGGCGTACGCCGTGCTGATGGCTCTCTGATTCGCTTTGACGGCAATGCTGCGGTACTGCTGAACACCAAGCTTGAGCCGATTGGTACCCGTATCTTCGGGCCCGTGACCCGCGAACTGCGTGGCGATCGGTTCATGAAGATCATTTCTCTGGCACCTGAAGTGCTGTAAGGCTGAGAGATACTAAAGATGCGCAAGTTAAAGAAAGGCGACGAGATTATCGTCATTGCCGGAAAAGACAAAGGCAAGCGTGGCACGGTTGCCCAGATGGTTGCTGAAAAGGACCGGGTTGTTGTCGATGGCATCAATACCGTCAAGAAGCACCAGAAGCCCAATCCTGCTGCAGGTGTGCCCGGTGGTATTGTGGAAAAGGAAATGCCGATGCACATTTCCAACGTGGCGATCTTCAATCCGGCAACCGGTAAAGCTGACCGTGTCGGTATCAAGATCCTGGATGATGGACGTAAGGTTCGCATCTTCAAGTCCAACAACGAAGTTATTGACGCGTAAGTCGGGTAATAAAATGGCTAGATTGCAAGATTACTACCGCGAAACGGTTGTCAAGCAGCTCCTCGAAGAGATGAAGTACGACAACGTCATGGAAGTGCCGCGAATCGAAAAGATCACGGTCAACATGGGTGTTGGCGAAGCTGCCGCAGACAAGAAAGTGCTCGAGCATGCCGTTTCTGATATGACCAAGATAACCGGTCAGAAACCGATTATCACCTTGGCACGCAATTCCGTTGCAGGCTTCAAGATTCGTGAGGGTTGGCCGATTGGCTGCAAGGTCACGCTGCGCCGTGAGCGTATGTATGAGTTCCTTGACCGCCTGATCGCCATCGCGATTCCCCGTATCCGCGATTTTCGCGGTATGAATCCGAAGTCCTTCGACGGTCGCGGCAACTACAGCATGGGTGTGCGCGAGCAGATCATGTTCCCGGAAATCAGCTACGACAAGATCGACGCCCTGCGCGGTATGGATATCACCATCACCACCTCGGCAAAAACCGATGATGAAGGACGCGCCCTGCTGAAGGCGTTTAACTTCCCGTTCAAAGGTTAAGGATAGGTATATGGCTAAGAAATCCATGATTGCGCGTGAAGTAAAGCGCGAGAAGCTGGTGAAGAAGTACGCCGCCAAGCGCGCCGAAATCAAGGCGAAGATGAAGAACCCTGAGCTCGGTATGGAAGAGCTCGAGGCGCTTGTCGTTGCACTGCAGAAGCTGCCGCGCGACTCCAGCCAGGTGCGCCAGCGTAACCGTTGTAACCTGACCGGTCGTCCTCACGGTTACTACCGTAAGTTCGGTCTTGGTCGTAACAAGCTGCGCGAAGCTGCAATGCGTGGCGATATTCCCGGCCTGCGTAAGGCAAGCTGGTAACACCGGCTGTATAAACAGCTTTTTTTGAATTCAGGAGCATTACCGCATGAGCATGACTGATCCTATTGCAGATATGCTGACCCGGATCCGTAACGGGGCGTCTGCAAACAAGATGGAGGTTAAAATCCCTTCATCCAAGGTGAAAAAGTCGATTGCCCAGGTCCTTAAAGACGAAGGGTATATCACTGACTTTTCAGTTCAGGATATCGATGGTAAGCCGGTACTCAACGTTACTCTGAAATACTACCAGGGCAAGGCCGTAATCGATTCGATTAAGCGCGTTAGCCGTCCTGGTCTGCGTGTTTACAAGGGTAAGGATGAGCTGCCAACCGTAATGGCAGGGCTTGGTATCGCTATTGTTTCAACATCCGCCGGTGTGATGACCGACCGTGCTGCACGCAAGGCCGGTTTCGGCGGCGAAGTGCTGTGCACTGTATCTTAAGGGTGGTGAAGCATGGCTAGAGTATTGAAACCCGTTACTGTTCCTTCCGGTGTGACGATCAGCGTCAACGGCCAGGGTCTGGAAGTAAAAGGCTCCAAAGGCGCGCTGACCCATGAAGTTCACGCTGAGGTCGAGATTAAGCAGGAAGCCGATAGCGTAAGCTTTGCTCCGCGCACCGAGAGCAAACCGGTGTATGCCCTTGTCGGCACCACCCGTGCGCTGTTCAGCAGCATGATCAAGGGTGTGAGCGAGGGCTTCGAGCGCAAGCTTGAGCTGGTAGGCGTGGGCTATCGCGCCCAGGCACAGGGCAAGGTTCTGAACCTGACCCTGGGCTTCTCCCACCCGGTTGAATACGCGGTCCCTGAAGGTATCACTGTCGAGACACCGAGTCAGACTGAGATCCTGGTAAAGGGCATTGATAAACAGGTGGTGGGGCAGGTAGCTGCGGAAATCCGCGCTTATCGCCCACCGGAGCCTTACAAGGGCAAGGGTGTTCGTTATTCAAACGAACATGTTGTCCGTAAGGAAGCCAAGAAGAAATAGGGTTTTCGGCGATGAAATCGAAAAAAGAAGCTCGTTTGCGCCGCGCTACGCGCGGTCGTGCGAAGATCAGGGAACTCGGCGTCTTCCGTCTGTGCATCAACCGTACACCGCGTCACATCTACGCGCAGGTTATCGCACCCACCGGTTCAGAAGTCGTTGCTGCAGCATCCACCGTGCAGGTTGACGTCAAGGCCAGCCTGAAGAACACAGGCAATGCAGATGCGGCCGCGGCGGTTGGCAAGGCGATCGCTGAAAAGGCGAAAGCAGCCGGAATCACCAAGGTTGCCTTCGATCGCTCTGGTTATAAATACCACGGTCGCGTGAAGGCTCTTGCTGATGCCGCTCGCGAAAATGGTCTGGAATTCTAAGGGTTAGGTTATGGCTGGATTCGATGTAGCAACCAGTACTGACGGCTTGATTGAAAAGTTGGTTGGCGTTAACCGCGTCTCCAAAACTGTCAAAGGCGGTCGTATCTTCCAATTCTCTGCGCTGACCGTCGTCGGCGACGGGCAGGGCAATATCGGTTTTGGTACCGGCAAGGCCCGTGAGGTTCCTGCCGCCATTGCCAAGGCCATGGAAACCGCTCGCCGCAATATGCGCAAGGTGAACATCACCGGTGATGGCACCCTGCAATACGCGGTGAATGCTCGTCACGGGGCAGCCAAGGTCTACATGCAGCCGGCATCTGACGGTACCGGTGTTATCGCCGGTGGCGCGATGCGTGCAGTATTCGAGGCTGCTGGTGTCCACAACGTGCTTGCCAAGTGCATCGGCAGCAGCAATCAGATCAACGTGGTGCGCGCCACCATGAAGGGTCTGACCGAGATGTCCTCTCCTGAGGCCGTCGCTGCCAAGCGTGGCAAGAGCGTAAAAGAAATTCTGGAATAAGCCATGGCTGAGAAAAAGACGATCAAGATTAAGCTGGTGCGTAGTGTTCATGGTCGCCTGCCTTCACACAGGGCGACTGTGACGGGCCTGGGCCTGCGTCGCATGCACCATACCGTGGAAATCGAAGACACCCCATGTACTCGCGGCATGATCAACAAGGTGTCTTACATGGTCAAGGTAGTAGAGGACTAACATGCGTCTGAATACTCTTTCACCCGCTGATGGCGCCAAGAAAAGTGCCAAGCGTGTAGGGCGTGGCATCGGCTCTGGACTGGGTAAAACCGGTGGCCGCGGTCATAAAGGTCAGAAGTCCCGCTCCGGCGGCTTCCACAAGGTCGGCTTCGAAGGCGGCCAGATGCCGCTGCAGCGTCGTCTGCCGAAGGTCGGCTTCAGCTCACGCGTCGGTCGCTTCATCGAAGAAGTACGGCTGAACGAACTGGCCTGTGTTGATGGTGATGTGGTCGACCTGGTTGCCCTCAAGGCTGCCAACGTCGTTCGCCAGCAGACCAAGCGCGTCAAGGTTATCGCTTCAGGAAGCATCGAAAAGGCTGTAACCCTGCGTGGTATTGCTGTAACCAAAGGCGCAAAGGCTGCAATTGAAGCTGCTGGCGGAAAAGTAGAGGCCTGATAATGGGTGCATCTGCTTCAGCGATGGCTAACGCGCTCTCCGGCGGCAAGTTGACCGAGCTGAAGCAGCGTCTGCTGTTTGTTCTCGGTGCTTTGCTGGTGTTTCGTATCGGTACGCACATTCCGGTACCCGGCATCGATCCGCTGGCCCTGGCCAAACTGTTCGAGCAGCAGCGCGGCACCATTCTGGACATGTTCAACATGTTCTCCGGTGGTGCGCTGGAACGCTTTTCGGTGCTGGCGCTCGGGATCATGCCGTACATTTCGGCATCGATCATCGTGCAGCTGCTGACCAAGGTTTCTCCCAAGCTCGAGCAACTGAGCAAGGAGGGCGCTTCAGGCAAGCGCAAGATTACCCAGTACACCCGCATGGGAACCCTTGCCCTGGCCACCTTCCAGGCCTTTGGTGTTGCGGTAATGCTGGAGTCCCAGCTTGCCCCCGGCAACCTGCCTGTGGTGATCGAGCCGGGTTTGATGTTCCGCATCACTACGGCGATAACCCTGGTCAGTGGCACCATGTTCCTGATGTGGCTGGGTGAGCAGGTGACCGAACGGGGTATCGGCAACGGCATCTCGCTGATCATCTTTGCCGGTATCGTTGCAGGTCTCCCTGCTGCCATCGGTGGTACGCTGGAACTGGCCCGCACCGGCGAACTGAGCCCGATTCTGGTACTGGTTTTGTTTGCCTTGGCCTTGTTGGTCACCGCCTTCGTCATCTATGTCGAGCGCGGGCAGCGACGGATCACGGTCAATTACGCCAAGCGCCAGCAGGGACGGAAGATGTATGCCGCACAGTCGTCGCATCTGCCGTTGAAGGTGAATATGGCCGGGGTCATTCCGCCCATTTTCGCCTCCTCGATCATCCTGTTCCCGGCGACCCTGGGCGGATGGTTCGGCAGTGCCGAGGGGATGGGGTGGCTGCAGGACATCTCCGCCACCATGTCTCCGGGTCAGCCCCTGTATGTGGCTTTCTACGCAGTGGCGATCATTTTCTTCTGCTTCTTCTATACGGCGTTGATGTTCAACCCGAAGGAGACCGCGGATAACCTGAAGAAATCGGGTGCATTTGTTCCCGGGATCCGTCCTGGTGAGCAGACCGCGCGTTATATCGATGGCATCCTCAGCCGCCTGACTCTGGCTGGAGCCATCTATATCACCCTGGTTTGCTTGCTGCCCGAGTTTCTGATTCTGTCGTGGAATGTGCCGTTCTATTTTGGTGGCACATCCCTGCTGATTATCGTTGTTGTGGTCATGGATTTCATGGCCCAGCTCCAGGCCCACCTGATGTCACATCAGTATGAGGGCCTGATGAAAAAGGCGAATTTGAAAGGCTATGGCCGCCCGGGACTGTAACCGGACTGCCGCTGATTTTATCTTTGGAGACGTGTGATGAAGGTTCGTGCCTCAGTTAAAAAGATCTGCAGGAACTGCAAGATTATCCGCCGTAACGGTACCGTGCGTGTAATCTGCTCAACTGACGCTCGCCACAAGCAGCGTCAGGGCTAATCATCGAATCTTGTGGGCGGCTATTCTTGCTCACAGGACTTGATTCGGTTGGATAATGCTATTACTATGGCGCGTTTTCACGGCGCGTCAGGCGTTTGTGCTTTTGTGATTTAGGGAGTGGCTCAATGGCCCGTATTGCTGGTATTAACATCCCGGTGAACAAGCATGCCGTTATCGCGTTAACGGCCATCTATGGTATCGGTCGTACCCGTTCCAAGATGATCTGTGAAGCCGCTGGCGTAAAGCCCGATGCTGCTATCAAGGATCTGACCGAGGCGGAAATCGAGAATCTGCGTAGCGAAGTCGGCAAGTTCACCGTCGAAGGCGACCTCCGTCGTGAGGTCTCCATGAACATCAAGCGTTTGATGGACCTCGGCTGTTTTCGTGGTATCCGTCACCGCCGCGGTTTGCCGCTCCGCGGTCAGCGTACTCGTACCAATGCGCGTACCCGCAAGGGGCCGCGTCGTCCGATCAAGAGATAAGGAAACTGCGTAAGCAGTTGATTTATAGCTGTTATTTGGGAAACAGGTTATGGCAAAGGCGAGCACTCGCACACGTAAGAAGGTTAAAAAGAATGTAGTGGATGGGATTGCCCATGTTCACGCATCTTTTAACAACACCATTGTAACCATCACCGACCGCCAGGGTAATGCCCTGTGCTGGGCGACTGCCGGCGGCTCAGGCTTCCGTGGTTCTCGCAAGAGCACCCCGTTTGCGGCGCAGGTTGCTGCCGAACGTGCCGGTTCCACCGCGCAGGAGTTCGGTATGAAGAATATGGAGGTCTGGGTAAAGGGGCCGGGTCCGGGACGCGAGTCTGCGGTTCGTGCGCTGAATAACCTGGGTTTCAAGATCACTAACATCACCGACGTGACGCCGATTCCGCATAATGGTTGTCGTCCGCCTAAAAAACGTCGTGTATAAGCAAGAGGCTAACGAAATTGGCTAGGTACATCGGATCCAAATGTCGTCTCTGCCGTCGTGAGGGCGAGAAGCTCTTCCTCAAAGGCGAGAAGTGTTACACCAGCAAATGCGCTATTGAAAACCGTCCCTTCCCTCCGGGGCAGCACGGTCAGCGCCGCACACGCCTCTCTGACTATGCACGTCAGCTGCGTGAAAAGCAGAAGCTGCGTCGTATCTACGGTGTGCTCGAGAACCAGTTCCGTCTTTACTACAAGGAAGCGGATCGCCTGAAGGGTTCCACCGGCGAAAACCTGCTGCAGCTGCTTGAGTGCCGGCTGGACAATGTGGTTTACCGCATGGGTTTCGGTGTATCTCGCACTGAGGCGCGCCAACTGGTTCGCCACAACGGCATCACCGTTAACGGCAAGAAGGTGAATATTCCTTCCTACAACGTGCAGGCTGGCGATGTCGTTGCTGTAGCTGAGAAGGCAAGGGAACAGCTTCGGGTTAAATCTTCCGTTGAAGTCGCCCAGCAGCGTGGTGTTGCCGAGTGGATCGACGTAGACGCAAAGAAACTCGAAGGCGTGTTCAAGGCCAAGCCTGAACGCAGTGAGCTGCCGGCTGAGATCCAGGAACAGCTCGTCGTCGAGTTGTACTCCAAGTAATTCATGTCCCATCCCTGAGAACATGCCAGGGATGGGTGCAGTTATCGGGCATACAAGCCACGGTACCGTTAGAGAGGACTATTCATGCAGGGCTCGGAACTCGAACTACTTAAGCCACGTATGGTTGGTGTTCAGAAGATCAGTGATACAAGTGCAAAAGTGACTCTTGAGCCGCTCGAGCGTGGCTTCGGTCATACCCTGGGTAATGCGCTGCGTCGTATTCTGCTTTCATCCATGGTCGGTAGCGCCATTACCGAAGCATCGATTGAAGGCGTACTGCATGAGTACACCGCTCTGGAGGGCGTGCAGGAAGATATCATCGATATCCTGCTCAACCTCAAGGGCGTATCTATCCTGATGCACAACCGTCAGAACGCCACCCTCTCCCTGAGCAAAAAGGGACCGGGACAGGTGACCGCCGGCGACATCGCACTGGATCATGACGTCGAGATCATGAACCCGGAGCATGTCATCGCCAACCTGACCAAGGATGGCGAACTGAACATGACGCTCAAGGTCGAGCAGGGACGTGGTTATCAGCCTGCCAACCAGCGTCTGGAACTCGATGAAGAGTCGCGTCCCATCGGGACCCTGCTGATCGATGCCTCTTTCAGCCCGATCAGCCGCGTTGCCTACTCAGTAGAGCGCGCCCGCGTCGAGCAACGCACCGACCTGGACAAGCTGGTGTTGGAGATCGAGACCAACGGTACCATCCAGCCGGATGAGGCGATCCGCAAGGCCGCCACCATCCTGCAGGATCAGCTTTCCACCTTCGTTGATCTGGAGGGCAAGGAGCAGGCGGTGCAGGAAGCTGCCGAGCCGGAAATCGATCCGATTCTGCTGCGCCCGGTCGATGACCTCGAGCTGACGGTGCGTTCTGCCAACTGCCTCAAGGCGGAAAACATCTACTACATCGGTGACCTGATCCAGCGCACCGAAGTTGAGCTGCTGAAGACCCCGAACCTGGGCAAGAAGTCGCTCACCGAAATTAAAGACGTACTGGCTTCACGCGGTCTCTCTCTGGGCATGCGCCTGGAGAACTGGCCCCCTGCCAGTATCAAAAATGCCGAAGAATCCAAGGCCAGCGCCTGAAATTCCTCGTCAATTGTTAGCGTTTAACGGTATTTAAGGAAACTCCAATGCGTCATCGTCAATCAGGTCGCAAACTGAACCGTAACAGCAGCAGCCGCAAGGCAATGTTCCGCAACATGACCGCCTCCCTGATGCGGCATGAGCTGATCAAGACCACTTTGCCCAAGGCAAAGGAACTGCGCCGTGTTGCCGAGCCGCTGATCACCATCGCCAAGCAGGACAGCGTTGCCAATCGCCGCCTGGCCTTCTCCCGCATCCGTGATCGCGACGTCGTCACCAAGCTGTTCAACGAACTGGGTCCGCGCTACGAGTCACGTCCCGGCGGCTACCTGCGTATCCTCAAGTGCGGTTTCCGCGCCGGCGACAACGCACCGATGGCCTATGTGGAACTGGTCGACCGCCCGGTAGAAGCCGAAGAGGTTGCCGTCGAGGCCGCCGGCGAGGAGTAATATCCTGCTAGCCATTCGGCTGAAGAACCCGGGCTATGCCCGGGTTTTTTGTTTACGCGGGAGAAAATAAAGCCGGCCGGCGGAGAGTTTGCGGATACGGCTGGATTGAATTCAAAAGCTTTCAACGCAAAGGGCGCAAAGACGCCAAGGTCGCAATGAATCGTAGGCGTTTGTTGTTATAGGTTTCTTTCCGTGATGACGGTACGCCGTGTGTCCCGATTCAGAGCCTGCGCTCGCTGGGATGAAGATGCTAACCAGGCGAGTTAACCGGAAAGAAATGCCTTTCTTCTGCGCCCGGGGTCGCTGTGGTGAAATTCCAGGGGCAAGTGGATATGAGTCAGGAACCCCAAGTAGGCGAGGGCGTTTATGATTGTACTGTTTACCGATTTCGGCTTTAACGGACCCTACCTCGGGCAGATGAAGGCGGTGATCTGGCAGCAGGCGCCACAGCTGCCGATCATCGATCTCTTTGCCGATGTGCCGGTGCACAATCCCAGGGCCAGTGCCTGGCTGCTGGCCAGCTATTCCGACGCCTTTCCGACAGGGACGGTGTTTCTGGCGGTGGTAGACCCGGGAGTAGGCTCCGCTGCACGCAGGCCGGCGATCGTCCGTGCAGACGGACGCTGGTATGTCGGGCCGGACAATGGCCTGTTCAATGTGGTTGCCGGGCGTGCCGCAGAACTCGATGCCTGGCATGTCGGCTGGCAACCCGAAAGGCTCTCCGCCAGTTTCCATGGCCGGGATCTGTTCGCCCCCCTCGCCGCCCAGCTGGCGCTGGGGGGCATGCCGGAGGCGGGACTGCTCGAGCGGTACGACAGCGAAACCTGGCCTGGTGAACTCTTCGAGGTCATCTATGTGGATCACTTCGGCAACCTGATCACCGGCGTGCGTGCGTCTTCACTCGATTCGCGTATATCACTGCGCATCGGCGATATCACGGTGCCCAGGGCCAGGACCTTCAGCGATGTCGCCCTGGGGGCTCCGCTCTGTTACGAGAATGCCAACGGTCTGCTCGAGATCGCCGTCAATCAGGGCCGAGCCGATGAGTACTTTGAGTTCGGGGTCGGGGTCGGCGAACCGGTCTATCCGGCCCCTTGATTTCTTTCCGGTAGCGGGAAACCACTCTCCTCCAAAAACAATGCTCTCACCGCAAAGGCGCAGAGGCGCAAAGGCCTGCTGCAGGTGAAAGGGCTATTGGGAATGCCTGATCCTAGCAAGCATGCGCTTTGCCTGAGGCATCTTTAGTAAAAAATCTTTGCGCCTTTGCGGTTCGCTTTTAAAGGCGGGCAGTTACAGCAGCGGCTTGAGGAAGCGCCCGGTGTAGGAGTCTGGGCAGGCCGCCACCTCCTCCGGCGTGCCGGCGACGAGCAGCGTGCCGCCCTTGTCGCCGCCCTCCGGCCCCATGTCGAGCAGCCAGTCGGCGGTCTTGATCACATCGAGATTGTGCTCGATCACGACGATGGTGTTGCCATGCTCGCGCAGCCGGTGCAGCACGGCAAGCAACTGCTCGATATCGTAGAAGTGCAGACCGGTGGTCGGCTCATCGAGAATGTAGAGGGTGTTGCCGGTATCGCGCTTGGAGAGCTCGCGCGCCAGCTTGACCCGTTGCGCCTCGCCGCCAGAGAGGGTGGTGGCGGCCTGGCCGAGCTTGATGTAGCTCAGGCCCACATCGAGCAGGGTCTGCAGCTTACGCGCCAGCGGCGGCACCGCATCGAAGAAGCCGCGCGCCTCCTCGACGGTCATCTCCAGCACTTCAAAGATGTTCCTCCCCTTGTACTGCACCTCCAGGGTCTCACGGTTGTAGCGCTTGCCCTTGCATACGTCGCATGGCACGTAGACGTCCGGCAGGAAGTGCATCTCCACCTTGAGCAGGCCGTCGCCCTGGCACGCCTCGCAGCGCCCCCCCTTTACGTTGAAGGAGAAGCGGCCCGGGTTGTAGCCGCGGGCGCGCGCCTCCTGGGTGCCGGCAAAGAGGTCGCGGATCGGGGTGAACAGGCCAGTATAGGTGGCCGGGTTGGAGCGTGGGGTGCGGCCGATGGGGCTCTGGTCGATGTCCACCACCTTGTCGAACTGCTCCAGGCCGAGGATCTCGGCGCAGGGGGCCGGGTCCTCGCCGCTGCGGTTGAGCGCCAGGGCGGCATGGCGGTAGAGGGTGTCGTTGATCAGGGTCGACTTGCCCGAGCCGGATACGCCGGTGACGCAGGTCATCAACCCCAGCGGGATGTCGATATCGACCCCCTTGAGGTTGTTGCCGCTGGCGCCGCGGATCTTCAACTGCCGTGCCGGGTCGTTGGGGGTGCGCTGTGCCGGTACCGCAATGGTGCGCCTGCCTGACAGGTACTGCCCGGTAAGTGAGTGCTCATTCGCCATCACCTCGCCAGGGGTGCCCTGGGCGACGATCTCCCCGCCGTGGACCCCGGCCCCCGGACCGATATCCACAACATAGTCGGCATGGCGGATCGCGTCCTCGTCATGTTCGACCACGATGACGGTGTTGCCCAGGTCGCGCAGCCGGAACAGGGTCTGCAGCAGGCGCTCGTTGTCGCGCTGATGCAGGCCGATGGAGGGTTCGTCGAGGATGTACATTACGCCGACAAGGCCGGCGCCGATTTGGCTGGCCAGGCGGATGCGCTGCGCCTCGCCGCCGGAGAGGGTGTCGGCGCTGCGCTCCAGGCTCAGGTACTCCAGGCCGACGTTGACCAGGAAGGTGAGGCGCTCGTTGATCTCCTTGACGATCTTCTCGGCGATCTCCCCGCGCCAGCCTGGCAGGGTCATGTCGCCGAAGAACTCCCGCGCCCGGCCCACCGGCATGGCGGCGAGCTCCGGCAGCGGCTTGTTGGCAACGAAGACATGGCGGGCCGCCTCGTTGAGGCGGGTGCCGTGACAACTGGGGCAGGCCTGCTGGCTGAGAAACTTGGCGAGCTCCTCGCGCACCACGTTGGAGTCGGTCTCGCGATAGCGCCGCTCCATGTTGGGGATGATCCCCTCGAAGGGGTGGACCCGGGTGCTGGAGGTGAGCCGATCGGAGTGGTAATGGAAGGCGATCTCCTCCTCACCGCTGCCGTAGAGCAGGCAGTGGCGGATGGGCTCGGGCAGCTCGGCGAAGGGGGTCTCGATGTCGAAGCGGTAGTGTTCGGCCAGCGAGGTGAGCATCTGGAAGTAGTAGGCGTTGCGTCGATCCCAGCCACGGATCGCCCCGCCGGCGAGGCTCAGTTCCGGGTGGACCACGATGCGCGCCGGGTCGAAAAACTGGCGCACTCCCAGGCCGTCGCAGGTGGGGCAGGCGCCGACCGGGTTGTTGAAAGAGAAGAGGCGCGGTTCGAGCTCGGTCAGTGAGTAGTTGCATACCGGGCAGGCATACTTGGCCGAGAAGATAAGCTCATCCTGTCGTCGGTCGCTCCGCACATCCATGTGCTCCCGCGACACTAGTACATCCTGTCCTTGGTCGCTCTGCACTTCCATGTGCTCCCGCGACACTAGTACGTCCTGTACGTCGTCCATGAAGGCGATCCGGGCCAGGCCGTCGGAGAGGCGCAGCGCCGTCTCGAAGGAGTCGGCGAGGCGCTGCTTGAGGTCGGGGCGCACCTTGAAGCGGTCGATCACCGCCTCGATGGTGTGCTTCTTGCGCAGCTCCAGGTTCGGCGCCTGGTCCAGCTCGATCACCTCGCCGTTGACCCGGGCGCGCACATAGCCCTGGGCGCGCAGCTCCTCCAGCACCTGCACATGCTCCCCCTTGCGCCCCTGCACCAGCGGGGCCAGCAGCATCAACTTGCTTCCCTCGGGAAGGGCCAGCACCTGGTCGACCATCTGGCTGACGGTCTGCGCCTGCAGCACGGTGTCGTGCTGCGGGCAGCGCGGCTCGCCGGCGCGGGCGTAGAGCAGGCGCAGGTAGTCGTAGATCTCGGTCACCGTACCGACGGTGGAGCGGGGGTTGTGCGAGGTCGACTTCTGTTCGATGGAGATCGCCGGCGACAGCCCCTCGATGTGGTCGATGTCCGGCTTCTCCATAATGGAGAGGAACTGGCGCGCGTAGCTGGAGAGCGATTCGACGTAGCGGCGCTGCCCCTCGGCGTAGATGGTATCGAAGGCGAGCGAGGACTTGCCCGAGCCGGAGAGGCCGGTGATGACGATGAGCCTGTTGCGCGGCAGATCGAGGTCGATGTTCTTCAGATTGTGGGTTCGGGCACCACGAAGCCTGATTGTGTCCATGCTGATGCTGGCACTCGTTTCCGCTGTGAATCGAACCTGTTACTATACGGCGTTTACGCATTCAGAAGCAAAGCCAGCGTCTCTGTTTTTATTAGCCTGGAATCTCCGGAATCAGCCCATGTCGCCTGTACACATGACGGCCGGCGAGCAGCGCGCCGCCGTCTCGCTTGCCGCTATCTTTGCCCTGCGCATGCTGGGTCTGTTCATGATCCTGCCGGTGTTCGCGCTCTATGCCGAGGAGCTGGAGGGGGTGACCTCGACCCAGGTGGGCATCGCCATCGGCGCCTACGGCCTGACCCAGGCGCTGCTGCAGCTGCCCTTCGGCATGCTCTCCGACCGCATCGGCCGCAAGCCGGTGATCGCCTCCGGCCTGCTGATCTTCGCCCTCGGCAGCGTGGTTGCCGCACTGGCCACCACTATCGAAGGGGTGATTCTCGGGCGCGCCCTGCAGGGGGCCGGGGCGGTTGCGGCGGCGGTGATGGCGCTGGCGGCGGATCTGACGCGGGAGGAGCACCGCACCAGGGCGATGGCGGTGATCGGCATGAGCATCGGTCTCTCCTTCGTCGTCGCGATGGTGGCGGGGCCGCTGCTGAACCACTGGATCGGCGTGCCCGGGATCTTCGCCCTGACCGCCGTACTGGCCCTTGGCGGCATCGGCCTGCTCTACCTGGTGGTACCGACTCCCCGCACGTCGGTTTTCCATCGCGATGCCGAGGCCGAGCCGGCGCAGTTCGGCCGGGTGCTGCGCGACGGGCAGTTGCTGCGCCTGGACTTCGGCATCCTGGTGCTGCACCTGGTGCTGACCGCCTGTTTCGTGGTGTTGCCGCTGGATCTGCGCGATGCCGGCTTTGCCCCGGAACGCCACTGGCAGCTCTACCTGCCGGTGATGGTGCTGGCGATGGCGCTGGCCGTTCCCTTTATCATCATCGCCGAGAAGCGGCGGCGCATGAAGCAGGTCTTCAGCGGCGCGGTCGCGGTGCTGCTGCTCTCGCTGTTGGCGCTGGTGTGGGGGCATAACCATTTCTGGGCCATCGCCCTGCTGCTGCTGAGCTTTTTCACCGCCTTCAGCCTGCTGGAGGCGACCCTCCCTTCGCTGGTCAGCAAGGTGGCGCCGGCGCAGAGCAAGGGCACCGCGATGGGGGTCTATACCAGCTCCCAGTTCATTGGCGCCTTTCTCGGCGGGGCCAGCGGCGGCTTGATTCACGACATGTTCGGCAACGGCGGGGTGTTCCTCTTCTGCAGTGCGCTTGCTGCGCTGTGGCTGCTGGCGGCGCTGAGCATGCGCGAACCCCGTTACCTGGCGGTCGAGATGCTCCGCGTCGGTGCGCTCGATGCCGGGCGGGCAGCGGCGCTCGAGCAGCGCCTGCTGGCGATCGGGGGGGTAGCGGAAGCGAACGTAAATGTGGATGATGGTATAGCCTACCTGAAGGTGGACAGCCGGGTAGTGGACAGGGACGCCCTGAGTCAGTTTTCCGCAGCCGGTTCCTGACCCGGACAAGTGCGTTTGGAACGGTTCACCACAGAGACAAGGAGGGCACAGAGGGTGGCGCATTTTGGTGATTATCCTGCCGCAAGGTGGCTTTGATCTGCCCCGTGGGTCCCGTGTCTCCGTGGTGAGTTAAATAGTGATGTCGGTATTGTCAAATATACAAAAGGTGAGGGATGAGTTATGGCACGTGGTGTGAATAAAGTCATTTTGGTGGGGAATCTGGGTCAGGACCCGGAGGTACGCTACACGGCGAATGGTGCGGCGGTAGCGAATATTACGGTCGCCACCAGCGAGCAGTGGACCGACAAGCAGTCGGGGCAGAAGCAGGAGAAGACCGAGTGGCACCGCGTCGTGCTGTTCGGCCGCCTCGGTGAGATCGCCGGCGAATACCTGCGCAAGGGCTCCCAGGTCTATCTCGAGGGCAAGTTGCAGACCCGCAAGTGGCAGGACCAGAGCGGCCAGGACCGCTACACCACCGAGATCGTCGCCAACGAAATGCAGATGCTCGGCGGCAAGGGCGGCGCAGGCGGGGGTTCCGCCGACTACAACGCGCCAAGCCAGAACCAGGGCCAGAACCAAGGCCAGAACTTCGGCGGCGCCCGTCCGGCTGCCGCTTCCCAGGGCGGCGGCAGGCCGGCCCCGGCACAGCCGGCCGGCGGCAGCAACTTCGACGATTTCGACGACGATATCCCGTTCTGAAAATCCGATACGAGAGGCGAGGGAAAAGGGGCGAGGGGCTATGCAACTCGCCCTTTTTCGTTGCAGAGTTTGAACCTTGAACCTTGAACCTTGAACCTTGAACTTTGAACGTAACTGCTCGCCCCACCCGCAAACTAAGCCCAGACAGGGTATGGCGGTGCCGGGCACGCTGTGAATACGTCCCTGTACGCTCGACAGCCGCCTCCCTGCGGCTGACGGCCCGGCACCACCACACCCTGCACGGGCCTTTAAGTACGTACAGGGGGCGAGTAGTTACCTTTGAACTTTGAACTTTGAACTGACCCTACCCCTTCCCCCCTGCTTCCCGGAAGGCGGTCTTCACACTGCTGAGCAGTTGTTTCGAGTCCCATGGTTTGTAGAGGATGTGATGGGCGTGGCCTCGGTTAACGGCGGCAGTTACGGTGTCAGTATCCGCATAGGCCGTGAGCATGATCCGCTGTATCTCCGGGTAGAGTTCGCTCACCCGTGAAAGCAGCTCGACACCGCTCATGCCGGGCATACGGTTGTCGGAGATGATCACCTGCACCGGTTCGAAGGCCAGTACCTCAAGGGCCCTGGCTCCGGAATCTGCACACAGGATATGGTAGCCACTGTTTTGTAACTCCTTTTCCAGCGTGCGGCTGACGATCTTGTCGTCATCGACCAGCAAGATGCTCGGCCTGTCTTCTCCCTCGTCCCTTGGCATAAACAGATGTGTCGCTTGGCGCAACAGGGCCTCAGCCTCGCCGGCAGGTGTCGGTCTGCCCAGGAAGTAGCCCTGAACCTCGTCGCAGCCGAGCCGTTCGAGGAGGCGCAGTTGAGCCTCGTCTTCCACTCCTTCAGCGACGGTATTGAGTTTCAGGCTGTGTGCAATGGCCAGTGTCGCCTTCACGATTGCGGCACTGTGCGGATCACTGGTCAGGTTTGCGATGAACGCACGGTCGATCTTGAGCGTATCGAAGGGGAAGCGGTGGAGGTAGCTGAGACTGGAATAGCCGGTGCCGAAATCGTCCATGGCCAGTGTCAGCCCCAGTTGGCGAAGCTCCTGCAAGCGTTGGCTGAGCATCTCGGGGCGGCGCATCACGGTACTCTCGGTCAGTTCGAGCACCAGGCTGCCGGGATCGACCCCGGCGGCGCGGAGGGTCGCCGCTATCTGCTGCACGATATCGGCCTGTTCCAACTGCTTTGCCGAGAGGTTCACCGCGACCGTCACTGCCGGGAGACCGGCCTCCTGCCACCGTTTTAGCTGGCGGCAGGCTTCCTCGAGCACCCATTTGCCGATGGGCAGGATGAGGCCGCTCTCTTCGGCGATCGGGATGAAGGTTGCCGGGGAGACTACCCCCTGTTGCGGCCGGTTCCAGCGGATGAGCGCTTCAAAGCCGGCGATAGATCCGCTGCGCAGGTCGAGCTGGGGCTGGTAATAGAGCTCGAACTCCCCGTTCTCCAGTGCCGCGCACAGCTGGCTTTCGAGCCGCAGCCGCTCCATCGCCTCGCTGTTCATCTCCGCCTGGTAGTACTCGAAGCTGTTTCTCCCCGTCTCCTTGCAGCGGTGCAGGGCGATGTTGGCGTAACGCAACAGGGTATCGGTCTCGTTTGCATCATTGGGGAAGACACTGATGCCGATACTGGTGGTGAGCGTCAGCCACTCGTCGGCGACCTGCAGCGGCCGGCTGACCTCGCCGAGCAGCCGCTCGCAGACCATGGTGGTGTCTTCGGAGTGTCCGACATCGGCGAGGATGATCGCGAACTCGTCACCGGCCATTCGCGCCACGGTGTCCCCCTCCCGGACCGTCGCCTGCAGGCGCTGTGCGATTTGCTGGAGCAGCAGATCGCCGACGGCATGGCCGAAGTTGTCATTAATCCGCTTCAGGCCATCGAGATCGAGCAACAGGACGGAGATGAGACGCCCGTGCCGCTGCGCATAGGTCATCGCCTGGGCAAGACGGTCGCGCAGCAGGTTGCGGTTGGGCAGCGCGGTGAGGGTGTCGTGGTTTGACTGGAACTCAAGCTGCTCCTGGTAACGCTTCTGCTCCGTGACGTCGTTGCTGATCCCGATCCAATGGGTGATGGTGCCGCTGCTGTTGCGCACCGGCGTGAGGTGCAGCTCGTTCCAGAACAGGGAGCCGTCCTTGCGATAGTTCCTGACCAGGGCGGTATCGCTGATTCCGCGCTTCTGCGCCTCCCTGAGGACATCCAGTCCAGGCTGGACTACGTCGTTACCATGGAGGAAGCGGGGGTTGCTGCCGAGGACCTCTCTTCCTGAGTAACCGGTGATTTCGCTGAATGCCGGGTTGGTGTAGATGATCTTGATCTCCCCGCCGTCCGGTTCGGCAATCATCACCCCGTTACGGGTGCTTTCGATGGTCTGCAGGCGCAACTGCAGAACCGCCTCCGCCTCGGCACGGGCGCGCTTTTCGCGCAGCGACTCGATGGCATAGGAGAGGTCCTCGGCCAGTGTGGAGAGCAGTTCCACCTCTTCATCGTCGAAGGCATCCACCTCGCCGGAGTAGAGATTCAGGCTCCCCAGAACCTCTCTGCCGACGCGCAGCGGCAGGGCCAGCAGTGAGCGGTAGCCATGTTCCCGCGCGGCCTGGTGCCAGGGCGCGAAGTCGGGATCGCTTTGCGCATCGCGCAGCACCACACTCCTGCCGCTGCGAATGGCGCGGCCCGCCGGCCCGCGCCCCCGTTCACTATCGTCCGCCCAGCTAACGCGGGCCTGCCGGATATAGCCGTCATCCTCGCCAGCGGCCGCCATCGGCTCCACGCTGCGCCGCTCGTCGTGCCGGGCGTAACCCACCCAGACGAGACGAAACCCGCCGCTGTTTACCAGTTGATCGCAAAAGGCCTGGAGCAGCCCGGCTTCGTCGCGGCTGCGCAGGATCACGTGGGTGCAGTCCTTGAGTACCGCATAGACGCGATTGCGCCTGCTCAGGCTCTGCATTGCCCGGCTCTGCTGGGTGACATCCTGCAGGATTAGCAGCATTCCCTCCAGCTCCTGGCTCCCGCCCAGCACCGGCAGCAGGCTCCAGTCCCACCAGGTCGTGCCGCGCTCCGGGTGCCCGGGATAGTCGAAGGGGCGCTGTCGGGCATGGTAGGGTTGCCGGCTCTTGGCCACCTCGCGGAAGAGGGCCTCGTTTTCTGCATGGGGGTAGAGTTCGAAGTGGTTCTTGCCGATGAAAAAATCGGGCGTCCTGCCCTCGGCCGCCGCGTAGGCGGTATTAACCTGCAGGAAGTTGAACTGCGGGTCGAGATAGGCGATCAGGATGTGGGTGTTGTTGAAGATGCGCTCGAGCAGCGTGTTTTTCTCCCTGAGCTCCTTCTCCGTCTGTAGCTGAATGGTTGTGTGGGCCATATCGGCTCTCTCCCCTTTCCCCTGTGCAGCGAATTATGGATGTGATCCTCTGGCATGCGCGCCGGGATTCTTGTTCTGATTATCGAGAGCGCTACTATAACCAAATCCCTGGGGAAAAAAACGTTTTGATGCTCCGCGCGCCCGTCAGCCCCCCGTCAAATCGATATGGCACGCAGGAGAAGGGGTTATCCTGTATGTGACTAAACGGCGTCGCAACGAATGTAAAAGGCTATAGTGATAGCAGGGGTTTTGTAGGTCGTGTTACCCGGTCGGAGCGCAGGTCGGGTTTCATCCCGGTATGTAGTAACGGCCGTCAGGTTATGACAGGAGGTTGCGGCAAGATGCGTGAACGCACAGTGCTGGTTGTAGACGATGAGCCCAATATTTTGCGCTCGCTGGTACGCCTGCTGCGCCGCGATGGCTATGACATCCTGACCGCCGGCAGCGGTGCCGAGGGGCTGGAACTGCTGGCACAACATGAGGTGGAGGTTATCATCTCCGATCAGCGCATGCCGGGGATGACCGGCACCGAGTTCCTCAGCCGGGTCAAGGGGCTCTACCCCGAAACGGTGCGCATCGTGCTCAGCGGCTACACGGATCTCGAATCGATCACCGATGCGATCAACCATGGCGCCATATACAAGTTCCTGACCAAGCCATGGGACGACGACCTGCTGCGCGATAACGTACGCCAGGCTATAGAACAACACGAATTGCGGGCGGAAAACCGGCGCTTGACCGAGGAGTTGAGCGAAGCCAACAAGGCGCTCTCCCAACAATTGGCCGAGCAGGATCAGGAGCTGATCGCCCATCAACGTATTCTCGAACTCTCGCGCGAGGTCCTGGAGCGCCTCCCGGTGGGGGTCCTCGGGGTCGATGACGAGGGGGTCATCGCGGTGGTCAACACCATGGCGCACACGCTGCTTGGCAGCAGCGAGCGCGAGCTGTTTGGCAGGGATGCCGAATCGGTCCTGCCGCCGCAACTTGCCGAGATCTGCGAATCGGCAACCGTCGATACCCATAACCACCCGCACGACCTGAACCTCGAAACGGACGGCATGGTGAAGGTCTACTGCTCCAGCCTGAACGACAGAGAGAACTCCCGCAGCAAGGTGGTGGTGTTGCTGCCGAATGAGGAGGATGGGGCTGAGCGGCGATGAGCTGGCTGACGTAAAAACCCCGCTCAGAACGAACCCGATGGCCCCGTCCGTGCGTGAGGCCGGGGGCTGTATACGGAGTGGGTGGGCGGCAGGACATCGTCAACAATAAAATCAGGTACAGGGTAGGAGTGCAGGGCTCCCCTGAGCCCGTTGTTCATCCCTGTCGGTGCTCGAGGAGGAAGCGATGAGTCGAATCATGCTGGTGGATGATGAACCGCAGGTATTGAAATCACTGGAGCGAATACTGCGCCGAAGCGATCACGAGGTGGAGATGTATCAGGACCCGCGCCAGGCGTTGCAGCGTTTCCATACCGCCACCTTCGATCTCGTGGTGTCGGACTACCGCATGCCGGGATTGGATGGGGTCGAATTTCTCAAGGAGGTCAAGCGACTGCAGCCGGATGTGATGCGCCTGATCCTGAGTGCCTACGGTGACCTCGATGCACTCATCTCCGCCATCAACGAGGCCGAGATCTACCGCTTCATCAGCAAGCCGTGGAATGACATGGAGCTTATGCTGGCGATCGACAAGGCGTTGGAGCATCGTCGTATCCTGGTGGAAAACAGGCGGCTGGCGGAAACGGTGCGCAGGCAGTATGAGCAGCTCAGCCGGCAGGAGCAGGCGCTCACCGAGCTCGAGCAAAAGCATCCGGAGATCGCCAAGGTGATGTGGGGACCTGACGGTTCGGTCATCCTCGACAGCGAGGATATGGAGCCGTAAATGGCCGAGTACGATAAGGAGGCAAACCGCCTGACCATCAAGCTGGTCTACTATGGTCCGGCTCTCAGCGGCAAGACCACCAACCTCATCGCCCTGCATGACATGATTAGCCCGGCGATGAAAGGGGAGATGATGACGCTGGAGACGAAGAACGATCGCACCCTGTTTTTCGATCTCCTGCCCCTGGGCTTCACCGCGCCGTCAGGGCTGCTGGTCAAATTCAAGCTGTTTACCGTCCCCGGCCAGGTCCAGCACGACAGTACCCGCAAGGCGGTTCTCTCCCGTGCAGACGGTGTCGTCTTCGTTGCCGATTCGCAGCGTTCCCAGAGCGTCAACAACGGTGAGTCGTTCGCGAATCTGGCGGCCAATGCAGCGCGTGTCGGGATCGATTTCGAGCGGCTCCCGCTGGTGGTGCAGTTCAACAAGCGCGACCTGCCGGGAATACTCAGTGAAGAGGAGATCAAGTCACGCTGGGGTGCAGCACCGTGGCCGCTGCTGTTCAGCAGTGCGCTGTATGGAAAAGGCGTGGACGAAACCTTCACCACACTGCTCTCCAGGGTCTATGCTGCGCTGGATGGACAATTTGCCCTGAGCCGTGAGCACGGGCTGGACGAGAATCTGTTCGTTGCCGCCGCCTCGGGCAGGGCGATGGACGAAAGGCAGGCCGGGGGGAGATGACAGAAAAACCATTACTCGGGGATACCGTCGACCGCGAGTATACGCTGGCGGAGCTGCTGCACGGCGTGGACGGGAGGAGGCTGCTCTGCGCGCTGCAGGGGCTGGTTGGCGCGCCGCTTCGGATCGTTGATCTTCGCGGCGGTGTGCTGCTCGGCGAGGAGGGGGGGGGGGCACCG
>Ga0068714_10002111_pt1 | contig 26475 bp, 23 predicted proteins | sample MTBNYHSulfiMetaG_FD_62988 | JGI IMG/M metagenome (GOLD analysis project Ga0068714, IMG submission 62988) | Enrichment culture microbial communities from rom New York Harbor, USA that are MTBE-degrading - MTBE-NYH (New York Harbor Sulfidogenic)... | ecosystem: Environmental > Aquatic > Marine >... | reverse complement strand
AGAGCATGGAACGTATACGAGACCGATTGACTCCTTCCCGGACCGAGGTGACCGAAGTCACGCCTGCGCGCGCCGTGGGGCCGGCATGGAGCGTGACGCCCGTGAATCGCGACAGAGCCCGGATGAACGACCCGGAGGTCGCGCCAGCACCTATTGGTTGTCGGTCAAGCGAGGACGAGGCCTTGGATGAGCAGCACGCGCAGGTTCTGGCGGAACTGGAGCGCAAGTACCGGTCAATGCCTTCAAAAGCCCCAGGCAGGCATGCAGCGGCCGTCAGACTTTACGAGCTGTTTCGAAGGGCCGGGAGGACGAACAAGAGCAAGGCCTTCGAGATCGAGGCGAGGACGATTGGCAATACCATGGCCTACGAAAAGGCCAGGCAGAGTAAGACGGACGTCTGTTCCCATCGCCCTGTGATCGTGGAGTTCAACGTGATCACTTGGTGCAACGGCGGCTGCATCATGTGCAGCTATGGGACGGATGGCGAGATCCTGGACCTGGCGCAGTTCCAGCGGTTGGCCGACGAGTGGCTGCCGGCCGCCAGAGACGCCCACCTGATCGGCGGCGAGGTCCTGTTGCACCCCCGATTCTACGAGCTTTGCGAATACGCCGACCGTTTCAACGTGTCCCTGGGCATGACGACTAACTTGTCGACGCTGGCCGGGCGCCGGGCCGAAGCGATCCAGAAGTTCTTCCGCACGGTTCGGGTCTCCGTCGATGGAGCCACCAAGCAGACCTATGAATCCATCCGCACACGCCTGGACTTCGATCGACTCTGCCGGAACCTCGAAGTGCTGGCAGACATCCGCCGGGGTAAGCCAGGTCTCGAGCTGGAATTGGTCTTCGTCGCGATGCGCCAGAATATCGCGGAACTGCCTGCCGTGATTGAAATGGCCAGCCGGTACGCCTTCGACCGCGTGGCCGTCGATTTCGTCCACGCGTACAACGCTCAGACGCTGGATGATTCGCTGCTGTTCCACCGGGAATTGGCGAACACGCACCTCGACCTAGCCCGAGCGGAAGCAGCCCGACTCGGCCTGGTTGTGGATATTCCTGACAATTTCGACCTGGGACAGATGCCCTACGTGGCTTCGCAACAACCGACGGAAGGCCACCGGCAATGCACCCGACCCTGGCAGCGCGTCCGGTTGCTCATCCACGGTGAGGTCATTCCCTGCTGTCATCTCCACGATCTTGCGATGGGCAATGCGCTGACGGAGTCCTTCGAGCAGGTGTGGAACGGTGAGCGGTTCAGGGGACTGCGACAGGCCATACGGGACAGTCGCGACGAGATGCCCGAGCGGTGCAAGCATTGCCAGATACTCATGCGAGGGGCCGATTCCAACGACGCGATGCTACACATCAGCCCGGCTCTTGTGCCCGAACTGATGCAGCGTCTCCAGACGTTGTCGAGTACGCCGTTGGTGGCTGCAGCCGCTGCGCCCGCGCCACGTGTATCGATACCGGCCGTCAGTGTGGTGCTCGCGTGCCGCGATGGGGAGAAACACCTGCCAGAGTGTCTGGACAGCATTTTGAAGCAGACCCTGTCAGACTGGGAATTGCTGGTTCTCGACGATGGGAGCACCGACGGTACACGCGGGATCATCGAAGCGTATGCGGCCCGCGATGCGCGCATCCGGCCCTTCTATTTCGACGAAAGCGCCGGACCCTACATCCGCCGCAACTTCGCCATCCGACAGGCCCGCGCGCCGTTTGTCTCGATTCAGGATGCCGACGACATCATGTGTTCCGACAAGCTTCACCGCCTGCACAGAGCGATTGTCGACGATGGATGTCTCGGGGTCGTTGGTTCATTCTACCGGAGTTTCCTTGATGAATTTACGGGCGTCGCACACACGGAGGCCGTGACGCTGCCGACGACGCACGAACAAATCCTGCAGATTTATCGGACGCAACACATTTGGGATTTCTTGTGGCATGGTTCAGCCATCATCGGGCGCGACGTGTTCGATACGATCGGTCTCTATGACGAAAACCCCTTCGGCGCCGATTCGTTCTGGCTGGCCAAGGTGGCCGAATATGCGTGCCATACCAGAAGGATCCGCCTGCGCACGATTCCCGAGTTCCTCACTCTGCGGCGGGTGCATGGGGATTCACAGACGGGATTGCTGCCGACGATGGACCCTCGCAGCCGAAGGGTTGCGTACGTGGAATATTGCCTGGAGAAACTCAAGGAGGTGGCAAACCGGGCGACGCACGATCCCCGTGTCGATCTGGCGCGCGCACTGCGAGAATGCACCTGTGGCGATTTCCTGCAGCAACGGGGCGATCAGGCGACCGCGCGGGAGCATCAACTCGTAGATGACAGGGCCGTGGACCACCTGCTCCAGCGTGCATTGCAGCACTTCCGGGAAAGGCGGTATGTCACTTGTGTGCGTACCCTGCGCGGGTTGGAGACCATGGACGCCACGATCCCGCGTCGCGTCACCAACTTTGACCTGGTCCGGGCAATCGCTCTCTATGGACTGGGTCAAGAGGAAAAAAGCCGGATCTGTCTGCGTCGCGAGTTGGCCAACCATGGTAGTCCAATGGCTGGGCAATGGCATGACGCTGTCTTCGAGCGGGGCATGCGGATCGACGTGCGGCGGTGGTGCGCCGAACATGCGGACACCCTCACACTGCGAATCACAGACACGAGCCGTTCGGAACCGTCTCCGGCGGCAGACGACAGAACCCGGATAACGGCCGAAGGGCCACCCCAAATCACGGTGGTCACGGCCGGTCGAAATGTTGGGCGATTCAGCATTGGCCTGACGGAGGCGGAACCAGGCAGATCCCCTGCGACGCCCTCTGTGGCCCGGGTCTAAAAAAAAACGGCCCACGGGGTTTTAGGACGGCACGAGTCGGAACGATAATATTACAGGGGGTCGATGGTTCAACGGCCCTGTAGAGGTCTGTGCGCTGGCGTGCCGGCGGCCAATAAAGGATGGATGATCATGGGCGAATTGCGACTTTCAGGTCTGTCCACAGGCATTGACACGGAGACACTGGTCGCCCAGTTGATGGTGATCGAGCGGCGCCGGCTGAACAAGTACACCGAGCGAAAAGACACCTGGGACGAACGCAAGGAAGCGCTGAATTCCCTGAAGACCATGCTGAACGATCTCAAAAGCGCAACGGCCAAGCTCTCAGACGCGAGGGAGTTGCGGGCTTATGCCACGGCGTCCAGCGATACGGATATCCTCACCGCCGAATCGTCCCATAATGCCTTTGAAGGCAACCACTCGGTCATCATCAACCAGTTGGCCAATGCCGAACGCTGGGTGCACGCGACCGGGATGAAGTACGCGGAGGACCTGGTCGGAGAAGGGACCTTCATCTACTCCTACAATCACCAGGAAGTGGTCATTACCACGACGGCTGCCACGACGCTGGAAGAACTGGCGGGTCTGATCAACAACGACGCGGACAATCCTGGCTTGACCGCAAACCTGCTCCACTACAACAACGCCTACCATCTCGTGCTCAATGGCAACGAAGCCGGCTCCGACTACGAGATCTCCATCAACACCAGCAATACGGAGGTATGGCAGGGCGCTTCGCCTTTCACCGTCAGCGGTGAGAATGCCGCCTTGGCCACGAAGCTCGCGGATCTGGACCAGTTCAGTGGAACGTTTGCCGGCGATGAATCCATCACGATCGCCGGCCAGCAGCACGATGGGACGGCGGTGAACCACACCTTCTCTGTCAATCACAACACCAAGCTCGACCATCTCGTCGAGGAGATCAACACCGCCTTCGGAGGAACCGCCACCGCCACACTGGTCAACGGCCAGATTCGCCTGACCGACCACCCCAGTGGGACCAGCCAGATTCAGTTGAGTCTCAGCTACCACGCCGGCTCCGGATCCACGACCCTGGATATCCCGGCAGTCGCCCAATTCACGCAAGGAGGAAGCGTCTCCGCCAGTCTGGCGGGGTTCACCGAGGGGGATTTCACCGAAACCCAGTCAGCCCAGGATTCTCAGATCAAGGTGGATGGTTTTCCCCTGGGCGTCGATGAATGGATCAGTCGGAGTTCGAACACGATTGATGACGTCCTTCAGGGCGTGACGCTGCATCTGCACGACACCGGCACGGTCCAGGTGAATCTGACACGCGACATCGAATCGGTCAAGGAGAAGCTCACATCGTTGATCGAGGCCTACAATGCCGTGATGATGTTCGTGGCCGAGAAGACCGGCTACAACAGCACCCTGATGAAGGCCGGCGTATTGATGGGCGATTCGACGGTATCGAGCATTGGCAACAATCTGCGTTTGCCGCTGTTCCAGCGGACGGGCGGCTTCGTCATCGACATCGACACTTTTCTTATGCCAGGGCAGATTGGCCTCGAACTCGACCAGGACGGGCTTCTCTCCCTGGATGAGAATGCCTTTAATGAGGCGATCGCGAAAGACTACGTGGGCGTACTGGCTCTCATCGGAGCCAGCAAAACCGGCAGTTCCGACAACAATGCGATCCAGTTCTATAGCGCGTCGGGGGACAACACGAAAGGCGGGTCGTACAGCGTACAGGTCACGGTTTCCGGAGGAGCTATCACCAGCGCCAAGATCAAACCAGAAGGCGAATCTACGTATCGCGACGCGACGGTCGATGGGAACATTGTTACCGGCGACAGGATGTTCACCGACCGGGGAATTCCCATGTACGCGGAAAACGGTTTGACGCTGAGCGTCGACCTTAGTCAGGAAGGCACATTCACTGCCACCGTTCGTGTCAAGCAGGGATTCGCCGGCGCGATGGAGGCCGCGCTCGAACGATTTCTGAAACCGGCGGATGGGTGGCTGACGCTGGACCAGACATCGGTCGACATGCAGATCAAGAATCTGGAGGATCGAATGGCTACGGAGGAAGACCGTCTGTCGGCCGTGGAAGAGCGTCTGATTGCGAAGTACGCTCGACTCGAGAAGACCCTGACACTGCTACAGAACCAGATGGCTTCCCTGCAAATAGGATAGTCACCCGCGAGGAACCACTTGATAAGATTCCGGAACGCCGGTTTGGATCACTTTCGGGCCTTCCTGTTCTGCCGCAGCCGGTAGATCATTGCCAGGACTTCTGCCACCGCCATGTAGAGCGATTCCGGTATGCGCTGTCCCGGCTGGACGGAGGCGTAAATGGCGCGGGCCACCTCCGGCCTCCGGACGATCGGAACTCCATACGAGCGTCCGATGGTGATGATCTTCTGTGCCATGTGGTCGGCGCCCTTGGCCAACAGGACGGGCGCGTCCATCGTCTTGGCTTCATACTGTAGCGCGACCGCGACGTGCGTCGGGTTCACCAGGATGACGCTGGCCTTGGGCACCTCGCGGATCAGGCGCTTCATGGACATCTGGATCTGAATGCGACGGATGCGGCCCTTGACTTCCGGCGACCCTTCGCTGTCTTTGCGTTCCTGTTTGACCTCCTGCCGGGTCATCTTGAGCTCTTGAATATACTGCCATTTCTGATAGAGCGCATCGGCCAGCCCGAGGACGATCATCGCGATGCCTACCCGAATCCCGAGGCCGAACGTCATGGAGGCGATGGTCCCAATCAACTGCGAGGACCAGGCCCAGCGGAGAGTGGCCATGGTTTCCAGTTTGTCCCGCAGGTAGAGCCAGACGAGCAGGCCGACGAGGAACAGCTTGGCGATGGCGCTGATCAGGCGAACGAGCGAGCGTACGTTGCCGAATCGCTGTAGAGCGGAGACGGGATTGATGGCATCCCACTTGAATCCGACGGCCCCGGCACTGAATGTCACGCCCCCGATGGCAATGCTTGCGGCGATCCCGGCCACGCTGATGGCGGCCAGGATGGGCAGCATGATGACGACCGCCTCGATGATGTTCGCGTTCAAGTAGGCCGCAAACGTAGTGGCGTCGGCCATGGGGCCGGTCTGGCCGGACACGCTGGTCTCGATCTGGCCCTTGAACCAGCGAAACAAGCCGGGCGCCAGCAGGGCGACGCTCACAAACAGCGCGACGAGCGTGACCGCCGAGCCCAGATCCTGGCTCTGCGGGACCTGGCCCTTCTCGCGGGCCTTTCCCAGCCTTCGCGGCGTCGGTTGTTCTGTCCTCTCGGCAGCGGGTTTGTCGGCCATCGTCGAAATTGATTATGGATTATTGATGATTGTTGGTTGGGAGAATGTTCCGCTTCCGCCACAGTCAATCATCCACAATCAATCATCCTTCTAAAGCGGCAGGAGCTTCGCCATCCAGCCGGCCAGCTCGGTCACATATCCGTGGAGAAAGGGCAGAAACGTTGCCGCCATGATCAGCCCCAGACCGATACGCACCGGCATACTGATAAAGAGAATGTTCATCTCGGGAACCAGCCGCGCCAGCAGGGCCAGCGCCACCATCAGGACCATGAAGGCCGCCAGCATCGGAGCGGCCAACCGCAATGCGGCGATCAGCATGGCCGAGCCGGCTGAGAGCACGCCTCCGGTCAGCGTCTGCACCGTAGGGATGGTACCGGCCGGGAAGGCGGAGTAGCTCTTCGAGAGGACCAGCAGGAACAGATGGTGCCCGTCGGCGCTCAGGAACAGCAGGATGAAGATCATTTCGAGCAGGCCGCCGAGCGGTTGGCCGTTCTCTCCGGTCAGCGGGTCCAGAATCTCGGCCATCGTCAGCCCCATCTCGCGCTCGATGATCTGGCCGCTGAGTCTCACCACGGAGAACAGCGAGGTGACGATCACTCCCAGGGCCAGGCCGTAGGTGGCTTCGCCGGCCAGCAACAGTATCGCCTTGAGCGTGGAGATCTCGGCCACGTCGATGCCGAGCGGTACGACCGCGGCGAAGAAGAGCGAGAGGACCACGGTCGCGGCTACCTTGACCTGCATCGGAATCGTCTGCCACCCGAAGACGGGAAGGACCAGAAAGAAGGCGCTGATGCGCGTCAGAACCAGGGTGAAGCCGAGCAGGATTTCGAGCATCGGGACCTCCGCCGTCAATACTTGACGTTCTGAATCTGGGCGAAGATCTCGGTGGTGAACCGCAGGGCGATCTGGAGCATCCAACTGCCGAACAGCAGGCTGACGGCGCAGACGGCCAGCAGCTTCGGGACGATGGTCAGCGTCATGTCGCGAATGGACGTGACTGCCTGGAGCAGGGTGACGATGACGCCCACGGTCACGCAGGTGATCAGGATCGGCGCCGACAGGAGCAGGGCGGTCTCCAGCGTATGTCTTCCCAGGTAAAGCACGTAGCTGCTATCCATAGATTGCAGTCCTCTCTGTCAGGGTGTGCCGTTGCGGCAGGGGCCGTCGATCATTGGAATCCGAGGCTGAGGCTTTTGGCCAGCAGCCCACAGCCATCGACCAGGATGAACAGGATCAGCTTGAACGGCAGCGAGATCATCACCGGCGGGAGCATCATCATGCCTGCGCTGAGAAGTACACTGGCGATGACCATGTCGATCAGCAGAAATGGGATGAACAGCAGGCAGCCGATCTCGAAGGCAGTTCGGAATTCGCTGATGATGAAGGCCGGGATGACGATGTGCAGGGGGACGCCCATGGGCGTGGTCGGCGGTTCGACCTTGGCCATCTGGATGAAGAGCGCCAGGTCGTTGCGCCGGCTCTGACGCAACATGAACTCCTTGATGCATCCGGCGGCGGTGTCAGTGGCCTTCGTGAAGTCGATCTTGTCAGCCAGGTAGGGCTGGATCGCCTCCGTGTTGACCTTGGCATACGTCGGGGCCATGGTGTAGAGCGTCAGAAACAGGGCCAGGCCGATGACCGCCACCGTCGGCGGTATGCTCTGGGTGCTTAGAGCCCGTCGCACGAAGGACAGCACGATCACGATCCGCGTGAAAGACGTCATCATCATCAGGAGGCTCGGCAGGATCGCCAGACCGCTGAAGATGATCACAAGCTTGACGGGCGTGGACCAGTCCCTGCCCTCCGTCTCTTTGGCGGTGGCCTTGTCGAGAACGGTTGCCAGGTCGTTCAGACTCGGCACGTTGTTCGACGACGGAACGGTCATCTGGTTGGACGGCGTCGCGGGCAACGGCAGCGGTGCGATCGGCCCGGCCATCTGCCCATACGACGTCGCGACCGTTGCCAGAAGAAGCAGCAAAAGCGCGGTCAGCTTGATTCGAGTCGCCATCATCTACGCACTCACGGAATTGTCGATTTCCTGCCTGGGCAGATCCAGCCAGGTGTCCCCGATGTGGGCCAGCGCTGTGATATTCTCATTGGTGCTGCCGATCAGCAGCCTCTGGCCACCGATTTCCACCAGATGCAGCGCCTTGCGCGGTCCGAGATAAGTGGTCTCGACGACGCGAATTTCCTTGCCGCATGCTTTGGTGAGGTTGGGAAGCACCCTCTTGGACAGGTACAGGGCGCCGATGCCCAAGCCTACGACGAGCAGGACCGAGAGCATCATCTTGAAGAACAGCTCTTTGCTGCCGAGGTTGGCCGATGCCTCGGGACCCGGCCGGGCGAAGTTAGGATCGTCGAACACCGATCTATGCGTCGGCGGGGCAGGGGCTGCCGCTTTCTCCTGATCGGTCGCGCGGGCGACCAAGCCGATCAGCCCGCCTGCGACGACGACCGCGGCGAATACCACCAGTGTCTTCTTGTTTTTCAGATCGTTCACACGGACCTCGAAATCGTTCTCGCCGGCGTGGCTCCAGAAGGAATCTCTCTGCCGACGGCGGCGCAACACGTCGCAGTGACGGTCGGCGTGCCGCATCGTAGGGGAATGTGCAAACGGTGTGCCGGGACCCCGCTGTATATGGGGGGCAGGCTTTTCGAGGGCGCCAGAAGGCGCGACGCCGATCTCGATGCCTGTCGGGACGACTGAAGAATGGTCAGGTTGTCGAAAAACTTGACACGGTCGAGGTCAAGGGCCCGATCTCAGCATGGCGATGAGAATCTGGGATTGTCCGGGATCGGGACGGTCCTGTCCTGCCCAGTTGCCGCCCGGGCCGGCTCCCCACCACAGAATGCGCCATGGGGAGCCCTCTTCAGCCGCAGAGGCTCCGGGTGAACCGTTGGAGGTTCGGGCCAACTGCTCTTCGAGGAACTGTGCGACCGCCTGCGCCCGGCGGGCGGAGAGCATCCATTGCTGTTTCTCCGTCGATTCGTCACCGGCCAGCCCCAGCACGTACAGGGTGCAGGTCTCGGCGCGGAGGTTTTGCTGGAGGTCGAGGCAGTACTTCGACAGGTATTGGCGAGCCTCGTCACTGAGGAGGGCCTGGCCCGGCTGGAATCGGACGGCGGTGATCGAGAAGTCGAGCCGATGCCCAACGATCTGCGAAGGCAGCGTGGTCATCGATTGACGGAGGCGTTCGAAGATCCTGCGAAGCTTCTCGCGGTACTCGTCCGGGGCTCGATCCGGGGTTGTGTCCGGCTCCGTGGTGAGGTACTTGGTCATACTGGCATCGAAATCAGGCCCCACCTCGTTGCCCAGAAGGATACCGAGCCCGAAGAGACGGATAGATTCCCAGAAGGACTCGCGCCCCTTGTCAATCAGGCCCGCGTCCTGCACCTGAGCCAGCGTCAGGAGCATGACGAAGAACGTCAGCAGCAGCGTCGTCATGTCAGAGAACGTGACGATATAGGCTGGAACCTTCTGCTTCTCTTCTTGGGGTGGCTGCCGCGATCTCAATTGTACGTGCTCCGTTCGAGAATGACAATCTCGACTACCCGAGAGACTCCGGGATTCAGGGCCGTCAGTCCGCTGTGACGCAGCGTCTCAGCGTCCACGGTGGCCGCCGAGGTGATGCTCATTCGGGTCTTGGCGATGCCCTGACCGTCCGTCAGGAATTGGGCGATCGTCCAGGCCCGGTTCAGACCGATCTCGTCCGTGTTGTCCTCCCCGGCCTCCAGCACATGCTCGCTGACAATCACCCGGTTGGGTACTGCCTTCAGCAGAACCGCCACGTCGGTCAGCATCCGGCGGCCGTGGTTAGACGTGCGGATACCGCGACCCAGGAAGACATCGTCGGACGGTACCAGAAAGACCTTCTGGTCTTGAAAATCCGCGAAGTCCAGGCTCATGCTGGGACTTGATTCGTATTGGCCGTCGACAGTCGGTTTCTCACTACCCTCCTCGGGGCCCCGGTCGTGCTGGATTTGGACGGGGGGCATGAACGCGTCACCGGTTTGTCTCAGGCGCAAACCAATCGATGGAAACGCTTTGTTAAAAGCCGACTCCATCCTCGGGAAGGCCTTGTTGTCGAACGTAGAGAAGCTGAGCAGCAGGACGAAGAACGTCAGCAGAAGGGTCATGCAGTCACTGAAGGTGACCATCCATTCCGGGGCGCCCGGATCGTCTTCCTGCGGTTTCTGTTTGCCTTTGGGGGTCATTAGACGGTCACCTTGATCTCCTTGCGTCGGCTGTGTGAGACGAACGCCTGCATCCTCTCCCGGACGATCGTCGGGTTGTCGCCCTGGGCGATGGAGCAGACCCCTTCGAGGATCATCTCCATGGCCAGCGATTCCTCCTTAGAGTAGATGCCGAGCTTGCCCGCCAGTGGGATGAACACGAGGTTGGAGGCAAAGGCCCCGTAGAACGTCGTAATGAGGGCCACCGCCATGCCGGCCCCGATCTGGTCGGGCGAGCTAAGGTTGCGGAGCATCTGGACCAGACCGATGAGAGTCCCGATCATGCCGAAGGCCGGGGCAGAGGCCCCCATGAATTCGAGGATCTTCTTGCCTCCGGCATGGCGTTCCTGGAGATACTGAATCTCCGGCTCCAACATTTCCCGGATGGCCTCGGAATCCTGCCCGTCCACGAGCAACTGAAGGCCTTTGGCGAAGAAGTGATCGCTGAGCTTGCTGATCTCCGGCTCCAGGGCCATACTCCCATCGCGGCGGTTAATGGCCGCGAAGTTGACCATCTTCTGGACCAGTTCGGACTGTGCGGGAATCTTGGCGATAAGGGTCTTCTTGACGATCGAAAAGATGCTGAGGAACTGCGGCAACGAGAAATGGATCATCGTGGCGCAGAGCATCCCGCCGATCGTGATACACAACGACGGGACATGAAAGAAGATGGCGGCTCCACCACCCATCAGGATAGCGCCGATGATCACGACCAGGCCGAGCAGGGTTCCGATGATGGTTGCGATGTCCATGGACGCGTTATCCTCCTGTGACCTGTTTGAGCTTCTGACACAACAAGGCGGCCAGGGCCGGCTCGCTCGTCGCCAGTTCGGCCAGCACCTTCGCCTTGGTTCGATCCTGCATGAAGAAGAGGATCTTGACGGCGTCGTCGATGTTGGTGCGGCGAGCGGCGCCGCCGCTCTGAGATTGCGTCGTGGCCATGTTGCTGAGGATCTCGCCGGCGCGAACAGGGTCCATCTTGTCGTAGGCGGCTGCGATGGCCAGCAGGTTCGCCCTCTCCGCCTGGTCGACTTCCACACGCGTTTTCTGGAGCATGTCCCGTTCGTTCCGGAGATTCGCAACGGTAGCTGCCAGGTCCACCCGCAGGTTGTTCAGTTCCGCGATGTCCTTCTGGAGGGTTTGCTGGGCGATGGCCAGACGCTGCCTTTCCTTGTCGAGACTTTGGATCTTCGTGTTGTATTCCTCGATCTTCTCGCGCACCTGGAAGATCAGTTCCTTGAGCTGCTCCTCCGTCATCGCGCGGGTATTGGCGCTGTCGTCGCCCGGGGCCAGCGCGGTCGTCAGGACCGCTGGCGTGGTCTTCGCAGGCGGTGGGACCCGGCCAGCGGCCGAAGCCGCTTCCTCCGGCGTCGCGCCCTTGACGGCGGCCGGTTTGGTGAGCCAAGCGGTGCCGAAGGCGCCGAGGAAGCTGACCAATCCCGCGGCCGCAGTGATAATCAAAAGTTTCTTGCTCACGGTGTATGCTCCCAACAGGTCTCCACGGGATGCGCGTGCGATGAGACCGCATGCGGCATCAGAGCATCCGACTGTCTTCGTGCGAAGCTGATGGTCGTTCGGTCATCCATCTCTTTCTGTTCGAGTTTCTCCTGCTCCTCGAGATAGCGTGCCTTCGCTTCGGCTCGCAGCTTCTCCAGGCCTTCTTTGGATCTCTTGGCCGCCAGAACCTCGGCGGTCTTCTCTTTCTGTCGGACCTCCAGGTCGCGGATCTCATCCTTCAGCTTTCGGATGATCTGATCGTCCCGGTCGGCGTTTCTCAGGAAGAACTCCTGGGCCCCCAGACGTCCGGGCGACGGATCCTGGGTGATCTCGGCCATGATTTCCCGCAGGATGCGCTGCCGTGTGAGCAGTTCGCTCCGCCGGATGGCCAGGGTCTCCGTCAGGCGAAACAGCTCCATGCGTTTGAGCTGCTCCTCCTTGGTCCGGATGTCCAACACTCTCTGGAGGCGCCATACGAATCGTCTCATAGCCGTCTCCGCCTTACGTCCCAGCCTTGTCGGGACTGAGCAACTGGTCCCAGACGTGCCGAATCTCCGTCAGTCGTCGGACGGTCTCCTCAAAAGGAGTTCTCTGACGTACCGGTTGCACGAGGAACTCGTTGATGCGGTCGATCAGACTGATCGCGCCATCGATGCGTCGGTTGCTTCCTGGCGAGAAGGCTCCGATGTTGATCAGGTCTTCTGCGTCGGCGTACGTCGCATAGATCTCCCGCAGTTTCTGGGCGGCGGCGCGATGCTCCTCGCTGACCACTGCCGACATCAGGCGGCTGACACTCTGCGCGATATCCACCGCCGGATAGTGGCCTCGGCTGGCCAGCTTCCTCGACAGGACAATGTGTCCGTCCAGCAGGCTTCGCGCGCTGTCGGCCACCGGGTCGGTCAAGTCGTCGTTCTCCACCAGCACCGTCAGGATTCCGGTGATGCTGCCGGTGCCGGCGCAACCGAGACGCTCGATCAGCCGGGGCATCAGGCTGAACACGCTCGGGCAGTAGCCCTTCGTCGCGGGCGGCTCTCCGGCGGCCAGGCCGATCTCTCGCTGGGCTTGGGCAAACCGGGTCAGTGAATCCATCATGAATAGGACGGTCTTGGCCTTGTCGCGGAAATACTCGGCGACGGTCACCGCCACGAAGGCAGCTTTGACCCGCTGGATGGGCGGTGCATCCGATGTGGCCACCACGACCACGCTGCGCGCTAGACCCTCGGGGCCGAGGTTTTCTTCGAGAAACTCGCGAACTTCGCGGCCGCGCTCACCGATCAGGGCGACGACGTTGACCGCGGCGTCGCTACCGTTGGCGATGTCGCCGAGCAGGACGCTCTTGCCCACTCCGCTGCCCGCGAAGATTCCCACGCGCTGGCCCTGGCCGCAGGTCAGAATGCCGTCGATCGAACGAATGCCCAGCGCCAGCGGCCTGGTGATCTTCTCGCGGCTCAGCGGCGGCGGACTGCTGACATCCAGCGGCCTCTTCTCGTCTCCGATCAGAGGACCTATGTTGTCGATCGGTTCGCCCAGGCCGTTCAGAACGCGTCCGAGGACCCTCGGACTGAGCATGATGTGGCGAGGCGTGGTCCGGGCCGTCACAATGTCGCCGGGCGAGACACCCTCGATGTGCTCCAGCGGCAGCAGAATCACGTGGTCGTGACGGAAGCCGACTACTTCCGCCAGGACGCGCCGGTCGGTACCAATATGGATTCCGCACAGCTCCCCGAGACCGATGGCCGGACCCGCCGACTCGATGGTCGAGCCGGAAACGCGCACGACGTAGCCCTGGCAGTCCACCAGATCCACCGTCTCCAGGGCCGAGCGGTACTTGTCGAAATCAATGGTCGGGCAGTTGGAATCGATCATAGGCTACTGCGCTTTCTCCAGGGCTTCGCCAATCCGGGCGAGGTGTTCCTCGACGAACGACTTGACGATGCCTTTCGGGGTCTCTACCAGACAGTCGGCACGCGCGATGCCCCAATCGGCGACCAGATCCAGCTCCGCGAATTGCGTGCCGGGGTTGGCCTGCTGGAACTGCTGGCAGGTCGCCAGATCCTCCGGGTTTACGCGCACCACGAGGTTCTGACGGGCCGGGGCGCACCTCAGCGCCTCTTCGATGATCGTCTGAATGTCATACTCACCCTGGTCGATCTTGCGCGTCAGGATCTTCCTGGCGATCTCGACGGACAGCCTGGCGATGTCGGCCCGATGGCGCGCCACGGTCTGTTGATGCAGGTCATTCAGCTTGGCGGCCAGGCCGTTGATGGTCTCACACAACTGCGCCAGGTTCTTCTTCTGTTGTTGGAGGTCCTCCGACTCGCGGCGCGCGTCGGCCGGCGCGACGAGGGGCCGTTCCGATTGGGCCTCGGCGCTCCTCGATGGGTCCAGGGGCGCGATTGCACGACCCGGCTCTTCGACGACGCGAAGGCCTGCGACGGGTCGGGGCAGATTGAGCGTCAGCGCCTCGGACATGATCCTACTCTCCCACGAAAGTCAGTTCACCGTTGCGGTTGAGCTCCCGCAACCCCTCGACGATCTTGTCGCGCGCCAAGCGAATGTCTTCCTTCTTCGGCGCCGGCATCAGGGATGCTTCCTCGCTCACCATGGCAGCCACCCGTTCGGAGATGTTGGATTTGATCGCTTGGGCAATCTCCTCTGGGGCCTCGTGCAAGGCCAGCGCCAGTTGCCGCTCGTCGATACCTCGCAAGGCCTGCTGAAGGGAGCGACCACCAACCTGGGGAAGGTCGTCCCACCTGACCATGAGATTCATCACCTTCTCCCCGGCTTCGCTGTCTTTCTGTCGGATGGCTTCGAGCACGCCGTCGCGAACCTCCTTGTCCAGGTTCCGCACGAGGACCGCCACCTTGCGAAGCGATTCTTCCGGATGGGCCTGCACGGCGCCGGCAATCTGCTGGGTCGAGCCCAGGGCTTCCAGGCGTTTGCGCACCATCTGGGCGATTCTCGCCTTGGCTTCGGGAGTCACCGAGCCGATGGCGGTCATGCGGCTGATCGCACTGACCCGCATCCCCTCGCCCAGTAGCCCGAGGATCTCCGAGCCCTTCCTCGGCGGCAGTTCGGATAGGACCACCGCAACCGCCTGGGGGTGCTCGGTCTCCAGCACGGTCGCCAGTTTCCGCTGGTCGGCCGAACGGATGGTCATGAACGGATCACGCTTCTGAAGCAAATCCTGAATCTCCTGCTGCACCTGTTTGGCCTTGTCCTCGCCCACCGTGTTCTTGAGGACCTCGCGCAGGAAATTCTTGAACTGAAATCCCGATTCACTGCCCAGCGACTGACAGAATTGCCGGGCGACCTCAGCGGCCTGCTTGGCGTTTCGGTGGCCGGAGGCGTCGAGGTAGCTCAACTCGACCGCCAGTTCCCGAACCATTCGGGGGTCCACGCCCTTGAGCAGTTCGGCGGCCGTAGCCACATCGAGGCTGGTCAGGAGCAGGGCGGCTTTCTGTTTTCCGGTCAGTGCCATGTCTTTCGTCACTCCTTCTCTTCGATCCAGTTCAGGAACATCTCTCGGACCTGGTCCGGATTGTTTCTCAGGGCATGGGTAATCTGGCGGCGCAGCAGGACGGGCTCGGCCGCCGGGTTGCCCTGAGGCAGCAGACCGCCTCCCGTGGTGCCACCCTCGGTCAACTGCTTGGCCTGCAGGGTGGCCACCGCTTTGCCTCTGGCGCGACTGAAGATCCGGAAGACGATCAGGGCGCAAACCGCCATGATTCCCAGCGACAGATGACGGGCCAACGCCAGATACCGCGGCCAAGCCGTCGGTTCGTCCTCCATCAGGGACGCAGTCGGCTGGCGGAATCGTGCGTTGACGACCTTGAGTGAATCGGCCTCCTTCAGGCCCAGCGCCATGCGAATGATCTGTTCGACCTCGGCCACCTCCATGATCAGGGCGGGTTGCCCTGCTGTCGTGGTGTCATTCGCGTCGCGCACATACAAATCCACGAAAGCCGCTACGGAGAGCGAGCGGATTTCTCCTGGAAGGATGATCTGCTGTTTGACCGTCTTGCCGACCTGATACTCGGTGAGAATGGTCTCGTCCTTCTTCGTGCTGCCGGCGGCGGCCTGTTGTCCGGCGTTGCCGGCGCCGGTCTCCGAGTTGTTGGTGATCTCCTCTTTGGTGGCCACTTTGGCCGACGGGTCGTAGGTCTCCGTGACGGTGCTGACGCTGTTCATATCGACCACGGCACTGACGCGGACGGTGGCGCGGCCCGGTCCCAGGACCATCGTGAGCATGTCTTCGGCCTTCTTGACGAGACCCTGCTCGACGCGCTCCTTGTAGTCGTGGACGGTACCGGCGCCGGTGGCCAGCGTTGGATCGTTCTGACCGGAAAGGAGATTGCCCTGGCTGTCGATGACGGTGACGTCTTCCGACTTGAGGCCCTTGACGCTTCCGGAGACCATGTGCGTGATGGCGGCGATGTTGACTCCGCTGAGTCGGTAACCGGGTTTCAACCGCAGGACAACCGAGGCGGAGGTCCGGCCTTCTTCCGATGCGAACAGATTCTGCTCCGGATTGACGATATGGACCCTGGCGTGAGCCACGCCGTCGATCATCTGGATACTCTTGGCCAGTTCGTCCTGCAAGGCCCGGCTGAGATTGACGTTCTGGACGAAGGGACTGACCCCGATCTTCTCGTCGTCGAAGAGCTTGTATCCGCTCTGCTCCCCGGCCGGCAATCCTTCCTTGGCCAGGTCCAGCCGAAGCTGGTAGACGTGCTCTTGGGGAACGTAGATGGTCGTGCCGCCGTCGCGCAGTTGATAGGCAATTTCCTTCTCCGCGATCTTGTCGGTGATCCGGGCCGCTTCGCCTGGTGTCAGCTCCTGGTACAGCATCCGCATGTCGGGTCGACGCGCCCAATGAACCAGAAGCGACCCGATAATGGCGGAGGCCACCAGCACAGCGGCCAACAAAGCCCTTTGTATCAGGCTGATCTTCTGCCAGACCAAGGCTATTTTATGAAGGAATTCCATCGAGCCTCTGAACCCGCGTTACCGCACCTTCTCAAGACGCGTCGTAAGGCACCGCCACGGCGCCCGAGATCCGCCGGGCCTACAGCGGCATGTTCATCGTCTGCTTGTAGGCCTCGATGAGTTTGTTTCGCACGCCGACCAGTACCTTGAAGCTGACGTCTGCCTTGGCGACGCTGGAGACGACCGCTGTGATGTCGTTGTTCTTGCCGGTCAGCAGGTCCTCGATGGAGGCATCGGAGGTCTGCTGGAGATCGTCCACCTGCGAGACGTACTTGTCGAGGGCCTTGACCGCCTGCGAGAAGTCGGCCTTGGCGCCGCCGGGACCTCCGATCTGCGGCAGAGAGGACTGGGTGTTCGGCAAGACGGAGTTCACATTCGGATTGAAATCGATCATCTGGCTATCCTTCCGTTACCGGAGCAATTCGAGGGTGGTTTCGATCATCTTCTGATAGCGCTTGAGAATGGCCGCGTTGGCCTGATATGCCCGAGTGGCGGTCGAGAGGTTTATCATCTCGACCGGCAATTGAACGTTCGGCATGGCGATATAGCCAGCGGCATCGGCCTTGGGGTTGCCGGGATCGAAGATCTGCTGCAGCGGACTCATGTCCTGGGCGATATCGCCGATGGTCACGCCGGCAATGCCGTCGTTGTCTTCATTCTCGGTGCGAAGGAGCGCCTGGAGCCGGCGGTACGGCTGGCCCTGTCCGTTGTCGATCGTCCGAGCATTGGCGATGTTGGACGAGATGAGCTCCATCTGCGTGTTCTGGGCCCTCATGCCCGAGACGGCGATATCGACGGGACCGAACGTGCTGTCTACTCTCATGGCGACGAATCCTTTCTCAATTCACTCGGAGCGTTGTGCTTGCGGCCGGGTGACGGCGTCTCTTTCAGCCGCCGACGCGGATCGCCGCTTCGATCTGAGTGAACTTCTTCTGCATGAGTCTGACATAGGCGGTGTGACGCAGGGAGTTCTTCACGAGGTTTCCGACCTCGGCCTCCATGCTGACGTCGTTCCCGTTTTCGCGGATCGAGGTGTTCCGGGGTTCGTAGATCTCCGGTTCGACCTTGTCGAGATCGACCGCGCGAGACGACTCCAGAGCCTTGGCCAGCAACTCGTCAAATTTGACATCGATTCGCCGGTAGCTCGGCGTCCCGATATTGGCTATGTTGCTGGCGATCGCCCTCTGTCGGAGCCCTTCCGCTTTGATCCCGGCTTCGAGCAGGTCCACGATATTGTTCGACTGCGTCATCGTTTGCACCCTTCTGTTCACGTACGAACATTCTTTGACAAGAACATGGTGTGCAATAACCGTGCCAAGTCGGGGGCGCCTTCTCGATAGGTCGTTGTGCGCGTCACAGAGGACCCGGGAGGAAGGAGAATCGGGGCTACCGGCGTCTTTGGGGCTCTTTGCGGGGGTGTCAGGATTCTATACACGCGGTTGGGTAATTTGACGCGCATCGCGGCGCCAGACGCGGCCTGTATTTTCGCGTCGAAGGGCGGAGAAGACCTCCCGATTGCGGAACATTCCTCCGGCGAATGACGGGACAATCCGGCAATCGCTGCACCGTCGTGTTGGAACGCAAGGCGCAAAGTCTTATCTATACACGCCTTATACTGCCACTGTCGGATCGATGCTGCCGCTGGCACAACGCTTGCTATGACCACGATCGTGTTCATCTATTGTCGTTGAGGAACCAGTGCATGAGTGATGTAGCGACGGTAATCAGCAACATGTTCGTTGGCACAAGCGGCGAGGCGGTGGCCGGTTGTCCGAAGGGTTCCCAGTCAAGGAGTAAGACAGTCCATCAGATGTTCGCCGATGCGGCCCCCTTGACCAGGCTCCGAGAGCAAATCAGGTCCAATAAGAAACAGATTGCAGGCACTCAGACGCAGGAGCAGACGAAAGACTTGGAGGATATCGGGTCTGAAAGGGCCCCGGTAGAATCCCATGCCGCCGGCGACTGCCGGCAACCGGAATCCAATGATAGTGCCACCGAGCCAGCGGATGTGTCTTCAAGTGCCAGAGTCCAGGCGGCCAGTTCATCCGAAGTGGCCGTGACCACCGACGTTGCCGTTGCCTGCGAACGTCAATCGCTGAGCGTGGTGGCCCAAGCCTCCTCCGGCGAGGGCCAGGTATCCAACCAGGTCCAGATTGCCGCCGCCGTGGAAACAACCAATGGGACTCAACACTCTTTGCAGTCGGAGGTCACGGTTTCTGTGGACAACGACGGCGCAGAGGTATCGGCAAAGGCCCTCGTCCAGGAGAACGTCGCCAAGCATCTGTCCGATAATATACAGGCTCCGGCTACCTTGGCCGCTGGCCCCGAAGGGGCCAAGGCGGACACCGTGGAGGCGACCGTGAAGCCCCAGGTGCAGGGGCGATCCGAGATTCAGCTCCCTCAGGAAGAAGTGAAGGACTCCGGCCCAGATAAGATCGCGCTTACGTCACAAGGACCGCCGACGCCCCAGCGCAGCAGCCTGGACGAAATGCCTCGCAAGGAGGGAGATTCCTTCTCCCAGCAAGATCAGAAGGCAGCCTCCCAGAGTGCTGTCCAGTTGACTGCCACGCCGGAACAGGGCAAGGGGGCGTCCCCTCTGGGTTCCGGCGAGCTGCTTCCATCCCAGGCGGAGTTGACGGCGGTTTCCGAGGGGGATTCAACGAGCGCCTCGGTGCGTCTGCCCACCCAGACGCCCAACATCTCCGGTTTTGATGCAGCGTCGCTGAGGAGCCCCGTCCAGGACGTTGGTGAACAGATTCTCAGTTCCGTCCATGCCTCTCTGGCTCGCGCGGACAAGCAGGTGCAGATCCGGCTGGATCCGCCGGAACTTGGCAGTGTTCTGGTACGCATTGCCGAGCAGGGCGATCAAATCCGCGGAATCCTGGAGGTCAGTCGGGACCAGACCAGGCGGGAGATCGAACAGGCACTGCCCCAGGTGCTGAAGGGTTTGCAGGAAGCCGGCGTTCAGGTCCGGCGGCTCGAGGTCGTCGTTTCTGATCAGCCCGAAAGGGGGTCGGGCAGAGAAACCTCCCAGCAGGACGCCTGGACGCAACACCAGCACTCAGATCAGCACGGGTATCGTCCTCCAAACGCCTCCACCATGAACTGGTCGGCGCAGACGGGACTGCCGCAGAGCGGAGCAAGCCGGCAGGGCCGCGATGGAATCCCGACCCAAGATGCCCAGGAACGCATCGATATGCTGGTATGACCTTCCTGGGGCCTGTCGGCGATTGCAGAGCCTCGGGCAGCGTGATGATACGTGCATTGGCGAGAACCGGACGCATGCGTTTGTCTCAGCCGAGGTTGGACTCGCCCTTGAGATTGACGATGATATCCAATCGATAGCCGAGTGTTCCGGGTTGGCCAACTCACGGTTCGTGACAGTTGAACACCAGCAACGTGTTGTCCCGCGTGAGCTTGGTCTTGTCCGTCATACCCGATCTCCGTCCCGGGCCCTTCGTCTTGAAAGCCGCCGGCGGTGTCCGTTTCCGGACCTCCCCGTGCGGCCGTGGGCCACGGAACAACCGATCCAGGGTGTGCTCCTGGGCGATCGTAACCAAGTGATGATCGGCCCCTAAGATGGTTTGTACGAAGAAGAAACTCACCACGGCCGCACAGCGGACCAGGTTGGAGCCCGCGGGGGCTTGGGATCGCGGGGTGACGCCTGTAGAGCGCGGGGTGTAAACGTCCTTTTTGTGAGGATTCCGGTTTTTTTTCGCCAAGAATTGTGCTCCGGATGCACGGTCCGCAGGGGTGGTATCAGTACTGCCAGCCCGGGTTTTAGAGGGCGGTCTCTTTTTGTGGTCATTTGCGCGGAGTAGTTACCTTAAGTCCCTGGGCCTCCTGGCGATAATGAGCATTGAAAGTCGCGAAGTTGTACGCCCATGCGTTGACAAACAAGCAAACGAGTAGGGGCCAAATTGGGGTCTTTGTTTAAGGAGATGGAAACATGCTAGCGATCAAGAATAACCTTATGGCCGCGAACGCTGCCCGGCACCTGGGGCAGAGCTACCAGGCCCTGGCCACGTCGGTCGAGAGGCTGTCGTCCGGCCTTCGCATCAACAGGGCCAGCGACGACGCGGCCGGTCTGGCGGTGCGTGAGTTGATGCGTGCCGACATCGCGGTGTTGCAGCAGGGTGCGCGCAATGCCCAGGACGGGCTTAGTATGCTGCAGACGATGGAAGGTGGGATGCAGACCATTGACGACCTGCTCGTCCGAATGACACAACTGGCCGAGCAGGCCGCCACAGGGGTATATTCGGAAACACAAAGATCACTAATGAATAACGAGCTTAGCGAGATAGCCAGCGAGATCGATCGGATTGCCGGTTCGACAGACTTCAATGGCATCAGCATGCTCAACAACTCCGCCACTGTTTCGATCCATTTCGGGGGCGCAACCGATACGATCAGCATCGTCGGAAAGAACATGGATACGAGTGGCCTAGGGCTCAGTGGCCTGTCTATTGCCACGGCGGAAAGTGCCGTCGCGGCTTTGACAACTCTGAACAGTGCGATCCAGACCGCGAACACCAACCGTGCGGACTTCGGGGCGAAGATGAACCGAATGGAGAACACGGTTGAACTGCTGCAGGCCGGGGCCGAGAACCTCCAGGCATCAGAGTCTCGTATCTCGGACGTCGACGTGGCCGCTGAGATGGCGGCGCTGACCCGAAATCAGGTGCTGGCACAGGCAGGTGTGTCGATGCTGGCCCAAGCCAACGCGATTCCCCAGATGGCGCTGACGCTGCTGAGATAGCGGCTTCGGCACCGATATCGCAGAGCGATTAGAGGGAGATGGCTGATGGAGACGGCGTCAGTCATCTCCCTGTCTGTGACAGCGACGGTGCGGGTACTCTCTACTTCGCGGCCTTGGCGGGCCGTGAAGAATCGCTTCCAGGGACCCGGAGGCTGGTGTCTTTGACGAGGGCATTACCATGAACGGAATCGGTGCATATCAGGAAGCCGCCGTTGGCACGCAAGGCAGGGGCCGCCTGATCGTCATGCTCTATGACGGGGCGATCAAGTTCCTCAGACTGGCTGTTCGGGAACTGGAGGCCCAAAACTACGCGGCCAAAGGGCAGTACATCAATCGGGCGCAGGACATCATCAACGAACTCAACGCGGTGCTGGACATGGAAGCGGGAGGCGAAATTGCCGAGAACCTGCGCAAACTCTACGTGTTCATGGGGCGGCGTCTGAGCCAGGCGAATGCCAAGCGCGACCCGCAAATGATCCAGGAAGTCATCGGCTTGCTGGAAGAGCTGAATCAGAGCTGGAAAGCCATCACCGGCTGACCCATCGGATTCGCGCGCTTCAGACGACGTCTCCTTCGCACGCGACATCGCCGGGGCGGCCGGATGAGTTGGGCCGGTGTCTCAGAAATCGCGAATCAACTGCACCTGGAAGATGTGGTTATCCTCGTATCCTTCCCCTTTGCCGTCTTCATATCGATACCCGGCGGCGATCTGCCAGTGAGGCCATGAGAAGGTGGTCAGATCGCATTGATAGATGTCCACCGAACGATGATCGGCGGCCGACAGATCATGCGTGAGGCGGTCGAACGACAGGTTGACGACGATATCGTCGGTCAGATAGTGCGACAGTTGTACGAACACGTCGCGTGAATCCGTCCCCATGTAGTGGCCCATCACCCGGCCCTTGTAGGTGTATCCGGACTGATAGATGCTGTGACGGTAGAAGACGTTGGGCTTGCCGGAAACGTGGTTGTCCGCGTATTCGATGCGCAGGTCGGTTCGCCCCGTCTTCAGCAGGTCATTTAGCTGGATGCCGCCCAGCATGCCCCAGTTGCTCGGAATGCCCCCTGCCTCGTCCTCACCGGCCGCGTCGATGTACAGCCTGACCGACCGCAGCGGCAGACCTCGACAGTAGGGAATACCGGTGAGCGGAAACAGCACAGAAGTGTCGAAACCGGCAATCTGGTTGTCCTCTTCCTGGTTGCTCCAAGCCGTCAGCAGCTCGGCGTAGTCCAGCAGGTCCACGCTCGGCATCCCCTTTCCGCCAAACATGAACACGCGAGAGAACCCCACTTCCCAGACGGGCAGCGGCTTGAAATTGAGCCGGATGCCGGATAGTTGCGCCTCCGGAATGACGCGGTCCTCCTCCAGCTCACTGAGAAACCATTCCGCCCGAAAGGGCCCCAGATTGCGCAGGAGCCACGGCAACTGCATCGGTTGCGGGTTCGTCACCTTGACCATCGTCAGAGGCCGGGCGTTGTTGCTCATCAGCATCGAGCCGCGATAGCCCGGACCCCACCAGAGTGAGTCTTTTCCGACCTGCACCTCCAAGGGGCCGCCCTGGACCTTGCCGTATCCTTCGATCAGCCGCACGTCGCTGTCGCCGTCGTCCGAGGCGGCCCAGAATTCCGGGTGCAGATAGAATGCGGCACGTTCCCGGAGTTTGATGCGCGACGCGAAACCCGCCCGGTAGTTGGAGCCGGACGCGAAGGTATCACCGCGGGTGTTCTCCAGGCCGCTGTCGTGATCGGTGTGAAGGAATTTGACATAAGGATCTTCGACGGGCTTGACGAACGATTCGCTGTACGCGCCGTCGAGAGCGCCGATCAGGATCAAATCCCCTTTGAATTCTTCCGTAAGCCTGTCCACGATGCTCGAAAGCACCTGCGGAGGGTCTTCCATCTGCGAGAGGCTCTGCGTCGCCCGCTCGATGTGCCTGGCCATTTCGACTCGGGAGATGGGTTTGACGGTCAGCATGGCGCTGTCGATCAAGCCGTAATTCGCCAGCTTATCCACGGCCTGGTAACTCCAGTGATCGAGGGGCACATTGGTCGATACCAGAGCTTGGCCCGGAGCAGGCAGGAGAACAACCAGAATGAGAGACGCCGCAATCCTTCGCATGGCCTCAGTCGGTACAGGGTCTTCGCGCGAATCCTTCACACGACGAGCGCGAGGATACGGCATCCCGGGGAGATGGTCAAGGCCAATGTGCGGGCGGCCCAGGCCGGAATTCTCTGAACGAGTAAAGATTTCCGGGCGTGCTGTCCGATAAACACAGTTGAGTTAACGTTATTTCGGTTGGATTGCGCGCCGTCCCATCGCTGCGACAGGATCGATTGGACCCTGACAGCGAACGGAGCTTTGCACGGTCGCCCCCGCAGGCGACGAAGGTCAGTTCGTCAAGCGGTGGCATTAGAGGAGTCTGGAATGGAGTCCGGTGAGTCCTTGTCCCGGGGCCGGTCGGCGGACCGAGCGGTCCGGAGGTCTGCCGCCTTGTGCCGTGTCCATCAGCCGGTGTGGGTGGGTGTTTTGTCTGGCGTGGCCTGCCTGGTCGTCTCGCTGGTGTTTGCCGCTTCGGCGACGGGGGCGTTGGGGGGAGGAACCGCCGCTTCCAATTCCAAGGAGACTCTTCGTCCCCGTACGACCAACTCGCTTGCCAAGGTGACGGCATTGCCCGATCCGAACCGGGTTACCGCGCCCTGGCTGTATGAGGGACTCAGGACCTCCCCAGCGGCGCAGTTGCCCATGCCGGAGCCTAACGACGTCAATCTGCCTGCCGAGCCGCCTGTTCCCGTACCCGAAGAAGAACCCTCGGCCATGGAGCGGCTGATCGCAGGCGACATCGACCCGAACGTATCCACGAAGCTCCAGCAGTTCGGATACGACGTCTTCGCCTCACCCGTCTCGACCTTCGCGCCGGTGACCGATGTGCCCGTCGGGCCGGACTACGTGATCGGGCCCGGCGACAGCTTCAGCGTGACCCTCTGGGGACGCGTCGATGCCCAGTTCATCCTCCAGGTCGATCGCAACGGCCAAGTCGTCGTGCCCCAGGTGGGGGCCTTAAAGGTCTGGGGGATGAAGTTCGGGGAGTTGGAAGACTACCTCCAGCATGAGCTGTCGCGCAAGTACTCCGATTTCAAGATGTCCGTTGCGATGGATCGTCTGCGCGTGATCCGTGTCTTCGTGGTGGGCGAAGCCTCGGCGCCGGGCAGCTACACGATCAGTTCGCTGGCGACCGTGATCAACGCCCTGGTAGCGGCCGGAGGACCTTCCAAGAACGGCAGCCTGAGGAATATCCAGTTGCGACGCAACGGCGCCGAGCCGGTAACGATCGATCTGTATGATTTCCTTCTGGGCGGCGACCGCAGCGGCGACGTACGCCTCCAGGACGGCGACACGATCTTCATCCCGGTGATCGGCCCGGTGGTCGGCGTGGCCGGCAACGTCAAGCGTCCGGCGATCTATGAGATGGCCGGTCCCATGACCCTGGGCGAGGTGCTCGATCTGGCCGGCGGAGTCACCTTCGCCGGATGGCTCCAGCGCGTGCAAGTCGAACGCATAGAGGATCATCGCAAGAGGATCGTGGTGGATTTCGATCTGGCCGACAGGCAGATCGGTACGGGTCGGCGGGGGCCGCTGGATACGGCCGTCCACGATGGAGACGTCGTTAAGCTCTTCCCTGTAGCGGCCCGCGAGCGGGACATCGTCTCTCTGGAGGGCCACGTCGAGCGCCCGGGCAAGTACGAGTGGAAGCCGGGCATGCGTCTGGGGGATATCCTCAACTCATACGACGTCCTCCAACCCCAGCCGAACGTCGACTACGGCCAGATCGAGAGACTGATTCCTCCCGATCTGCACGCGATGTACATCCCGTTCAACGTCGCCAGAGTGCTGGCCGGCGATGAGGCGGCGAACCTCGAGCTGGCCCAGTATGACACGATCCGGATCTTCCAGTGGGATGAACGGAACTATCAAACCGTCGCGATCTCCGGCATGGTGTTCGACCCGAACGAGTACCGATTGGTTCCGGACATGCGTGTGACCGATCTGATCGATGCGGCAGGGGGGCTGAAGAAGGATGCCTATCGCCGTTCGGCGGAGGTGACTCGGCGGCACATCAGCCAGGACGGCGTGGATACCGAGAAGATCGATATCGATCTGGAGAGGGCCCTGGCCGGTGACCCCGAGCACGATATCCTCCTGAGAGACCGTGACACCCTGGTGGTGCGGCCGATTCCGGAGCTGGATTTCAATCGAATGGTTGAAGTCCAGGGCGAGGTGCGTTTCCCCGGCCGCTACCCGATCCGCCGGGCGGAGACCCTCAGCTCGCTCCTCGAGCGGGCCGGTGGCTATACCGAGCAGGCCTACCTCAAAGGCGCCGTCTTCACGCGGGAGAGCGCCAAGGAGGTCCAGCGAAAACGTTTGGACCAGATGATCAAGCAATTGGAGGAATCCATGTTCGGCGGCGCCGAGGAGGCCATGAGTGGCGCGCTTGACACCGAGACGGTCAAAGGCCAGCAGGCTGCGCTCGACGCGAAGAAGCAACTGCTCGCCAAGCTGCGCACCAGCGAAATCACCGGCCGCGTCGTCGTAAAGCTGGCGCCGCTGGAGCAGTTCAAGGCCACAAAGTACGATCTGGAGCTCGAGGACGGCGACATGCTGGTCATTCCCCGAATGCCGGGAGTCATTCACGTCGTCGGCGAGGTCTTCAACGAGACGTCTCTATTGTACGAGGCCGACGGCACGGTCAGCTACTACCTCCGCCGGGTGGGTGGAATGACCAAGGACGCCGACACCAAACAACTGAGCATCATCAAGGCCGACGGCTCGGTGATCAGCAAGCAGCAGAATCGCGGCAAGCTCGTGTTCTGGGACAGCGAGTTCAATCAATGG
>Ga0068714_10002110_pt1 | contig 26477 bp, 18 predicted proteins | sample MTBNYHSulfiMetaG_FD_62988 | JGI IMG/M metagenome (GOLD analysis project Ga0068714, IMG submission 62988) | Enrichment culture microbial communities from rom New York Harbor, USA that are MTBE-degrading - MTBE-NYH (New York Harbor Sulfidogenic)... | ecosystem: Environmental > Aquatic > Marine >... | reverse complement strand
GCGGCATTGGTGATAAACCCTCTGAGAGCCGCCCGGCGGGCCTTGACCGGCGAGGCTCGACCCGGTGAAACCTCGTGGACGTCCCCCCGGCCCCTGAGGGTCTGGACCCCGAGCCAGACCAGGTAGGCCGCGCCAGCCCATTTGATCACCAGGAACAGGTAATGCGAGCTAACCAGGAGGAGCCCAAGCCCCATGGCCGACAAGATAAAAAACATCACCTCGGCCAGGAGGATACCGATCATGGCCCAGAAGGAGCCGCGGGCCCCGCAGGCCAACGCCTGGGAGACGATAAGCAGCACCGCCGGCCCGGGGACGAGATAGGCGATGAACTCCGTGGCGGCAAAAAGAAGCCAGTGCTCAAAAGCCATGGCAGGGTCCTTTCCGGAGGCCTCGGCCCGGCAATGATGATCCGGTCCGGAGGAAAGGGCAACCGCGGACCGTTCTTTTCCGGAAAAGCAGTCGCCGTCCCTTCCCGCTTGGCCTGGCAAGCGCCTTGATATCAGCCCCCGCGACCGGATTCAAATCTTTTTCTGGTTTTCACCGGCCGCCCCGGCCGGCCTCCGGGTTTTTCAGGCGGCGTGCCCCGTTATGTCGCCTTCCCCGGTCTCGGCCGGAATTCCTACCTTTGAGCCGGGATGGAGGGCGACGGGCTGAACCAGGTCCCCCCGGTCAACCCCGAGGATCTTCTCCGGGAGGTGCCGGAGGCGGAGGAGGGCCACAGGACCGGCCGGGTAATCGAACCCAACCAGCAGATCGCCCTTGCTGCCCGGCTCGTTCTCCTGCCGGCCAAAAGGACCTGGCCGGGGCGGGTCTCGCCGGGCCGGGCCGGCCTAGGGCCGGGGAACCCAGACGGAGACCGAGCCGGCCTGGCACCGGAACTCGCCCCAGCCCTCCTCATCGGTGACCACGGGGGTTTCGAGGTGCTCCGTGTGATCAACGAAGGTCGCATTGGTTGCTCCGGTCTGCATCGGCTTGACGCCGTCTCCGTCGTTGCTGAGCAGCACGGCCAAACCTCCGGGGTGCTCCGGGTCGCCCAACCTGGTCCAGCCCACGCAGTGGGGATCATCGAAGTAATCGCGCTCCTCTCCGAAAGCATGGGCCCGGCGGGCGTCGAGAAACCGATCGATCATCCACTTGTGGCTGGGCATCACAATGTCGTACTGATTTCCATCCTTCCCGACACCCTGGTACTCGGCTCCGTGGTAGTCGGCGGTGAAAACGCAGGGGTAGCCGCCCCGTCGCAACAGGATGAGCGCGTAGGCCAGGGGTTTGAACCAGGCCTCGACCACCGATTCAAGCGACTGGAGCGGCTGGGTGTCATGATTGCTGACCAGGGTCACGGCCAGGTCGGGATGATCCCTGACCAGGCTTTGGTCGAAAATAGTCCTCAGGTCGTAGTCCCTTCCCTCCCGCCCGGCGGCGGCGAAGCTGTAGTGCAGCCCCGCGTCGAAGAGCATTATGTTTGCCTCGGTTGTCTCGATGAAATGCTCCAGGGCCGCGTCCAGGCCCGACCAATACTCCCCGACCGCGAACAGCTCCCGCCCGCTGTGACGGCGGAGGTGATTGAGCCAGTCGGCGAAAAATCCGGCCTTGACATGCTTGGCCGCGTCGAACCGGAAGCCGTCGACCCCGGTCGTGTTCAGATACCATTCCCCCCAATAATAAAGCTCTTTTTGCACGTCGGGGTTGTCTAGATCGAGATCGCAACCAGTCAGATAATCGAAGTTTCCTTTTTCCTTGTCGACCTCCTCACTGAACCGCTTGCCTTCAAAGAGGTAGACGGCCTTGAGAGGGCCGGACAGGGCGTTGACGTCCACGGCGGTGAAGTGCCACCAGTGCCACTGGAGCTCGGAGTACTTCCCTTGTCGTCCGGGAAAGGTGAAAAGGGTCCAGGCCTTGATGGTCTGCAGGTCGCCGATGGGCTCGTTGCGGTTTTGCGGGTTATAGGGCGTCGCCTTGAACTCCTCCTCGCCGTCGCCGCCCATCTTGTGATTGAAAACGATGTCGGCGTAGACCTGGATGCCGGCCGCCTGGGCCGCCTTGATCGCCTGGAGGTACTCCTCGCGGGTTCCGTACTTGGTCCTGGTGGAGCCTTTCTGGTCGAACTCGCCCAGATCGAAAAGATCGTAAACCCCGTAACCCGTGTCGTCGGCCCCGCCCGCACCCTTATAGGCAGGCGGCAGCCAGACCGAGGTGATGCCGGCCTGGGCGAGCGCGGAGGCCTCTTGGGCAAGCCGCTTCCACAGCGAGCCATCCGCGGGGGTGTACCAGTGGAAGTACTGCATCATCGTGCCGTTGAACTCCCCAAGGGGGGTTTCATTCCCCGCGGCTTGCCGCGAGGCGCGGACAACAGTTTCCGCTGGTCTACCCCGCTGCTTGCGGCGGGGTGGTTGATTTTCCTTCATCGGCATGCTCCGTTTTCAGGCCGAGTAATGGTCAACCTGGGCAATATATCGCGAATACCGGGTTTCTAGAAATTAATCCTTTTTGTTGGGGGCCATATCCTCCCGGTGAAGGACCATTGCCGCAGCTCACGGGTTCGCCGTCGGGGGTGCGGCCTTGACAACACTTCCCGGCACGTCGCTTTGCCTTCCGCTCCACGCAGGTTCCTCGATTACGGGCAAAAGAGGCCCGCCCCCCTAGAGGGGACGGAGGGAGCCGCCAGTGGGGGGAGGAGGGGCTGATCGAAATATCCACCTAACCCAGAGACCAGAAGGGGGGGTCAGGTCCGGCTTCCCCGGATGTTTCACGAGTCGGGTTGACTGCGGATGCAAGACGCGGGACGCGAAGCCGGAGTCACCCCCTGGCGAGGGCTGCTTAGGCCTAGCCGGTGCGGCCCAATCGGCTTATTCCTTGGCCTGGTGAAGCCCGCCGGATTTCTCCGACCCGGTGATGGTTACAAGCTGTCTCCCTGGAGGTCCATCCCTTGTTCAACCCGGTAATTCGAACTTCCCTTTCACTTGGCGGCGTTCACGAAATGTCCGGGCCGCCCCCCTCCCGGCCCTAACAAGGCCCGCCCAGGCGGCCCGGCCCCGACCCCAAACCCATCGTGGAAGAAGGAGTTGATGAACGGGGGGGGGGACGGTGGAGTTTCGTTCCGCCGGAGGGTCAACCGTCAGAGAATGGTTGACTCACCTGCTTCAATACAGGGCAAACCTGTACCCGGGAATATCCGTGATCCTGTGGATCAGCGTCACCAGGTGATCCCCCGTGCTTTTATGAATGTCATGCATCAGAACGATGCTGTCCTCCCGCGCCTCGATCTGCTCCATCCCGTGATCCACCCAGGCGCCGTTATCTTTCAGCCGCCAGTCGAGAGTGTCCACGGTCCAGCCGACCGTGGTGTACCCAAATTCCAAGGCCACCTCGGAGACGACATCGTCGGTCGACCCATACGGCGGCCTGAAGTAGGTGCACTCCCCCGTACAATCGCAGATCAGTTCATGGGTGCGGCGCAGCTCATGATCGACCTTGTCCCTGGGAAGGCCCCGAAGATTCTGATGGGAAAAGGAGTGATTACCCAGAATGTGCCCCTCCGCGTGGACTCGGGAGGCGGTTGTGCGCCCAGCGGATTTCGCCAGAAGGCTGCCGAGGACTAAGAACATCGCTTTGATGTCGTGAGCCGAGAGGATATCGAGAACCTTGGCCGTATTCCTGGAGCTCGGCCCGTCATCAAAGGTCAGGAGGATGTCCCGATTGCCATCGCCGCGATTGCCGTAGAGCCCTTCCATATCAGGCCCCCCTTTCTCTTTTCTCAAAGAGCGGTCCCTGGCCGCCGGCCCGAACAGAGGCGGCAATATCCCCGGCCAAATGGTTGCTCTGTTGCAACCGCGCTATACTTTTTTTGTCTCTTTGCGATAGATGTAATAATGCTAAATAATCATTATTTTATTGCCAATCAAAAAACTCGACCGATCAATCAAGATATGCCAACGGTTTATTTTTATATCTAAAATCATAAAGCGAGTTTGTTCCCCACCGTATGAGGAGAGGGTACTCCCGGGGCGGGGGGCTTGCCCGCCGGACAAGGGAGACAGATAGAGCAATCAGCCTAAAATGAAGGGCGCCATCCAAAAGACCGCGAAGCTTCCGAGGGAAAGAACCGTAATCACCGGACAGGGTCTTCCCCTATCAGCCGGCCCTAGTCATTATCCGCCCCTGAAGGGGGCTAGGGGCCGGAGCGGGCCGCCCGGAGTCAAACCCGCGGGTCGGGGGGCGCTCATGGCTCCCGGGCCCTGGGGCCGGCTTCCTTGAGCTGGCTTGAGACGGGGGAGAGGGACCCTGGGCCGGATCCGGCCTTATCAGGGGTGCCCCCCTGACGGTCCTCCTCAGCCGGATACCGCCCTCGCCCTGGGTGGGGTGTTGGGGCCGGTCCCTCCTTCCGCAGGGCATGATGGAGGTAACTATCTGATAGTAAATTATATTTCGCTCTAGTCTCCGGCAAGAGAAAGGGAGGGGAGGGTACGCCGGCGAGGCTGGTTAATGAGTTCATCGGCTTCAAAATTTTTTTGACAAATAGTTATATTGTGGCTATAATGTAGCTGGAAATAAGAGAACTTATTGTTTTTCTTCGGAAAACGTGGAGGTTGCGGTGCCAGAGGAGAGGCCGGCCCGGAAAGCCCGCCGGCCAGTCCGGGCCCCCCTTCACCCGGTGAAAATCCCTGAAAAATGGAGCCCGGGATGCCTGGCCGGAAGACGGGGTGAAGAGGACCGGTTGAGCGGCGCCGGGGGCCGGCAACGGTCGCCCGGGGTGGGTCTGGCCCCAGGGCGGCCGAAGCCCTCTTCCAGCCCCGGAGGCCGGCCTTGGGGCGGAAATGAGCGGCCAGGCCAGGGAATGAATGATCAGCCATATCCTTTTCCCGGCCTTCAAGGAGGAGACCGCGACCATGTCGCCGGACGAGGGTAAAGGGGAACAGTAATGAGGTACGCGGAGACAGGATACAACCTGGAGATTGACCTCACCCGGGGAAGCATCGAGAGGGTGGAGACCGACCCGAGACTGACCGAGCTCCACCTGGGGGGTCAGGGGACCAACGGGAAGATCCTCTGGGACCGGGTTCCCCCCGAGGTCGAGCCCTTCTCTCCCGACAACCTGCTGATATTCAGCGCCGGGCTTTTGCTGTCCACCCCTGTCCCCGGGGCCAACCGGACCAGCGTCGACACCTTCTCCCCCCAGACCAACCTGTACTCCCACTCGTTGTTCGGCGGATTTTTCGGGCCGGAGCTGAAGCACGCCGGTTACGACAAGATCATCATCCGGGGCAAGTCCCCCAGCCTGGTTTACTTGTGGATAAACAACGACAAGGTGGAGATACGGGACGCCAGCCATCTCCAGGGCAAAGGCGCCCTGGAGACCGGCGAGGCCATCAAACAGGAGATGAAGGAGCCCAAGGCCCAGGTGGCCGCCATCGGCCTGGCCGGGGAGAACAGAGTCTACATGGCCACCGTCGAGCACGCCAACTCCAGCGCTTCCCGGGGGGTGGGGGTGATCATGGGGGACAAGGGGCTGAAGGCCGTCGCCGTCCGGGGAACCAAGGACATCAACATCGCCCGCCCGGCCGAGCTCTTCGAGAAGTGCAACCGGATGTACCAGGAGATCTACGACAACCCCTACTGCGGGGACGTTTTCCTCCACGAGGACGACGAGGAGTGGCACGTCAACAACTTCGCCTGGGGCAACGCCCGGGAGCGGAGAAAAGGTTACTGGAACAAGGAGCTCGAGGAGAAGTGGGCCTCCATCTCCGAAAGCGTGCGGCTCCGCTGGACGGGCTGCTATAACTGTCCCAAGGACTGCCACCAGGCCATCTCCTACCCGGGACGGAAAAATTACTTCCTGAAATGCTACAGCAAGCTGACCTATGCCATGGCGGCCTACAAGGAGCTGGACTTCAACTATGACATCCTCGGGGTAACCCAGGAGTACGGGCTGGACGGCTTCTCCACCCCCCAGGTTCTGGCCTTCGGCGTGGAGCTCTACGACGCCGGCATATTGACCGACCAGGACCTGCCGGGGTTCCCCTCCGACTCCGGGGAGAGGTTTTTCTATCTGGTGGAAAAGATCGTCCGGCGGGAGGGGGTCGGGGACGCCCTGGCCAACGGCGTTTACTGGGCCGCCCGGCAGATCGGCAAGGGCGCCGAGAAGTTCGATCACAACACCATGAAAAAGTTCGAGCAGGTGCCCCTCAAGCTGAAGATGATCAATTACCCCTACTTCCTGATGTACGCCACCGGCGAGAAGATGAACATCACCCAGATCGAGGGGTCCTACCCCCAGGGCCCCATCGCCGACAAGGAGGAGAGGGAAAAGTTCGTCCAGAACTGGGAGGCGGCCCCGGAGAGGTTTAAAAAGTGGTACCTGGAGTGGGAGCCCCGCGAGCATCCCTCCATCGAAGCCTCGGTCAACATCGCCGACTGGAACGAGGCCATGCATTACATCGACGACGCCGTGGGGACCTGCGCCTTCCTGTCCTCATTCAGGGGCCAGTTCGGGGGGAGGCCTCCGTACCACCTTCACAACCTGCCGGAGTTCATCTCCCTGGCCACCGGGATGGAGCTCGATACGGACGGGCTATGGGAGATATCGAGAAGGAACCGGAATCTGATCAGGGCCCTCAACGTCAGAAGGGGCTTGAGAAGAGCCGACGAGAAGCCCCCCGACGACCATTGGAAGGTAAGAGACCCCGAGACGGAGACCAAGCTCCTGGACGCCTACTATGAGTTCAAGGGGTGGAATAACGACGGCATCCCCACCAAGGAGACGTTGGACAAGCTGGGCCTGGATTACGTCAGCGAGGACTTCCTGGCCAGAGGGATCCTGACCGATGGTGACGGCGCTCCCTCCAAAAAGGCTCCGGCCGGAAAAAAGAAGAGCTAAGGTCAAAGGGGTGGTAACGGTGAAGGATGGGGCCAAGAAAAAAACGGTCAAGGAAATAAAGGTCGATCTAGACAAATGCATCGGTTGCCGGGCCTGCGAGGTGGCCTGCTCGGCCTTCCACGCCAAGCCCAGGTACAGCAGCATCAACCCGGCCAGGGCCCGGATCCGGGTGGTCGTGGATGAGCTGAACGACGTCTATGTTCCGATCCGGGCCGGTGATTACACCCACGCCGAGTGCAACGGCCGGCATACCTACACGATCAACGGGAAGAAATACACCGAGTGCAGCTTCTGCGGGGTCTCCTGCCCGGCCAGGGATTTTTTCAAGGAACCGGACTCCGGCCTCCCCCTGAAATGCGACATGTGCGAAGACGATCCGCCTCTCTCGGAGCCCATGTGCGTCCAGGTCTGCCGATGCGACGCCCTGACCTACGTGGAAAGGGAGGAGGAGGTCGAGGAGGAGGAGAGCCGGGGGGAGATGGAGATCGGCCTGGAAGCCTTGGCCAACAAGTACGGGATGAAGAAGATAGTGGAGACCCTGGCCAGAATGTCGATTTCCAAGAAGGGCTAGCCCGAATATTTCATGAAGACCGCCAAAAGGTGAAGATAATAGACAGGTAATTCAATTTGTTACGTTGATTTTGAGGCGATTTTACAGGGTAATGGTTTGGACCCTTTGCCTGGTGGGGAATATTGGGCGCTCTTCACCCTGCGGGCGAGCCGATTTGGCCGCATCTGCGGCGTTGCGTGACACTTGCAATAGGATGACTATAGCTTCGTGTCCCGCGCCTTGCATCTACGGCCAACTTGACTCGTGAAATATTCGGAATAGAGGACCAAGGCAGATCACGAGGGTTGAGAGAGACCATGGAAAACGTAGCCGACTACAAAGAGATCATCGAGGTCATAAAGGCCAACGGCGGGGAGGCCTTTAAACGATGCTACCAATGCGGCCTGTGCGATGCCGTTTGCCCCTGGAACAGGGTCAGAGACTTCAGCATGCGCAAGATCGTCCGGCAGGCCACCTTCGGGATGACCGATATCGAGAGCGAGGATCTGTGGCGCTGCACCACCTGCGGAATCTGCCCCCAGGCCTGCCCCAGGGACGTGAAGCAGATCGAATCCGGGGTTTCCCTGCGCCGGATCGCCACGGAGTACGGGATCTTCCCCACCCCCGTCAAGCCCATCCGGACGGTGAGCGCGAGCCTCCTGGGCGAGGGCAACCCTCTGAACGAGGAGCGCAAGAACAGGGCCAACTGGACGGAGGGCCTGAACGTCAAAACGTTCGCCGAGGGGATGGAGGTCCTCTACTTTCCCGGCTGCTACCTCAGCTATGACCCGAGACTGAAAAAGGTGGCCCGGGCCACGGCCGGCATCCTCAAGGCGGCGGGGGTGGATTTCGGGATCCTGGGGGCCAAGGAGAGCTGCTGCGGGGAAAGCATCCGCAAGACGGGCGACGAGGAGCTGTTCAGACGCCTGGCCAGGGAAAACATCAAAACCTTTATCGACCACGGGGTGAAGAAGATCGTCGTCTCCTCCCCCCACTGCTACCACACCTTTAAAAACGAGTACCCCGAGTTTATGGTCAACTTCCAGGTGGTCCATATCTCCCAATATATCTTCGAGCTTATCGATCAGGGAAAGCTGGAGCTGACCAAGGAGTACGCCAAGAAAATCACCTATCATGATCCCTGCTACCTGGGCCGGCACAACGGCGTCTACGACCAACCCCGGGAGGTTCTGAGGAGGGTGCCCGGCCTGGAGCTGGAGGAGATGCCCGACTCCCAGGCGAGCAGCCTTTGCTGCGGAGGAGGAGGAGGCAGGATCTGGATGGAGACCCCCAAGGGCGAAAGATTCTCCGACCTGAGGTTGGAGCAGGCCATGGGGATCGGGGCCGAGGTCCTGGTCACCTCCTGCCCCTACTGCATCACCAACTTCGAGGACAGCAGGTTGAACCTGGGGGATGGCGGCGAAACGGAGATCGAGGAGGGCGGCGTCCCGGAGATCAGGGACATCACCGAGATAATCCAGGAAGTGATTTAGCCCGGAGATTTCATGAAGACCGCCAAAAGGCGAATGTTAAAAATAGCTAATCAAATGGTTGAGTTGATTTCTAGATCGTCTTGCCAGGCGGCAGCTTTTACCCTTGGCCCGGTGGGGCGTGCGGCGGTTTTCACCCCTAGGGCCAAGCCGATTGGGCCGCATCTGCTGCGTTGCCTGACCCTGGCCATGGGGCGGCTAGCCCGGATATTTCATGAAGAACGCCAAAGAGGATGGTAAATTGATAGCCATCTCAATCGGATACATAGAGTTAGGGGTTATTTTCCGTGGTGACAGTTTGTAACCTTTGCCAGGTGGGGAATCTTTGGCGTTCTTCACCCTGCGGGCGAGCCGATTTAGCCGCATCTGCTGCGTTGCGGGACACTCGGCATAGGGTAACTATAGCCTCGTGTCCCGCGCCTTGCATCTGCGGCCGACTCGACTCGTGAAATATCCGGGCTAGGGGTTCGTGTCCCGGGCCTGGCAGCTGCGGCCGACTCAGCTGGGGAAATATTCGGGTTAGGAAGCCGGGGGAACCCGGCGAGGGCCTAAAGACGTGGAAAAAGAACCGACTGAAGGACAATTAATCAATTTCCCCGGCGGCGCCAACTTTGGCGACGTGATGGTTGTCGGGGGAGGGATCAGCGGTATTCAGGCCGCCCTGGACCTGGCCACCTCGGGTTACAAGGTTTACCTGGTCGATAAAGCGCCGACCATCGGCGGCAAGATGGCCCAGCTGGACAAGACCTTTCCCACCAACGACTGCTCCATGTGCATCGAGTCCCCGAAGTTCATCGAGTGCGACCGACATCCCAACATAGAGATCCTGACCTACACCGAAGTCGAGAGCGTGGAAGGCGAGGCGGGAGACTTCAAGGTCACCCTGATCAAAAAGCCCAGGTACGTCATCGAGGAAAGATGCACCGGTTGCACGGTCTGCGTGGAGTACTGCCCGGTCAAGGTCCCCGACCGGTTCAACCAGAACCTGTCGTCGAGCAAGGCCATCCACATCTACTTCTCTCAGGCGGTTCCCCTGATCACCTACATCGATGAAAACTGCCTTTTCCTTAAGGAGAAGAAGTGCAGCATCTGCGAGGGGGTCTGTAAGAACGACGCCATTGATCTTCACCAGGAGCCGGAGAAGGTGGAGGTGAAGGTCGGGGCGATCATTCTCTCTCCCGGCTACGAGATCTTCGACCCCCGGCTGCGGGGAGACTACGGCTACGGCCAGATGGAGAACGTGGTCACCAGCCTTGACTTTGAACGGCTGCTGTGCGCCACCGGACCGTACGAGGGCGAGATACTGCGCCCCTCCGACCAGAAGCATCCGCACAACATCGCCTGGATTCACTGCGTCGGTTCCCGGCAGGTCAACCCGGGGGGGAACACCTACTGCTCCGCGGTCTGCTGCTCCTACACCCAGAAGCAGGTGATCTTGGCCAAGGACCACGACGCCGAGGCCCGGGCGACCATCTTCCATAACGACATCCGGTCCTATGGTAAGGATTTCGAACGGTTCTACCAGAGAGCGGCGAACCTTCCCGGGGTCCGGTTCATCAGAAGCTACGTCACCATAGGCCGAGAGATCCCGGAGACCAAGAACGTGACCATAAGGTACTCCACCACCGATGAGGGGGTGAAGGAGGAGGAGTTCGACCTGGTGGTCCTTTCCGTCGGCTTGAACCCGCCCGAGGACGTGGAGGGCCTGGCCCGGAAGTTCGGCATCGAGCTCAACTCTTACCGGTTCTGTAAAACCAATCCTCTCAACCCCATCGAGACCTCCCGTCCGGGGATTTTCGTCAGCGGCGCCTTCCAGGGCCCCCTGGATATCCCCGAATCGGTGGTGACCGCCAGCGGGGCCGAGGCCCAGTGCGGTCAGCTCCTCGCCCGCCGGCGGGGGAAGCTGGCCAAGGAAAGGGAGTATCCGCCGGAGCGGGATGTCTCGGAGGAGGAGCCCAGGGTGGGCGTCTTCGTCTGCCACTGCGGGGCAAATATCGGCCGGGTGGTGGACGTTCCCGCGGTGGTTGACTACTCCCTGACCCTGCCCAACGTGGTCCACGCGGAGGAAAGCCTTTTCGCCTGCTCCACCGACGCCGCCGAGTCGATCTCGACAACGATCAGGGAGAAAGGGCTCAACCGGGTGGTCGTGGCCGCCTGCACGCCCAAGACCCATGAGCCGTTGTTCCGGGACACCCTTCGGGAAGGGGGAATCAACCAGTACTTCTTCGACATGGCCAATATCAGGGAGCACTGCTCCTGGGTCCACTCCCGGGAAAAGGAGGACGCCACCCAAAAGGCCAAGGACATCGTCCGGATGTCGGTGGCCCGGACCTCCCTCTTGGAGCCCCTCCAGGAGTTCGACCTGCCGGTGAACAAGAAGGGGTTGGTGGTCGGCGGAGGCGTGGCCGGGATGACCAGCGCCCTGAGCATGGCCAACCAGGGGTTCGAGGTTTACCTGGTGGAAAAGGACCCGGACCTGGGGGGGGCGGCCAAAAGGCTTCACTACACCCTGGAAGGGCAGGATGTTCAAGAATTTATCGGTGACCTGAGAGGCAAGGTCTACCGGCACCCCTTGATCCATGTCCTGACCGGGGCCACCATCACCGAGGTCTCCGGCTACGTGGGGAACTTCGTGACCAAGGTCGAGGTCGAGGGCAGGCTCCAGGAGATCCACCACGGAGCGGCCATCCTGGCCACCGGCGCCGAGGAGTACAAACCCACCGAGTACCTTTACGGGAAAGACGACCGGGTCCTGACCAATCTGGAGCTGGAGGAGCTGATCAGCCGAGGCGATGAAGGGCTGATCAACTCCCAGACCCTGGTGATGATCCAGTGCGTGGGCTGCCGGCAGGAGGACCGGAACTACTGCGCCCGGATATGCTGCAGCCAGTCCATAAAGAACGCCCTGAAGCTCAAGGAGATAAACCCCCAGATTGACATCTACATCCTCTTCCGGGACATGAGAACCTACGGGTTCAGGGAGGATTACTACCGGGAGGCCTCGAACCGGGAGGTCAAGTTCATCCGCTACGAGCCGGATAACAAGCCCCGGGTGGAAGTCGTGGAGGAGGGGGGCCGGGGTGTTTTAAGGGTCTCCGTGACCGATCCTATCTTGGGTCAGGAGCTGGCCATAGACGCCGATCGCCTGGCCCTGGCCGCCGCCCTGATCCCCTCGGCCGGCAGCCAGGAGGTAGGCCGGTTGTTCAAGGTCTCCCTGAGCCCGGACGGTTTCTTCCAGGAGGCCCACGTGAAGCTGCGGCCGGTCGACTTTGCCGCGGACGGCATCTTCCTCTGCGGGACGGCCCACTACCCCAAGCACCTGCCGGAGACCATCAGCCAGGCTTACGGAGCCGCGGGCCGGGCCATAAGCCTCCTCTCCCAGGACTCGGTCACCGCCTCCGGCTCGGTCTGCCAGGTGGAGGAGAGCCGGTGCATCTCCTGCGGGGCCTGCATCTCGGCCTGCACCTACAATGCCATTGAGTTCCAGGAGACCAAGCAGGGCCGGAAAGCCAGGGTCAACCCCGTTCTCTGCAAGGGAGACGGCCTGTGCAACGCCAGGTGCCCCACCGGGGCCATATCACTCAAGCACTATACCGATGAGGAGATTTTCAACCAGATCGACGCGGCCGACCCGGACCGGGCGGTGGCCGACCCGGACCGGGCGGCGGTCAACCAGTGACCGGGCAAGGTCTGCCAACCTAGAAGGGAGACGGGAATGGGTGCGGGACTTGAGGCGAAACCCAGGATCCTAGGCTTTTTGTGTAACTGGTGAGGATACTCCGCCGCGGACTTGGCTGGAGTTTCCAGACTACAATACAGGCCTGAAATAAGAATCGTCCGGGTCATGTGCACCGGCAGGGTCGACCCGGCGTTCATCCTCCATGCTTTCTCCAACGGATCGGATGGGGTGTTCGTCGGCGGCTGTTGGCCGGGCGAATGCCATTACATCACCGAGGGGAACTACTATGCCATAAACATGGTCCACCTGTGCAAAAGACTGCTGGAGCACCTGGGGATCGACCCCGAAAGGCTGCGGCTGGAATGGCTATCGGCCTCCGAGGGGATCCGTTTCGCCGAGGTGATGAATGATTTTTCCAAGAAGCTGAATGAGCTGGGGCCTCTGGGCAAGGCCGAGGGGATGGACCGGACCGAGTTGAAAGCCAAACTTGAAGAGGTCACCAAGCTGGTCCCCTACATCAAGCTGGTGAAGGGGGAGAAGCTGGCCCGGCGTCTGGAGAATGAGGAGGAGTATAAGGATCTTTATACCCCGGAGGAGATGGACAGCCTCTTTCGCGAGGTGGTCAGCTACCATATCGATCCGGAAAAGTGCCAGGCCTGTATGATCTGCCTCAGGAGATGCCCGGTGGAGGCGATCGTCGGGGCCAAGAACCAGATCCACGTGATCGACCAGGAGAAATGCATCAAATGCGGGACCTGCTTTGAGGCCTGCCCCTCCCGCTTCGGGGCGGTTCTCAAGACCTCCGGCGCGCCGGTTCCGCCTCCCATTCCCATGGAAGAAAGAACCCTGGTCAGAGAGGGTAAGGCAAAATAAGAGAAACCCGGGGTTTGGCCGGTCAGGGAGCGGGGCGGGGGGCCCGGCCAGAGGCTCCTTCGCACTCTTCCTTGGGGCCTGATCTCAAAGGTCGGGCTTGGACCGCCACCCTTGAGATAATTCCATACCTTCCTCTGCCCGCCCTTCCTGCCCTGCCTCCATCTCCAACCCGGTTGAAGGTCGGGCGGCCCCAGGGGCGGCTCAGTCCATGGCCTGGCCCGGCTTGGGGATGGCGTCGAAGACGACCTGCTCCGCGCCGTTGTAAACCAGGAACCTGGTGGCCTTGGCCCGGCCGATGACGACCATGCCCATGTCCCTGGCCAGCTCCAGGCCCATCTGGGTCACCCCGGATTTGGAGATCAACACCGGGACGCCCATAAAGGCCGCCTTCATCATGATCTCCGAGGTCAGCCGGCCGGTGGTGAAAAGGATCTTGTCCTCCCCGGTCAGGCCGTCGAGCCACATCCGCCCGGCGATGGCGTCGGCCGCGTTGTGCCGGCCCACGTCCTCCACGGACATAACCACCCTTCCCCCCTGGCACAAGCAGCAGCCATGGACCGTCCCGGCCAGGCGGTAGATGTGGTTCAGGGGGGCCACGGCCCTGAGGACCTGGTAGATGGTGGACTGGCGGACCCGGACCCGGGGCAGCTTCTGCTCGTAAAGCTTGTCCACGGTGCAGCTGAAGATGGTCCCCTGGCCGCAGCCGGTGCCCACGGTCACCCTGGCCAGCTTCTCCTCCAGGTCCGGTATCCCCTGGCCGTGCCGGGTGGAGACGTTCACCGTCTCCCGGGTCCAGTCCACGCAGACCGACTCAACTTCTTCGATCCGTTCCAGGAGGTGCTGGTTGTGGAGGTAGCCCAGGGCCAACTCCTCGGGGTTGGTGCCCAGGGTCATCAGGGTGACTATCTCCCGGCCGTCGACCTTGATGGTCAGGGGCGACTCGCCGGGCACGGCCACCAGCCTGGGCTGCCCCAGATGGTCGAAGACCTCCACCCGGTGGACCGGCTCCAGCCCGGCCCGGCTCAACCGGGGTTGGGAGGGTGTTTTACTGGCCGCGGTCATAAGGCTCACCAACCTGCAATTAGGCCCTTTCGGCGGTGATTGATCCCATTTTGGAGCCTCCCCCGCCCCCGGTCCAGACCGGCCCTCGAGGGGACGGACCGGAAAGACTTCACGACCTCCCCCTCAAGGCCGTTTCTCATCGAAAAGACAGTTATAACCGGGAGTACCTCGAGCCTAGGCATAGTATCCCATTGGGAGTCCGGCGGGCAACCTCAACCGGGACCGGGCCGGGAGTCTGGAAGGAGGAGTTGATTTATAAATAACACTTTAAAATCAATAAGTTTATTTAACCTCCGAGCCCCTGCTGATCCGGCCCAACGAATGGAGGACGGGCCGGGACGGCCGCCAGGCCCTCGAGCAGCCGGGCGGTCATGCCCCGGGCCGGGGGGAGGTGGCTGCTCAGGATGACCTCAGGCGATATTTCGGCCACGGCCGCCAGCATCCTTTCAAACTTCCGGCCATCCACCGCGTGCAGCCAAGGAGAGTCCACCGTGGTCCAGGTGAGGAGGCCTTCCCTCAGCTTTTCGGCTCCGATGCCGGCGGCGTCCAGGGCCGGCTCTGAAAGCAGGGCCCCGAAGCAATCGGCGCTGAAAAGGGCACCGGACTTGGGGTCATAGAGGCCGGTGGTCTCCGGGGCATCGTAAGTGGGCGGCTTGACGGCCAGGAGGGTTCGGTCACCGACGGTGATCTCCTGGCCCGGGTTCAGCAAATAGACCCTCTCCAGGGGCAAGGGTTGAAACAGGCTCATCTTCCCGACGCTGAGAAAAGTGGTGATGACCCGCAGCCTGGGGGCGGCCTCGAGAAGGGGTTGAAGGCTTCCGATGTGGTCCTGATCGGTGTGGGTGAGCCAGAGCCACCTGAGCTCCTGGAGGTCGATGACCCGGGCCAGCAGGTCCATGAACGGGTCGCTCAGGACCGCCACGCCCGTGTCCACCAGAACGGGCTCCGCCGCCCTGATCAAAAAGGCGTTGATGGGCACGATCCCCAACCCGGGTACGGGAAAGAAGGCGGGCAGGACCTCAATGCCGGGTGCGGCGGAAAAACTTTCGAACATGACCGGTCGGTCCATAATCTCGTCCTCCAGGCCGGCGGTTAACGAGGCTGATCCTGCCGGGCTTGGTCCTCCGGATGAGCCGAACCCGGCCCCGGGTGGTTCGGGGTAGCTTAAGACCCTGGTGATCGCCGGGCTCCGGACAGGGCACCCCGGGCCCCAGGCCCGGGCACCCTCCGGAGCGTGGTCGGAGCAAATGGTCCGGCCGGGGTGAAACCCCACGGCCGGGAGAATCAGGCCCTAGTAAATGGGAACCAGGGAGTAGCCCCTGGCCTGGTACCCGATCTCGGAGATCCATCCGTTGGGGACATGCTTTATCTCAGGCTGGATCGAGGCCGGGTCGACCCCGAAATAACTCAAGGCCACGTCGCACACCTCAAAGATGATGCCGTCCGTGGACATCTTGGAGATGGTCTCCACCAGCTTCTTAAGGTGCTCCTGGTCCTCGGGTTTGAACTCGGCCCGGTTGCTGGAGATCAGCTTGACCGATCCGCCCATGAAGGTAACCACAAAAACGGGATTCTTTTTCATGGTCGTGAGCTGCTTGAAGGTCTCCTGGATGAGCATTACATGATCGAGGGCCGACTTGGGGATCATGTCTCTCACATCGAAGAAGGCATTGACCTTTTCGACCCCTTTCAGGGCCTCGTAGTCCTGGGCCGCGACCAAAGAACCGGTCGAGACGACCAGACAAAGCACCGTGATGATCAGGAAAAGGGCTTTCCTTGCCTGGGCTTTCATTTTCAGACCTCCTTTTCTTGATAACCGTCATTAATTGGATGAGCAATCGGGCAACCGCGGGCGTCGGCCGGCCCGCTGAGCCGTTTCATCAGCCGGGTCCGGCCAGCGGGGCCAGGGCCCGGCCGACCAGTTCCCGCTGGGTTTCCGTGGTCAGGCGTCGGAAAAGCTCCTGAAACCGGGGATGCTCGACTCCTGAAAAGATGTACTGCCAGCGGTAGGCGCTTAAGACCACCTCCTCGATCCGGTCAGTCTCTTTACCGCTGAAAGGCCGGCCGGAGTTCCCCTGGAAGTATCGAACGTCTGACTGAACCTGTTTCCGCAGAATCCCGTCCACCTCCCCCACCAGGCCGATCAGCTCGCCGACGGCCTTGTCCCGTTGGGCGGAGGTTATTTTTTGGTCCTGGCGAGGCCACTCCAGGGCGTCCAGGAAGGCGTGGTGGGCCTCCTCCTTCCAGTGGTAGAGGAAGATGTCCTTGTAAAGCTCGGACAGGTTGGGGTCAGGCTCGATGCTCTGCTGGTAATGCTCCTGGGTGAAGAGCTCGATCTCATAGATCAGGGCCATGACCGCCCAGGTCGATTTTTCCAACACCGCGGCGGCGACCTGGTTGGGATCCCAGGCAAAGCCGTACCCCGGCGGCATGCCGCGGGCCATCATCTCCTCGATCCGCCTGAAAAGCTCCTGGTGCTTCAGCTCCTCGTCGACAAACCGGACCAGGGCCTCCAGGGCGACCTGATCGCCCAGCCAGTGGTCCCGGGTCAGCTCGAGGATCTTGGCCACGATAAAGCGTTCCACAAAGCCGAACATGTTGGCGTAGGTCCGCCCCTGAACCTGGCTGAGAAAGAGCTTCTCCTCCGTGGTTAAAAACTCGAGACGGTCGATCTTGGAGATGCCGTCCGGAAGGAACTTCTTTGAAAAATCGAAGTCCCTGCCCCTGAGAACGTCCCTTTCGATGTCCCAGCGGATCTTCTTGGATCCGGCGATGCTTTTGGCATACTCCTCGGTCGCCACCCTGTCTCCCGGCCGATCCATCCACTCCCCCTCGGTCAAGATAATGAAGTCCCGAAAAAACCAGGCCCCGGGCTCGAGATGCTTTCCCCAGCGGGGTCCGACCCATGGACCCTGATGGCAAGGGCAAGGGCCGCTGCCTCCCCTTGGAGGCTTGAAATTTATCCGGCTGAACCGCCAGCGCTGCGGAGAAGGCGATCGGATCGCCCAACGAAGGACGTTTTCTCCGCTGTTTCGAGAAGTTGCTGGTTTTCTGGCCGGTGGGATCCTGGTCGGACCTATAATACACCAGAATATCTTTATCGCCACAGGGACAGCCCAGGTTTCCCTGAACCCGGGTGGCTCGAGGCCGCCCAGGTCTCCGGAGTCGAACCCCCCGGCCCGACCCCTGGCCCCGGCCCAGGCAGGCCTGGTTTTCCGCCCGGCGGGTATCCTCCCCGGCCGGGGATCAGGTCAGGACCGGGCTGAGGGGACCGGGATGAAGGCGGGACGCATTCGGGCCTTCTGGTTACCATTCCATTTGTCTTGGGGGCCGAACTGTGGCATCACTCTTTTCACCGTCAACGGAGAGGGCTCATGTCCCAACGCTTCAAGTTCGATCGGATGGAGCTGGCCGGCTCCTTGGGCGATCTGGGGACCCTCCTGCCCATCGCCATCGCCATGGTTCTTTTTAACGGGCTCAACCCCCTGGGGCTGTTTCTGAGCATCGGCCTCTACTACATCGTCTCCGGGATCTACTTCGGTCTCACCGTTCCGGTCCAGCCGATGAAGGTCATCGGGGCCTACGCCATCGCCACCGCCATGAGCGCCGACCAGATCCTGGCCTCATCCCTGCTCATGGGGATTTTTCTGTTGATCGTCGGGGCCACCGGGGCCATCGAGGCCATCCGGAAGGTCACCCCCAAGGCGGTCATCCGGGGAGTCCAGCTGTCCACCGGGGCGCTGCTGATCTCCGGGGGGATCAAGTTCCTGATGGGGACCTCCAAGTTCCAGACCCTCCATCAGGCGGCGGAGCCTTACCTGGCCTTTCAGTTCCTCGGTCCCCTTCCCATCAGCCTGGTCATCGGCGTGGCCGGCGGGGTGGTCACCCTCCTGCTCCTGGACAACAAGAAGTTCCCGGCCGGGTTGATCGTCGTGGCCGGGGGGCTGATAACCGGCCTGGCCCTGGGGGCCAGGATGGCCCCGGGGGGCGGACTTTCCCTCAACCTGCCCCAGATCCTGCCCTTCGGCTTCCCGGGAAAGGCCGACTTCAGCTTCGCCCTGTTCGCCCTGGTCCTGCCCCAGCTCCCCATGACCCTGGGCAACGCGGTCCTGGCCTACACCGATCTTTCCAGGGAGTACTTCGGGGAGCGGTCGGCCAAGGTCACCAACCGGAAGGCCTGCCTGAGCATGGCCCTGGCCAACTTCTTGAGCTTCTGCCTGGGGGGCATGCCGCTGTGCCACGGGGCGGGGGGGCTGGCGGCCCATTACCGCTTCGGGGCCCGGACGGCCGGGTCCAACCTGATGATCGGGCTGATCATGGCCGCCCTGGCCATCCTCCTGGGCGACCACATCGTCGGCCTTTTGAACCTTCTGCCCATGTCCATCCTGGGGGTCCTGCTGGTCTTCGCCGGCTCCCAGCTGGCCCTGACTATCATGGACCTGGAAAGCCGCAAGGACTACTACGTGGCCACCCTGATCTTAGGCATCACCCTGGCCAGCAACCTGGCCGCCGGGTTCATCGCCGGGATAGTGGTGGCCCACTTGCTCAGGTGGGAGAAGCTGTCGGTCTAGACGGCTCGTTTACCAGAGGCCGAAGTGACCGGTCCGGCCCGGGGAAGGAAGGGGACCGGTCGAGGAGCTTCGGTCGCCCGGGTCACTGATCAGCTTGTGGCGTTCTTGGCCTAGGCGGCGGCGAAGAACCCCTCCCAATCCCCCCGGAACTCCTCCTGGGGCTTATCGGAGTAGGTTACCGTAAAAGAATCCCCCTCCAGCTCTTGGACCGACTCCAGCCGGTTGAGGAGGAGCTCCTTTTCCTGGGACGTGACCACCGGGAAGCCGTAGTGGACATTCCGGTGCTTGAAGGGCCCCTTGGTCTTGAACCTGTCCAGGACAAACTCCAGGTGGCGGGTGAGGCGGCCGCGCTGGTGATCGTTGGAGAGGTCCGCCGCCTGCCCGACCTTGGCCCGGATCTCGGTCCCGAGGCCTGAGTCCTTCTCAAAGCCGATGCTGCTGCGGCCGGCGGTCATGGCCGCGCAGGTGGTGGTCCCGGTGCCCAGGAAGGGATCGACCACCAGGTCCCCCTTGATTGAGAGCATGCTGATCAAGCGGAAGGCCAGCTCAAAAGGAAAGGCCCCGCTCCTAAGGCGGGACCGGCCCAGGGCCAAGCCCTGGCGGGCGCCCTTGAGGTCCAGCCAGACGTCTGAGAACCAGATGTTCCTCTCCTCCCAGAAGAAGGCGCTCTCCCGACGGAGGCGCTTCTCGGCCTGGTGCAGGAACTCCCTTTTGCCCCCTTTCCGGGCGATGAGGATCAGCTCGTGCTCCAGGGTCACGTAGGCCCCGGCCGGGAGCATGCCCGAGCCCATGAACTTGTTGGGGGCGTTGGTCTGCTTCCGCCAGAGGATCAAGGGCAGGATGGAGAAGCCCGCCTCCACCAGGTGGTGGAGGATGAAGGTGTGATTGGGGTAGAGGGTGAAATCGCCGTTCACGGTCCGGGCCGCGTCGCCGATGTTGATGCAGGCCAGGCCGCCCGGTTTCAGGATCCGGTGGACCTCCTCCCAGACCGGGTTGAGCCGCCGGTGCATCAGCCGGAAGGCGGCCGGACCCCGGCCCTTTTCCAGGGCCGCCTTTATCTCCGGGTCCCAGGCGGCGAAGAGTCCGTCCCACATCTCGACCATGGGGTAGGGCGGAGAGGTGACCACCAGGTGGGCCGATTCGTCGGCCAGGGGGGCCATCTGGGTGGAGTCCTGGAAATATACCCGGTGGACGGTCTCCAAGGCTGTTCCCCTTTTTTCTGGTCTAGTGCGGGTTCAGGTTGGAATATTTCATGAAGCCCGGGAAAAGAGAAGGGAAAGGTGGGGCGGCCGGGGCCCGGCCTGTCCAGACCCGGGGGAGGTGGTGACGGTCAGGTCAGGGGCCCCACTCCTCGACCTTGCCCGGGTTGAGGATGTTGTTGGGGTCGACCAGCTTTTTCAGGCCCCGCATCAGGTTCATGGCCTCCGGGTCGTGCTCCAGGGCCATGAAGGGGGCCTTGGCCAGGCCGATGCCGTGCTCACCGGTCAGGGTTCCGCCCAGCTCGCAGGTCTGGCCAAAGATCTCGGCCACGGCCTTCTCCAGCCGTTGCCTTTGATCGGGGACGGTCTTGTCGTACAGGATCTTGGGGTGGAGGTTGCCGTCCCCGGCGTGGCCGTAGATGAAGAAGGTCAGGCCGTGGCGGTCCAGGATCCCGGCCACCCGTTCCAGCATCTCGGGGACCTTGGAGAGGGGCACGGTCACGTCCTCGGAAACGGCGTTGCGGGCCACCGAACCGGACAGAGGGGAGAAGTTTCGCCTCATCTGCCATAGCTCTTCCGCCTGGGCCGGGGTGTCGGCGGTCCGGCGTTCCACGGCCCCGCAGGCCTCGAAGCACTGGTTCACCTTCTCCATCTGGAAGGAGGCCTCGGTCTGGGTGAAGCCGTCGGTCTCCACCAGGAGGCCGGCCTCGGCCGCGGGCAGGTCCATCCCTCCCCGCTCCCGGAGAAGGCGCAGGGTGTTCCGGTCCATGATCTCCAGGACCGAGGGGACCACCCCGGAGGACATGATCCGGGTCACCGCCTGGCCGGCCAGCCCCAGTCTGGGGAAGAAAGCCATTGCGGTGCAGAAGGCCAGGGGACGGGGGTTTATCTTGAGGGTTACCTCGGTGATGACGCCCAAAAGCCCCTCGGAGCCGACGAACATCCTGGTCAGGTCGAAGCCCGAGGCGGACTTGATGCAGGAGCCTCCGGTGCGCATGATCTTGCCGGTGGGGAGGACCACCTCCAGCCCCATGACGTAGTCCCGGGTCACCCCGTACTTGGCCCCGCGGATGCCGCCGGCGTTGGTGGCCACGTTGCCGCCGATGGTGCAGATCTTGGCCGAGGCCGGGTCAGGGGGGTAGAAGAAGCCCTCCCTGGCCAGCCTGGCCTGGAGGTCGGCGTAGACCACCCCGGGCTGGACCACGGCCCGCCGGTCGGCCACCTCCACGGCCAGGATCCGGTTCATCCGGCCCAGATCGATCACCAGCCCGCCCCGGGCCGGGACAGTGGCGCCGACCAAACCTGTTCCGGCCCCCCGCGGGGTGACCGGAAGCAGGTGCCGGTTGGCCAGCTCCAGGATGGAGGCCACCTGGGCGGTGCTGGTGGGCCAGGCGGCCGCCTCCGGCCTGTGGCTGTGATCCGAGACGTCATAGGAGTAGGAGACCAGGTCGATGAGGGCCTCGGTGAAGCTCTCCGGGCCCACGATCTCGATCAGGGCTTCCTTGATTTCAGGGCTGAGCATGGTTTTGAGTTTTATGGCCTTTGCCGCCGGGAGTCAAGCCTGGGGAGGATGGAATGGAGTGGATCCTCCGGAGAGCCGGCGGGGAGCCTGCCCGGGGCGGGGGGTTGACCAGGCGGGCTCGAGGTTATTATTTTGACAAGCACGAACGATCGTGCTAATCAATAAGATATGAAAAAAGGAAAAGCCACCAAGCAGGGAATTCTGGAGACGGGCCTGGACATGGCCAGCCGCCTGGGCCTGGAGTGCGTCTCCATCGGCGATCTGGCCAAGGCCGCCGGGATGTCCAAGAGCGGCCTGTTCGGGCATTTCCGGTCCAAGGAGAGACTCCAGTTGGAGATCCTGGATCACGCCGCCCGGGCTTTCGGCGAAAAGGTGATCGTCCCGGCCTTGAGAACCCCGGCCGGGGTCCCCAGGATAAAGGAGCTGGTGAGAAGGTGGGTCGGCTGGGAGGGGAACCTCTCGGGCGGCTGCATCTTCGTCTCAGCCTGCACCGAGTTCAGCGACCGCCCCGGAAACGTCAGGGTCCTCCTCTTCCGCCAGCAGCAGGAGTGGCTGGACTGCCTGGCCCGCATCGCCCGGTCGGCGGTGGAGGCCGGCGACTTCAGGGAGGGCATCGACTGCGAGCAGTTCGCCTTTGAGCTCTACTCCCTCCTGCTGGGCTTCCATCTTTACCACCGCCTCCTCAACAGCCCGGACATCGGGGCCAGGCAGGAGGCGGCCCTGGACAGGCTTTTGGACGGCTATAGAAAATGAGGCGCCTTTTTTGGAAGAGCAGGAGACCGGACAAAAAAATTTACTTAAATAAAAGCACGAACGTTCGTTTTATTTAATGATTTAGACTGAAACCCCACAAGCGGCCGTCGCAAAGGACGACCAAGGAGGAAGAGATGAGGGAGCCGGAGGAGATCAAGGCGGCTTACCGGCGGGGAAACCTCCGGGAGAGGCTGGACCTGTTCCTGGCTTACCGGGACCTCCGAACGGAGTTAACCCGGATTGAGCAGGAGGAGGAGGCCACCAAGGCGGGAAGCCGGTCAAGACCGGCGGCGGCCAAGGGCAAATCAAGGTCGCCGGCAGCCTCCCGCCCTGGGGGCCGGATGGCGAGAGCCTGCGCTCTCCTGTGGGGCAGGGTGACAGCGGGGACTTGTAAATAGGCCGATGCGATAGGCTCGCCCATCCTCGGCCCGCGGCCAGAAACCCGGCCCGGATCCTTCATGAAGGCGGCCGGAGGGGACCACGGAGGAGAGTGGTTTCAGTCCTGACCGGGCTCACCCCAAAGGCCGTTCATTGGGTGGGCATTGGGTGGAATTGGCCGGATTCCGGACCGTCATGATTAACCGGCCTCCCGCCAGGGCGGGAATGGCGGAGAGCCGATTCAGCCCCGGGCCTGACCCTATTCTGGCCCGATTCCGGGCCGAGGCCGGATCGGTCTGAACCCAGGCGATGAATCCGGTCGGGCCGGGACGGGATCGCCGTCATAAGTATGCCTCTTTCCCGCTTGGAAAATTAATGAAAACAAATTCAAATATATAAAATATAATTATAAAAGGTTTGGTTGTAGTTTATGGCAAATATGATATGAAGAAAATTAGGGTATAAGGTTGAAACCGGAGAGGGAAGGCCGGTTATCAACCTGGGTTGCCTCCGGAGACGTCACTCTCTTACTTTAAACAGGCCTGGTTCCCGGGGACCAAAACGGCCGGGATGCCGGGCCGGGAGGGGAGGAGCCATGCCCAAGTTCGGCAGCATGAAGGTCAGGAACATGGTGGCCGTGGGTAGAACCACCGCCAACACGGTCAGGCTGTGGATGCGCTCGGAGAAGCCGGGGGACCACGACCTGGAGGTCACCCCCGAATCCGGCCCCGGGCGGATGAACTCCGCCCGGGTCACCATCCCGGCCGACAACCAGACCGACAACACCCTGGCTTTCGACTACCCGGGAGACCTGCCCCGCCAGGATCCTTTAAGGCCGCTCCAAGGGTATCAATTCCGGATCTTGAGAACCGCCGACCGGGAGGTCGTGGGCCGGGGACGGTTCGAGACGGCCCCGGCGGATCAGAGCCAGACCCCGGAAAGGTTCAGCCTGGCGGTCATGAGCTGCCACCAGCCCTTCAACTCCGACGGCGAGCTCTCGGAGCGGTCGATGAGGATGCTGAGGCTGGCCCCGGGGGTCCTGGAGGAGAACCGGGTCAAGTTCATCCTCCTCTGCGGGGACCAGATCTACTCCGACGTGCCGGAGAACTTCTCCCTGCTCAACCCCCACTACTTCAGCACCAAGGTCCAGGAAGGGCGGAACCACATCCTGGAATGCTCCCCGGAGGAGGTCCGGCGGGCCTACCAGGACCGCTACCGGATCTTCTGGAACATGGACGAGTGGCAGCACCTTTTGGCCCACTACCCCTGCTACCCCATCTTGGACGACCACGAGATCAGGGATGACTGGGGCTCCAACCCGGCCCACTCGGGGCCGGGGTATCGAAACTTTTTCCAGGGGGCGATCGGCGCCTACCACGACTACCAGGGCTCACTGACCCTCCCTCCGGCCGGGATGCCCCGGTCCTTTCATTACAGCTTCCATTACGGAAGCACGGCCGTCTTTGTGATGGACATCCGTTCCCAGCGCAAGGCGGGCCGCCGGAACCAGCTCTACGACCAGGCCCAGTACCGGGACTTCGAGGCCTTTCTCCAGGAGAACGAGGACAAACGGGTCCTCCTGATCGTGACCAGCGTGCCCATGGTTCATTTGCCCAGCTGGCTTACGGACGCGGGGGCGGCCCTGGTGGGGGACCAGATAGACTTCCCCGACCACTGGTCCTACAAAAAGAACCTCCCGGCCAGGGACAGGATTCTCGGGCTGGTCCACGTCCACCAGAAGGCCCATCCCGACCAGCGGGTGGTGATCATCAGCGGGGACGTTCATATCGGGTGCGTCTTCGCCATCCAGTGGAAGGGGACCGGCGGGCCCAGGCTGTACCAGTTCACCTCCAGCGCCGTTTCCAACCGGTTGAAGAAGCTGGAGGCCTACTTCAGCCAGATCCCTCCCCAACTGGTCACCTCGCTCAGCCTCAAGGGCGGTCCTGAGGCGGAGGTCAGCCTCCTGGGTTCCGTGCACGAATCCAGGGCCGAAAACCCCTTCGGCGGGTTGAACCTCGGCCTGATCGAGATCGCCGACGCGGGAGGGCACTCCACGGTCAACCTGAAGCTGATGGGGTACCCTCCGGTGGAGCAGTGGAAGGCGGTTGCCATGTTCGAGAGCGGCCGACTGTAAACGAGGAGAGCCGAGGACCCCGGTCCGGCCGGCCGGACCAGGGAGGCTTAGCCGAAGCCGGCCGGGGTCTCAGGGGGCCGCCCGGAGAGCCGGTCTCCTTCCCGGGGGTTCTTTCCCCGACTGCTTGGCGGCCGGCGGGCCGGAAAACCTAGAATTCCGCCGCGTCCGGTCCTTTCCCGTATTCCAATTTTATCAATTTGTTGGTGGTCGGCCGGGTCCGGCGATGGTATATGGAGAAGTCACCCGGCCAAGGTTGGGCCGGGTTTTTTAGGGCCCCGACGGATGGAGGGGCCGGTCGGGCGGTTCCCGGGGAGCTCCTGGGAACGGCCCCATGGGTGGAAGATGGACTGGCTGCTCTGGTCGGGCGCGTTTGTGCTTTCCCTGGCGACGCTGATCAAGTCGGCCGACCGGTTCGTCGACTCAGCAGAGGTCCTGGGCCGGATGTTCGGGGCCTCCCCCTTCATCATCGGGATCACCCTGGTGGCCGTGGGCACCTCCCTGCCGGAGCTGGCCACCAGCATCGCCGCCATGGTCTCCGGGGCCACCGAGTTCATCATCGGCAACGCCGTGGGCTCCAACGTGACCAATATTCTCCTGATCCTGGGCGTGGCCAGCCTGGTTCACCGGGAGTTCAAGAGCCAGCGGGACATGGGCGGGCTGGATCTGCCCCTGATTCTGGTCTCGTCGGCCATGATCATCATCTTCGCTTTCAGCGGCCGTTCCATCAGCCGCCTGGAAGGGGCGGCCCTCATGGCGGCCTACCTGGTCTACCTGGTCTATGTCCTGACCGGCCAAAGACCGGTCAGGACGGAGACCCGTCCGCCCAAACGCCCGGGTCCCTTCGTCTGGGTGGCCATTTCCACGGCGGGGATCTACTTCGGGGCGGGTTACACCCTCAGGTCCACGGTGGAGCTGACCCGGCTGATAGGCTTCGCCGACACCTCCGTCCTGGCCCAGTCAGTGGTCGCCCTGGGGACCTCCCTCCCGGAGCTGATCGTCTCCGTAGCCGCGGCCCGGAGGAACCTCCTGGACATGGCCTTGGGAAACATCATCGGCTCCAACATCTTCAACGCCCTGGTGGTCATCGGCCTGCCGGCCCTCCTGATTCCCCTGGCGGTCTCCGCCTCGGTCCTGGAGGTCGGGCTGCCTTTCCTGACCCTGTCCACCCTGGTCTGCTACCTGACCCTGATCCGGAGGCGGATCGACCGGGCCATGGGGTCCATGTTCGTTCTGCTCTACCTGGTCTATCTGGCCAGCTTGTTCGGGTTGGCTTAGGGGCTGTTTCCAAAAAGCTTTCTGCTGCGGCCGGCTTTGTTTTCCGTCTGCGGCGTGGTCAGGCCCAAAAAGTTCTCGACGTAGCTCCACTACGCCTGCGAGCTTTTTGGACCTTCC
>Ga0068714_10002109_pt1 | contig 26490 bp, 21 predicted proteins | sample MTBNYHSulfiMetaG_FD_62988 | JGI IMG/M metagenome (GOLD analysis project Ga0068714, IMG submission 62988) | Enrichment culture microbial communities from rom New York Harbor, USA that are MTBE-degrading - MTBE-NYH (New York Harbor Sulfidogenic)... | ecosystem: Environmental > Aquatic > Marine >... | reverse complement strand
GCCCATAATTGAATTGACATTCCAAGCGTTCGACGGAAGACGACCCATCGGGGAAAGACTTTACGGTTCGTGTCAATTCAATCATGGGACTATTAATAGATCTAAATGAGTTGACCTTTCAGCAGGAGTTGATACTCTGCTGAGTCAAATCTCCGCGGGGCACAATACACGAGATCCGCCCCTGCGGGTTTCACTCTGTGGCGGCAAGGAGCCGCATCGTGAAGGAGGAAAGGAGAAAAAGAGCATGAAGAAAATCATTACGGGCACTCTTGTGGGCCTCATGATGTGCTTGGTTCCGGGCGCTCTTCCCGCCAATGCTCAGACCATGCAGGATGCCGATCTCATCGTGGACAAGGCGCGAGTGGTTTTGGAAGAGATGATGGCAAGTCAGGACAGCGCCCCGCCTACGGATCTCATTCGAGACTGTGCGGGCATTGCGATCATTCCGGAATTCTTCAAGGCGGGTTTTCTGGCCGGAGGCGCTTACGGCAAGGGAGTCGTGCTGGCGCGGCGCAACGGAGCCTGGAGCGGACCGGCTTTTGTTTACATCGGTGCCGGAAGTCTGGGTCTCCAGATCGGCGTCCAGTTGACCGACCTTCTTCTTGTCGTCATAGGCGACAAGACAATGGAGGGTTTTCTCAAGTCGAAGTTTAAGCTCGGCGCCGATGCGGCAATCGCTGCAGGCCCTTATGGTGCTCAGGTCACGGCGGCTTCTGAGATCCTTTTGCGAGGGGGGATTTTTTCCTACTCAAGAGCGAAAGGTCTTTTCGCCGGCATATCCCTCGAGGGAGCGGGCATGGGGAGCCAGTTCAGCCTGAACAGGGCCTACTACGAATCCACGTCGAGTCCGGAGCAGATACTTTACGGCGATGTGAACATTCCCCCGTCAGGAAGAAGGCTGATTGAGTCTCTGGAAAGGATCAGATAAGCGGAAACAAACCCCCTTCCCGTCATTGCGAGTCCGTGCTGCTGCTCTCAGTCATACCCCGACTAGACTTCCACGGGTAGAGGACAATTTTTGACATTTTGCCGCCTTCCATGACGCTTTTCGTCACTTCAAACCGCCCGAACCTTTCTGGGGAGTCACGTAAGCGTTTCAACTTCCTGGATTATTTTTCTAAACTGGGGTGGCAGATTTTTTGCTTAGATCACCTGCAAGAGCAGGGCTGTCACAAGGGAGGCAGGTATAGAAAGGAGTGTCAAGGGAGGCTGAGATGAGCGTTTCGTTTCCAACCAAGTCCCTCATCTGGTTCTGTTTCGCTCTCTTCCTTTTCTACCTGTCGAAATGAGGGCAATCGGGTTCCGGGCTTACCCAAGGCGATCTTTCTCCCCTTAAGCTGCACGATCACGATGAAGATTTCCTTGGTTCTTCATTCACGCCGGTCGGGAGATCATAGTGAAGATAGCGGTCCTAAGCGGTTCAGCGCAGAGAACGATTTTTGAGTTCCAGAAACAAATCGCCTACATCGGAAGAGGGCACGAAAATGATGTGGCCATCGATGATCCTTCTGTTTCGAGGGTCCACGCCAGGATCACCTATCGGGAGTGCAGATTCTTCATCGAGGATATGGGAAGCCGGAACGGTACGTGGGTGAAAGGAAACGTGATTGAACGAGGCAAGGAAGTGGAAGCCCATGAGGGCTGCCTTATCGCTCTGGGCGACGCCTTGGTCTGCCTGGGAGACATGGCATTTCCGGAACGGGAGCCCAAGGAGTACACGATCGATCTCTCGGCGGAGGAGCGGCTCGGCATCAAGGACAAGCTCCACTCAACCCGCGAAAAAATCGAGATGCTCTATGAGGCGACATCAAGGCTTCTTGAATCGGTGGACCTCCAGGATATCTGCGCGAAGATCGTCGAGTGTCTTTGTGCCCATTTCAAGCATGTCGACGCGGGGGTGCTCCTCATCTCGGACGAAAGAAACGGAGATCTGAGAGAGATTGCTTCAAAATCAACGCCTGCGGGCAAGAACGGACGGCCTCAATACAGCCGAACGATCGTGGATCAGGTCATCAGGGAAGCGAAAGCTATCATGAGCTCAAACCCTCTTCAGGACGAGGCCTTTTCCAAATCCGACAGCATAGAGCGACTCCGGATCAGATCGGTTCTGTGCGTTCCCTTGATCTCGAAGAGGCGAACCCTGGGAGCTATCTATGTCCACTCTGCCAAGGAAGAGAGAAGCTTTCAGAAAGAGGACTTTTTCTTTGTCACCTCCCTGTCCGGTCCGGCTTCTCTGGCTATAAACAACGCCATGCTCTACGAAGCGACAATGAAAGCGCAGAGGGATTTGCAACAGGCGCACGAGGATCTCGAGAAGCAGGTTTATATGCGGACCTCCGAGTTACTTCAACTGAACAGGCGTCTCCAGGAGTTGTCAACTACGGATGGCCTGACAGGCATTTGCAACCATCGTCACTTCGTCCACCATCTGGAGATAGAGTGCAACAGGGCCTTGAGATACAGACGAAACCTCTCTCTCATCATGCTGGATATTGACGAGTTCAAGCAAGTCAATGACGGATTCGGACATCCCTGTGGCGATCTGGTTCTCCGGCATCTGGCGAAGATATTAAAGGATTCCATACGGAAAACCGATATCGTGGGACGTTATGGCGGTGATGAGTTCGGCATTCTCCTTCCCGAGACGAAGAAGTCAATGGCTATGAGAGTCTCGGAAAAGATCCGGCGGGCGGTCGAAAAGTACCCCTTCACTTGGGCGGAGAAAACTTTCTGGATCACGGTCAGCATCGGAGTCGCCGCTGCCTCGCAAGAGGAACGGGTCAAGGATTGGAACGGATTGTTGAACGCAGCCGACCAAGCTCTATACAGGGCCAAGAACGGGGGCAGGAATAACGTCATGGCTTTCAGTTCGGGTTTGCCTGCGACGAATAGCGCTTCCTTGGCCTAAAGCCCCTGAAGGCGGGGAAGAGGTTCGTCTATTTTGATTTGAGACTCCCCGAAATGGCTTGCCTTGCTCCCCACCCCCCCCTTCTCCGAAATCGTATGCTCTTACATCATTTCGAAGGTATGTAATTCTTTGCCAGAAACTGGAAACGAGATTCCCATCCGCGCCCTCCATTTCCTTTATCAGATCGCCGGATTCGTGGATAACTGCAAGTTAAGTGGATGAGTTAAAAGGATAAAACCGTAAATTCCCCGGAGTGGCAGAAGTCTTGCAAAATCTGACGTCCGAGAATAAGGTCGACTCTTCCCATGAGCCCGATAACCTCAGGAAGTAGGGGATGAAATCATTTAAACCCATATCCGAACTCTCTCACCGGGGCAAACCGCTATCCGAAATTTTGGAAGCGCACAGACTGTGGCTGAGGGGAGAGGGCGGAGAACGGGCGAATCTCAAGAACGCCAGTCTTATAGGGGCCGACCTTGGCAATCTTTACCTGATAGGAGCGGATCTGAGCCGGGCCATTCTCATCGGAGCGAATCTGAGAAAAGCGAGCCTGGTAGGCGCAAGCCTCAGGAAAGCATCCCTCATAGGAGCCAACCTTTCAGATGCAGATCTTGTGGGTGCCGATCTCATAGGCGCCCTGCTGAGGGAGGCGAACCTGAGTGGAGCCGACATGAGAGGGGTCAACCTCTCGGGTTGCGTCGTTCGAAGGGGCATACTGAGAAAAGCCAAACTGAAGGACGCGGTCTTGAGAAAAGCTATTCTCACTGAATCCAACATGGTAGAAGCCAATCTGAATGATGCTGACCTAATGGAGGCCGATCTGAGTCATGCGAATCTGGTCGGTGCATACCTGAACGAGGCGGATCTCCGGAGGGCGGGAATGGCGGGCGCCACACTGAACGGGGCAGACCTGAGCTATGCCGATGTGAGGAAAGCCGACCTTACGCATGCCAACCTGGTGGGAGCCGACCTGACAGGAGCGAACCTCGCGGGCGCTCGGATCCAGGGAGCGAACCTGAGCGATTCCGTCCTGAGGTCTTGCGTCTTGGCGAACGCGGATCTCAGCGATGCATTCCTTAGCGGAGCGAGTCTGGATGATGCCACCCTGTCAGGCTGGAACATCCGGGGTATTACATGCACCCATATTTTACGGGGGGTTCACAGGGAAGAGGTGGTGAGATTCGGTTCAGGGGAATTCGAGAAAATGTACAAACCCTTCCAAAACCTCTCCGAGATGATCCTGAATATCCCCCTCACAACAGAGACCGCGCGCGTGGCGTCCTTCGTTGCCAGAGGAGTCAACAGGACGCTGGGTTGCAGGGTAATCGATCTCAAAGAAGTGGCGGCAATATCGCACGGGGATACGAAATTCACCTTCGCGATCACAGACCATGAGTTCCACGCAAAAAAGAGAAAAACCTTTGAGATGGATCTCCGGACGGCTCTCGATGAATACTTCAGAGAATCTCCCCTGCCGGAACATCCGGAGAGTGGCATGAAAGATAACAAGTCTTGTGAAAGAATTGCCCGAATCGAAGATGACATGCTGCGAATAATTGAGTCCGTTTTCGGGCAAGAGCCTGCTTCAACGGTGGCAGGTTAAATGTCGGCTCTTTCACTCTTCGTCGGTGTCAGACCTGACTAAGGAGGAGATCAGAGAGTGGATATCTTCGCACGTTCGAACTATGCTTCGGAATTGCTCGAGGATATCTTCCTCGACGATGTTCAGATTTATTTGCCACGGCGCGCTGAGCATAGCGCGGCAGGAGTTGAAGTCAATCTCTCCGCTTACCGGATCAGAAAGCATTTCTTCGAGGTAGACGCGATCTTTTCTCACCGGATGGGACTGGAAGTAGGCATTGATTTCCATTTCCAGCCGCTGTCTCTTGGTCTTGAGCGCATTATCGCGGATATCACAGTCGCGACCGACAAAGACCACCCTTGTTTCATGCGCAGAGAGGGCCTCCAGACTTCTTAGTGCGACCACGGTGGAGCCCACCGCCCCGTTGATGGATTGCACGATGAACCTGGCGATATAAGCCGCGAAAACCGTCAGGGGAATACGGAGCGACAATTCCAGGAACTCCTGAGGCTGAAAGCACTTGTCTTCGAACTCACCCGGATCAAAGCCGACGATTTCCCCGGTTTCCGAGCGGAGAAGCCGATTGCACCGCGCTTTGCTGACGCTCCACCCTGAAAGGTCTGCGTCTTCGATGCAGGCGCCGTTGAGGTCGGCGCCGCTGAGATCGGTTCGGCTCAAATTAGAACCCCTCATGAAGGCATCTCTCAGCTTGGCGTCCTTCAGGTCGGCGCCACAGAGGTCGGCCCGCGAGAGATCGGCCCCAAAAAGGTCTGCTCCAACCAGTCTGGCCCCTTTGAGGCTTGCACCGGACAGATTGGCGCCGCTGAGCACCGACCTGCTCAGTTCGGCTTCGGCGAAGCCCGCATCTCTCAGATCCGCCCTGACAAGGTTGACCTCGTGAAGACTGGCCTTTCTCAGGTTGGCTCCCCGAAAGACCACGCGGCAGAGTCCGGCTCTGTCCAGAGTGGCGCGGCCGAGGTCGGCTTCTCTGAAATCCGCTCCCTTGGCCACTGCGTCCGTCAACGACGACGACACCATGTTGCTGGCGACAAAACTGGCGCCAATCAGACATGCCCGGTCGAGACATGTGTTAACGAGATCGGCTCCACCAAAATCGGAACGGTTGAGACAGGCTTCATTCAAGTGCGCTTCTCTCAGCGTGGCTCCCACCAGGCTGATGCCCGACATGTCCGCTTCGTTGAGCACCGCCCGGCGCAGGTCGGCCCTCTCGCCTCCCATTCCATTGAGCCATTTCTTATGATCCTCCAGTATCTTGGCGAGAGGTTTTCCCGAGTGTGTGAAAGTGTCCAAGGGTTTGTAGGAGGCCATAGCCTGATCCACCCCTTTCTTCATCCTTGGTGGCCGGTTGCAGCCAAAGCCTGCAAGTGTTCTACCCTCTTGGTTCTTTCCTGGGAGACCTTGTCCATTTGCCTCGAAACGTCGGCAAGCAAGGCCCTTGAAGAATTTGCGGCCTTCACATAGAAATCGAGGATTTCCTTCTCCAGCTTGAGGGCCGAATTCAATACCTCGGAGACTGTTGCCTCTTCGCTGAACTCCGGGATCACGATGTCGGCCCTGAGGTCCTTGAAACAGAAACCGGTTTCAAGTGCGTCGCTGACGACACTGTAATAGGCACGCTTCACTCTCTGTTCGTTCTTCTTGTTCTGCTTGGCAAAGGCTTCAAAAGAATTCCTGAACCTGTCAAAAAGCCCGACCCACTGCTCATAGAGCTTTGCGGAGTCCAACTCGATCTTTGAAACATAGGTTATTACTGAGGCGGCTGTGGTGCATTCCATTAATTAGTCCCCCTGTCTCAATACCATCTCCTGATGACCACCTTGGTTTCTGTGAAAAACCTCACGGCATCCTTGCCCTGCCCGTGGGTGATCCCGAAGAAGGAGTCCTTCATGCCGCTGAAAGGGAAAAAAGCCATGGGCGCCACTATCCCTATGTTGATCCCGATGTTTCCTGCCTGCACCTTGTACTCGAATTCCCTTGCCCAGCCCCCGTTGGAGGTGTATATGCTGGCGGCATTCCCGAAGGGACTCGCGTGAATCATATCAATAGCCTGGTCCATGTCATCCGCCCGCATAAGGCATGCCACCGGCCCGAAGATCTCTTCTCTGGCGATGGCCATTTGCCGACCCACATCCACAAACACCGAAGGATTCAGGAAACACGTATGGGGCAGATCACTCTCAAGGCGTATCTTCCTTCCATCCAGGGCCAGCTTGGCACCTTCCGCGAGGCCTTTTTCAATGTAGCCCAGCACGCGTTCCTTCTTGTCCTTGGACTGCAAAGGGCCCATCTGAATGCCCTCTTCGAGACCGTTACCCACCTTGATCTTTCGGGCCGCTTCCACAAAGGCCTCGACAAATCTCTTGTAAAAGGCCGCATCCCTGCCCACAACGACTGCATTTGCCCCTGACAGGCAGCGCTGCCCTGCATTGCCGTAGAAGGAGGTCATCATGGAGGCAGCGGTGAACTCCAGATCCGCATCCGGCATCACAACCAGGAAATTTTTGGCCCCGCCCTGGGCGATGACTCTCTTGCCTGTTTCACCGCATGTCCTGTAAACAATTCTTGCTACCGGAGTGGACCCGACAAATGTCACTCCCTTCACGTCCTGGTGCTTCATCAAGCGTTCGGCCACCTCGGCCCCGCCGTGCACGATGTTGACCACGCCTTCCGGTATGCCCGTCTCATCGAGCAGTTCGTGAAGCTTGACCTGGCTGACAGGATCATTTGGCGAGGGCTTCACAACAAAGGTATTCCCTGTAGCGATCGCATAGGGCAGAAACCAGAGGGGAACCATGAAGGGGAAATTGAAAGGCGGTATGCAGGCGAAGACTCCCAAGGGTTCCCTTATGACGTATTCATCAATGCCGGAAGCGATGTCCTGAAGGCTGTCGCCCATCATCAAAGAAGGAATTCCGGCCGCCACCTCGCAGTTTTCTATGCCCCGCCTCGTCTCCCCCCGGGATTCGTCGATGGTCTTTCCGTGTTCCTTGGTCTGAGCAACCGACAGGTCTTCGAAGTGTTCCTCCAGCAACTGGACGAGCCTGTGGAGATACCTCGCCCTTGAAACCGGAGGCGTTCTCCTCCACTCGGGAAAAGCCCCTTTTGCGGCTTGGACGGCGGCATCCACCTCGGCATCGGTCGACATGGGGACTTCCCCGATGGCTATGTCGAGAGCGGGGTTTCTGATTTGCCGGGTCTCTTTTGCCTCGGACTCCTTCCATTCACCGTCAATAAAGTTCTTGACTCTGCCGAATTCCATATTTCAAACTCCTTTCGAATCTCATCGCTACCCCTCTGACCAGTTCGGGGCATTCGGTATGAGTACCCCATCCATGAGAAAAAGTAAATGGTCAGTGGAAAACGGTGCCCTTGACTCTTTCAGGACAATCTCGATGGGGCTGTGGCCGTTGACAGACCGGCGCATTTTCAATATGTTTCAGGCAAGGTGGATATATCAGGAGCGGCCATGAATACCTCTAATGCGGATGTGGTTATTTGCGGAGCCGGTATAGCCGGCGTCTCTGCAGCCTACCACTTGGCAGCAAAGGAAGGGGTGAGAGACGTCCTGCTCGTTGATGAGCGGGCTCCCCTTACGCTTACCAGCGACAAGTCCACCGAAGCCTACAGAAACTGGTGGCCCGGTCCCGGCGACACCATGGTGCGTTTCATCAACAGGAGCATCGACCTGCTGGAGGCACTCGCGAGCGAAAGCGGAAATCGCTTTCACATGAACCGACGAGGATATGTGTTCCTCACCTCCAGGCCGGAGCAAGCCTCGGTTATGGAAAAAATAGGGCAAGAGATCTCCAATCTTGCAGCCGGTCCCCTTCGCTACCACCGTGGGGGCGCTGAAGACCCTCCCTATCCTCTCAGGATGGAGAAAGGATTTGATCCTTGGCTCAGCGGTGCCGATTTGGTGCTTGCACCCGAAATGATCAGAAAGGAATACCCCTTTATCAACCATAAAGCCATAGCCATGCTTCACCCGCGGCGCTGCGGGTGGCTCAGCGCTCAGCAATTGGGTATGTACCTTCTGGAGAGGGCAAAAGGCTGCGGGGCGAAATTCCTCATGGGGCGGGTTGCGGCAACGGAGGCACCTGGGGGCCGGGTCGAAAGAATCCTGATCCAAACTGAAGGCGGGCCGGTCCTCGTGTCCACCCGCTCTTTTGTCATCGCTGCGGGGCCCCTTCTGAAAAGGGCAGGAGCCATGGTCGGCGTCGATTTGCCCGTGTTCAACGAGCTGCACGGGAAAATAGCTTTCAGGGATCCCCTTGGCGTGATTCCCCGCCACGTTCCCCTCATGATTTGGACCGATCCCATAACTCTTCCATGGGAAGACGAGGAGAGAGAGGATCTGGCTGCAAGCGAAGAGACGAAATGGCTCCTGGACGAATTCCCCGGGGGCGTCCACTTCCGTCCCGAGGGGGGGCAGGGCAGCACCGTAATTCTCGCCCTCTGGACCTACGACATCAAACCGCAGGAACCGGTATGGCCGCCTGTCTTTGGCGCGGAATACGGCGAGATTGTCATGCGGGGAATGGCGTGCATGGTTCCAGGTCTGTCCTCCTATCTTCAGAGGATGAGCCCACCCTTGGTGGACGGCGGCTACTACTGCAAGACCCGGGAAAACCGTCCTCTCATCGGTCCCCTGCCTGTGACGGGCACCTTCGTCATCGGCGCCCTCTCCGGCTTCGGAATCATGGCGAGCATGGCTGCGGGAGAGCTACTCGCGAAGCATGTGACCGGCAAGGTCCTGCCGGACTACGCTCCCTTCTTCCTCCTGAGCAGGTACGAAGACCCGGAATACAAGAGAATGCTGGCGAACTGGGACGCCGCTTCCGGCCAGCTTTAGAAAGGGCCTCCATGATTGTTCTCCGCAGCAGGATGATTATTTTGAGTCAAAGGGAGGCGGCATGATGAGTAGAGAAGCCTTGCACAACATCGCTATGGCCTTTGCGGTTCTCTTTGCATCGGGCTGCGCGGTCATGTCCAAAGACCTGAGGAAGGAAACGGAACAGGATCTCACTTTCGAGCAGGTCTTCCTGAACCCGGACGTTCACAAGGGCAAGGTTGTGATCTGGGGGGGGACAATTGTCGATTCCAGGAACACACGTGATGGAACCTTTCTCGAGGTGTTGCAGAAACCTCTGGACATGATCGGCGAACCCAGGGACGTGGACCGGTCAGGGGGCCGCTTCATAGCCATTTACGACGGCTTCCTCGACTCTGCAATTTATGCGAAGGGTCGCGAAGTCACGGTCGGGGGAGTCGTTCAGGGCAAGAGGGTGTTGCCCCTGGGAGAAATCGAGTATTCCTATCCCGTGATCGGCGTGAGAGAGATTCACCTGTGGCCGGAAGAAAGCAGGCAGTATGTGCCTCACTACTATTACCCGGGCTATCCCTGGTGGTGGCATGATCCTTTCTGGAGACCCTGGTACTACCACCGCAAGTGAGGGGAAGGTCATTTGTATTTTTCTATGAATTCTTTCACCCTGAGTTTCCGGATGGTGTTCTCCGAACTCATGTAGCGGACCTTTCCATAGATCGGCCTCTCCGGCCCCCAGGCCCTGTCGTAGCGGCCAAGGCACCACATGATGCCGCTATAGGAGTTCGGGTCCCTGCCGTCGAGGGCATACTTATTGTTCAGCTCCGTCATCATCGCAAGGGCCTCCTGAGGCGAGGCGGTCCACCCCAGGATCTTCTTCCCCCATAACATTCTCAGGTAGTTGTGAATCCGTCCCTCCCTGAGTAGCTGAGTTTGAGCCGCATTCCAGAGTCGATCATGAGTGGCAGCCGTTTCCAATTCCTCTATTCTGTAAATGTATCTCCTCCGATCGCCGGCGTGCTTCCCAAGGGTCTTTAGAGCCCATTCCGGAAGAGACTCATATCGGTCGTAGTCTATTCTCCGGCAGCACATGTTGAAGCCGATTTCTCTCCAGGTGACCAGTTCATCGAGGTAGGCCTCCGCCGCCTCTCCCATGCGCCACCATCCGGCGCGGCCGCCCGTTGACTTCTTGGGGAGATCCTCGACGGTCCATTCCTCTTTTTCCGCAAGACGGTGAAAAACCTCGTGGACCGAAGTGTGGCCGAAGTGGAGATAGGGAGAGAGGCCGCTGGTGCAGTCCTCGTCAGGATGATTGCGGTTTTCGGGATAGAGCGAGAGCTTCCTTTCAAGAAAAATCTTCAGAATTTTCGACCCTTCCTTCGACCCCCCACGCTTTTCCACAGCGGAGACACGGTGGTTGATCGGAAAACCTGAAAGAGGCCCCGGTTCTCCCCGGAGCAATCCAGGGGAAACAGGGGGCCATTTCTTTAAGACCTCCGGCGACACAGGAACAGGGGATTGCAAGCTCTTTCCTTTCAAAGGATCGGATTCCGGCATGTGTAAAAGATGGGAGGGCAGCTCCTTCTGGAGAAAACGCCTGAAAAATCGGGCGGCGGTAAACTCCTTTCCGGCAGCCCGCAGGGGCAACAACCCGTTGGAGTCCACCTTCTCGACGCATACGGGGATGGATTCGCAAGCGGCTTCAATCATTCGGGGGATGAAAAAAGCGGGGAACTCGTCGGTGATCACCACGCAGGCCCTGGCGGCGAGTGCGGCGAGAAGCCCCTTGTCGGCGTCGGGGAAAGGTTCTGCGTAAGCATAGTAGGATGCCCTTGCGTTTCTCAGACTCTCTCCATTTACGGCCATGCCGTCAAGGATGAACCGGTGGAACCGGTCGCTGGCCCACCCGTAACCGACACGCAAGGGTTCGAAAACGAGGAGGGGCTTGTTCAGTTCAAGGCACCACTCGACTGCACGCTGGAGGCTGAAGTTCCACCCGGTGCGGCGAAAGGCGACCATCCAGTAAAGGACGTAGTCCCCTCCGGGATTCACGGGTGTCTTGTTGCATTGAAGGACGCGAAATGCGGGCACGGGCTTGGTATCGGATATTGTCATTGAATTCTCCTGATCTGGCAGAAAAACCAATATCATGAAAACGAGAAATCCGGAAGAAATCAAAAGGCCGATTCTCTCTTGAGCTTTGCATGCCATCGTGACATATTTAAACTCTTGGATAAGCCGTCGACTTTTCGGAGGGAGCCACAGGTCCATGGAAGAAAAGATCAGACTGGGAATCAGCGAATGCCTCCTGGGCCGTCCGGTCCGCTACGACGGGGGGCACAAGTGGGATCGGTATCTCACGGACACCCTAGGCCAGTATGTTGAATACGTGCCCGTTTGCCCGGAGGTGGAATGCGGCCTCGGCACACCCAGGGAGGCGATGCGCTTGGCGGGGAATCCTCAATCGCCTCGACTCGTCACTATCCGTTCCGGTGTGGACTTAACGGAGAGGATGCTCGCGTGGGCCGAGAAACGGGTTGCGGAACTGGAAAAGGAATATCTCTGCGGCTTTATTTTTAAGAGCGATTCCCCGAGCAGCGGCATGGAGAGGGTCAAAGTCTACAACGATAAGGGGATGGCTGAGAAAAAGGGCGTCGGACTTTTTGCAAGGGCTTTCATGGACCATTTCCCCCTCATTCCTGTGGAGGAGGAGGGAAGGCTTCATGACCCCAAATTGCGGGAAGGCTTTGTCGAAAGCATTTTTGCGCTCAAACGCTGGCGGGAGGTCCGCGGAAGGAAAATGTCCGGAGGAAATCTCGTAGACTTTCACTCGGAACACAAGCTGCTGATTCTCTCCCACAGCCCCAGGCATCAAACCGTAATGGGAAAGCTCGTGGCCCAGGCGAAAACCATCCAACCCCATGAACTTTATGAGAGATACGAGCAATTGCTTCTCGAGTCCCTTAAGCTCAGAACAACACCAAAGAAGCACATCAACGTGCTTCAGCACATAATGGGCTATTTCAAAAAGCGTCTGTCAAAGGACGAAAAGCAGGAGATCCTGGAAATAATGGAGAACTATCGCAGGGGTTACCTCCCTCTCATCGTTCCCGTCACCCTGCTCAACCACTACGTGAGAAAATACGAGGAGCCCTACTTGCGCAGGCAGGTATACCTGAACCCCCATCCCATTGCCCTGCAGCTCAGAAACCACGTATAAAGGGGCTTAAAGCGCATGGCACAAGGGGCACGGCCGCCGGCCGTGCGCTGAAATCCGTGCCCTGTTAATCGATTATGCTTTCCCGGAGAGCATTGGGGCTCGGTACGGGGATCGGTGTGCACACATCCTTTTCGGGGTTGTACATCAGCCTGTAAGAGACCCCTCTGTTTCCTTCTCTCGACATGTGGTCCCATCCCCGCACGTAATAGGGGCAGCGATCGTTGAAGCAGATATACATGAACTCGTTGTCCCACGTTACCTCAAAGGGATTGTCCGGCACCTCCCACTTCTTCATTTTGTCTCCACAGTAGGGACACTGCAAGGTCGACTTGATTTTCCTTTTCCTGCGATCCATCTCTTCCGGGTCCACGCGTTCCCCGTAGAAAAACCTAACTTCGGGACGTTGTTTCCGCGAGGAGTCACCCCCTCTCTTTTCTGCGTAGACTGCGTAAACAGGGTCGCTCGGCATGCCGTACCCGGCGTACTTGTCTTCCATGGGACGCGGCTTGCCCTTGGAAACAAAGAGAGTTGGCCTCCCAAACAACCCCGATTCCCTGAAGAAATCCTCAACCAGCAGGATCCGCTCCTCCTCGCTGGAGCGCCGCCAGATCTTCACGGCTTTTTCGGGAAACATGCGATTCGAAAAGATGACCAGGAAAAGGCCGCCGGGCTTCAGAATCCTCCCCACTTCCTTGAACACCTCTTCGGGCCGGATCATGTAGTCCACCGACACCGTATTGATTACCACATCAAAGGCATCGGCAGGAAAAGGAAGACGGGGGTCCACGTTGAGATCGTGCACCACGAATTCAGAAAGGGCCTTGTTTTGCCTGAGCTCTTTCTCGTTCATGCCAAGACCGACGATCCTGGAGAACAGGAGTTCCTCGGGGATGTGGGAGTCCCAGCCCGCCATGAGGTCCAGGATCACCGGCTTTTCTTCGACCACGAGACTCCCGATCAACTTCTCGACCGTGTCGAGAGCCACTGCGTCCAAGTGCGACACAAAACGATCGAGGGCATAAAAGACCTTGTCTTCGGATTCATCCAGCCTTGAAAAGGCATCTCCTCCCATTATCGCTTCTCTTGCTGATGCTCTCAAAGAACTTGTTTTTTCCATGATCTGTTACCTCCAAAGGAAAAGCCGGGTCCTCGATTACGACAACCCGGCTCGTGGCCCCAATAAATGGGCGGGTCAGTTTCGACATAAAGTAAGGTGTCCTTCGCCATTGTCAACCCGGCCAGGAAAGGGTTGCCAAACCGGTGCAAATGGGCTAAAAGCGTTGCTGCCCCAAAGGTGAGGGCCGCAAGCTCAGAGGCGCCTACTGCTGCAACCACTCCTCGCAGGGCTCGACACGGCCTCCTTCGGTCTCCCGACTGAAGACGTTGACAATCCTCGGCATCCCGGGAAATAAAACCCGTAGAGGTTTAGCGGGCTCGTCGACTTGAAAAAAGCCGGATATTATCATAAGCTTGGTCGTGCAGCTTATATTCAGGAGGAGATACGTCACATGGATCTTCAAGATTATTTCGACAAGGCAAAAGGGACGGGCGTGCTTGCCACTGCGGACAAGGACGGCATGGTGGACGTGGCCGTGTATGCGAAACCTCACGTCATGGGCAAAGAAACCGTTGCTTTTATCATGGCGGACAGACTCACCCATCAGAATCTGCAGACAAACAGCCGGGCCGCTTATCTTTTCAAGGAGGACGGCGCCGGCTACAAGGGAACACGTCTGTTCCTGACGAAGCTCAGGGAAGAAAAGGACAGTGAGCTTCTTTACAGCATACGGAGCAAGAGGTATTCCTCGAAAAAGGAGGAAGGGAATCCGCGCTTTCTCGTCTTCTTCAAGGTGGACAAGGTGCTGCCTCTGGTAGGTGCAGGAAGGGATCCGGAAAAGGAATAGAATCGGGCTATTCCCAGAGATGAGAGTGGGAGATATTCCTAAGGCGGCCGGCAATGTCCCATAGATTTATGAGCCTGGCCGTGCTTGAAGGGACGAGGTGCTCCCAGGCTTCATCCACAGTGATCTTCTTCCGCACAAGCGCACCGCTGATGCCTTTCAACTCAGGACTTCTTCTCCAGAGTACTTCGGTTCTGAGTCCGAGCGACCGGAAATGCTCCAGTTTCCTTTCTCCCCAGGAGTCGTAGATGGTGAGGAAAAAGGTTCCGTCGAGGGGCACGTAATGACGGTACAAATCCGGCAGGTTTATCGGAAAGGGGACGACGGAAAATACGTTGAAAGCGAGACCGGCTTCAACTAGAGCTGCTTTCACCATCACGTACCTCTCGTAGTATGTCAGAGGGTTCGAGTCTGCCAGGCTGCGATGGGGGTCCGCCGGGTCGTCCCTGGTTAGAGTCGGGTCGGGGTTCGTGATGCCGACGATCAAGTGGTTGCATCGCTTCTTCCCGGCCAGAAGATAGGTGATGTGGTCGTTGTGAAGGACTTGAAATCTTCCGTGTATAACGCCGTTCTCTATCATAGCCGTTTTCCTCTAACCCGGGCGCAGGCCTTACCTCTTGGAGCCGGATCGGATCTGATCCAAGGCAAGCCGTCCTGTCAAGAATTTTCAGCAGGCCTTTCAACGGGCCGCAAGTTCCTTTCAAGTTCTTCGGCAAAAAAGGAGGTGTTCTAGACAATGGGCGCAGCAAGGACCGTTTAACCATGACAAAGGAGCTTCAGTCCAGAATAGGCCAACTTCTCATGGCCGGAATGCCGGGCAGCGGGCCGGATGAAAACACGCTGGCTCTGATCCGGGAGTTCAACATCGGAGGAATCATCTTCTTTTCCCGGAACATTGAAGATCCGGAGCAAATCGCAGGGCTCTGCGGAGACCTCCAGGAAGAGGCTATGAACTCCTGGGGTGCCCCTCTTTTCCTGGCTGTGGACCAGGAAGGGGGAAGGGTGGCGAGGCTCAGGGAGCCTTTCACGGCTTTTCCGGGCAATTCGGCCATCGCCGACAGTGACGACCCCGTAAAAGAGGCTGAAAAATTCGGCACCGTAACGGCCGGGGAAATGAAACTGGTGGGCCTCAACATGAACCTCGCGCCGGTGGTCGATGTCCAGAGGGGTGAATTGGAGAAGCATCTACTGGGACGAACCTTCGGGGAGAGCCCGGAGAGGGTGGCCCTGCTCGGAAAGACCGTGATAAGGTATTTGCAGGAAAACGGGATAATGGCCGTCGCAAAGCATTTCCCGGGGCTGGGGCAAGCCAAGGCGGATCCCCATCTTCACCTGCCGAGCATCGACGCAACGCTGAAAGATATAGAGAAGACAAGTCTCATCCCCTTTGAGGCGGCCATAGACCAGGGCGTGGCGGGAATCATGAGTTCCCATGCCCTCTATCCTGCTCTCGATCCGGAACGTCCTGCAACCCTGTCCAGGGAGGTGCTCACTCGCCTCCTCAGGGAAACCATGGCTTTTGACGGCCTGATCATCACTGACGATCTGGAGATGGGGGCAATAGCCGGTCACCGTCCTGTGGCTGAGGCAGCCTACCTCGCATTCCAGGCCGGCGCGGACATCCTTCTTATCTGTAAGAACCAGGAGCACGTGGCGGATGCCTGCCGCATCTTGAGGGATCGCCTGTCACAGGGTTCGATCCCCGAAGAGCGACTTATCCAATCCCTCGATAGGATCGATCGAATGAAAGGCCGGTTCTTGGGAAGGGAAGTGGAGATTTCCATGTCAGCGGTCAAAGAATATTTCAAGGTATAAAATCGCAGGGGCGATTTTGTGCAGTTTTCTGCTTACTGTTCAACATCCACTCGGGTGCGGCTGCCATGATGGTGATTCTTTCTTTGCGAGTCGGGTGCTCGAAGGTGAGGGACAAGGCGGTGAGCCGTATCCCTCCGCCGCTGAGGGCATAGGGAGCGCCGTACTTAACATCTCCTTCGACCGGGTGCCCCGAGGCGGCAAGCTGGACCCGAATCTGATGTTTCCTCCCCGTATGAAGCCTTATTTCCAGGAGGGTTTTTCGTTTCGCAGACCGAAGCGTTCTGTAGCTTAGGGATGCCTTTTTCGCCTCCTCTTCTCCTTCTCCAACCGTGTGAACTTTCTTTTCCCCTTTCTTCAGAAAAGAGACGAGGCTTCCGGACGGCGGTCTGACTTCTCCATGAACGAGGGCGAGGTAAACCTTCTCCGGAGTCCGGGAACGGATTTGCTCGGAGATGCGGGAGGCGGCCTTGGATGTTTTCGCAAAAAGCACAACGCCCGAAACGGGCCGGTCCAGGCGGTGGACAAGGCCGAGGAACACATTCCCTGGCTTGCTGTACTTCTTTCTGATATATTCCCGGGTCATGTCCATGAGGGACACGGCGCCTGATGCATCCGGCTGAACCGGGACTCCCGAGGGCTTGTACACGGAAATCAGGTGGTTGTCTTCATAAAGAATACGAAGATTTTCACGGGAAGCGATTTCAGGCGGTTTCCTCTTCATGAACCCCGGTACACCTGCAAGACAAAAAGCGAAGACCCGGACAGGGAAGGTCATTTTGCGGCCTGCACTGTCCTCCCTGAAAACCTGGTTCGAGAGAAGCAGTTTACCCCTCAGCGAAAAGCAGTACAAGCAGCTTTGGTTGTACCATACCTTGCTGCGCGAGAAAAACGAGCAGTATGACCTGACCAGGATCTACCAGTTCGACAGCATGGTTCAAAAGCATTACATCGACTGCATCCTGGTGGCGAAGTTGCTGCACTGGAAACTTCCTTCCCCCATCCTGGACATTGGGACAGGCCCGGGATTGCCGGGGATTCCCCTGAAGATCGCCTGCCCTGAGACGGCATTCATCCTCGCGGAGGGCAGGCACCGGAGGATAGAGTTTCTCAAGGAAGTGACGGAAATCCTTAACCTGGGCGGCGTCGAGATATATGAAGGCAAGATCTACGCCTCCTTCAGAAAACGCGTCAACGGCGTCATCACCCGGGCCCTTGAAACTATCCCGAAGACTCTTGCCCGCGTTCGAAACTGTCTCGAAGAAGGGGGGAAGGCAATATTCATGAAGGGTCCGCACTGCGACGAGGAAGTGGCGGAGGCATCCGGTCGCTTCGGGCAAGAATACAGGCTGTTAAAGGATATCCCCTACACGATACCCCATACGCCGCACCGCCGGAGGCTGGTCGTATTCCAGAAAGTCGCGTAACATCTAGATTGTCCGCATAACCGTTTGACGTCTTAGCAAAAAATCCTGTTTTCATGTTATCTTCATGTGATTTCGAGCGAAGCGAGAAATCTTGAAGCACTAACCCTTTGGAACGACAAGATTTCTCCCTCCGGTCGGAATGGCAGATTGGCGTCCCGAGACTTTTTATCCGTTCATCCCGTTTGACATGATAATGGAATAATGAAATATTTGCGGTACACGGCGAAGGGCGCAAGGCGCACGGCACCGTGCGCCATTTCAGGAAAGGAGAACATGTCCATGGACCGTCAGGTGGCAGGTGGATCGCGGAAAATCGAATGCCGCAGCGAGGAAGATGTGAGAAGGTTCGTGAAGGACCTCAATGTCAGCTTCATTCAATTCTGGTTCGTCGATGTGCTTGGTTTTCTCAAGAGCTTTGCCGTCACGCCCTCCGAACTCGACGAGGGGCTCACGGAAGGAATGGGGTTTGACGGTTCCTCCATTGAGGGATTTGCCAGGATACAGGAAAGCGACATGATTGCGAAACCCGATCCCGCCACTTTTCAGCTTGTTCCCTGGCGAGGCGACGACCGGCCCGTGGCGCGCATGTTCTGCGATATTCTCAACCCCGACGGGACGCCCTATGAAGGGGATTCCCGCTTTGTGTTCAAGAGGCTGCTCAAAAGGGTGCATGAAAAGGGCTACACTTTTTATGTCGGTCCTGAGTTGGAGTACTTCTATTTCAGGAACAGCAAAGGCACGGAACTGCTGGATTCGGGGGGCTACTTTGACGCAAGGCCCCTGGATGTGGGTAGCGATCTGAGGAGGGATACGATTTTTGCGCTCCAATCCATGGGAATCCAGGTGGAATACAGCCACCACGAGGTGGCGCCGAGCCAGCACGAGATCGACCTTCGCTACGATGAAGGGCTGAAGATGGCTGACAAGACGGTCACGTACCGTCTTGTGGTCAAGGAAATCGCCCGGCAGCATGGCGTGTATGCTACCTTCATGCCCAAACCCATCTTCGGCATCAATGGAAGCGGGATGCATGTGCACCAGTCTTTGTTCAAAGGCTTTCAAAATGCCTTTCATGATCCGGCCGACAAATACAACCTGAGCGATGCGGCGAAACAATACATCGCAGGCTTGCTGCGCCACGCGCCGGAGATCGCCTTGGTGACGAACCAGTGGGTGAATTCCTATAAGAGACTGGTGCCGGGATATGAAGCGCCGGTCTACGTTTCCTGGGCACGGAGAAACCGTTCGGCCATGATCAGGGTGCCCATGTACAAGCCTGGAAAGGAAGTGGCGACCCGGATCGAGTTCCGCTCTCCCGACCCGGCGTGCAACCCCTATCTTGCCTTTGCCGTGATGCTGGGGGCGGGCATGGACGGAATCGAGAAGAAGATGGCCCTGCCCGACCCGATAGAAGAGGACATCTACGAGATGAATCCCGCGGAAAGAAAGGCCCACGGCATTACGGATCTGCCGGGGAACCTCTATGCCGCCATCCTGGAAGCGGAGAAAAGCAAACTCGTTAGAGACGTGCTGGGAGACCATATTTTCAACAAGTTCATAGAGAACAAGAAAATCGAATGGGATACGTACAGGACCCATGTCAGCCAGTTCGAGCTGGACCGGTACCTGGGGCGACTGTAATCAAGGGAGGTTTTCGAAAATGCTCAAGGCAAAGGACATCATGACAAAGGAGCCTATCACGGTGCCCGCCGGCATGGAGATCGTCAAAGCCGCCGGCATCCTCCTGGAGAAGGGAATCAACGGGCTGCCGGTCATGGACCGCGGAAAGCTTGTGGGTATTCTCTGCCAGAGCGATCTGATCGCGCAGCAGAAAAAGCTGCCGGTCCCTTCTGTTTTCACCCTGCTTGACGGGTTCATCCCCTTGGGTTCGACCAGGCAATTTGAAAAGGCTTTTCAGAAAATTGCGGCCACTACCGTCGCAGACGCCATGACGCCCGACCCGGTCACAGTGAGTCCCGAAACCCCCGTGGAAGAGATAGCCAATCTCATGGTGGACCGCAATTTTCACACCATTCCCGTCGTGGAGAAAGGAAGGCTCGTGGGGATTGTGGGGAAAGAAGACATTCTGAAAACCCTCATGCAAGGGGGGGAGACAAAATGAGGCGGGTAGATCGCTGCGGGGGTTGCGGGCGACTCAGGAAGGCAGTTTCTTCTGGATCAATTTGCGGAGCTGGGCGGGGTCGGCCTTGCCGCGAGTCTTCTTCATCGCCTGTCCGATCAGAAAATCAACCGGCTTGGTAGCTCCCCCCAGGATCTTGGCGATCACATCGGGGTTTTCCGCGATCACCTCATCGAGCACTTCGTCCAGCGCGTCCGGGTCATGGATAGGTTTGAGCCCTTTTTCGGCAATGACCGAATCGGCTCGTACCCCTCGTTCGAACATCTCTTCCAGGACCACTCTTCCCATCTTTTCCGTAATTTCTCCCCTTGTCATGTAATTGACGAGTTCCGAAAACGCTTCCGGTGAAACAGCACATTGATCTATGGAGATTCCGCTCTTTTTCAGAAGCCTGAACAGATCCTTGATTATCCACCGGCTCAATTTCCGACGGTCTTCGGCAAGGGAGGCGCACGCGCCGAAATAATCCGCCACGCCCTTGTCCCTGGTCAGGGTGAGTACATCCTCCCTGGGCAAATCGTATTCTTCGATGATCCGTCCCACGGTTTGATCGGGCAGTTCCGGCATCTTTCTCCTGATCTTCTCCACGAACTCGTCCGTGAGCTCGATTTCAAGAAGATCGGGGTCGGGGAAGTAGCGATAATCCGGCGCGTCCTCTTTGCTTCTCATGGGAAAGGTCGCGCGCTTGGTTTCGTCAAAAAGCCTGGTTTCCTGCGTGATCTCCCCGCCCGATCGGAGGATTTCCGCCTGTCTTTCGGTCTCGTAGGTAAGGGCGTCCATGATAAACTTGAAGGAGGCCATGTTCTTGATTTCTGCGCGATTCCCGTAACCATGATGCCCGACCGGCCTCAGCGATATGTTGACGTCGCAACGGAGCTGGCCCTTTTCCATGTCGCAGTCGCTGACTTCGATATATCGCAGTGTCTGCTTCAGCTTTTCGAGGTAGGCGCGCGCCTCCTGGAGCGACGTGACAGGGTTTCTCTCATGATCGGTCACGATTTCAAGAAGGGGAACGCTCGAACGGTTATAGTCCACCAGGGTGAACTTTGAAGCCTCAAAGGAATCAGAGGAGTGGACGAGCTTACCGGCGTCTTCTTCCAGATGAACGCGCTTGATTCCGACTGCATAAAGGCGGCCGTCGCCGGCCGTGATCTCCAGGTAACCGTCCCGGCACAAGGGGCTTTCGTACTGGGAGATCTGATACCCTTTGGGGAGGTCCGGGTAGAAATAATTTTTCCTGGCAAAGCGTGAGGTCCGGTTGACGGAGCAGTTGAGGGCGAGGCCTGCTCGCACGGTGTACTCTACCGCTTTCTTGTTTAGCACGGGCAGGGCCCCCGGCTGCCCCGTGCAAACCTGGCAGATGCGGGTATTGGGCGATGCCTCATAGTCCACGGGACAGTCGCAGAAGAGCTTCGACTTCGTCTTCAGTTCCACGTGGGTCTCGAAACCTATGATAACTTCGAAATCCATAAAAGCCCTAAAGAGGAGTGTTGGAGTACTGGAGTATCGGAGTACTGGAGGACGGGTTGTCCGAGCACTCTGTTATCATCACTCCATTACTCCGTCACTCCATTACTGAACTCTTGCTTTTTTCATACCCATACGCGACACGCAGGACCGTTTCCTCGTCAAAGGCCTTGCCTATGACCTGCATCCCCACGGGCAGGTCTTCGACACTTCCGCAGTTCACGCTCATTCCCGGCAGACCGCAGAGATTGAGCGACACGGTGTACACGTCCACGAGGTACATCTGGAGCGGTTCCGTGACCTTTTCTCCCATCTTGAAGGGGAGGCAGGGAGAGACGGGAGTCACAATGCAATCCACCTTTTCAAAAGCCCTGTCGAAGTCCTCTTTGATAAGGGTGCGCGCCTGCTGGGCCTTCAAGTAATAGGCGTCGTAGTAGCCTGCAGAGAGGACAAAGGTTCCAAGCATGATTCGCCTCTTCACTTCCTGGCCGAACCCCGTGCTTCGGGTCTCCTCAACCATTCCAACCAGGTCCGCGACTTCCTCGGCGGTGCGAAAACCGTATTTCACTCCGTCATATCGTGCGAGGTTGCTGCTGGCCTCGGCGGTCGCAACGAGGTAGTAAGCGGCAACGGCATACGGTGAGTGGGGCATTGCGATCTCCACCACACGGGCGCCGTTTTTTTCGAGGAGGGCGACGGCTTTCAGTATGCTCTCCTTGATCCTCGGATCCAGGCCTTCCACGAAGTACTCCGTCGGCAAGCCGATGCGCACCCCTGCCGCTCCCTTTTTCATGGTCCGGGTGAAGTCGGGGGTGTTCACGTCTGCGGAAGTGGAGTCTCTCCTGTCATATCCGCACAGTATCCCGAGAAGGGCGGCGCAGTCCTCCACGGTTCTGCCGAAGGCTCCCACCTGGTCGAGAGAAGAGGCATAGGAGACAAGGCCGTACCGCGAAACGCGTCCGTAAGTGGGCTTGATGCCGGCCACACCGCAGAAGGCGGCGGGAAGCCGGATCGAACCGCCCGTGTCCGAGCCTACGGCCGCAATTGCTTCACCCCCAGCTACGGCCGCGGCCGATCCTCCGCTCGAACCTCCCGCCACCCTTGTGGAATCCACAGGGTTGCGGGTGGGACCGAAGGCGCTGTTTTCCGTGGAGGAACCCATGGCGAACTCGTCCATGTTGGTCTTGCCGACCAGGACGGCACCGCTCTTGAGCACCTTTCTTACCGCAGTGGCGCTGTAAGAAGGAGTGTAGTCTTTGAGAATTGCAGACCCGCACGTCGTTCGTATGCCTTCGGTGCACAGAACGTCCTTGATTGCCACGGGAATGCCGTCCATGGGGGAAAGGCTCTTACCCTCCCGGTATCGCCTGTCCGCCTGGTCCGCCTGTTTGAGCGCGATCGCGCGAGTCGTGGTGATGAAGGCGTTGATCTGCGCTTCTCTTTGGTCAATGCGCCTGAATACGGATTCGGTGATCTCACGGGAGCTTACTTCCCTTTTCTTGAGCAACCTCACGAGTTCCGAAGCGGGTTTATCGCAAAGTTCCATGCCTTAACCTTCCATAATCCTCGGCACCTTGAAGTAGTTCCCTTCTCTCATGGGTGCATTGGCCAGGATTGACTCGCTCAGGTCCGACCTTGCAGGTTTGTCATCACGCCACACGTTGGCGGCCGGCAGAACGTGGCTCATGGGTTTGACCGATTCCGTGGCCAGTTTCTGCAGGGTCTCCACGTATTCAAGTATGGAATTGAGGTCTTTCTGATAAGCGGCCGCTTCCCGGTCGGTAAGCTTGAGCCTTGCAAGCTTCGCGATGTGCCGCACTTGGGCCAGGGATATCCCTCCTTCCCCGACTGGTGACGGGACTGTTCGCCCGGCAGCCTTGAGAGGGACTTCCTCCGCAGGCGGGGCGATCAGGCCGAGCTCTTTGAGCTGGGTTTCCGAGACCAACGACGGTGCCTGGCTTAGGGGGCAGTAAGCGCTGCGGTTCTTGGGGAAGGCGATCACGTCCCTGATGGAGGATGCTTTCAAGATCATGGCAACCACTCTGTCGAGGCCGAGTGCCAGTCCGCCGTGAGGGGGCGCCCCGTACTGGAGAGCCTTGAGGAAGAAGCCGAACTTGCTCTCCAGCTCCTCTTCGGTCAGTTGAAGGGCAAGAAAGATCTTTCTCTGAATATCCATGCGGTGGATACGTATGCTTCCGCCTCCCATCTCCTCTCCGTTGATCACAAGATCATAGGCCCTCGATTTCAGCTTTAAGAGGGCTTCCCGGTCACCCGGATCGAAGTCCGTCCTGTCCGGCATGGTGAAAGGGTGGTGCTGGGAGCTCAAGCCGTCATCCTTCAGTTCGAAGAGGGGGAAATCTGTGACCCAGAGAGGACGGTAGATGTCCCCGGGTATGAGGCCGAGTCTTTCAGCCATGTGAAGCCTCAAACTGCAAAGAGCCTTGTTCACGAGGTCTCTTGAATAGTCGGCCACGAGGATGAGGACGTCGCCTTCCCGGGCGTCGAACCGGTTCGTCAGGGCGTCCAATTCACCGGCCTTGAAAAACTGCACGATGTTTGATTCCAGGCCGCGGCCAACCACCTTCATCCACGTCATACCCTTCGCTCCGAATGAAGGTGCGATCTTCATTGCGTATTCGTTCTGAAGGACGTTTTTGCTCAGCGCATCGGCCATGCCCTGAACGCAGAAACCCTTTACCACGCCCCCTCCGTCTATGATGCGCCTGAAAACGCCGTAATTCGTGAAGCGCAGAAGGTCGGTCACGTCCTCAAAAGCCATGCGGAAACGCAGATCGGGCCGATCGGAGCCGTACCCTTCCATCGCCTGCTCGTAGGTCAATCTCGGGAAGGGTCTGGGAAGATCGATGCCGCCCAGCCTGAACATTCTCACCGTGAGCTCTTCCACCAATTCATAAATGAATTCCTCATCGACAAAGGAAGCTTCGAGATCAAGCTGGGTAAACTCCGGTTGCCGATTAGGTCTGAGATCCTCGTCCCGGAAGCAGCGAACAATCTGAAAATACCGGTCCATTCCGCTCATCATCAGGAGCTGTTTGAAGAGCTGCGGCGACTGGGGCAAGGAATAGAATTTTCCCTTGTGGATGCGGCTGGGAACAAGGTAGTCTCTCGCCCCTTCAGGCGTGCTTTTGGTGAGGAAGGGCGTTTCGATCTCCATGAAGCTGCGTTCGTCGAGATATTCCCGAATGCACTTGACGATCTCGTACCTCTTGATGAAGAGTTCCTGGACAGAGGGACGCCGGAGATCGAGATAGCGGTACTGGAGCCTGAGATCTTCATCCACCTTTTCGGGGTTGGCTCTTGTGTCTTCGCCGAAAACGATCGCCTTTTCAGAGATCTTGAAGGGAAGAACACGAGAAAAAGAGAGGATTTCCATATCCCGGGCAAAGACCTCCAGAACACCCGTCTTCAGATTCGGGTTTTCCGTGCCCTTCTCTCTCAAAGCCACCGTTCCCCCGACTTGAATCACGTATTCTTCCTTGAGAGACGAGGCCCTGCCGTAGACTTCCGGACTCAATGCGGGATTGAAAACGACCTGGACCACTCCCCGCACGTCCCGCATGTGTATGAAGAGAAGGCTGCCGTGATCCCGGACGGCGTCAACCCACCCCATGAGGAGCACTTCCCGCCCCACGTGTGACGCGGTCAAGTCTCCGCAGTAAATCCTTTTTCTCCAGTCCATAGGAGTCTTCCAAGACCTCAAACAATTGCATATAATATCCGACGACTGTTCATATTGTGAGCGCGGCAAACTGAAATTTATACTTCATCGGAGACCCTCTATCAATCCCTAATTTTTCTCTGTGGGACAGCCGGATGAAAATGACGGCGGAGTGTGCCCCGTAAAGGGAGACCATTTTGTCGAATCATGTATGGTCATTCTACAAATTTGTCATGTCAAGTTTAATCCCTTTCATGGCGCATAAGGAAAATATCGACGAACATCAATAAATTAGGAAGACAATCTCGGGGGTGGCATATCTCTTGCTCATCATATTCCGCAAAACAGAGCACCTGGAAACCCTGGAAAAGCGGTTTACGCCGGGTTTGAGAGATTGAAATCCATCATGGGGAGGAAGCAAATGAGCGAAACGAAATCTGCAAAAGACATTCTCGGCATGATCAAGTCGGAAAAGATCGAGGTCGTGGATCTGCGGTTCATGGACTTTCCCGGATTGTGGCAGCACTTCTCCGTTCCGGCCAGGGAGATCGACGAAGGCACCTTCGATGTCGGCCTGGGATTCGACGGGTCGAGCATCAGGGGCTGGCAGGTCATCAACGAGTCCGACATGCTCGTTAAGCCTGTGCCCGAGACGGCATTCATCGATCCCTTTTTCCAGGCAAAGACCCTTGTTCTGATCTGCAACATCTGTGATCCGGTCACCGGCGAAGACTACACGAGGGATCCCCGAAATATCGCCCGAAAGGCGGCGAACTATTTGAAAAGCACCGGTATTGCCGATGTGGCGTACTTCGGCCCCGAGGCTGAGTTTTTCATCTTCGACGACATCCGCTTCGACCAGAACGAGAAGGAAGGGTATTACCACATAGACTCCGTGGAGGGGCGATGGAACGCGGGAAGGGCGGAGAGCCCTAACCTTGGTTACAAGATCAGGTACAAAGAAGGATACTTCCCGGTGCCCCCCACGGACAGCCAGCAGGACATCCGCAGCGAAATGATGCTGACCCTCGAGAGAATCGGCGTGCTCATCGAGGCACAGCACCATGAAGTCGCCACCGGAGGCCAGGCCGAGATCGATATGCGCTTCGCCCCCCTTGTGCAGATGGCGGACAACCTCCTGAAGTACAAGTATGTGATAAAGAACGTGGCCAGAAGGCACGGCAAGACCGTTACATTCATGCCTAAGCCACTTTTCGGCGATAACGGTTCAGGCATGCACGTTCACACCTCCCTATGGAAAGGGAGCACGAATCTCTTTGCGGGCGACGGCTATGCAGGGCTCTCCCAGACGGCCATGTACGGCATCGGCGGCATACTCAAACACGCGCCTTCCCTTCTTTCCATCACCAGCCCCACCACGAACAGCTACAAGCGGCTGGTTCCCGGATTCGAGGCCCCTGTCAATCTCGCCTATTCGAGGAGAAACCGCAGCGCAGCAGTCCGGATCCCTCTTTATTCCAACTCTCCCAAGGCAAAACGAGGGATCC